>Ga0116156_10005821_pt1 | contig 10160 bp, 7 predicted proteins | sample AD_UKC045_MetaG_FD_89891 | JGI IMG/M metagenome (GOLD analysis project Ga0116156, IMG submission 89891) | Active sludge microbial communities of municipal wastewater-treating anaerobic digesters from USA - AD_UKC045_MetaG | ecosystem: Engineered > Bioreactor > Anaerobic > Digestate | place: USA... | reverse complement strand
TCTTTTATTCTTATGAACCTTATTTTGGTTTGTATATATGTTTCAATGAACTTCCCCCATTTTATCTATCAAGTACTCCTACCTGTTTTTTGGGGCTGCAAAGATATGCCCAATTCATTTTAATTTCCAAATCTTTTATCTAGTTTTTTTTTACTTTTTTTTATCTTTTTTAACAATTTGTTAATAACGAACCATTTAGAGATGTGTATTTTTAATTGAAGCATCAAAAATTCATACGAAATAGGGAAATTTGATTCATAATAAGACTTTGAGATAGTCAGGGCAACCGCATCTAAATTTAATACAATTTTTCTAAAGTAATTTTTTGATTATATCACAAATCTAATTCTACTTGTTCTTTTGGCATTGCCCCAAAAGAACCAAAAACGCGAGCCTGTCCCGATGTATCGGGAGCTACAAGAATGCACCTTCCCGCTCAAGCTCAAAATTAAGAAACATTAAGAAACCACGTGACTAAAGCAGCTTTCTAAATGTTTCTAAGTTTTGAGCTTTCCACTCACACACGCATGCTCGTAGCCGCTGAAGTTATACCAAAGCGTATTACACAATTCAAAAAAATCTAATAAAAGTAAACAAATCTTTAGAGTTACGTCAAGCCATTCAATTAAGTAATCGTTAAATTGAAAGACAAATTTGATGCGTTTGCCCTGTTGAGATAGTGAGAAACAATACAGATGTTTGTTGCAATGTAATAATTTTGTATATTTGAAAAAAAATACATATGTTCAAACAATTATTACTATTTTGGGTTTGTGTGCTTATAATTAATACTGCTCAATCGCAAACTCCTATTCCATATACTCTACATTGGGGGCACGAATCAATATATACTGCATATTCTTTGGCAGGGTTAGCTACTATATATAGTCTAAACAAACAAATTGAAGGACACTCGTTGGAAGAGATTCAATCATTGAATTCTGCAACTATTTGGAGAATTGACAGGAATACAATTCATAAGTATTCCGAACAAAAAGCTCACATAAGTGATTATGTTGTTGGTACTGCATGCATAGTTAGTGTTGGAGGAGCAGGACTAATTGCATTGCAAGCTGCTCACGATAAGCAGTCGTTTATAAAACATGCGGGCACACTTGCAATTCTATGGGCCGAAACTAATGCTGTAACAATGATTACAACAAATATAGCGAAATCAAGTGTACGCAGAACTCGTCCGTATGTGTATAATAGTGAAGTTACTATGGAAACCAAAATGGAAAAAGACAGTCGTAAATCGTTTTTTTCGGGTCATACTGCTTTTTCGGCTTCAAATTGTTTTTTTGCTGCACAAGTAGTGTCGCAGTATTATCCAAAATCAACAATAAGTTACGCGAGCTGGGGATTAGCAACACTTATTCCGGCTTCGGTTGCCTATTTACGTGTACAATCTGGACGGCATTTCCCAACAGATGTAATAAGCGGCTATATAATAGGTGCGGCATGTGGTATTTTGATTCCATATGTGCATACTCGGGGTATCGACAACAAATCAAACGTTCAAATTGGAATGAGTCCACAGGTTATATCCGTTTCGTTAGCATTTTAAGGTTTGTTTACGTTCCAAATCACGGAGATGCTCCATTTTTTTAAGCGATAAAAACTCTTTGATACCACATAAATGTTCTTTCACTCGTTTGTTACCGAATTCATACACTTTTGTAACTAAACCATCTAAAAAATCGCGGTCGTGAGAAACGAGAATGAGCGTACCATCATATTCAAGTAAGGCATTTTTCAATATATCTTTTGTGCGAATATCTAAGTGATTGGTAGGCTCATCAAGAATTAATAAATTTACCGGTTCAAGCAATAATTTAACCATTGCCAATCGTGTACGTTCTCCACCCGAAAGCACCTTTACTTTTTTTGTCCAACTTTCGCCGCCAAACATAAAAGCTCCCAAAATATCTTTTATTTTAGTTCGCACATCGCCCACAGCAACATCGTCAATAGTTTGATACACTGTTTTTTCTTCGTCGAGAAGTGTGGCTTCATTTTGAGCAAAATACCCTATATGTGTATTATGTCCAATTGCTAATTTACCTTCAAAGGGTATTTGATTCATAATACATTGAATCATAGTAGACTTTCCTTCACCATTTTTCCCTACAAATGCAACTTTTTCTCCACGAGCTATAGTAAATTCTGCCTGTTTAAAAACCTCGAGAGAGTCGTAGGATTTCGATACATTTTCAGCAATTACAGGATAATTCCCCGAACGAACACATGGGGGGAATGATAATCGCAAAGCAGACGAATCTTCTTCGTCAACTTCGAGAATTACTAATTTTTCGAGCATTTTTACTCGGGATTGAACTTGAAGTGTTTTTGAATATGTTCCTTTAAATCGCTCAATAAATTCGGTAGTTTCTGCTATCATTTTTTGCTGTTCGTCTACCTGTTTTTGTTGTTGCTCTCTGCGTTCTTTACGAAGTTGCAAATAACTGGAATAATTTACTTTATAATCATAAATTCGCCCCATTGTTACTTCAATAGTTCGATTAGTAATAGCATCGACAAACGCTTTGTCATGCGAAATTACCATTACAGCTTTCCCATTTGAAATTAAAAATTCTTCTAACCATTGTACCGATTCAATATCCATATGGTTTGTAGGTTCATCAAGCAGAATTAAATCAGGATTTTGAAGCAATATTTTCGCCAACTCAATTCGCATACGCCAGCCACCACTAAAATCGCCGGTAGGACGAGTAAAATCGGAACGAAGAAAACCAAGTCCGAGCAATATTTTTTCGACTTCGGCATCAATGTTAATTTCTTCTATTGAATAAAATTGTTCACTCAAAGCCGACACTTCTTCTATAATCTTCATATAATCTTCTGATTCGTAGTCGGTACGGGTGGTTAACTCCACATTAAGATCATCTATTTTTTGTTGCATTACAAATAAATGAGAAAATGCTTGTGAAGCTTCATCAAAAACTGAGCGAGTGTTCTCTGTCATTAAATGTTGTGGCAAATAAGCTACTTTTTTATCCTTTGGCACTACTACTCTGCCTTGTGATGCTTGCTGTGCTCCTGCAATTATTTTTAATAATGTCGATTTACCGGCACCATTTTTACCCATCAATGCAATTCTGTCTTTTTCGTTAATAACAAACGAAATATCTTTAAACAACGTTGTTCCGCCAAATTCTACCCCTAAATTATCTACCGATATCATATATTTTTTAATTTTTGGGCAAATATAGTATTTTGGGTGAGTATATGAAGTTTGTAAAGTTTGAAAGTTTATAAAGTTTGAAAGTTTGTAAAGTTTGAAAGTTTATAAAGTTTGAAAGTTTGTAATGTTTGAAAGTTTGTAAAGTTTGAAAGTTTGTAAAGTTGTTGATAGAATTGGTTGGTGTGAGAATTTGTATACAAATATTTATAGGTGTTTTAGGATTTTAAATAAATATATACATTGGATGTGTGATGTCAAAAAAAACGTGTATTTTTGAAATACATAAATAAAATACAAATCTAAAAAATACGGAACATGAAATTTATATATACTTACTGTCTTATACTTTTGTTTACAATATCAACTCGTGCTCAATATACAGATTTATCTGCAAATATTACGTGGACAGGTCCAAATGTTTCATTAGGAACAGCTACTGTAGATGAAATAGAAACGGCGTATAATTATGCTCGCACACAAGAAAATACAGATTTAAGCACTAATCTTCCTCAAATAGATTTTCCAGAAGCATCTGTATGGCAAACAATGAATACGAATGCACGTGCTTTATGGATTATTAATAAAGAACGAATAGACAGAGGTATTCAGCCCCTTGAAGGTACTGCTCCCGAAGTAATTGATGTAGCTCAACAATATTGTCAATTTTTAATAGATAATGACACAACAGGACACTATGCCGATGGGCACAACCCACTATATAGATTACAACAAAACGCTACAATTCAATCTTGTATGCAGGCATATAACGAAAATATCGGGTATTCATACAGTAATAATTCAGTACCTCCTACTTTTGTATTAGAACGCCTATTATATTGGCTCATTTACGAAGACGCATCAGCAAATTGGGGGCATCGTCAGAATTTTTTCAAATCAAATTTTACCGATAATTCGGGCGAAATTGGCAAAGAAGGATTGTTAGGTGTTGGATATGTTGTAGGCACTTCGTATAAAACATATAATTATGCAGCTTTTGTTGTATGTAATATTATAGATCCCTGCGACACATGGCAATTCCCAAAAACTACTATAGGAACTGTATTTCCTTCGAAATTTATAGCTGTAAAAAAATCTCAAATTATTCTAAGTCACATACCTCAATGTTCAACTATTGAATTGTGCACTCTTGACGCAAAAGTACTAGAACGGGTTGTATGCTCATCGGAATCGTATACCAGTTCTATTGTAGATAAAGGAACATATATTATTCGTGTTATAGAACAAGACTCTACGATGCATTATGCTCGTGTTTCGGTATTTTAAATTATGTGTATGAAAAAATTTTATATAATATTATATTGTATTGGTATTATTCATTTATGTGCAATAGGAGTATCGGCTCAGACTATTAGTTTTAAATCATTATTATTCGATTACGGACTTATATATGAGCATGTAGATAAAATAGAAGCACTATTTGAATTTACGAACACCGGCGATGCTCCGCTAATACTTACAAAAGTAAAACCGGGCTGTGGGTGTACAACTGCCGACTATACAAGAGATTCTGTACAACCCGGAGCCAAAGGTTTTATTCGAATATATTTTCACCCTCGGGGATATTCGGGGTATTTTACAAAAACAATTCAAATAAGTTCCAATTCCAATGTAAGTCAAAATCTTACTTTAACCATACAAGGTTTAGTAAAAAAACAAAATTCAGATATAGAGAATACGTATCCATACGAAATGGATTTTATTCGATGTAAAAACCCGTCGATAAACTTTAATAAGGTTGATTTTAAAACCCCGGTATCAGACACCGTGTATGTATATAATATTCAAGATACTGCAGTTACTTTAGAATTTCCGCATATTCCTACAGGCTATAGAGTTGAAGTATATCCGCAATCTATGTTATTACCCAATTCTCACGGAATTATTATAGTATATTTCGACCCTCAGTTGATAAAAAAATGGGGTAATTTTTACGATAAAATTTATATAGGATTTCAAGGACGGCACAATCATTACAGACAAAAAATTTCTGTTTCGGGACTTATATATGAAGACATGTCGAAATTAACAAAAAAAGAGTTAAAAAAAGCACCCAAATTAGTATTTGATAATACACAATATACCTTTGATACGGTAATGCAAAATACTATAGTAACTTATTCATTTTCTTTTACCAATAAGGGTAAGTCGCCATTGTATATTCGAAATATCAAAACAGGTTGCGGCTGCACTGCCGGAGACATGGCGAAAAAAGAATATGCAAAAGGTGAACGAGGGACTTTACAGGTAACTTTTAATACTCAAGGAAAATCGCAATTTGTATCGCAGCAAATAATTGTTACAAGTAACGACCCCTCGCATCAAGATCAAACAATTGAAATACGAGGTTTTGTAAAACCAAAGCCTGAAGAAACTGAAGAAATAAAAGAAAAACAGTAGGTTTATAAGCCGGATTCTGTATATGTCGAAACACATTTCTATCATTTATCTAAGCGACCTACCCTCCAACATCGGACGAGCAGCCCTCAAACGTTGGTATACATGGTCTTGCAACTTGCGAGTAGCACGGCTGAAAGTATCGCTACTTTCACCGGTGGTCTCTTACACCACCTTCTCACCCTTATTCGCCGAAGCAAACGGTTATTTTCTTCTGCTATACTATATGCTCACACACATCTGTTATTTCAACAGCACAATGCTCTGTGTTGTCCGGACTTTCCTCTTCTTACGAAGCGATAGAACAACCTACTGTGATGCAAAGTTAATGATAAATTGTTAATGGTTAATGGTTAATGGTTAATTGTTAATGATTAATTGTTAATGGATAATTGGTCCTGACTTTATAGACTCTTATAACATAACTCTTTGCCTTAAAAAAACGAATGTAAATTTGAATTGCAATGCAAACATAAAATTTTGTTGATTTTTGTATAAAAACATATTTCGAAAACCTGTACATTTGTAGCAGTATAAACAGAATTAAAAAATATATAATATGTTACCAACGGTTAATCCAACTACTACCGAAGCTTGGAAAGCTCTCGAGAAATATTATGCTACTTTTAACGGTACGCATATGAAAGATTTGTTTGCGGCAGATGCACAACGTTTTTCAAAATATTCACTTTCATTCGAAAATACACTTGTAGATTTTTCGAAAAACTTAATTGATGAAACTTCATTTTCTCTATTGATCAAATTGGCAGAAGAATGTGGTCTAAAACAAGCAATTGAGGCTGAATTTACCGGTGAAAAAATAAATAAAACCGAAGACCGTTCGGTTTTACACATTGCCTTACGTAATAGAAGCAACACGCCTATTTATTCTGAAGGAGTAGATGTTATGCCCGGAATTAACAAAGTATTGGCTCAAATGAAAGATTTTTCGGAACAACTTATCTCCGGTTCTTGGAAAGGATATTCGGGCAAAGCAATTACCGATATCGTAAATATTGGTATTGGAGGTTCCGATTTAGGTCCACTCATGGTTACCGAAGCTCTGAAACCATACAAAAAACAAAATATCAATGCTCACTTTGTATCAAATGTTGATGGCACACACATAGCTGAAACGCTTAAAAAAGTAAATCCGGAAACTACTTTGTTTATTGTTGCTTCAAAAACATTTACCACGCAAGAAACTATGACCAATGCCGAAACAGCAAAGGCATGGTTTTTAGCTGCTGCCAAAAACGAAGCATATGTTAAAAATCATTTTGTTGCATTAAGTACCAACGTCAAAGCTGTTGAAGCTTTTGGTATTGACACCAAAAACATGTTCGAATTTTGGGATTGGGTAGGCGGACGATATTCATTATGGTCGGCTATAGGATTGTCGATTGCTTGTACTTTGGGCTTCGAAACATTTGAACAATTGCTCGACGGTGCACACGCTATGGATAACCACTTTAAAACTACCGAATTCGACAAAAATATTCCGGTAATTCTTGCTATGATAGGTGTATGGTACAACAATTTTTACGAAGCCGAAACCGAAGCAATTCTTCCGTACGACCAATATTTACATAGATTTTCGGCATATTTCCAACAAGGAAATATGGAAAGTAATGGTAAATATGTTGACCGCAACGGACAAAAAGTTAGCTACCAAACCGGACCTATTTTATGGGGCGAACCGGGAACCAACGGACAGCATGCATTTTATCAGTTAATTCACCAAGGCACCAAAATGATTCCGTGCGATTTTATGGCTCCGGCTATTTCTCATAATCAAATAAGCGATCATCATCCAAAATTATTGGCAAATTATTTTGCACAAACAGAAGCTCTGATGATGGGAAAAACTGCTGCACAAGTTGAGGCAGAATTAAAAGCTGCCGGAAAATCGGCTGCAGAAATTGCAGAATTACTTCCGTATATGGTATTCGAAGGTAATATTCCTACAAATTCTCTATTATTCAAAAAAATAGATCCACGTACATTGGGTTCGCTTATAGCCATGTACGAACACAAAATATTTGTACAAGGTATTATATGGAATATTTATAGTTTCGACCAATGGGGTGTGCAATTGGGTAAACAATTGGCAAATGTAATTTTACCTGAATTACAAAACGATGCTCAGGTAAGTTCTCACGATGCCTCTACCAATGGATTGATAAATGCATATAAATCAATGCGAAAATAAGATTTGAACAGATATACAAAAAAAAGGTGTTGATTGTTTCAACACCTTTTTTTTTACAACTATTTTTCTACCAATTTAAATCCAACTGGTAGATTATAATATACAAATATAGGTTTATCATTTTGCATTCCAGGATGAAACTTTCCTAATAATGGAATAACATCGAGTGCAGCCTTATCCAATAATGGATGCACAGATCTTACAATTTCTGGTTTTATTGCATTACCACTCGTATCTATTATAACTCTAACTACTACGAAACCAGAAATTAAGCTATCTATAGCTTGTTGTGGATAAACAACATTATTAGCAATATCTTGCATCAATTTTTGATTTCCCTCAATATATTCAGGCATTCTTTCTGCTTTTACTAACACCGTTTCTGTATTGACTTGCCCAAATCCATATATACAAAAAACACAAAGAACTAAACTTACGATAATTGTTTTACCTGCATGTTTCATATCCCTACGCTTTTTTTACAAATTCAGATTTTAATGCCATAGCTCCAAATCCATCAATTTTGCAATCAATGTTATGGTCGCCTTCTACCAATCGAATATTTTTAACTTTGGTTCCTGCTTTAATGGGTGAAGAGGATCCTTTAACGGGTAAATTTTTTATTATTATTACAGCATCACCATCGTTCAAAATATTCCCATTTGAATCTTTTACTACAAATCCTTGCGGTTCTTCAACTACTGTCGGATTCCATTCGTATGCACATTCGGGACATACAAATACAGTTTCGCTCATCATATATCCATATGGAGAAGAGCATTGTGGACATTTTTGTAAAGTTTCTGACATATTAAATTTTTAGTACAAAAGTAATAATATATTATATGCCAAAATTTAGAAACTGTTTAAATTTCATTATTTATCTTGTTTTTCGCTCGAAACAAAAGTAAAGTCAACATAATTCCAATTAAACCCACCTTTTTCGGCATACCAAGTTACCTCATATATTCCTTCGGTAAAGTATGCGGTATCGCTCACTGTGTTCCATATTTGCCAACCACCCGTAGGGTTAATATCTATTCGCGAATATTCGATATTGTTATGTTTAAGGACTAATGTTCCTATATTGTCGTAACTCGATACTCTATAATTGAGTTTATATGTTCCTGTTTGTGAAATATCAATGCTAAACACCATGCTATCGTCGTTGTTTATCCAACCTACGTTTAGTCCTCCGCCATCGTCGGTAGTTTGTTCGGTTTGCACCCCGTGCATTCTAATAAAACTCTCGGCTTCAACTCTAAAATTTTTAGCATTTCCTTTTTGATATACAGTTATGGTTTGCTTATGTCCATCTGCAGTTGAAAGTGTAATAGTACCTTTACGTGTCTGTTCGAGAGCGTTTGGTTCGGTTGTTTCAACGCGAATATTTTGTGAATTGTTGCCAGAACTTGGCGTTACTCGTATCCATGATTCGGCAGAAGAAATAGTAAAGGGTGTTTCCGAGAAAATAGGAATTTCTTTGGAAGTTTCGGTACGAGCAAAAGTTAGTTCCGAATACGGACTATACGCTAATGTAGATGTACTATTAGAAATAATAGTAGAATATTCTGCAATAATTCCATGTGCAAGATACACCAATGGTGCTTGCCAATTTATAGCAACTTCGTTAGTTGTATAACTACAGGTAGCATCGTAATAAGCTTTAGCTGCAAAAGAAGAATAATTTCCAAAACAGTCGCGTTTGGTTCCACCATTTGGTCCACCTGCTACAAATCCGGGTACTGAACCGGGAATATTATCACCTTCGGAAGGGCGATGATGCACATTTTGCGTAGATTTGAAGCCATATCCGGTTATAAAACTATATTCGGTAGCATTCCGTCCCAAGATATAGTCGTACGAAGCTAAAGCTGCATTCAAATAGTTATATTGTTTTGTAATTTTGTATGCATACAAGAATAACACCCCTTGATTAGCCAACACCCCATTACTGCCCCACGAAAAGTCGACTACCGGAACTTTGTACGCATTTTCATTTTCTTGATATTGATGTAATTTAAGTGCTTGTTCGAGTATCCGTTCGGTTACTTTAGCTGTATCAATCCACTGTGCAACATCTTGTTTGTGATTGAACAATGAGTATAATGCCATGCTACCAACATTAAACCAAACAGGAATTCCATAATTGGTATTTAGGTCGACACACGAAGCATATGGTTGAGCTTGTTTGGTTGCGATAAGTAATTCTGCGGCTGCCCATGATTTTTCGTCAGAAAATGTTTTGTCACCATAGCCGCCTGTGGTTATTCGCGGATAATCGCCATCTTGAGTTGGATTTTGAAATGGTATGTTTGGATGTAGTTC
>Ga0116156_10005819_pt1 | contig 10161 bp, 5 predicted proteins | sample AD_UKC045_MetaG_FD_89891 | JGI IMG/M metagenome (GOLD analysis project Ga0116156, IMG submission 89891) | Active sludge microbial communities of municipal wastewater-treating anaerobic digesters from USA - AD_UKC045_MetaG | ecosystem: Engineered > Bioreactor > Anaerobic > Digestate | place: USA... | reverse complement strand
CCTCGGCCATGCGCGCGCTGCCGTTGGGCGTTCCCAAGCTGATGGTCAGCACGCTGGGCTCGGGCCAGGTGCGCCAGTACGTCGGCGACAAGGACATTCTGATGTTCAATTCCGTCGTCGATATCGCGGGGATCAACCGCATCAGCCGCAGCATTCTGAACAACGCGGCGGCGGCGATGGCAGGGATGGTCCGGAACCGGGCGCCGGATGCCGCGGACGATCGCCCACTGGTCGCGGCCACGATGTTCGGCGTGACGACGCCGTGCGTCCAGCGGGCACGGGCCATCCTGGAGGGGGCCGGCTACGAGGTGCTGGTCTTTCACGCCACCGGCAACGGCGGCCAAGCGATGGAGTCGCTGATCGCCGAAGGCATCATCGCGGGCGTGCTGGACATCACGACCACCGAGCTGGCGGACGAATTGGTGGGCGGCATCCTGACGGCCGGCCCCGACCGTTTGACCGCAGCGGCGCGGCGCGGTGTCCCGCAGGTCGTGTCGGTGGGCGCGACCGACATGGTCAACTTCGGCCCGCCCGACACGGTGCCCGAACGGTTTCGCCGCCGCAAGTTCTACCAGCACAATCCGACCGTGACGCTGATGCGAACCACGGTCGAGGAGAACTCGCAGTTGGGCGAGGAAATCGGCCGCAAAGTGGCCGCGTCGTGCGGGCCGGCCGCGGTCATCCTGCCGCAGCGCGGCGTGTCGGCGATCGACCGCAGCGGCGAAGCGTTCGACGATCCGGCCGCCCGGCGTGCCCTGCTGGACGCCGTCCGCCGCCATTGCGTCCGGATCGAACTGCTGGATTTGGATTTGCACATTAACGACACCCAATTCGCGGAAACCGCCGCCAGGAAACTGATCGAGTTGATGAAGGGGTAGGCCGGAACAAGTCCTCGCAGTTCCGGCAGTTCGAGGCGCGCGAGAACCGACAGATCTTAATCTCCGCCAGCCCCAAGGTCGTAGGCAGTTACGAAGAGATTAGGTGAAAGATTACGTGAAAGATTAGGTGGAAGATCAGGTGAAAGATCAGGGTATCAGGTTCCGGCTCAGCCGGTTAAGTTCAGAAAAGCAGGAAGGAGCAACCGCATGGCTCTCTTTACACGCCAGTCGATTCTCGAAAAACTGCGTGCCAAGGTCGCGGCCGGCCAGCCGATCGTCGGTGGCGGCGCGGGCACGGGGATCAGCGCCAAGATGTCCGAGGCCGGCGGCATCGACTTGCTGGTGATCTACAATTCCGGCCGGTTCCGGATGGCCGGACGCGGCTCGTTGTCGGGACTGCTGCCCTACGGCGACGCCAACGCGATCGTGATGGAGATGGCTCGCGAAGTCATTCCCGTCGTGGAGCATACGCCCGTGTTGGCCGGCGTCTGCGGCACGGATCCGTTCCGACTGATGAAGCTGTTCCTTCGCGATGTGGACGCCGCGGGCTTTTCGGGCGTCCAGAACTTTCCCACGGTCGGACTGTTCGACGGCAAGATGCGGCAGAACCTGGAAGAGACCGGGATGGGCTTTGGGCTCGAAGTGGACATGATCCGCACGGCGCACGAAATGAACTTGCTCACCACGCCCTACTGTTTCAATCCCGACGAGGCCGCCGCGATGGCCGCCGCCGGCGCGGACATCCTGATTCCGCACATGGGCCTGACCACCAAAGGCTTGATCGGCGCCGAGACGGCGTTGACGCTGGAGGAGTCGGCGCGGAGCGTGCAAGCGATGCACGACGCGGCCAAGCGGGTCAACCGCGAGGTCCTTGTGCTCTGTCACGGCGGCCCGATCGCGGAGCCCGCCGATGCCCAGTACATCCTGGACCACACCGAGGGCATTGTCGGTTTCTACGGGGCCAGCAGCATGGAACGTCTGCCGGTCGAGCCCGCCATCTCCGGCCGGGTGCGAGAGTTCACCCAGTTGCGGTTCAAAAGATCCTGACGCCTGCCGCCGCGGTGTGGCACGGCCTACTTTGTTGGCCGTGCCGGTCGCACCGGTGTGGCACGGCCTACTTTGTTGGCCGTGCGGTGCTTCCTCGGCACAGCCGATACGACCGGACTCCTTGCCGTCCCTTCGCCAGGTTGCCTTGGCCGTGTGACTATCGCAGGCGATGGGCGCCGTTCGGCATTGTCGAGTGTTTTTTCTCCAGCGCCGGCATCCACAGCCTACATTACAGCATGGGATTGCGCGCCCCGACCGCCTGTTGGGGCGAGGCCAGGAAGGCACGGACGCGGACAACGTGCTTACGGGAGAAAGCCCATGCAAAGACAGGCAGCGAGCATCATCCGGATTGGCTGCTTGGTCGGAATCCTGACGGGGTTCGCGGTCGAGCCGGCCTGCGGATACACGTTGGTCGACTGGATCCGCACCTGGCCCGCCTACGCGCCCGGGGCGGCCCCAGCGCCCGCCGTTCCGGTCACCGTGCCGGCGTATGCTGCGCCGGCGCCTTCGTGCGGCTCTCGACCGTCCTCCTGCGGCACCTCGGCGCCGGCACCGGTCGTACCGGGGCCAGCGGTCACGTTGCCCGCCGCGCCAACGGGAGCGGGTGTGTCTTACGCGCAGCCGGTGTCGCCCGTCCCGCCGGTCGCGCCCGTGGCGCCGGTGGCCGTGCCGGCGCCTCAAGTGAGATATCGCACGACCTGGGTTCAGGTACCCACCACCAGCTATCGGCCCGTGGTCAGCTACGATCCGGCGACCGGCTGGCCGACCACGACGATGCAGCCGTGTACGACTTACAGCTGGCAAGTGCGGCGCGAACCGACGGTGGGTGGCGGCCTGTGGGAGCCCTTTGCCCGCCTGTTCGCCCCCTGGTCCGCACCTCAGGCTCAGCCCGTTGGCAGCTATCCCGCGGCGCCCGTGACAGCCCCTGGCTGGCCGGCCGTGGGCGTGCCGGTGACCCCTTCGTATCCACCGCCAACCACCGCGGCTCCAGCTGCAACCGCTTTGCCGGGGTTGCCCGCACCACCGGCCGCGACGCCCGGCGCGCCGTACGCGTCGCCTGCGCCGTTATCTCCGGGCTGGACGCCCTCAGCGGCCCCGTCGCTGCCAACAACGCCTGCTGCGCCCACGGGGGCCGGATCGCCGGCCACGGCGACGCCGGCCGACCAGCCGCCGCGCCTTTCTCCCAACGAAGCACAGGGCGTGCAGAATCTGCAACCCATCCCGGAGACGCGGAGTTATCCTCCCTCCAACAACGACTCGTCTCTGCTCGCGCCGCCTGCGTTGCTGGGCCCGCCCAAAACGCCCGCCGCGCCGCAGAGTGCCCCGGTCAACGTGACTCCGGTTCCGGACCCCGACGCCGGCAGAAAGCAGGTCCCCGCGGCGCCCAGTCTGTACGATCCTAACGGCCGAACTGCCAACCTGCTGCCACTCAGCACCGTTTGGCCGACAGCCCCGATCCTGTGGCCCCAGTCGCGTCCCTCGGTGTCGGAGAACCCGACCGTGACCGCGTCTGGATTGAGCAAGCCCGCGGCAACCCGCGAAGCGCCGGAGGCCGACGGCTGGCAAGCGGTGAGGCCCTGACGGACCCCCGCGACCGCAGTGGCTGGCGGCGACGCATGGCCGCTCGCCAAGGATCGGCGAATCAATAACTGTCCAGTTCTTGTTGGCGATCATCACGCGGAGCGTGATGGCTACTTTGAAATCGCGACAGTTATTGATTCGCCGATCCCAAGATCCTGCCTCATTTACGCATTCCAGGCCTGACCGTTCCAGGCGAAGAGACGCTCAAAGAACTTGTCCCGCGCGGCGACTTGCCGGGAATCGAGGACGCCGGGATGGGGCCGTTCCTGCGGTTCCTGCCTGGAACGGATGTGCGTCTGGGCAAACCAATCCGCCGCCAGCAGCATCAAGACCACGATCCCCTCGATCGCGCTGCGGCTGGTGCGTTCGTCAGCCGCCGGGCGATTTGCCGACTCGAACCTGTCGGGAACGGCGGTCCCAGCCCGACTTGTCTTCAGCGTCTCCAGGCCGTCGCCCTGGCCGTCTTGATGCCGGCCTTGCGGCTGAACTTGGGGCGGTTCCGGCGATTCATTGGAAACCGGCGGAGGGAAAGCGTCCGCTCGGCCGCGGAGTCTGCGACCGGCAGAGGCCAGGAGCATCATTCGCTGTCCGCGGTTTTCGCCGGCCAACGGGGGCTGGACGCGGGAAGGAGACAACGCTGACGGTTTCTGTGCGACGCGGGGGGGCGAGTCAAAATCTGTGGCGAAGTCCGTTTCCGAATTCTCGGCTCGGCCGCTGGTCCCGGCAAGATCGATCGGCGTCCAGTCCGCCGAGCCCAGGCGAAGGCCCGTGGCGGCAGGCGTCGCGGCTCGCCCCACGTCCAAGAAAACCAGGGAAGGGGCTCTCGCCGGTGCCGGGCAGACCGACTCCTCGCCCGGCTTGGCACGCGCGGCATCGTACAGCGGGTAGCGCGCGATGGCCGCCGTGGTCCATGCCCGGCGTTCCGCCTCCAGTCCGGAGGCTGCCATCGAAGGAGGGACCACGGCGGAAAGTCCGTCCATGCGTCCCCGTCTCGTCGCTTCCGACCCTGCCGGCTCGTCTGGCTGATTTTGCACGGAAAACGGCTGGTCTGAGGAAGTCTCCTCCGAGGACGCGCTGGTCGATCCTTCCAGCGCCGCTGACAGCGACATCGCCTGCGGTCTCGCACCTAACGAATTCCAATCCGAACTCTCCGAGACGTCAGCTTCGTCGGCGATCTCGGACGGATCCGCGTCCGGGTTGTTCTGCACCTGGTCGGGGTCCGCGGTGGGGGCTTGCATCGAGTCGGACGCCGGATCGGCGGGAGCCGTCCGGCCGGGATCGAAGACTTCGGCGGCGGGCGACGGGTCGGCGAGCGGAGTGTCGAACAGAGGCGCCGACCACGGCAGCGCGGCGAGCAACCATCGCGGCTCGCAGACCTCCAGCGCCAGCCGGCGCGTGCGGCGTTGGGTCTGCCCACGCTGCTCTGCCAGCTGGCGGGGCGGCCGAGCGCCACACAGCGACATGATCCGCTGACCGAAGATCGGTTGCATGCAAGTCACCTCATTATCGCCCATCCTCGGACGCCAGACTACGGCACTGTAGTAGGACGCGCCGCGCCTCGTCGTTCCGCTCGAGGGCTTGCAAGGTTTTCGCGTAATTCTGCAGCGTTTGAGCCAGGAACTGCCGGGGCTCGACCGCGTCGGGGGACAGTTCTCGAGTGCGATTCAGATGTTCCGCCGCTTGTTCGAACAGCGCGGCCGCCGCGGTCAAGTCGCCCTGCTGTTCCCGGATCGTGCCGCGATTGTTCAGCACGCCGCCCAAGCCGGCCGAGTATTCGATGGTTTCGGGGTAGTCCGCCGCGAGGCTTTCGAAGATTGCCTGCGCCTGCTCCAGGGCACGGTCGGCCTCGGGCAAGTCGCCGCCGTCCAGCAGCACGCGTCCCAGGTTGTTGTGGCTCACCGCGAGGTCGCGCCGGTACGCCACGCGGGCCGGCGCTTTGCGGACCAGTTGTTGCTGAGTGGCGATCGCCCGCTGGAGCACGGGCAAGGCGGCGGCGGAACCGATCTCGGCCAGCAGCACGCCCTGGTTGCTCTGGCACAAGGCCAGTTCCGCTTGGTAGTCCAATCGCTCCTGGTGCCTCCCGGCGAGTTGTTCCAGCAGTTCAAGGGCCCGGGCGTTGTCGGCGGCGGCCTGGCCCGGATTGGTGGCCCGGTGCAGCGCGCCGCGGTTGTTGTAGGCGACGGCCAGATCTTTGCGGAACTCGTCGCGTCTCGGTTCCTGGTTGACCAACCGCTCCAGCAACGCCACGGCCCGTCCGTACCAAGCGTCGGCCTGCACGGTGTTTCCGCCTTGGCTGTGCAGCAGGCCGGTATTGGTTAGGATCAGCGCCAGCCGCCAGCCGTACAGCGAGTTCCCCGGATCTTCGCGGCACAAATCGCTGGCCAGATCCTCGGCCTGACGATAGGCCTCTCGCGCCTCGTCGATGCGGCCGCTGCCCGCCAGCAGCAGGCCGAGATTGTTGTAACAGAGCGCCTGGTGACTGCGATGGCCGGCCGCTGCGTTCTCTTCGGCAGCTAACGCCGCGAAGATCTCGCGGGCGGCAGAGTACTGTTGGACGGCCCGCCCCACGTCGCCCAGCTGCGAAGCGATTTCCGCCGCCTTGAAGTGGATCATCGCCTGTTCGGCACGCAGCGAACGGTCGCCCTGCGTCTGGGCAAGCAGGGCCTCGTAACATCGCCACGAGTCTTCCAACAGTTCCCGGCGCACCGGCTCGGCACCGGGAATGCCCGCCAATTCCTCCGACAGCCGCAGTCCGTAGCGATCGACGACGCGCCGCGCTTGCTGGTAGTTAGCTTCGGCACGCTCCAGCTGCCGTTGGGCCGTCCGCAGCGCCGCCGCCGTCTGTTGCTTCTCGCGCGCCACCAGCGATGCGGCAACGGCCGCGGCCACAAAAGCGACGAGCAGCAGGGCGGCAGCGGCGGCGACCAGCGTGGCGTGGCGGTGTGTCCACTTGCGGAACCGGTCCCGCAGCGTCGGCCGCCGCGCCAACGTCGGGCGGCCTTCGAGGAATCGCCGCAGATCCTCGGCTAACTCCGCCGCCGTTTCGTAGCGCGACTCGCGCTGCTTGGCCGTTGCCTTCTGGATGACCGTCTCCAGGTCGGCCGGGATCGCCGGGTTCAGACGCCGCGGAGGAGTTGGATCGTCGCGCTCGATCTGCCGGAGGAACTGCTGAGGACTGGAGGCGTCGAATGCCGGACGCAGGGTGAGGAGTTCGTACAGCGTGATTCCCAAGGCGTAGATATCGGCCCGGTGATCGACCAGGTGCGTCTTGCCGGACGCCTGCTCTGGACTCATGTACCGCGCCGTGCCCAGCACGGCGCCGCTGAGCGTCAAATTCGTATCGGCCGAGACTCGCGCCAAACCAAAATCCGTGATCCAGAGTTTGCCTTTGCTGTCCAGCAGCAGGTTCGAGGGCTTGATGTCGCGGTGTACGACGCCCATCTCGTGGGCATGGTGCAAGGCTTCGGCGGCCTGCACGCCCAGCCGGGCAGCGGCACGATAGTACTCGCGGTCGCGCAGCGAAGAGCCGCCGAGGGACGAATCGCCGGTCCACGCCGACGGCGCCTCCTTCGGCGTCGAGACCGCCGCAGCGGCCCGAGTTTCCTTTTCGCCGGCACGCCGCTCGCGCTGCTCCTGGATCAACCGGTCCAACGCCTGACCGTCGATGAACTGCATGCTGAAGTAGTGTACGCCCCGCTCCTTTCCGACTCCGTAGACGGGGACGATATTGGGATGGTTCAACTGGGCGGCGGCCCGTGCCTCGTTCGTGAATCGAGCCAGCTGCTTCTCGTCCATCACCGCGGCGAACGGCAGCACCTTGAGGGCCACCCGCCGGCCGAGCGATACCTGTTCGGCCTCGTAGACCACCCCCATGCCGCCCCGGCCAACTTCGCGCACCAGGCGATAGTCGCCCAGCTGGCGATTCCAGTTGTCGGCGGACGATTCCGCCGAACGCCGGCGGCCCAAGTGGTCACCGGCCAGGCACAGCAGACGCAGGCTCTCGGCGTACCACCGCAGCGGCTCGGCCAAGTCCGGATGCTGGGCGACGAGTTCATCGAAGGGCAGCGGCACGCTCCGTTCCAGGGAAGCGAGGTACTGGTCAAGGACCAGCGCCAGATGTTCCCGCTGTTCCGCCGGCAGCGTCTGGAGAATGTCGTCGTCGGCGATCGCCGTCATAGCACGCCCCGCTCATTCAATCTGGATCGCAGTTGTCCGATCGCCCGTAACCACAACATCCGGACCGCCCCTTCGTTGCGGTCCATCCGCTGGGCCACTTCCGCAAAGGAGCATCCCTGCAGGTGTCGCAAGACGATCACCTCGCGGTAGTCCTGCGGCAACTCGGACAAGTCGTCCGCCAGCGCCACCAGCAATTCCTCCCGCTGAACGCGGTCGCTGGGCGACGTTCCGTCCTGGGCCAGCGCGGCGGCCACGCCGAGCGCCGAGGTGTCCATCTGGGAGCGAACCTGCTCCAGCGACACCTCGCGCCGGACATCGCGTTTTCCGGCGTCGAAGTGCCGGCGCACCGCGACGATCAGGTTGTGCACAAGGATCTGCCGCAACCACGCCAAAAACTCCTCTTCCGTGGCACCTCGAAACTGAGGAAAGTCGCGGTGGGCCTCCAGGAACGTCTCCTGGACGAGGTCCGAAGGACTAAAACGCACGCGTAAACGCCGGTCGAGTTGCGCCTCGGCCAACAAGTGCAAGTAGTTCCAATACAATTGCAGGATGCTGCCCAAGCCGTTCGCGTCGAGATTTCGATCGTCTCGAAGCAGGAACAGCTGAACTCGTTCGGAAACGTTGCTCACGGACGCACCACCCAACTTAACAGGCTCATTTTTCCGTCAACTGTCACGCCCTAATCTCAGGTTTTCCCGACGGCCTTCTCGACGGGCCGGGCAGCTGAAGATGTGCGCCCCGCACCCGCGGCGAGATGGTTCCCTAGGGAAGATCGGCAACCTCCAGAAAATGATGCACAAGTCTACCGATCCGCAACGCCTGAAGCGAGATTAGATCCCGCCGCCTTCGGCAATCTCGCGCAAACTCCATCCCGCCATTTCCACTGTCTTACTTCGGCAGAATCGCCCTGCCTCCTGGCGAACGGTGGGCGTTAGCCCATCGGTCTTCCCCAAGGCCAGTCCGGTTGGCCATTTCCACAGAAACCGGTGGGCTAACGCCCACCGCTCGCCGAAGCGACCGTTGTTAGACGTAGGGGAGGCGCAAACCGTTCCGGGACGCGAACTATCAAGCCGGCTGGTATTTTGCCGCGTGACATCGGCATGACTGCAACGCCTATACATCCAGAGGGCGAGAGGGCGAACAACGAAAGCGATGAGAATTCGCCCGCGCAAGAAACAAAACAAGTGGGCCAAGTACTCAGTTAATCGTTCTGAAAAGACTGGCCATTGGCAAGAAGAGGACGGTATCAAGATCACTTTGCACAGCACTCAGGAGAAACCCAAATGCCCGCTGCACGCTCGCAAGTAACCCATCATGGCAGATTGCAGAAGCTGGCCAAAGAACGCAACCGCCGAAAACGGACTTTCCAACGGCGTCTGGAACTGGAAACGCTCGAGTTGCGTTATCTCTTGACGAGCGTTGTGGAACCGGTCCAAGCCGACGCGCTGACCGTGCCTGACCAGTTGCTGGAAACACTGGCCTGGGAGGCGCCCGTGGAAGCCGCCGCTTGGTGGGAGGATGCACCCGTCGCGGCCGAAAACCAGGTTCAGGATGCGAAAGTACTCGAAAAAGAACTGCCTACGGATGAGGATGCCGCGATCGGAATCGAGGTCGCATCGTTCGAAGAAGGGGTCCCCGTCGAGATTGCGCTCTTGTCGGACGACGAGTCGTTCGCTGACGAGATGTTGAAGGTCGTACCGCTGCGGACGGCGGCCTTCGGCGCGTTCGAGGACGGCAGCGTTGAGACGACCGGCGAGATGCCCATGTTGATGGCCTTCGGCGCGGTTGAGGACGTTGGCGTGGAGACGACCGGCGAGATGCCCATGTTGATGGCCTTTGGCGCGGTCGAGGACGTTGGCGTGGAGACGACCGGCGAGATGCCCATGTTGATGGGCTTCGGCGCGGTCGAGGACGGCAGCGTTCAGAAGGCTGATGACGGTCAAGACGAATCCCCCTTGCTGAGAACTCTGTTGACTTCGGAGGTTTCCGAAGACGCTGGTTCTGACGTTCCGGTGCGTATGTACTCAATGGCCGGGTCTGATGAGATGCTGACTGCTGCAGATTCATCAGACCAGATGATGTTGCTGAGTGCCATGGGGCCCTCGCCCTGGCAGAACCTGAACGATCCTGATGACGTCAACGTCGACGGCTGGACCACGGCGCGCGATGCTCTGCTCGTCATCAACCGGATCAATGACGGCGTTCCGCTCTCGGCTCTGGCGGCTCCGGTCACCCTGTTTGTGGATGTCAACGGCGACCGGAATCTTGACGCCGGCGACGCGGCCCAAGTCATCAATACGCTCAACGGGGCCGATCAAGCCCTGCCGGCTGTCGAAGAGGCAAGTCGCGTGGCGCCCCTCTGGTTCGACAACGGCCCGGAAGAGATTGCGGCGTGGGAGGACACCGTCGCGACGGAAGAAGCGGATAGCACCGAGTTGGGCGACGAGGCCCTGGTCTCGGATCCGGCACGGATGGCGGT
>Ga0116156_10005818_pt1 | contig 10161 bp, 7 predicted proteins | sample AD_UKC045_MetaG_FD_89891 | JGI IMG/M metagenome (GOLD analysis project Ga0116156, IMG submission 89891) | Active sludge microbial communities of municipal wastewater-treating anaerobic digesters from USA - AD_UKC045_MetaG | ecosystem: Engineered > Bioreactor > Anaerobic > Digestate | place: USA... | reverse complement strand
GACAATGCATTATCATTTTGCCCTCCAAAATCTCTTGCACTTAATTGCCCTGTTTCAACAGGTATTCCATCAATGATGTATAGAGGAGTGTTAATGGCATTGATAGAAGTGGCTCCTCTAATGCGTACCGAAACTCCACCTCCAGGCGTGCCAGAGGATTGTGTTACCTGAACTCCCGGAGCCTGTCCTTGCAAAGCCTGGTCAAGACCATTGATAGAAATACCTTTTATTTTATCGGCATTAACCGTTGAGACTGCTCCGGTAATATCTTTTCGTTCAATGGTAGAATAGCCAATTACCACAACCTCTCCTAACTCAGTTGGTTTTTCAACCATTACAATATTGATGTTGGTTTGCCCAGTATAAGTAATTTGTTGGGAATTATATCCAATGAAAGAAAATTCTATAATTGAACCGGTCTGAACCTCAAGCGTAAATTCACCATTGATGCTGGTGATGGTTCCCTGATTGGTTCCCCTTACAATTATCGTTACACCTGGTAAGCCATCCGGGTCAGCCAGTGATGTCACCTTGCCCGTAAGCTGCGATGTTTGCGCTTGTGCAATGGAACTGAGGAATATAAAGATTAGCAGTAAAGTTTTATGCATAAATCGCGTTTAGGCAATATTCTTAAAACTAATGATTAAACATCAAAGATCAAGAACTGGTTTATGTAACCGGAATAATTTAGGATGAAATCTGAATATTGAGAGATAAAAGGAAATGCGACTACCGAAGTATGCGTGATATAAAACACGTAATTCTATTTTTATTAACTTTAAGAATGACAATGCTTTCTGAAAAATGGAATGCCTTTACGTTACGAATTGGTATCCGCTCGACTGAAATGGAGGTTTACAAAGCGTGGACCACACAAGATGGTTTGGAACGCTGGTTTCTGCGGTCTGCAGAATTTACAAATCAACAGGGGCATGTTCGGCATATCCATGATTTTGTGCAGGCAAACGATTATTATCACTGGCTTTGGTATGGCTATCCGGATGATGTGTTTGAACGAAAAGAAGTAATTGAAGCCAATGGACGAAATGTATTTAAGTTCCTATTCTCCGGAAACTGCGTAGTCACGATTTCATTAAGTCATGCATTCGGAGAAACGATCTGTACCTTAACACAAGAAAATATTCCACTCGACTCAGACCCAAAAAAGAATCTTCATCTTAATTGCTCGAATGGCTGGACGTTCTATCTGACAAATCTGAAATCGGTGCTGGAAGGAGGCCATGATTTGCGCAACAAGAACATCAACCTTTCGCATGTGGTCAATGCGTAACAGTAAAGTTTGTGATCTTGATTTTTAATTTCAACATTACGTAGGGTTATCTTGTGATTATGAAGGTGATGAATAGGATGAAGCGTTTTTTTTTATTTTACCTCTTGTTTTTTCTAGCCCCTTATGCATATGCGGGTCTTCCTCCCGGTATTAAATTTATTGAAAACAAAAACCAGTGGCCTGCCCATATTTTATTCTATGCCAACATTAATGGAGGAACAATGGCCATCGAGCCCGGTGGCTTTCGGTATTATTTCTTAGATGAAAAACGATTGGAAGAACTCCATGAGCAAACACACCTTCAGAGAAGTGAAGCAGATAGTGAGAAAATAATAGACAATGAAATTAAAGGCAACGCCATTCATGTGGATTTTATTGGAGCGAATCAACATGCCATTCCTTTACCTTTTGGCAAATCGACTGAGTACTACAATTATTTTTTAGGAAGTGATGAGAAACGTTGGACATCAAAAGCATTTGCCTACGATGGGTTTATTTATCCTTCGCTTTATACCGGTATCGACATGAAGGTATATTCATCGGGCGAACATGCCAAGTATGATTTTATTATTGCTCCGGGTGCAGACGTTTCCCCTATTACAATAGAATACCAGGGTGCAGATGCATTGACATTGGAAAATGGAAATCTCTATGCCAGAACAGCCTTGGCTGAAATTATAGAGCAGCGGCCATTTGCTTTTCAATTCATTAATGGAAAGAAAGTAGAAGTTGAATGCGAATTTCAATTAACCGGAAATCAACTTTCGTTTCGTTTCCCGAAAGGATATGATGCATGTTATGAACTGGTAATTGATCCGCTGTTAATTTTCTCTACCTATTCAGGATCAACTGCAGATAACTGGGGAAGTTCAGCTACGCCCGGTGAAAAAGGAAATTTGTATTCAACCGGCATAACCAATCATAACAATGCAGGCGGTTTTTTTCCGGCTACACCGGGTGTGTTTCAAACTGCTTATGGAGGTATTTACGATGTTGCCATTTTAAAGTATGACTCAGCAGGAGAACACATGCTATATGCAACTTATTTAGGAGGGAATGATTCTGAATCGCCTCATAGTTTAATCATGAACAAAGATGAAGAACTAATGGTGTTGGGTACTACCAGTTCTCTCAATTTCCCAACAACAATAGGTGCATTTGACAGGTCTTTCAATGGTGGATTTCCGGTAAATCACGTCTTACCATTTGATATTGGCTCTGACATCTTTGTGGCCCGCATCAGCAAGGATGGAAGTCAGTTATTGGGCTCTACCTTTATAGGTGGATCATCCAATGATGGACTGAATACAAACTTTGGGGCACTCACTAAAAACTATGGTGATCAATTGCGGGGAGATATTATTACCGATGATGAAGGCAAAGTCTATGTTAGTTCCGTAACGCAGTCACCTGATTTCCCCACACTAAATAGTTTTAATACTACGTATAAAGGTGGCGAGACCGATGCTATTGTATTTAAATTGAATAAGCAATTATCGCAATTAGAGTGGTCTGCTTTTTTAGGAGGGAATGGAACGGATGCATCGCATACCATAAAGCTTACCAGCAATAATGATATCTATGTAGGTGGAGGAACAACCAGCACAAATTTCCCGGTAACCACTGGAAGTTACCAAACTGTATTGAAGGGTGATGCTGATGGATGGATTGCAAAAATTGGAAGTGCTGGTGATACCCTTTATTATGGCACCTATACCGGTACATCATCCTTCGACCAGATTTATTTTCTAGATCTTAATTCAAATGAAGATGTGTATGTGTATGGACAAACTTCGGGTACTTTTCCAATTACACCAGGTGTATTTCATAATACCAACAGTGGGCAATTTGTTCAGAAGTTTAATCATTCACTTTCTGTTCTTGGTTTCTCAACCGTGTTTGGATCGGGAATAGGTATCCCCAATATTTCACCAACTGCATTCTTAGTAAATGAATGTAATAACTTATACATGACGGGCTGGGGTGGAACCCTTAATGCAGCATCAGGTCATTGGCAGAGTAATACCGTTGGTATGCCCATTACACCCGATGCGTTTCAAAAAACAACTACAGGCTCTGATTTTTATTTTATTGTATTAACCGATGATGCTTCAGAACTTTTATATGCAACGTATCTTGGAGGCACACAATCGCGAACACATGTTGATGGTGGTACCAGCCGATTTGATAAAGGCGGAATTGTCTATCATGCCGTATGTTCCGGATGTGTTAATGGCAACGCCACTGGAGGACCTTCATCAGATTTTCCGACCACACCTACGGCCTGGTCGCGTGTAAACAGAAGTGGAAACTGTAATAACGCAGCTTTTAAGTTTGACCTCTCTTCGTTGAAGGCACGACTACAAACCAATTCCATTGGTCTTGACATGCCGGGGTTAAATAAGATTTGTTTTCCCGATAGCATCGTGTTCGAAAATTTGTGTACGGGTGGTGAAATGTATCAATGGGATTTTGGTGATGGAACAGCGCTGGTAAGACTGGATAAGAAAAACATAAAACATGCGTATGCATCAACAGGACGATACATTGTTACCCTAACAGCCATTGATCAAAATACCTGTATTGGAAGAGACGTTGCCCAAACGGTTATCGATGTCTTTGATACGGATACGGAAATACAAGATGATGATGATTTATGTATGGGAACTCAGTATACATTATTTTCTGGTGGTGGTGAGTCTTATCTTTGGAAAAGCGAAGATGGAGTATTTGAATCGATTGATCCTACGCCTTCGGTAACACCAGACGACACTACCCTGTATTACATTACGATTACGGAAACAAATGGCTGCGTCCATCAAGACTCTGTTCAACTAAATGTTATCGATGTTATTACACCCGAATTCGAATTGGTCAGACTTTCAGCCTGTTCTGGAAGACCAGAACTGTATGTGAAAAGTGTAACCGGTAGTATCCTTCCGGGCGATCAATTGTTTTTTGATTTTGGTGATGGCTTTGTAAGTGAAGAGATTGAACAAAGACATACGTTTGAGCAGGATGGATTGTACTCGATTAAATTAGTCGGGGTTCGTGAATTTTGCGTAACTGAGAAAATTATCCCCACACCTGTATTTACATTGCTGGTTCCGAATGTAATCACACCTTCAATAGAAGAGGGCAAGAATGATGTATTCACAATTCAGTATGGAGAACTTCCCGATGTAACCCCTGCTGATTTTGGTTTCAAGGTTGCGTTGATACTTTATAATCGATGGGGTAATAAGGTATTTGAAACGGATGATTACCAATCTGATTGGTCAGCCAATGGTCTGGCTTCAGGTATTTATTATTACGAGGTTACAGTGGAGGAGCATGACACTTGTAAAGGATGGATACAAGTACTGAAGTGATTTCATAGTTTAGATTAAAACTTGCTTAGCTTCTGGTTAAAGAAGTATTAGAATATTCAATTTCATTGTACTGCCGTTTATAATCCTGTTATTTTGAGCCCATGAAAATTCTGATTGTAGAAGACGAACTCAATGTAGCCGAAGTACTGAGACGAGGCATGATAGAAGAGGGATATGAAGCAGAAGTAGCCTACGATGGGCAAATTGGTTTACAGTTGGCTCAAAACGGACAGTATGATTTAATTATACTCGATGTTAACCTGCCGCTTCTCAACGGACTTGAACTTTGCAAACAGTTGCGCGAGAAGGATGATCAAACTCCTGTATTGATGCTCACAGCTCTGGGCATGAGCGATGATATCGTTCTCGGTTTAGAATCGGGTGCTGATGATTATGTAGCGAAACCTTTTCGTTTCAATGAATTATATGCTCGCGTAAAAGCATTGACCCGCAGAAAAAAAAATCCAATTTCAATACCTGTAGCGGATGGTGATAAGAGTGAATTTACAAATAAGTTTACACTGGCAGATTTGGTTTTAGATTTTGATGCGAAACTGGTGAAGCGAAGCGATAAGATGGTTCAGCTCACTGCAAAAGAATTTTCTCTACTGGAGTACTTAGCGCACAATCAAGGTAAGGTACGATCACGCCTCGAAATAGCAGAGGCTGTGTGGGGGTTGAATTTTGATACCGGCACAAATTTCATTGATGTGTACATCAATTACCTGCGCAATAAAATTGATAAGAACTTCTCACCCAAGCTCATTCATACCATTACCGGTTTTGGGTATGTTTTAAAAATTTCTGAGCAGTGAAAATCAGACAACGGTTAGCATTTCGTTTCACCATCATCAGCGGATTTCTGACCGGTGTTATTCTTGTCTTTGTCTATTTTGTAACACAAAGTTTTATCAAAGCAGACTTTATAGCGCGACTCAATCAACAAGCGGAATTAGAAACGCTTCTCTTTACCAGGCAAGTGTCAGAATTGACCCTTGATCAAATCAATACCTTTGGATTAGTTCAGCCGGCTGTTGTGATTTATCGCGATAACGAAGTTATCCTCAGTAGAGGAAGGAAAGAAGTTTCGAAGGAATGGTTATCTGTGTTACATAAGAAGAAAGAGTTCTCTATTGATGAGGATGAATTCAGTACAGTCGGTATGGTTCACTTTATCAATGGAAAAGAACATTTTGTTTTCGTAACAGCGCAAGATGTTTACGGACAGCGGAAGTTAAGTTTTGAATTAGAAGCAATTGTTATTGGTTGGTTGATCAGTTTAGTGTTGGCCTATTATGCGGGATTATTTTTTGCGCGTAAATCACTGCAACCGGTAACACATGTGGTTAATGAAGTGAATAAAATATCAGTAGAAAATTTAAGTCATCGTGTTCCCTTCACCAAGCCAGGTGGCGCCATGGAAAAGCCGGATGAAATTGATGAGCTTATTTTAACTTTCAATGATTTGCTAAAAAGATTAGAAGCTTCTTTCCTTACCCAAAAGCGCTTTGTGCAAAATGCATCGCACGAATTGAAGACGCCCCTTACCGCTATTATGGCAGAAGTAGAATTAACGTTAACGCGGGCACGTACAGCAGAAGAGTATCAGCGCACGCTGTATGTTGTTATGCAGGAAGCCGAAAAATTAGAACTGACAACACATGGGTTATTAGTACTCACAAGATTAGAAGAAAATTCAGAAAAATCGGAAAGAGGTGTTATTGAATTACCAAGTTTGATTGAGGAAATCGTTACAAGTTTTAGAGCTCGTTTTCCATTGCGGGAGATTACTTTAAAACTCTCAGATCAGGTTATTGTAATTAATGGAAATCTCTTGCTGATCACCATGGCAATTCAAAATATTTTAGATAATGCCTTGAAATATTCAAGCACTAAAGTGGAGGTAGAGCTTTCTAAAAATAATACTGAAAGCATTATTGAGGTGAATGATTATGGTATTGGTATCCCTGCAATGGATATGGATAAAATCAAAACACCCCTGATTCGAGCAACCAATGTTGGTACTATTGCCGGGTCAGGATTAGGCCTCGCCTTGGTTGATCGGATTGTAAAGGTACATTCTGGTTTTTTGAAAATTGAAAGTGAAGAAGGAAAAGGTACGCGTTGTAAAATTATTATTCCATTAATTCCGGAGGAGGAATAAGGGAAGAGTTTAGTGGCGTGACCTCTATTAATTGATGAAACTCAACTTCTATTCTATTTTACTGGTAAAGCTTAATCTTTCTCTGCTGCTTTTTTTTATGGAGAGCATTATTGGGAGTGTCCCAAGTAAGAGGGAAAATATTCCTGCACCGATATTGGAAACTGGACTGGTAAAGAATTCTCCGGAAGAATAAACAGTAAGAATTAAGATCACAGAGAAAGGTAATGAGCATGCCAAAATATTCATGGCAAAATCCAGATCGAAGGTGCGATCGTGTTCCGATGTTTTTCTCTCTAATTTACTGATGGCAGCCATGTGTGCATAGGGCCAGAAGCTGCAAGCGCTTTGAGGAAATACTACTATAAGTAAAGTCGTTGCCAGATCTTTCACCGGGAGTATAAGCAGTAATATGCCGCTAATAAGAAATGCTAATCCGGATCGCAGAAACAGGAAAGTAAAAATGGTTCGTACTTGCTCCATGGTGAGCTTCATTGAAATGCCGATGAACAATAGAACCAGTGGTGTCATGATGAGGCTTATTTTATCAATACTCATCTGAGCAAAGACAGGAAGTGAACTGAAATTGATCCCCATCGCGAGCATGATAATGGCGGTGATGATAACAAGATTGACCGGCTCTTCTACCAGTGCGCGAAGCAGATCTTTTACTTTTGAGCGTTTACTGGTATTCGCAATATTGTTGACATTGAAGTACCAGCGCATGGCAATCATGTAAGCAATGACAAGTACAAATAGTTTATTTCCAACATCACCAAGAGCAGCTAATGCAAGTGATCCCTCACCGGAATATTCAGCGATGAAAGGGAAACAAGAAAGACCTGGGGCGAGTGATGGAATAAGAAGGGATAATGCGCGATGCTGTTTTTCCGGAATGTTTAAAATAGAATGAAGCGGAAGTTTATCAATCAGAAAAAATAAAATTAAGTTGAACGCAATAGCGAGCAAGGGCACCAATATCATTTCAATTGAGAACTCAATTTTTAACAATGCGATGAAGATTGTTGCCGGAAGTGCAAGGCTTAAAATGATTGTCTTGATTCCATCCTTATGATCCTTGGTTGAGAATTTCTTTCTCATCAAGTATCCTATCGCGATGATCATGATGAGGTAAACTGTTTTTGAAATAGCCGGACTCATTAAAAACCAGAAGTTAAAACGGATTTAGTTTTTTAATAGCCTGCTATTCTTCAGCTAAGAAGAATAGCAGGTAGATCATTTTAGATTACCTCATTCAGACTTTTTACAAAGAGTTCAACTTCTTCACGTGTACCCATGCTAACCCGTGAATAGGGCTTGTCATTTATTGTATAGCCGCGAATACCCACACCCTTTGCCATCATTTTAGCCACGAAATCTGCAGCGGGAATTTCAATTGGAAAAAGAATGAAACTTGTATAGGAAGGAATCGGATTTAATCCGGCCTTCTTCAACTCTTCAAAAACATAGCTCCTGGTTTCTTTATTGTTTTTCCGGGTTAACTGCTGAAACTCTACATCCTCTAAGCTCGCCATGGCGCCTTCTAAAGAGGTAACACAGATTCCCATCTCTGTTCGCACAAGATCTTTAATGGATTTGATGCGTTCAGGTTTCGCAACCATGTAGCCCATTCTCAAACCAGCCATTCCATGAATCTTTGAAAAGGTACGAGCGATAATTACATCATGTCCTTCATTAATCAATCCTACACAAGTTTCCTTCTCCGGGTTATCCATCAATTCAAGGTAAGCTTCATCAATAAACACGGGAACCTTAGAAGATACATTTTTACAGAACTCCCGAATTTCACCTGAAGGTGTAATGGTACCTGTAGGATTATTTGGATTACAGATGTAAACCAATTTTGTTTGTGAGTCAATTGCCGCTGCCATTGCATTTAAATCATGGGCATAATCTTTCTTCAGCGGAATATTTTTCCAAGTTGCACCTATTGCCTCAGCAGTTTTAACCAGCGACAAATAAGAAGGATCTGCAGAGACTACATTGCCACCTTTCATACACAATGCAATGGCGGTCTTCTCAAGAATATCCGTTGAACCTGGAGCCAATAAAATATGATCGTCCGGAACGCCTTCTTTTTTGGCTAGCATCGAAACCATCTTGAAGGCACTGTTGTACACGTAGCGATTTCCCTTGGTTGCACTTTCAGCAATGGCTTGAACCGCTTTCTTACTTGGCCCCCATGGATTTTCATTGGCAAGTAATCTTGCTTTCATCTCAATAGGATCGGGCATAATGCCATACGGTTCTGTTAAACTACACTTTCCGTTATAAGGCTTCATGCCAAAAGCAGGTTTTGCAAGGAGTGTGGACGGAACAGACAGTGTAGTGATAAGGCTACCGGTAAGCAGTGCACTACGCTTGAGCCATTCCCTTCTATTTTGTGTAGCAGGTGTCATGATGTTTTGGTTTAGGTTAATGAGATTTAGGTTAATGAGTGAGTTATGCGTTTCTATATTGAATGTGATTGATTCATTTAGTCCAGATACATTAAAGAATAATTCAACCTGATGATGTATTAACTAAATGTACTGAATTGGACTTGCTTTGTGAAGCTTGAGGTGAATGCTTTTCTTAATTTGTTTATACAATCGTTTCCAATTTTTTCACAATCGAAGTAGATTCTATATGAAGGTTAAAAGCTGGTCTGGGATTTTGTTTCATTTTCCTTTTTATGAAATAGGGGATGAACGATAAAATGTTTTGGATGGAATCAAAGAATGGATGATGGCTGAGTAACAGGGACAGCTAAACTGAAGAAATTGCACAACCTTTACAAACCCGTTTACCCTTAAAACAAAAAAGCAATTACATTTCTGTAACTGCCTGATAATGAAGTGGGCCCAGCTGGGCACGATCCAGCGACCCCCTGATTATGAGAGAGTTTTTCACATCTGATTGTCAATTAGTTGAATGAATTTGGTCGCATTAGGGTCGCAAAAAAAAAGGAAAACTTTTTTTCTTAATATCTACAACTCCTAGAGTACTAGACACAAAAAGCAATACTTTGCAGTCGGTTTTAATCTGTTATGCTCAAGGAACAACTCGAACAAGAGGGCATTAGCCCTTCGTTGGTGCAGCAATTTTTAGCAGATCATCTCGACATAGCCACCCAAATAAATGACGATTTGATGATTGAATTTTGTCCTGTTACTTACCAAAGAAATAAAGTAATGTTTTCCCAAATAAAACTCCTGATCATGCTACTCCACGATAATTGAGATCAGGTAATTCTACCTGTTTATTTTAAATTTTACTGAATGATGAAAGCGAAGGCTATATACCAATGTAGCATTGAAGGATATTGCTTTGCTTAT
>Ga0116156_10005817_pt1 | contig 10163 bp, 13 predicted proteins | sample AD_UKC045_MetaG_FD_89891 | JGI IMG/M metagenome (GOLD analysis project Ga0116156, IMG submission 89891) | Active sludge microbial communities of municipal wastewater-treating anaerobic digesters from USA - AD_UKC045_MetaG | ecosystem: Engineered > Bioreactor > Anaerobic > Digestate | place: USA... | reverse complement strand
CGTTATTGCCGAAATAATAGCATCTTTTTAAAAAAAAATCAACCCTCACGATTTACTTTTTTAATTTTGTGAAATAGTGCTCGTATACCAATTTTTATTTAATAATAAAAATTATTTCATGTAAAATAGATTAACATAAATAATTTCAATCTAAAATCTTAAATCAAAAATCTAAAATCGCTTCGCCTTCGGCGAAGCTTGCCTGTGTATAACTCTCTTGTATCTATTTCATTATTTTGCAAAAGCATTTATAATAAAGATAGGTCGAATTTTTTATGACATGCTTGTCTATAAAAAATTTATAAATTTTTTCTTGCGATCGCAAGATGAAAAAAATTATTTCATTTATCCCAAAAAGAAAGGGGGTGCGCAAACTTATGAAAAAGAAAGCTAAAAAAGTTGTGAAAAAAGTAGCTAAAAAGAAAGTTGCTAAAAAACCGGTAAAAAAAGCCGTAAAAAAAGTAGCTAAAAAGAAAGTTGCCAAAAAAGGCAAAAAGAAATAGTCTTTTCCTCACACTAAAAACACCGTAAGTTATAAACTCACGGTGTTTTTATTTTTTCTTTACTAACTATCAGAACACTGCTACAATAAAACTATAGATATAACTATTAATTTATTTAATATATGTACAAAAAATTTTTAATTTCATCGGTAATAGTATTTTTTGGACTGGTTTTACTCTCGGGCAAAACTATGGCCATGGAAGAAAAAAGTTTTGAAGATGGAACTTTGGTAAAAATCAAAGGTCAAAAAGTAATTTATTTGTTGGAAGAAGGTGTCAAAAGACCTTTTGCAAATTCCGATACTTATAAAACTTACGGGTATTCTTGGTATGAAATAAAAACTGTCAAAGAAGAAGATGTGGCAAATTATCAAACCGGTCCGGAAATCAAAACACCGACCGTACAAATAACCGCTGATAAACTTTTTATTCGAAAATGGCCGTTGCGTTTTAGTAAAATTTTATTTACCGCACAAAAAAATGAAACTTACGAAATAGTAGACATGATGGGCTCTTAGTATAAAATCAAAAATAACGAAAAAATTTTAGGTTGGGTTTCTTCACGTTATGCTGTTATTTTGGATGAAGAGATGGATGACTTCGTAATTATCAAGAAAGAAGAAGTGAAGTCCCTCACCGAACAAAGTTCTGGTGACGGGAAAAAAATTGAACCAATCAAAACCGAAGAAGTCAAAACCGAACCAATTGCAAAAGAGCCGGTAGTGAAAGAATCTGCTCCGAGCAAAGCGCTGACTTTGAACTATCTTGGTAATGGAAAATTTTCCTGGAAAAAAGTCGGAACATTTTCACAAGGCTACAAACTTGTCTGGTCAAAAAATTCCAATCCGACATATCCTCTGCGCGATGGAGATAAATATGCTTTTTATTCCAATCCTGAAACATTAACCGGTTATGTAACGGCTTTTGCCGGTGAAGGAAAATATTATGTGCGAGTTTGTGAATATTTGGGTGGTAAGTGCGGTATATATAGCAACCAAGTAACGATTACATTGCTTGGGGATACTGAAAAAACAGTAGAAAAAGAAACAACTCAAGCCGTAACTTCAATCACTTTAACTTCTCTGGGCGAAGGGAAAATCAGTTGGAAAGTAAACGGCTACTCCAAAAGCGGTTTCAAAGTTGTTTGGTCGCAAAACCCGTTCCCCACTTACCCGACTCGCGACGGTGATCAATATCATTACTATTCCGAAGCCAATAAAACTACGGATACTGTAAATAATTTTAACGGCGAAGGAAAATATTATGTTCGGGTATGCGAATACTTGGGAGGTAAATGCGGAATTTACAGCAATCAAATAGAAGTGAACCTATAAAAAATTTAAAACAAAAAACCGCCGAATATCCTCGGCGGTTTTAGTTTTTTATTCTTCACCAAACAATCGTTCAAACTCTTTATTACTTATTAATTTCTTCAAAATATCTTTTGCAATTTCTCAATTTAAATTTATTTTTTTACCGTTCACTTCTCCGGACTTTTCCAAAGTATCTTTATAATTACCGCTAGCAAGTTCCTCGTTTCCGGTTTTGACAAAATTTTTTAACCAATCTATGGCCAAAGTATATGCAATATGATAATGGTCTTTTGAATATTTTAAATGTTCTATTATCTGTTCTTTACTTCTGTTAATTCTCTCTTCCTCTTTTGCTTTTTCCTCCATTCGCACCTTAGCAAAATCAGGATTGTCTATACCGCAATTTTCTATAGGATTCATATTACAAATTTAATTTTAAATTATATTATCAATCTAACATAAAATATTCTTTCTCGCAATAAGCTCATACTTTATAAACCTTTTAGACTTTATTTACCCTGGTAAAATGGCGCTTTGCGCCAATTTTTTTAAAAAAAATTATTTCACAGGGTAAACTTCATAAATCATCCAAATCTCGTAAAAAACTTCCCGGCCTTATTTTCGTCGGTTTGTCTATATAAGCGCTTTCCTCGGCTTCATAAACTACCCCGCTTATTGGATCGTTAAATTTGGTGGCGCTGTCTGAAATCAACGACCTATCATCGAGCAATTCACTGTCGATTTCGCTCAAAAACATGCTCGGTCCGCTCAAACTATCTCCCCATCCCCCACCAATCATTGGATAAGTTAAAAATAAATTCTTCTTGGCGCGAGTTATAGCTACATAAAATAAACGTCTTTCTTCTTCCAGTCCTTGCGTTTCGGAGAGTGATCTATCACTTGGAAACGCACCACTACTTAGGTTGATGATAAAAACATTCTCCCATTCCAATCCTTTGGCTTGATGCACAGTAGACAAAACGATTTTGTCTTTGACCCCTCTGGCACTTTGCGCCACCTCCCCTTCGTAAGGGGAGGATGTCCCCTCCTTAACAAGGAGGGGTGGGGGGAGGTCTTTAAAATTTTCTTGCAAAGTCGCTTCCGCCAAAAATTCTTCTAGCTTATCATATTTTTCTGCAAATGTCGCCAATTGTTTGATGTCGGCTTTTCTGTCTTTATAATCCAGATATTCATTTTCCAGATAATCTTTATAAGCCGAATCTAAAATTTTATTTATCATATTGGCTGGCGTTCTGTCGCTAGTTAACATTTCATCCCAAATTTTCAAAAAGTTTTCAAAACCCAATTGCGCTTTACCGCCCAAAATATTTTTTATTTCCGGCAATTCTTCAATATTTTGCAAACTGCGGACAAATTCCATGATTTTTTCCACAGCTGCCGGACCTATTCCTTCTTCGTGTAACAAAACCCTTGTCCAAGCCACCAAGTCATTTAAATTACTTACTATTCGTAAATAACTTAATACATCTTTGATATGCGCGCGTTCAAAAAATTTCATTCCCCCGCGATAATCATACTGGATTCCGGCTTTGGTCAATTCCATTTCAAGCATCTGGCTGTGTGCGCTGGCGCGAAAAAGCACAGCGATTTCACTTGGCGCTACACCTTTTTCCAAAGATTCCACAATTTTTTCCAACACAAAACTCGCTTCCATGCTTTGGTCCATCTGCGGGCGTAATTGCGGTTTATCTCCTCCGTCTTTTATCGGTTTTAAACTTTTTTTGTATTGTTTGGTGTTATAAGAAATAATATCATTGGCGATTTCCAAAATTTCTTTGGTACTGCGATAATTGGTTTCCAATTTAAAAATTTTTGCCTCCGGATAATCTCGTTCAAAATTTAAAATATTTTCTATATTGGCGGCACGAAAAGAGTAGATGCTTTGCGCATCATCACCAACAACCAAAATATTTTTATGCACACTGGCCAACTTTTTTATAATTTCCGCTTGAATTTTGTTGGTATCTTGATATTCGTCCACCATGATATATTGAAATTGCGTGGCAAATTTATTTTTTATTTCTTCATTTTGCAAAAGCAGTAACCAATTGGTCAAAAGGTCATCAAAATCCATGCAATTGGCTTGTTTTTTGCGTTTTTCATACTCACTCCATAAATTTTTTATCTGATCAGCTACAGCAAACCATTGCGGATATTTCAAATCCAAAACTTCTTCAATTGTTGTATCGGCATTTTTGGCAAAAGAAATTATTCCTTGCAACACATTAGCCGAAGGATTTTTTTTGTCCGTTCCGGAATTAAAAATATCTTTGGCGCAAAGTTTTATCAAACTGCGACTATCCTCGCTATCAAGCACGGTAAATTTTTCCGTATATCCTATAAAACTCGCATGGCGTTTCAAAATTTTATAAGCAATACTATGAAAAGTCCCCGCCCAAGGGAGGATATTGGCGGTCTTCGGTCTTCGGTCTTCGGTCTTCGATTGTCCGTAGTCTGTAGTCTGATTGTCCGTAGTCAACTGTGGTCTGTAGACCGTAGACCGTAGACCACTTACTCGCTCTATCATCTCGCCCGCTGCTTTGTTGGTAAAAGTCACAAGTAAAATATTTTCCGGTTTTATCCCTTGTTCCAATAGATATGCAACACGATAAGTAACCGTTCTTGTCTTGCCCGAACCAGCTCCGGCCAATACTAAACAAGGACCTATCCCCATATAGATAACGGCCAATTGTTCTTGATTGAGCTCTTTGGAATAATCAATCATAGCTTAACTTTGTGCCGGTTCTTTTAGACCTACCGCATTTTCTTTGTTTATTTTATCTGCATTTAACAACAACACTTCTAAATCAGCCATTATTTTTTCCGGTGCGCCTTTACTCTTAAACCAGAGGTCATCAATCTCGCAAAAATATTCTCCTTTTATTTTCCCTGTTTTCAAATTAATACTAACTTTCTGACCGGTTTTTTCTTTTACCAATTTTTCCAACACCTGTTTAAGAGTCGGTTCTTTGCTTTTTTCGGAATTATTTACTTCTTTTTTTAATTGTGCCGTGTAAACAGAGGTCCTGTTCAATAAATATTTTTTAATTTCCTCTCTTCTTTCTTGCCATTTTTGAGTAAAAGATATTGCTATGATTTTTTCTCCATTTTGAAAATCTATATTTTCTAAATGACCTTCTCTGCCCCGATTAGTTTTAACCAAAACATAGCCGTCTTTTATTCTATTTTGAAAATCCTCGTTGTGGGGATCATAGAGGTCGCCCAAACCGTCTATTACACCGCTTTCAGGAACTTTTTCCCATTTTATCCCTTCATTTTCCGGATTAAATTTTTCTTTTTCTGACATATTTTTTATTATTATTTTTAACTTGACTATCATACCACATCATTGATTTTTTTCGCAAGATATGGTATAAAATGATACCAATATACCAATTTATTTTATGTTTTTCGAAACTCTCAAAAAAGACAACCAAACCAAAGCCCGCACTGGCATTATTCACACCGACCACGGGAATATTGAAACTCCCGCTTTTATGCCTGTCGGCACCCAAGCTACCGTCAAAACCCTGGACCAACAGGACTTGCTTGATATTGACGCGCAAATAATTCTTGGTAATACCTATCATTTACATTTACGTCCAGGCGAAGATCTCATCGCGGGACAAGGCGGTTTGCATAAATTTATGAATTGGAATAAACCGATTTTGACCGACTCCGGCGGATTTCAAGTTTTTTCTTTGGGCTTACAAAAAATAATGTCATCGCGAGCCACCAAAGGTGGCGTGGCGAACCCACTACAAGCAGATAACAATGGGATTGCTTCGACTTCGTCTCGCAATGACAAAACCAAACAAGGTGGTTTGGTAAATATCGATGAAGAAGGTGTGACTTTCCAAAGTCACATTGATGGCAGTTCGCATCGTTTCACTCCCGAATCAGCAATTGAAATCCAGCATAAACTCGGAGCTGATATTATCATGGCGTTTGACGAATGTACACCGGACACCGCACCTCGCGAATACATAGAAGAAGCTATGCAGCGCACCCATCGCTGGGCTGATCGTTGTATCAAAGAACATCAAAAAAATACCTCTTATCACGGCTACAACCAATTTTTATTTGGCATTATCCAAGGTGCCGGAGACGAAGAGCTTCGCAAAAAATCCGCACAATATATTTCTTCCCTTCCTTTTGACGGCATTGCTATTGGCGGAGAAAGTATCGGCTATAATATGGACGCTACTAAAAATATTTTGGATTGGGTTACTCCGATTATTCCGGAAAACAAACCTCGCTACACCATGGGGCTTGGACTTTCACCTCTTGATCTACTGATTGCCGTGGAACATGGCGCAGATATGTTTGATTGTGTCGCTCCAACTCGTCTCGCTCGTCACGGCATGCTTTTTTGTCATTGCGAGAGTAACGAAGCAATCCCACAAATTAACAAACATCGTTTGAATATAAAAAATTCAATTTTTATTAACGACCTCTCCCCGATTGATCCGAATTGTACTTGTCCGGTTTGTAAAAATTATACTCGCTCATATTTGCACCATCTTTTCTCCGCAGACGAAATGACGGGCATGCGCTTGGCAACTATTCACAATCTTTACTTCATGCTGAATTTAATGAAAGAAACGCGAAAAGCGATAAACGAAGACAGGTTTACAGAATTACTCAACAAGTGGAAAACGGCTTAACCAAGCCGTTTTTTTACCCTGTACCGAACTTGTTCTGGTACAGGGTTTTTAAATTAAAGTAACTCTTGTCCCGCTAAGCGGGACTATAACCTCGGCTTATCTTCGCGAGGCCCCGCTGAGCGGGGCTATATTGACGCTCAGCACCGAGGTTGACAAAACCGTGAAAATGTGCTATATTTATTTGTTAGTTCATTACAAATAACAAACAACGGAGGATATCATGAACATCGTTCTTGATTTAATTGCTCAAATGTCACCGCTCGCGATCTTGGGAGTTCTGGTGGCAGCCGCTCTTCTTATCGGTTATCTTCTTTATCTTTTACTCAAAAAAGAAAAAGGGGGAGAAGAAAAAAAAGAGGGAAAAGAAAAGAAAAAGGAACAAAAAGAACAGGCTTTTGAGAAAGAAATTGTTGGAAAAAACATCTCACTTGATCCAAAGATTGTTCGTTTACAAACTCACTTTCTCAGTGTTCTGCGAAGCCTGACTATTGATGCCAAGGAGTTAGGATTTACTTATGATTCAGATACTATCCAAACTCTGCTTGCTGACGGCGAAAAGGTTTTTGATTACTATTTGAAAAATCCGGAATTTGAAAAATCGGACATTCCTTTTCTCCCTTGCATTCCGACCAATCAACACAATCCTCGCCAGCTGATGGAAACTCTCTTTCACAACGGCAGTCTTTCCGGACTTTGTAGTGTTGATATCCAGAAATTGGAGAACACCATTACTATACCAAAAAAACCCTACTGGATATTCGGTGTAACTTTCAGCAAAACAGAGCCGGATAAACTTTTTCTTCAGGAACGAAGGTTTGGACTGGCGATAAACGAACTGATATTCGCTTCTTGTTTTGCAGAGGATCTGTGGCGAAATCGCAGTACGCAAATTTTCTCCATCATTACCATGATGGACAGGGTTCCGCTCGTTTTCAAATTCAATCTAGCCAAAGAAGTGCCGGAGATAAAAGCTTTTTCGGAAAAAGAATCTGTCCGAGATTACTATCTCGGCACTTGCAAAGACCGTGTGTGCTTTGCAGAATAACTTCCGCCCGTCTCTTTTAGAGGCGGGCTTTTTTATTATGTAACATTGACAAAAACACTAATTTGAGCTATAATGATATATTCGTTCTTTGCCAACAAAAACAAAGAGATGGAGGTCCTGATGAACACAAAGCAGATCACGAAGAAAGAAATCAACTCCTTTACCATCACGATCGTTTTCTATCTGGTGGCAGGTTCGCTGGCGGTTTATTTCCGTGTCCCCGGTTATGTTTTCGGTGTCCTCTTGGGTCTTTGGACTCTGGCGGTTTTTTCCTTTGATTTCAGCCTGGAAAGCTTCAAGAGAACTTTTTATGACTCCACGGCTCTCATCTTGGGATTAACCCCTCCCTATCTGGCTTTTGCAGGTTTTCCTCATTTTGTTTCCATCTTCAAGTGGTACCTGTTTACTCTGTTTTTTGGAATAGCCACTTGGATCGTGTACAAAATGGGCACAGTGGATAAAGAAGAATTACGGGAAATAATTTCAGAAACCATCAACGAGGGAGAACGAGATGAAAAATCTCAGTAAGCAAAGTTTTGATCCGGCCTATGAAATTATCTTCTGTCTTTTCTATGCGGCTATCCTGGGCTTTCTTTCCGGACTTTCTCTTTCTTTCATAGATATCTCGCAAGAACGTACTCTGATGCTGTACGGGGGACTACTCGGGTTGCTTTCTGTGGCTGTGGTTTATACTTCCGAATATAAACCGGCTACCCTGCTCTTTGCACTCCTTCTCCCTCTAATAACTGCAGGTACGAATCTACGCCTAGAAATTAATACTGGAACAGGAGAAACTCTCTTCGTGGCAAAGGATATATCTATTTTTTTCTTGAAGAGCTTTTTTCTTTTTGCCCTGCTCGGAATATTTATAGCTTTTATCCACTATGGAGAAAAGATAATCAAAGAAGACAAAGGTTATGGCGGACCGCCGACCCCGCCATTCGAATAGTACTTTAAAAAACACCCGCCCTGTTCAAGGGGCGGGTTTTTCTTATTTAATTTCGACATCCAGTATTATCGGCCTATGTTTATGTTCTACACTTATTTTTTCTATCATCTTGGCAACATGTTCATCTTTACAAATTCTTTTCAAATATTCTTCATCGTTTTCCTCAGGTGATAATTTTGATGGAACTTCTTCTTTTTTCAAATCAACCGACAAGCTTACATTTTCATCCAAAACATACTTCAAATAAAACTTTTTTGAAGTCGTGCCAAAATCTTTGTGTTTTTCCAAACAAAGAGTTACCAAAATCGGTTTTCCTTTTTCAAAATCGTTTTTTATTTCTCCTCTTTTTCCTTCATGCATATATTAAAAATTTAATTAATCCTACCTTATATCTTATGCTTGTTTTTGAAAACTGTCAAAACTTGCCTTTCTTTATTTTTTAAACTAAACTGGATAGCATCTCCCCTCTCCTTACAAAGCCTGGTCCCATACCAACCCGCAAGGGTCTGGTGTCGGGAGAGAGGGTTAGGGTGAGGTTAGGTTTGGCTTCCCTCTCCTTACGAAGGAGAGGGTTAGGGTGAGGTCTTACTATATTATAAACTATGAAAATAAACATCATCGTTGTCGGAAAATTCAAAGAAACTTATTGGTCGCAAGCTGAAAACGAATATCTCAAACGTTTATCCGCTTGGTTTAAGATAAATATTATTGAACTCAAAGAAGAAAGTTTTACTGAAAAAGACGACCGCGAAAAAATCAAAGCCAAAGAAGCACAAAATATCCTGGCTAAAATTCCGGAAAATTCTTTTATTATTGCATTGGACGAAAACGGCATGGAATTTGAAAGTGAAAAATTCGCAGACAAACTGCAATCTTGGTTAGAACTGGGCGATGAACTCACATTTATTCTCGGCGGACCACTCGGACTACATTCAAGCGTTTTACAAAAAGCAAATTTTAAACTCGCTTTAAGCAAAATGACTTTCCCACACCAAATGGCGCGCGTCGTTCTGCTGGAACAACTCTATCGCGCACAAATGATAAATCATAATCGCAAGTATCATTATTAAAACATCCATGTTATGTGTCATTGCGATCCGCCATGGCGGAGAAGCAATCCCACTGCTTTCTGAAATTTGTGGGATCGCCGCGTTCCTTCAGGACTCGCGATGACAAACAAAAAAACGACCTTTCGGCCGTTTTTTTAATTTTATTTTCCCAATATTTTTTTATCATCTGTTCTTATGTCTTTTTTAGGCTTTCTTCCAAAATTTCTTTTGCTGTTTTTATATATTTTATAATTTTCTCTTTTGCTATCACCTATTTTTGCCTTTGTTTCAACTCTAATTTCCGTTGGTGTTTTAAATTTTTCTTCTTTATCGCCTGTTAAACTAAATTTATCTTTATTATCATTAATTTTTACACCCATATCCGCAATTTTATCAAAATATTTTTCATCTTCTTCATAATCTCCAAAAGTCACTTCTATTTGTGGCGGCCTGGTATCTCCTTGCGCATTATACATTGCATAAGGATCTTTGGCCTTTTCTTCCTCTTCCGCAATCATTATGTCTTCAGGATTGCCCGTACCGCTATAGTGGCTTTCAATATCTTCAACAGCTTTATATCCTTCCTTAACCATAACTGGCTTATCAGTATGTTTAT
>Ga0116156_10005810_pt1 | contig 10166 bp, 5 predicted proteins | sample AD_UKC045_MetaG_FD_89891 | JGI IMG/M metagenome (GOLD analysis project Ga0116156, IMG submission 89891) | Active sludge microbial communities of municipal wastewater-treating anaerobic digesters from USA - AD_UKC045_MetaG | ecosystem: Engineered > Bioreactor > Anaerobic > Digestate | place: USA... | reverse complement strand
TCCCTTGCAATACGGGGAGCATCACGCAAAACGGCTTTATCTTCCGGCAGGAAATGATTTTGCAGTTCGATATAAAAATCATCTCCATAAATATCTCTGTAAATTCTTGCCTGCTTAACAGCTTCTTCGTAATCACCTTCAATAATCGGCGCGGAAATTACCCCTGCAATACAGGCAGAAAGACAAATCACTCCTTCGTTATATTTTTCAAGTAGCTCTAAATCCACTCTCGGTTTGTAGTAGTATCCCTCAAGATGTGCGTAAGAAGTTAGTTTGCAGAGGTTTTTATATCCAATATTATTTTTTGCTAGCAAAACTAAATGGAAGTAGTTGCGTTTTTTTGTCTCTTTTTTTCCAGCAGTTTTTTCAAATCTGCTGCCATTTGCCACATACGCTTCAAATCCAATAATCCCTTTAACACTTTCTTTTTGAGCTAATTTCCAAAAATCTATAACACCAAACATCACTCCATGGTCAGTTAAAGCTATTGCTTTCTGCCCATCTTCTTTTGCTGCTTTGATTAAATCAATTGGATTACACGCTGCATCTAAAAGTGAATAGTGTGTGTGGTTATGTAAATGAACAAATTCTTGCATTGTTTTCCTTAATTTATTAAATCTGTATAAATTAATATAATCCTTGAAATATTAATTCTTTCCAGAATTATTTTATTAAAATATTTTTAAAAATGTTAAATTTTAATAAAACATTAATCAAATGCAAATATAATTATAAAAGTAAAACATTTTTTAGAAAAAAGTCGGAAAGAAATATTTTTTTTTGAAATGTAGATTGGCTGTCGGCTATCGGCTTTTAGTCACTGGTCATTGAGCGTAGTCGAAATGACCTTTTCAAAAACTTGCCGCTTATACTACTTTGGGCATTGAGCGTTGTCGCTGTAATTGAGCTTGTCGAAATGTTTACGTAATAAATTCCCAGCAAAAGGAAAGAAATGTCTAATTGCTTTTGTTGAGAATTATAACTAAATTAACAGCCAGCGCGGCTAAACCAGTGGTCGCGAAACTTCTGATAAGTGCTGGGATTTTTTGTTGCATCGCAGCTATCTTCAAATTCAGCTGTAGAGTAAAAAGAAATACGATAAAGGGTTGCTAACCTTGCTGAATCTGTTCCGACATAAATTGAATCAACATATCGCTCTGATAAAAGCGGTGATGTACGCCTATTCTGAATTCCTACATAAGCCAAATCATTAATTGAAGTATCTTTATCTTTTAGCAAAGTAAAATCTATGAAAGTGGAATCCCAATTTTCATACATTCGGGGATAAGAAGGAGGATCAGTTATAAGTGATGAACTATAATCATATCTTCCAATTGGCCAGCTTTTAAACCTGCTTGTATCTATCATATTATTTGCTTCGTCCCAAGCAAGAAATCTTCTGAAAGTAATAGAATCTGGGTAGTCGGGGTGGTGGTTGTTCCATAATCTGTAACCTTTGCCCATCCAAGCCACCAAACGCAATTTCATAAGTTCGTCTTCGCAACGAGAAATCCAATCGTGAATTCGTTTGATTTCAAGGCGGGTAGAACGACGCCCAAAATATATTTTATTGGTATCATCAACCAAATAATGTTCACCTATGTCTTTTCTATTTACGTAAAAACCAATATTTGTATCATCGCCACTAAGCATCCAATCGCTTCCTATTGCATCAGAAGCGAGTATTGTATCTGCCCCATAACCTCTAAAATTCCTGCTGGCTATTCCCATTAAATTGCCATCAGAGTCATTGGGCTTGGGTGGCAATGAATCAGATGATAATCTATCCATTGTATAGCCCTTAACACCGTGGATTATCATTGATTGTAGCATTAATCTGATTTCCTCGCCAGTCTTCGGCCTTATATATTCCGAAAAAACACGGGCTGGTGTAGAATCAGTTGCTTCATCGAAACCCCAATTGCTACCTACAAAAGCATAGCCAATTGTATTTTTTCCTGTATATTCCTCGCCTGTGTTTCTAACATATTCGTCATATAAATATAATTCGTAATCGGCTTGCAAGGAATTTGAATACCCCAAATATTTTAAATAATAATCAACTGTGCTGTCTCTTAATAAACGCATACTATAAGTTAAATCACCTCTTGGGTCTATATGTGTTTCATACCTTGAATTTAATGTATCAATAAAAACAAACTTTTTTTCAGTGGTATCCCAGACATTAAGCCCCCATGCTCCGAATTTGTAATCTAAATATTTGTGAGATGTCGTTGAACCTTTGCGGATGAAAGGATTTGCTGTTAAATGGCTTAAATCAAATGCCCATTGGTACTCGTGGCTGTCGCCTACGTGGTAGGAAAAAAGTTTGGGGTAGTGTTTGTAATGGGTTGTCAATGTTAAGCCACCAAGCAAACGGTTGTAATACCTTGCTGTGTTCCAGTGGTGGACATGGAATTCGTCTCGTGCAAAAAAACGAAATATTTTTATGCCGCGGTCTTTGAAGTCCGAGCAATCAAAACGAGCTAAGTCTGCTTGGGTATGGGCTTGAATTAGTGAATCGTATTTGCCGAAAAACAAGTTCCTTGATTTGGGAGTCTCGAAGCGGAACCAACGAACACGAAGTGAACTATGCCCGTGATAAGTTACTTCTATTTTTAAGGAATCTATTTCAACATCAGCATTATCTTTTTTCTTTAAATAATAATTATTTAACGTAGGATTACCTTTACACGAAAAACTGCTTGAAATAGTAATATCTCTATTATTATTAATTGGCAACATATTCCTTGTTATAACAAATTCATCTGTTGTATTACTATCTAAATCTAATGCCTTACCTCTATATCTATTCCTTGTATCTATTATTCCAAATGTGTCAGCAATTGTTGTGCTTGGAGTTCTATCAAAATTAATATAGCCAGTTGTTCTAATTCCATTTACAGGTAAGGTTACATATTTAACTTTTATCGTCAAAACCTGTTCATTATCTAATACAAAATCATCATCTTCATACCTTCCAAGATTACAAGTTAAATACCACATTTCACCATTTACTTCCCATTTAGAAATCTTTTTCGATTCTGAGTCGGCATCCTCGGGAGGAGAATAAATAATATCATGTCCATGCTCGTTTAATGTATGCTCCAACTCTACTGAGGGCCAGTTATCACTTAAAACAAAACCATTATTAACGTAATCAGAATCCTTTTCAAACACTTGATAATCGCCTACTCTTCTACCTTTGACATTTTGAAAACCAAAAATTGATTGTAAATTATCATTTTCCAAATAATTAAAATCTTTTGTTGTGTCAATTTTAAGACGTGCATCAAACTGCATTGCTTGTGCTTGTGTTGGCGTTCTCTGTTTTCCATTAGCACCAACATAGTAAGTTTTTCTAATTATGTAAGTACTATCACAATAACTATTTGGTGAAGTATATTCTAATGTTGAACCACCTACATGTATATTAAGTCCCAACAATTTATCAACTAACGAATCTCCACTCCAGTGAAACCCTCTTAAAAACTTATTAGTTTGAAATTCCTCGTAATCAGGACTTAATTGTCTCGGAGTATTCGGTTCATTACCATAAAAGAAATGTAGTGTATCTACATCATAGTTTTGAGCATTTAAAACTGAAAAAGAAAAAATGAATATTAATATGTACTTCATTGCTTTACTCCTTAATAAATTTATATGAGTTATTACAATCTTCAGTTTCAATATTTAGAAAATACAAACCAGTTGCTAAATCTGAAATATCTATTTTGATTTCACTTATACTTTCCGCAAGTGATTTATTATAAACATCTTTTATTTTATTACCAGTTATATCATAAATTGACATACTTACAAATTGCTGCTTTTCAGTATTTATTAGTATTGATATTGTTTTATTTGTTATATCTAGTATATTTACTTCTATAGCTTGATTTTCTTTTTTTTCAATTATATCTGAGTTAATATTTAACCTGACTAATGAAACTCCTAACAAATGTGGATTTATTGTAAAATCAAGACTACTTGTTATTAATAGTTTATTATCTTTTGAAATATCAAAAAAGATTTCTAGATAGTCATGATATATAACTTTATTTTCAATTAATGAAATAATTGTATCCTTATCAATATCAAATTGTTTAAATCCTCCTATAGCATTAATAGAATTTCCGAAACCAATTAATATTTTATTTAAATTATTCAGAAATTCAATATTTAAATATTTTTCGTAAATAGAGTTATCTTTTTTATTAATACATTCTTTCGTATTAACATCATAAATGTATAAACATTCTAAAGAAGAATTTAATAAGACGGCAAGCAAATTACTATCATGAGAAAACTCAATTTTTTTTATTGTGTTATTAAGATTTGCTATCCTTTTAATATATTCAAATGTTTTAGCACTATACAATTCAACTATTCCTTCGTCTCCGCTTTTTCCTATGGCTAAATAATTTCCATCTGGAGAAAAGCATTTAGCATTAGGTACTAATTCAATTTCTTTTTCAATTTTTTTTGTTTCTTTATTTATAATAATTATAGTTCTTGTTTCAATAAATTCAGGTTCATAACTATTAAATCTATAACCACTTCTGAACCAAGAACATAAAATATATTTGCCATCTGGGCTTGTTAATGGAGCAAGTAGATAAGATTCATCCCAAGGATTTGTTGTATCACCATCAACATATTGAAATTCGTTTGTTTTTTCTATTACTATGCTATCACTTATTATTTCAGTATCAAAGTCCATTGTAAAGATACTAAAATCATTTGAAAAAATAAGTTTTGTTTTATCTTGATTAAATCCATATAAACTTGTAAACTTTTCATACTCATTTACAACTTTTCCATCTGAAGCACGAATCCTATAAACACCATTACTTCCACTGACAATAATAAATTCATCATTTTGAACAAAATCCAAGCGAATAGCAGAAAAACCTAAATTTCTTGTCCAAACTGTGTCAGCTTCATTAGTTAAAGCAAAACTGGAACTAATTGCTATTAAAGCAAATAATACGACTGTGATTATTTTTCTTAACATTTCAAACTCCTTTTTAAATTAATTTCTACAATTTCAAAAACTTCTTAAAGTTGCTGAAATTAGAGAAGTTATTCAAAGGACTTTTTCTGTCGTAATTAATCATTTTTTAAAAATTATTGATTTTTTTAATAATTAGCAAATTTTATTTATTTTAAAGCTACTACAAGTATGCTCCAACTCTACTGAGGGCCAGTTATCGCTTAAAACAAAACCATTATTAACGTAATCAGAATCCTTTTCAAACACTTGATAATCGCCTACTCTTCTTCCTTTAACATTAATAAACCCAAATATTGATTGTAAATTATCATTTTCCAAATAATTAAAATCTTTTGTCGGGTCAATTTTAAGGCGTGCATCAAATTGCATTGCTTGCGCTTGCAATGGTGTTCTTTCACTGCCATTTGCACCAATATTATAAGTTTTTCTAATAATATAAGTACTATCACAATAACTATTTGGAGAAGTATATTGCAAAGTTGAACCGCCAACGTGGATATTCAAGCCCATTAGTTTATCAATAAGAGAATCACTGCTCCAGTGAAACCCTCTCAAGAACTTATTAGTTTGAAATTCGTCGTAATTAGGGCTTAATTGACGTGGTGTATTTGGCTCATTTCCATAAAAGAAATGCAATGTATCAGCATCAAAATTTTGAGCATTTAAAATTGAAAACGAAAAAATGAATATTAATAAGTACTTCATTGCTTTACTCCTTAACGAATTTATATGTTTCAGTTCCATGTTTGGTTGTTATTCTCAAGAAGTATGTGCCAGAAAGAAAAGTAGATGTATTTATAATTTTACTATTCTCTTCAGTAGTTATTTCTTCTTTAAAAATTGAATTTCCATTAATATCAACAATTTCTAGTTGCTTTATATTAACAAAATTATAATTTATGCATAATATATTTTCACTTGGATTTGGTTTAATACTGATACTATTTTTTTTAATTTCAGTTTTTTCCTCAACTTTTGTTGTGTTGTTTTTAATTAAAACTAACAATATATCTTTATTTTCAGAATATGCTAAAACAGATAAATAATTATCATTTTTTGAAATACTAAACAAACCGGGAAAAATCCATTCAATATTTAAATTTTCAAATTTGCTACTTTTTAATTTTTTTTCAATATCATATTCATTAAAAAATAATACTCTTTTATTTTCTATCCATCTTAATTCTTTATATATAAAATAATTATTATTGTTGTAAAACTCAGTTTGAATAATCATTTCATCTTTTGTATTGCTGTCTGGAAAAACAATTTCACTGTTTTCAATATCAAATATATTGCATTTTTCTGGGTCATAAGTGCAACATAAATATTTGCTATCAAATGAGAAATTTAGGCCGTTAATATTTCCACCTAAAATCGCTATTTTTTTTATGAATTCAAATGTTTTTGCATTATAAAGTTCAATTTCACTATTATTATTATCAGTTCCAATAGCGATATAATTTCCATCTGGAGAAAAGCATTTAGCATTAGGTACTATTTCAATTTCTTTTTCAATTTTTTTTGTTTCTTTATTTATAATAATTATAGTTCTTGTTTCAATAAATTCAGGTTCATAACTATTAAATCTATAACCACTTCTAAACCAAGAACATAAAATATATTTGCCATCTGGGCTTGTTAATGGAGCAAGTAGATAAGATTCATCCCATGGATTAGTTGTATCCCCATCAATATATTTATATTTATCTATTTTTTCAATTATGATGCTATCAATAATATTTCCACTTTCTAAATCCATTGTAAAAATACTGAAATCATCAGAATATAATAGATTTGTTTTCTCATTATTGAATCCATAAAGGTTTGTAGCAAGGTCGAATATTTTTTCAACTTTTCCATTCGACGTTCTCACCTTATATATGCCGTAAGGACCTCCGATTACAATATATTCATCGTTCTGAACAAAATCAAAACGTTCAGCAGAGCTACCAATATTTATTGTCCACAAAGTATCGCTTTCAGTTGTGGTGGCAAGCAAAGGCATTGCAAAAAGCATTGCTGCTGCGATTAAGAGTAAAATTTTCGTTTTCATTTTTTTCTCCATTTTTTGAGAAATATAATATTTATTTTTAAAATATTCCTTAGAATATTTAAACTTATGAAAAATCATTTAAATATGCATGTTTTTTCATAAATTTAATTTCCATATTTAGAATAACACAAGAAATGGAAAAACGTCTCAAAGTAAATTGAAATAATTAAAAATATTTGAAATGAGAAATTTACAAATCTAAAACTAAATGTGCTATGTTGAAATAAATTAAAAGTCCGGTAACATCAACGAAAGTAGAGATAAAGGGACTTGAAATTACAGCAGGGTCAAGTTTTAATTTGTAGAAAAGAAGCGGGAAAAGTGCGCCAATAATATTTGCCCAAACAACAAGAATCACCATAGCTCCACTAATAACCAACGCAATTTCAGTATGATTTTCATCAACAAAAAGACCACGGAAATAAGCAACCAGCCCCAGAACAACACCAAGAGACAAACCAACCAAGAGCTCTTTACTCAAAATCTTTAACCAGTCTTTCAACACGACATCTCCGGTTGATAAACCACGAATCACCAGCGTTGCAGATTGAGTTCCAGTATTTCCACCAGTTCCGATAAGCATTGGAATAAAGAAAGTAAGTGCAACTACTGCCGTAATTTCGTCTGAGTAAAATGAAATAACACCTGTAGTAAGAAAATTTGCAATTAGAAGGAAAAAGAGCCAGGGAATACGTTTTGCCCAGAGATGCCAAACAGATGCATTAGTATAAGAAACATCAAAAGGATTAATACCGCTTATTTTTTGGAAGTCCTCTGTAACTTCTTCCTTAGAAATATCCATAATATCGTCGAATGTAACAATACCAACGAGCTGCCCTTCAGAATTAACTACCGGTATAGCAGAAATATCATATTTTTCCATTGCCCTTACAGCATGCTCCTGGTCGTCAAAAGCTGAAACACTTACAACATTATAGTCAAGCAGATTATCAACAATTTCAGTTTCCGGAGCTAAAATTATATAACGCAACAAAATATCGTCGAGCAATTTTCCTTTTGTGTCGGTAACGTAAATTCGGTTAATCGTTTCGCTGTCTTTTCCGAATTTTCTAATATGCTCCAATGCTTCTTTAATAGTCCACTCGGGTCTAATGGCGACGAAGTCTGGGGTCATAAGACGTCCGATACTTTCTTCCGGATATCCGAGCAACTCGCGTGCTTCTCTCAAATCCTCCGGACTTAAAAGATTTAGCAAACGCAAAGTAACGCGTGCCGGCAGTTCTTCCAAAAGAGCAGTTCTATCGTCAGGGGTTAGTCCGGCGAGCAGTTCTTTTGTTTCTTGGTCAGTAAATTGGCGGATGAGTTCGTCTTGCTCTTCGTATTCAAGATAGGAAAAAACTTCAGCAGAAATTTCTTTTGGCAAAGTCCTAAAAAGCAGTACCTTATCTCTTTTGTCAATATCAAGCAGTAAATCGGATATTTCAGGTGCGGGCCAGGAAGAAAGAACTACTTTTAAATCGTTCCAGTTATGGTATTCAATCAATTCTTGAATTTCTGGCTTTAGTAGTTCTTTGAGCATATTTCCTTCCTTTTTCAAAAAGCAGAAATTTTAAAAACAAAAATAACTTTATATTAGCTTTTTTCAAAGATAAAACAATTTTTTACAAATAATTTTGATATTAAAAAAATATTGATTAATTTTGTTGTTCTGAGATTATGTAAATTATAAAAATAATAGGGTTAAATGGCTCATCATAAATCAGCGATAAAAAGAATAAGAAAGAGCAGAAAACAAAAGCTCTACAACAGGCAATACAAGAGAGCATTGAAATATGCGACTCGTGAGGTTCGTGAGGCAAAAAGCTTTGAAGAAGCTTTCGACAAATTAAAGAAAGCTACTAAAGTTTTTGATAAAGCAGCAATAAAAAATGTAATTCACAAGAATAACGCTGCTAATCATAAATCTTCATTAGCAAAATACGTAAATTCATTAAAGAAGCAAGAAGTCGCATAGTAAATGCCACTTATCCGCTCTATATCAGGACTGCGTGCAACCTTAGGAGATTCCTTGACTGCAGGTGTGATTGTTGATTATATCAACGCACTTGTAAAAATCATTCCCCAGGGAACCGTTGTATTGGGTAGAGACGGAAGACCCTCTGGTAAATGGATAGAAAAAATTGTAGCCGGTACTTTACAAAGTGCCGGCTTAACTGTTATTTCATTAGGTATAGTTCCCACCCCAACAGTTCAACTGCTAACCGAAAGTTCCAAATCCGTTTGTGGTATTGCTATTACCGCTTCGCACAATCCGGAGATTTGGAATGGTCTTAAATTTATTAATAGCAGTGGTGTTTTCTTCGATGAAAAAGAAAACCAGGTGCTAACAAATGCTTTAGAAAATCCAAGCAATACTTTTGAGCAGATAGTAAATCCACCGGATATAATGCCAGTGGTTAATTGCATTGACATCCACACTTCAAAAGTTTTAGAACTTCCCATCTTTAAAAATAAGAACTTTTTTAAGCAATGCGAAAGTAGAAAATTAAAAGTAGTTGTTGATGCCGTTAATTGCTCTGGTTCTGAATTTATTCCGGCTTTACTAAAGCATTTTAAATGCGAAGTAATAAAGTTGCATTGCGATGGCTCAGGAGTTTTTCCACACATACCCGAACCGCTACCAGAGAATTTAACAAGTTTATCGGAAGCAGTAAAACGCTTTGATGCTGACTTAGGCATTGCAGTTGACCCAGATGCTGACCGTCTCGTTTTAATTGACGAAAACGGCGAACCAATAAGCGAGGAAAAGACTATTGCACTCGCAACAGATGCTGTTTTCTTGTCAAAAGCATTTGCAAATGGAAGCAATAACGTTGTTATAAATTATTCTACTACACGCCTTGTTGAAGATATTGCCCAAAAATACGGTGCAAAAGCGTTCCGCTCCCCTGTTGGAGAAATCAACGTTGTAAAAAAGATGAAAGACGTTGCTGCTATAATAGGCGGAGAAGGAAGTGGTGGTGTTATTCTACCTGCCTGCCACTATGGACGTGATTCTCTTGTCGGCACTGCTCTTGTTTTATATTTACTAATCAAACGAAAATGCAATATTTCAAAAATTATCGCAGAATA
>Ga0116156_10005806_pt1 | contig 10172 bp, 10 predicted proteins | sample AD_UKC045_MetaG_FD_89891 | JGI IMG/M metagenome (GOLD analysis project Ga0116156, IMG submission 89891) | Active sludge microbial communities of municipal wastewater-treating anaerobic digesters from USA - AD_UKC045_MetaG | ecosystem: Engineered > Bioreactor > Anaerobic > Digestate | place: USA... | reverse complement strand
TTGACGACAGGGGGTATAAAATTCAACCGTGAGTCGCGTCAGCAAGAAACTCAAAATCGGTCTCACCTATGATATGCGCGACGATTACCTGAAGGAAGGATACGGTCTCGAAGAAACGGCTGAATTCGATCTTCCCGAAACCATCGAAGCCATTGAACGCGTCATTCTGGACAACGGTTTTCAGGCCGACCGGATCGGCAATATTAAAGCTCTGTCCCGAAGGCTTGTTGCGGGAGACCGCTGGGATCTGGTTTTCAACATTGCCGAAGGCATGTACGGTTTCGGCCGGGAAGCACAGGTCCCCGCTCTTTTGGAAGCCTACAACATCCCCTACACCTTTTCCGATCCTCTGGGCAACGCCATCACGCTGCATAAGGGCTTTACCAAACAGATTCTCCGTGATGCCGGCATTCCCACTCCCGCTTTTGTCGTGGTCGACACAGCCGCTCACATCGACACAATCTCCCTTCCCTTTCCGCTTTTTGCCAAACCGGTGGCGGAAGGAACGGGAAAGGGCATCACAGCCCTATCCAAAATCACCAGCCGAAAAAACCTGCGTGCCGTCTGCCTGAATCTTTTAAAGACTTTCCGGCAGCCTGTGCTGGTGGAAACGTATCTGCCGGGACGCGAATTCACAGTCGGTATCCTGGGAACAGGCAAAGACGCCCGCGCCTTGGGCGTTCTGGAAGTTATTTTAAAACCGGAAGCCGAAAAAAACGCCTACTCCTACGAAAACAAAGAACACTACGACAAACTGGTTGACTATGTCCTGGTCGATGATCCAGAGGCCCGAAAGGCTGCGGACATTTCATTAATGGCCTGGAGGGCATTGGATTTAAGAGATGCCGGTCGTGTTGACCTTCGCTCCAACACGTACGATGTTCCCCATTTTATGGAAGTCAATTCGCTGGCCGGTCTCAACCCGGTGCGTTCGGATTTGCCCATCCTGTGTTCTAAAATTGGCATGAGCTATCATGAGCTGATCTGCGCCATCATTAAATCGGCGCTCCAACGTGTAAAAAATCATCCTGAAAACCGGTGTAAATAATTTTTATGAAAAAAGTAGTTATTCTGCACAGTGATATCGCAACGGATGGCAGCCTGGACGAACTGGATTGTCTCGTGCAGGCCGAAGCCATTGCCGACGCCGTGCGCACGCTGCATTATGAACCGGTTTTGCTGCCTTTTGAACTCAACCTGAATCGTACCATAACCATGCTGCAATCATTGAAACCGGCGGTCGTTTTTAATATTGTAGAAACCCTGGACTCCAAAGGCAGCCTGATTCATTTCGCTCCCGCTGTTCTTGATGTGTTGCAGATTCCTTATACCGGTTGCCCGACACACGCCATATACCTCACGTCCAACAAGCCGACGGCCAAAAAAATCATGCGCGATGCCGGCATTGCCACGCCGGATTGGCTGGAACAGAATGGCATCATCTTCCGACAGGATGATGGCGGAAAATTTTTAATCAAGTCGTCCTGGGAACATGCCTCGATCGGTCTTGATGAAAACTCACTGATTTCCTATACGGACAAAACTGCGATCATCAAAGAAATGAAACTCCGCGAAAAAAAATTGGGCGGCTCTTGTTACGCCGAAGCCTACATCGACGGCCGCGAGTTCAACGTTGCTTTAATGTCTGATCAGGCCGGGGCCAGAGTTTTGCCGATAGCGGAAATGCTGTTTCAGGATTATGCTCCGGATAAATTGAAAATTGTTGATTACAAGGCCAAATGGGACGCGGATTCCTTTGAATACAATAATACAGTGCGAAAATTCAATTTTGATGACGAGGATGCCCTCCTCATATCGTCCTTACAGGACATTGCCCTGCAGTGCTGGAATATTTTTTCGTTGCGCGGGTACGCGCGTGTTGACTTTCGTGTTGACAAGAACAACAAGCCCTGGGTATTGGAGGTCAACACCAATCCGTGTTTGTCGCCGGATGCCGGTTTTGCTGCGGCGCTGGAGAGGGCTGAAATTAAATATCACGAGGCTATCGGTTTAATTATTGATAACGCGTTGAAATCTATATCCAAGGAGATCTAATATCTGTGTTAAAAACCATCATATTCCTTTTCTTTTCCAACTTATTCATGACGTTTGCCTGGTACGGACATCTGAAAAACTTCAACCACAAGCCTTTATTGTTTGTCATCTTGTTCAGTTGGGGCGTCGCCTTTTTTGAATATGTTTTACAGGTTCCCGCCAATCGTATCGGTTTTCATTATTACAGCCTGGGACAGCTTAAAGTGATTCAGGAAGTGATTACCATGATTGTATTTGCCGGTTTTGCGATCATGTATATGAAACAACCGTTGAAGATGGATTTTCTGTGGGCCGGCCTTTGCCTAGTCGGAGCGGTTTACTTCATGTTTCGTGAAGGCCTCCCGCATACGTGATGCAAAATATGAAAAAATTTATCTATCGCCAGCAAATTAAACCTTCCGACATCGAAGTCATTGCCGATATGGTGGAATCCAGCGGCTTCTTTTCTGATGAAGAAATCGAAATAGCCATCGAACTGGCTGAAGATAAACTGGACAAACAGGAGGTCAGTTCTTACCAGTTTTTATTTGCCGAAATTGAAAACCAGGTCGTCGGCTATACGTGCTACGGCCTCATACCGGCCACGGCCGGGAGCTACGATCTTTACTGGATCGTCGTTGCCAAAGATTTACAGGGGCTGGGAGTCGGAAAAATGCTGATGGCCGAAACAGAAAACCGCATTTATCAAAACGGCGGCAGGCAAATATACGCGGAGACCTCCTCGCGGGCACAATACACGCCCACCCATAAATTTTATGAGTCCTGCGGTTATGCCAAGGAAGCTTTTCTGAAGAATTTTTACTCGGAAGGGGACGGAAAAATTATTTACGCTAAGGTGCTTAAATAAAAGGATTTAATTCCTTTCTTCTTTGTTCTGGCGGTTTTAATTCTTGCATTTTTCCTGATAATTCGCTAGAGCACTGCCAGTAATTTGCTGACGTTCCGTCAGCACGGATTACACCAGGAACGCAAGGAGGTTTATCTCATGCGCTTGTTCCCCAAAGAAGAAAATTTTTTTGAACTTTTTGATGAACTTGCCGATAAAATTGAGGAAGGCGGCAAGCTGTTTCTGGAAATGGCTCAGACCCGGGATTATTCCGATGTGCGGGTCGCCAAACTCAAGGAAATTGAGCACGAAGCCGACGGCATCACCCATAAAACATACGAAAAAATGCACAAGACATTCCTTACGCCTATTGACCGGGAAGATATTTACGCACTGGTCAATAAAATGGACAGCATTATGGATGTCATTGAAGCAACAGCCGTCCGGATTCATCTGTATAAAGTCAAACGAACGTCGGATGAAATCATCAAACAGGCACAAATCCTGAATGATGCGATCAAAAAGCTGAAAACCATTATTCAGGCCATGCGGAACATGAAAAACTCCGACATGATTCTTGCCGGTTGCGTGGAAATAAATACCCTTGAAAATGCCGGAGATATCACGCTAAGGTCCATTATGGCCAATCTTTTCGAAACCGAAAAAGACGCCATTGAGCTTGTAAAATGGAAAGATATTTTTCAACTCCTTGAAGAAGCAATTGATGTCTGCGAAGACGTATCCAACATCGTGGAGGGGATCGTCCTGAAACATGCTTGATTCAATGGCGTTTGTTGTTTTTCTCATCATTGGTGCGCTTGCCTTTGATTTTCTAAATGGTTTTCATGATTCTGCCAATTCCATATCCACTGTCGTTTCTACCCGCGTTCTCTCACCCAAATACGCCGTCATCTGGGCCGCCTTTTTCAACTTTGCCGCCGTCTTCTTTGTGGGAACAGCTGTTGCCCACACGGTAGGTAAAGGAATTATTAATATTGACATTGTTGATAATCTGGTCATCCTTGCCGCGTTAGGCGGAGCGATTATCTGGAACATCATTACATGGTACTATGGTTTACCCAGCAGTTCGTCTCATGCACTCATCGGCGGATTAATCGGAGCCGCCATCTCGAAAGCTGGCTTCAGCACCCTGGTATGGGCAGGCATCATCAAAACGACTGTTTTCATCATCGTATCTCCGGCCATCGGAATGGCGCTGGGTTTTATTTTTATGGTCACGGCCATGAATTTGAGCCACAACTCCAACATCGGCAAATCCGACAAACTATTCCGGAAACTTCAACTTTTATCTGCCGCGGTGTATTCGTTGGGACACGGTATGAACGATGCGCAAAAAACCATGGGAATCATCGCCATGGCACTGTTCAGCAAGGGATTGCTGGGTGATACGTTTTACATTCCTGTTTGGGTCATTATTGCCTGCTATTCCATGATTTCACTGGGAACCATGTTCGGCGGATGGCGAATCGTGAAAACGATGGGAACAAAAATAACCAAGCTTCAGCCGATGGGCGGATTCAGTGCGGAGACGGCGGCGGCCTGCTCGATTATCGGCGCTACGGTTGCCGGTATTCCCGTAAGTACAACCCATACCATTACCGGCGCGATCGTCGGCGTCGGGTCCACGAGAAGACTTTCCGCTGTGCGTTGGGGTGTTGCCGGAAAAATTATCTGGGCCTGGATACTGACCATTCCCGCTGCCGCGATTCTCTCCTCGATCATCTATCTTTGTGTCCAACTCTTTATCACATAACAGATATGTCCCGTTTCAAAATAGTATTGATAATTTTCCGGTTTTGCCGTAAATTTAACAACACGCTTGATTTCACGTAAATTATTTTTATCCAGGAAGACTGTTATGCCTCAAAAGATTTTACCTTTTTCGAAAAAGCAAATCGAAAATATCATTAAAGATTATCCGACGCCCTTTCATATTTATGACGAAAAAGCCATCCGGGACAATGCCCGCGCTTTCATAAACGCCTTCAACTGGAATGAAGGATTTAAAGAATTTTTTGCCGTTAAGGCTGCTCCCAATCCCTATTTGATGAAAATCCTTCACAAGGAAGGTTATGGCGCCGATTGCAGTTCGCTGGCCGAATTGATGATGGCACAGAAAACCGGCATTACCGGCGAAGAAATCATGTTCTCCTCAAACGATACCCCAGTGGAAGATTTTCTGCTGGCCAAAAAATTAAAGGCCATCATCAATCTGGACGATATCAGCCACATTGCCTTTTTGGAAAAAAGTGCGGGCTTGCCTGCACTGATTTGTTTCCGTTACAATCCCGGCAAACTGAAAAAAGGCAATCATATTATCGGCCACCCGGAAGAAGCCAAATACGGTTTCACCCGCGAACAGCTTTTTGAAGGCTATAAAATATGCAGGGACAAGGGCGTTCGGCGTTTCGGCATTCATACGATGGTCGCTTCAAACGAACTTGACCCTTATTATTTTGTGGAAACCGCGGAAATACTGTTCAACCTGATTGTTGAGCTTTCACAGAAGCTGAAAATCAAATTCGAATTCGTCAATATCGGCGGTGGAGTAGGAATACCCTACCGGCCGGAGCAAAAAAGCATCGACGTAAACGTAATGAGTCGCGGCATCAGGAAAAAATACAATGATATTATCGTGGCCAACGGTCTGGCTCCTTTAAAACTATTTACGGAATGCGGCCGCTACATCACCGGACCCTACGGTTATCTTGTTTCCCGCGTGCGGCATATCAAAAACACCTATAAAAAATTTGCCGGACTGGATTCCTGCATGGCCAACCTGATGCGCCCGGCGCTTTACGGCGCCTATCATCACATCACCGTTCTGGGCAAGGAGCGCAAATCACACAATATCCTTTACGACGTCACCGGATCGCTTTGTGAAAACAACGACAAATTCGCCATTGACCGCAAGCTGCCCAAACTGGAGCAGGGCGATATTCTCGTCATCCATGATGCCGGCGCGCACGGTTTTGCCATGGGCTTCAACTATAACGGGAAACTTCGTTCAGCCGAACTGCTACTGAGAGCAAATGGAAAAGTGGTCCAAATCCGCCGGGCTGAAACCATAAAGGATTATTTCGCAACGCTGGATTTTAACGGACTGAAAGATTTCAACGCGTAGATATAAAAGGAATGACGCAGATCAGTGTTTCACTGATCTGAACGTGCGTCAAATAAATCGACTTCCAGACGGATTGAGACAGAGGCATGCGGACATTAATGATGTTACCGTCATGTCTTCTTTAAAATTTTCTACAACCATCACAAAACCCTTTAGATATTATGGCTTCATTCAAAGATATTTTTAACGCAGCTGAACAAGGGAACCCCGCCGCACAGTATAATCTGGGGTTAATTTACCGGAAGGGCGAAGCCGTCCCGCAGGATGACGCTGAAGCCGTCGGCTGGTTTCTCAAGGCCGCCCAGCAAAATCATGCCAAAGCCCAGCTGAACCTTGCCTGGATGTATCAGGAAGGAAAAGGAGTATCACAGGACGATGTAAAGGCTGCCAAGTGGTATCTGAAAGCGGCTGAGCAGGGTAATGCACAGGCTCAATTCAATCTGGCCCTCATGTACAGCAAGGGAGAAGGTGTTGCACTGGATCATATTGAAGCGGCAAAATGGTTTTTGGAATCGGCGGAACAGGGTATCGCCAATGCGCAATATAATCTGGGCATCATGTACCAGGACGGGTTAGGTGTCCAAAAAGATTCTACCGAAGCTGTCAAATGGTTCAATAAGGCAGCCAAGCAGGGACACACGGATGCCCAGGCTAAACTCGATGCCATGCGCAAAGCCCTGCAGGACGAGCAGCGGGAAGCAGCCCGGGCGGTCAAGGAATCCCCTCGCATCCTTCCATCAAACGCCGCCGATGCTTCATCCATACCGGACGAGTTTCCCGACGAGAAGAAAGAAGCCCTGTCACAGGACCACGCCAAACAAATCCTTGTAAGTCAATATCTGAAGGCGGCTGAACAGGGCCTTGCCGATGCACAATATCATCTGGGCGTTATATACGAAAAAGGTTCCGGCGTTCCCCGGGATAATGAAAAAGCTATAAAATGGTATCGCGCCGCGGCCGAACAGGGGCATCCAGAGGCCCAAAATAAACTGGAGGCTCTGTCTCCGGCCGGTCACGAAACCATGCCAGGCGATACACAGCCCCCCGTTGACGGAAACGAAACCACTGCATATACAAAACCGGATGAAAGCGCGAACGCGCTTATAGTTGTAACTGATGAGCTTGCTGAACAAAATCATGATATTGAGCAGGAGGTTCCGGAAACAACAGCGACGGAAAGCAATCCCTCGCCGGAGATTTCTGATGACGAAAAAGGGTATCGCGAAGCGGCCGAACAGGGCGATGCCGATATTCAAAACCGGCTGGGCTTAATGTATAAAAACGGCGACGGCGTTATGCAGAACCACGTTGAAGCGGCAAAATGGTTTTTAAAGGCCTCGGAACAAGGCTTCGCCGATGCGCAGCTTAACCTCGGCAACATGTACCAGGAGGGGTCAGGTGTCCCGCAAAACGATGCTGAAGCGGCAAAGTGGTATCGCGAAGCGGCCGAAAAAGGGCATGCCGGTGCACAGTACAATCTGGGATTAAAATATTTTTTCGGGGAAGGTGTTCCCCGGGACTTTGCTGAAGCAATCAAATGGTACCAAAAAGCAGCGCTTCAGGACAATGTCGATGCACAATTCACCCTGGGCGGCATATACGAAGAGGGTGTTGTTATTCCGGAAGATCCTGCTGAGGCTGAACGGTGGTATCGCCGGGCGGCGGAAAAGGGCCATGAGCGGGCTCGGTATCGTCTGGAATTGATGCACAGGCACGTCTGATCGATTCAGCACAAGCCAACCGCAACGGATTTTAAGAAAAAATCCTGTCTTGATCCACCGCGCCAAAACACCGCTTGATTATTTGTCAGACGAACCGGGCCGTTTTCAGACCAATACCAAACATCCGCCTGCCGTTGCGCGTTTTTTATTCACCCGGCAAGCACTGAAAGTATAAAGATTTTTTTACGCTCTATAAACTTCATTTTCATCCTGGAATCCCCAACGAATAATTCATTGACACGGCAGGCTGATTATCATATGAACTCTCACATCAATAACAAGGACAATGGGTTACGGTGATTTTTCTTTTAAATAATTTTCAAAAAATAACTGCCTTCTCGGGTTCTATGTTGAAAATCTCGCGACACATCCATGAAAAAAGATTTCCTCAGATTCTCACACTTTTTTTTACGCTGATCCTTGTATGTCTGACGATGGTCTGGTCGGCCGATCCGGCTTATTCCAACGATACACAGGACAAACTTTATTCTCTCAACCTCTACTATGGCGAAATATCGAAAAATCATGCCGATGATTTCATTTTGGACACCGGAACACTCCGGCTGACCGATTGCCGCCTGGCAGCCGTCACGCTGGCACGCCGTCTCTATGCATACAAAGATCTCGCCAATCTGGAAGTTGAGGGACAGATTGTAAAGCATTTCTACGACATCCAGGACCACTGGGAATTTAACGCCATTGTAACGGCTCGCTGGAATGCCTTTTTTTGGGACAAGTATGTGGATACAAGCATCGCGTTCGGCCTGGGCCCCTCTTATGCAACAGAGAAACCGGAAATGGAAGCGATTCTTGACCGTGAGACATCCCAATGGCTGGCGTATTGGATGGTCGAACTGGAAATGGGTCTGCCCGCCCATCCCGGCATCTCCTTCATTACGCGCCTTCATCACCGCTCGGATGCCTTTCGCATTGTATCCCCGGGCGGCGCCTCCACAGCACCCGTTGTGGGATTGAAAATCCGGTTCTGACAATTCGCTGTTAAAATCCGCATCGATGTCTTCCCGACGGGGAAGCGGCCTTGTTTACAAAAAATATCAACAACAAACCTTGCTATGTTTTGATGAGTTATGATAAGCCATTTCCAGCGGCAAACATCCGCAATGATGAGATTTCTTTCGAGAAGATATAAGAAAAGGGGCCCGTTGTTTTTTTTTGCGGCCCGGTGTAAAAAACAATTAAGATAAAAGTTCCGTAAAAACATTACCATGAACACAAAAGCAAATCGTGCCATAGGCGTTTTCGATTCCGGCATCGGCGGTCTGACGGTCGTCCGGGCCCTGATGGAACGTCTGCCTTTTGAAAACATCATCTATTTCGGCGACACCGCTCGCGTGCCGTATGGTGTGAAGTCGGTGGAAACCATCAACCGCTACGCGGCACAGATTACCGAATTTCTGATCCAAAAAGATGTCAAAATGCTGATTGTCGCCTGCAACACCATGGCCGCAGTGGCTCATCAAACGATCATTGATTTATCACAGGTGCCTGTCGCGTTCGCTTATCAAAAACTTGTGGAACAGGTACCCGTCCTCGAAGTCATTGACGCCAGCGCCCGCATGGCCATCCAGCATACCAAAACCAAGTCCATCGGCGTCATCGGCACACCTGCAACCGTCAACAGCAATGCCTACGCCAGGGCAATCCATCTTCTGGATAAAGAGGCAAAAGTTTTCTCTCATGCCTGTCCTTTGTTCGTTCCCCTGGTGGAGGAAGGATGGTTTGATCATCCGGCGACAAAACTCATTGCTCAGGAATATCTCAAACAGGTTATCGCCGAACAGGTGGACACGCTGGTTCTCGGCTGCACGCATTACCCGCTTTTAAAACCCCTGTTACAGGACATTATGGGAAAATCCGTAACACTGATCGATTCGGCAGAAGCCATGGCCGGTATCGCCGCCGATCTGATCGATCAACAAGCGATCGGCAATCAGAACCATGCGGTACCGGAATACACGTTTTATGTCAGCGATTTGCCCTATCGTTTTCAAACCATCGGCGAACGTTTTCTGGGAAGAACGCTGGGAAAGATTGAACTTGTCAGTTTTTAGGAAAATTTCATGAAAATTCTTCTTGCCGGTCATAATCTGGACTATGACATCATCCGGACGCTGAAAGACAAAAGCGGAACAAAACAGGATTTGACACCTGAAACCATCTCGGCGGCTTACGCACGCATCAGCCGCAATCCGAAACCCGTTAACGAGCTGCGTGCCATCGCCCGCGAGGAAGTGGATAAGGCTCGCCAATCCAACCGTAAAATCGTTTTTGACATGGGGCACAACTCCGTGGCCGAGCATGCGGTTTTTAATATCGATGTGATCGGCGTCTCCCGGTTCCTGGTTGAAGAAATCGAAAAATTCCGTCTGTGTTCCTTCACGGAAAAATCACAGCGCTATGTTCT
>Ga0116156_10005803_pt1 | contig 10174 bp, 8 predicted proteins | sample AD_UKC045_MetaG_FD_89891 | JGI IMG/M metagenome (GOLD analysis project Ga0116156, IMG submission 89891) | Active sludge microbial communities of municipal wastewater-treating anaerobic digesters from USA - AD_UKC045_MetaG | ecosystem: Engineered > Bioreactor > Anaerobic > Digestate | place: USA... | reverse complement strand
CGCGCGGATCGAGAGCGCACATGCGAACCCCGGGATGCAGCTCGCCGGAGAGCAGCGGCTCGTCGACGCCCTCGAAGGCACTCTTTCCGGAAGCATGAAACTCGCGCTCAGGCGCTGCGCGTCCGCCGACAGGAAATCCGCCCGTACCTAGAATTTTTCCTTGATATCAAGCTTCTCGACCCCGCCGATTTCCTTGATAAGGCTGCACAGTCTGTTCGTGTCAGTTGTAACCGGCACTCCGACCAGAAAGCGCACCTGGGACTCGCCGTTCTTGAGGTTTTTTTCCATATCGACCGAATGAACCGAAAGGCCCATCTCTTCGATGACGACGCGCGCGGCGTCGGGGAAATTGATCTCGCCGGAATAGGTGACGATGAGATGCTTGAGCCGCTCCGCAGGAAAGAACCAGCGTTCGACCGGCTCGAGAACAACCAGGGCGAATAGCGAAAAGAACAGAGCGATCCCCGCGGGAACATACATGCCCGCGCCGATGGCAAGGCCTATAGCCGCGACGAACCAGATGGACGCGGCGGTAGTCAGCCCCTTGATGGTATTGCCCAGGCGGATGATGGAACCCGCTCCGAGGAAACCGATGCCGGACACGACCTGGGCGGCAATCCTGCCGGGATCTCCCATCTGATTCGCGATATAGCGCGAAGGCAATTCTATGGAAAGAAGCATGAGAAGGGTCGAACCGAGACAGATGAGAATATGGGTTCTCAACCCCGCGCTCTGTTTCCGGCGGGCCCGTTCGAAGCCGAGAATACCCCCAGCCGCGAGCGAGAGGGCCAGGCGGAGAATCGCGACGCCGAACGGCATTGCCGAAGTTGAAAAAAATACATCCATGAACGGATCTCCTTCCATGCGGGCGTAATCAGAACAGGCGAATCTCGGCGCGGAAGGAAGGCTGCCCGCCGTCCCGATGCCGGCCCTCGAAGGCGTAGAACGAATACTCCGCGCCGTCGTTTCCGGTTCGCTTGCGCTGTCCGCAGAAAAAATCCACCGACGCTCCGGGCTTCACCTCGGATAGATAATTGACGTCGATCCGATATCCGGCGGAGTTCTCCAGAGCTTCGCGGGGAAGCGCGTCCTGGATCCACTGAACATAACGGGCGTTGTTCACATGCCCGTTGTAATCTATGTCCGAATACGCCGAATCGCGCGATCCGACAGGTTCGAGATCAGGAAAGGATTCGAGAGAGCCGATTCCGTCCGGTACCGCGTCGCGGCCCTCGTTGAGAGGGATCGAATCGGTGAGGAAACCGGGACGGACGGGGCGCATTTTCTCCGTGTCCAGCACGATCCACCCGCTTCTTCCCCTGCCGACAATTTCGCTGTCGGAATCGAGGAGTTCGTAGTCGCGCACGGCGAACAGGCGGTCCGTACCGCGCGGCCAGGTGCGGGCATTCAGGGTTTCTCCCCAGCCGCTCCTGCGAAGGATCACCGCCGTCATCCGGGAGAGTATCCACGCGTGGCCGGTAGCGGCGAGAGGAGCCTTCCCCACTCCGAGAGCCTCGGCGTGGTTGCCGGCGATCTCCTGAAAATAATTAAAAGCGGCCGCCGCATGCAGCCGTCCCGTTCTGTCTACGTCCCAGGTTCTCACCGGGAATTCTTCGGTCCAGATATTTTCCATGATGCAAGTATGCCCTGCCTTAGCGGTGATCTGTCAAGTTGCTACGCGAAAAGAAGAAGACTGGCGGCCATCACCATCATTCCGGCGATGAGGCCGCCGATAGCGAGATGGTGCTCGCCGAATTCCTCCGCCGTTGGAAGAAGTTCGTCCAGGGAAATGTAGACCATGATCCCCGATACTCCCGCGAAAATGAGGCCGAAGGTGCTTTCAGTAAAAACGGTCCGAAACAGGAAATATCCGATCAACGCGCCTATCGGCTCGGCAAGTCCGGAGAGGAAGGACAGCGTGAAGGCCTTGCGGCGGCTCTTGGTCGCGTAAAATATGGGTGCGGAAACAGCAAGGCCTTCAGGGATGTTGTGGATTGCGATGGCGACCGCGATGCTGACTCCGAGGGTGGGATTGGTGAGGCCGCTCATGAAAGTCGCGAGTCCTTCCGGAAAGTTGTGGATTCCGATCGCGAGCGCGGAAAAGGCGCCCATGCGCAGCAGCTTTCTTTTCTCTTTCTCGCTTGCGGATTCGATTTTTTTCGCCACATTGAGCTCATGCGGGTTTTCGTAGGAAGGGATCACCTTGTCGATGAAGGCGATAACGAAAATGCCTGCGAAAAAGGCAACGACCGTCCAGACGTAGCCCATTTTGGGGCCGAGGGCGATGCTGAGAGAGTCCTTCGCCTTCGCGAAAATTTCGATCATCGACACATAGATCATAACTCCCGCGGAGAAGCCCAGAGCGACGGTCAAAAGGCGGGGATTGAATTTCTTGGACAACAGGCCGATCAAACTGCCGATTCCGGTTGAAAGACCTGCAAAAAGAGTCAGGGAGAAGGCAAACCATAGATTATTCGTCACAAATTCCTCCTTAATAGCGCTATCAATAATATACCATCTTTTCGATTGATAATTTCACTATCATATTCTACCATTTAACTATGATATATGCGGATCTGATCCTGAATCTAGCCCTTCTTATCGCCCTGACGACGCTTTCAGCCTTCATAGACTCCAGACTTTCAAAGTATAAGACGGTCAACGGAATCGTGCAGGGCTTTGTGTTCGGATCGAGCACCGTGCTCGCGATGATGACTCCGCTTCGCGTCGCAGAGGGGGTTATTTTCGACGGAAGGTCGCTCATGCTCAGTCTGGGCGCCCTCTTCTTCGGAGGATGGACCGGGGGGATCAGTGCCGCGATGGCGATCGGGTACCGGGTGATGCTCGGAGGTCCGGGAGCATTGACGGGAGCTCTTGTAAGCCTCATGGCGATAACAGTGGGAATCGTTTTCCGCCTTCAGGGGAAAAGCAGAGAAAATCCGCCGAATACCCTTACTCTCGCCGTTTTCGGTTTGATCGTACACGCGCTGATGCTGCTCCTGATGCTGACCCTCCCGAAAACTTTCATTATCGATACGATCCGCGTCATGGCTGTCCCTATTCTGATTCTCTATCCCGTCGCAACCGTTCTTGCCGGGAAGATTCTATCCGACCAGGTGACGCTCAGGGCCCGCCTGGAGGCGATCGCCGCGAGAGAACGCGAGTTTTCGGAGTCCCTTGAATTCCTTCCGGCTCCGATCGGCATCGCGCGGACCGACGGCAAGCTGACCTTCCTCAACCACGCCTTCACCGCGACTTACGGCTATGAGCTCGAAGATATTCCGACCATGAACGAGTGGGTGGTTAAAGCCTACCCCGACGCCGACTACCGGAACCGGATGCAGAAAAACTGGGAGCAGGACGTAGAGGCCGCATCGCAGAGAGGCGGTCCGACCCACGCGCGGCTGTATGAAATAACCTGCAAGGACGGATCGGTCAAAAAAGCGCAGATCAGCATGAGGCCGATCAGAAACACCTTTCTCACCGTATTCGAGGATACGACGGCGCGGCTCAACCTGGAGCATGCCCTCCGCAAAAAGGTGATGGATTTGACGGCGACGCAGGAAGCGACCATCATCAGCATGGCGATTTTGTCGGAATACCGGGATACCGACACCGGAAGCCATATTCAGCGCACGAAGCTCTACGTGAAACTCCTCCTGGAAAGTTTGGGCGACGCATGCCCCTACGACCAGGACACGAAGGAACTGATCTGGCTGTCGGCGACTCTGCACGATATCGGCAAGGTCGCGATCCCCGATTCGATTCTCCTGAAGCCGGGAAAGCTCACAGATGCGGAATTCAACCTGATGAAGCAGCATCCCCTGTTCGGCCGCTTCGCGATTCTGAGAACTCAGGAAAGCCTGCCTGAAAATTCCTTCCTCAACTTCGCGGCCGAGATCGCCGAGTATCATCACGAAAAATGGGATGGAAGCGGCTACCCGCACGGCCTTAAGGGCTCGAGCATTCCGCTCAGCGCGCGCGTCATGGCGATCGCGGACGTATACGACGCCTGCATTTCTCAGCGGCCGTATAAAAAGCCGCTGTCCCACGAGGAAACAGTGGATATCATACGCAGGGGATCGGCATCGCACTTCGATCCTGAACTGGTCACGCTTTTTCTGTCGAAAGAAGCCGAATTCAACAAGATCGCGACGCAGTATAAGGAATGAGACGGGCTGGAACCGTAGACGCCGACAAGCGTATTCGGCGAGCGTACAGCGAAAAAGTCTATAAAAAATCCGCGAAAAGCTGAAAAAGGCTCCGCTTTATCTCCTGCGGCTGGCCGGAAACGATGACCCGGGAAAAATCAAGATCGTCCATGAGGGCGACCGAAATACGCGAGAGCATCGAGATATCCCGCTTCGACGCCGGCTCCGGCGCTATCATGAACACCCATACATCGGAATTCGCGCTGTTCCTGACCACGCCGAACCGCGGAGAACCCGCCGCGCGCGACCTGCAGTGAAAAAGCCTGATGCCGGTATTCTCAAGGACGACGGCGCCGTACGATTCCCGGCGGTCCAGATCGCTTTTCAGCCGCTTCGCGGACAGGCCGTCGCTGGCGGCAAGCCGGGCGATCTCCCGGGTTTCTCCTCCCGAATGAACAGGAGCGTTCAACTGAGAGAACACGAAACTGCCGATTAGTTCGACGGCCGCGTCGACCAGATCGTCCGGCTCCGCAGTATCCTGGTCCTGCGACTTTTTTTCAGTCGATGCCGCGCGGCCCGGCATCGGGTTCTCCGCGAGGAACAGTGCGAGAGACCGGCAAAACTCTTCAGGCTCGAACGGCAGGGGTACGGCGAACTCGCTCAGATGAGGAGACGACGAGGGAAATGTGGTGATGATGAAATCAGCCTGCTCGGTCGAATAGCCGCCGCCGTTCGAGCGTCCGCAGGAACGCACGCCGGCTACCGCGAGTTCCGGGAAGCGCGCGGAAATAAGAGACGAAATAAACTGCGCAAGGCAGATTCCTTCGAAACAGGATATCAAAACCCGAAGAGGCTGCCTGGTTCGGGACGACGCGTCGACCGCTGAATACAGCGTGAGCGAAAACGAGAAGAGGTCTTCAGGATCGAGAACTGCGCCGAGCTGGCGCTCGATCAGAGGAATCAAATCATCGGCAACGGCATCGTCGAGAATATCCGAGAGCCCTTCCCTTTTCTGCATGGCAGCGGCAGGCTGCATCGGAAGGCCGAGAATTTTTTTATAAATCTGCGCCGATAAAGTCGACGAGAGAAAGGTCAACAGGGTCCGGTCGAACAGCAAAGGAACGGCCATCCTCTTGTCGAGCGAAGCGATGAAGCGGGTGAGAATATCCGGAATCGCCGGATGGCTGCGGAGCGAATCTCGAAGCTCGCCGCTTTCGAGGGAGGAAAGAACGCCGGAAAGAAAACGCACTTCGGCTTCGTTCGGAGCGGGAGAAAGACGGGAAAGCAGGGCGACGGACACCCGGGAGGGAACGGAAAAAACAGTATCAGCGAACGGGGACGGCTCTTCGTATCCGGCCTCAGTACGGCGCTGAAGCGCGATCACGAGATAGATCCACAGAAGGCCCTGATCGAACCAGGAAAAATGATAGCCGAGATCCAGCTCCGCTTTACGGACGGCGTCGAAGATGCCCGACGGGTTTTCGGCGTAGCCGAGGGTTCTCAGCACCCGGGCGATATCGGTCTGGGACGGAGACTGCTGAACCGAGCGCACAATGTCGCGCGGATCCATGAGATGCACCGCGGCGTGGAGAACAGCCGTCCTGACGGCCCACTCTCCGCCTTCAAGAGAAATGCCGATGCCCTTCATCCGGGAAAGGACGGCGCCGGAAGACCAGCGCGCGAGATTCGCTTCGGCCTCGCGCAAATCCCCGCTCACGCAGGAATCGCTCACGCCGAACAGCAGAGCCAGCTCGGTGAGCTTGAATACGCGCCGCTCATGTCCCAGATAGCAGACGAGGGCGAAAGCGCGCTGTTCGGCGGTCAGCCAGGGCAGGCGTCCGGCGAGGGACCGCTCCCTGCCGGGGATGGAGGAAAGATCACCGGAAAGGCGGATGCCGATGCCGCGTTTTTTTTCGATATCTACGCCGTAAGGCTTCAGGATGTATTCGAGTTCGAGAACGTCCCGGAAAACGGTTCTCACCCCTGCTCCCGCGGCTCGCGCGAGCTCGTGCACCGGAGTCCAGGAGTCGGAGGAAAGAAGGACATCCAGTATAACCCTGAGCCGCGGCCTCATACGCAAAGGGCCTCCCGCGAAATAAAGGCCGCGGTTTCGCCCGCGACGGAAGCGGAATCGGGAAGCTCGAGAACGCGGGCCAACAGCTCCTGCGCGGCAGAAAGCCGCAGGGATCTTATGAGCGCCTTTGTTTCGAGAATCGCCGAAGGCGAAACGCTGAGCTCGTCGAAGCCCATGGCCGCCAGCAGAATGGTTCCTTCCGGCCGCGAGGCGAACTCTCCGCATATTCCCGTTTCCATGCCGCACTCGCGGGCGTCGCGGCAGGCCGAGGCCATCAGGCGGAGAACAGCAGGATGGGTTTCCGCGTAGAGGCCGGACAGAAGAGAATTCTCCCTATCTGCCGCGAGGGTGTATTGGGTCAGATCGTTGCTTCCGATGCTGATGAAATCAGAAAGCCCCTTATAGGAGCGGACAGTCAAGGCGGCGGCAGGCGTCTCCACCATCATGCCGAGGAGGGCCCGTCCTCCCGTTCGCGGAATAATTTCGTCCAGGAGTTCGCGGACAGCGCGCATTTCGGAGACGTTCGAAACCATCGGAACCATGATGCGAACCTCCGCGCCGACGGAGGCTGACGCGAGGAGGAGGGCCTCCAGCTGGCCGCGGAGTATCCCGGGATTGCCAAGCAGGAAGCGGATTCCCCTCCAGCCGAGGAAGGGATTCGATTCATGGGGATGCGGAGCGTACGGAAGGGGCTTGTCCGCTCCGATGTCCAGGAGGCGGAACACGACGGGCCGCCCTGAAAGAGTTTCAAGAACGCGCGCGTAAAAGGCGGTCTGGGTCGGAACATCGGGAAGGGACAGCTGCTCCATGAAAAGGAATTCGGTACGGAACAAGCCGACCCCGTCGGGATGGACTGCGCCGAGAAGGGGAAGGTCTTTCATGGAGCCTGCGTTCGCGTAGAGGCCGATTCTGCGGCCGCACAGGGTTTGGGCGGGAAGATCGCGCAGGGCTTCCAGAGCGGTCCGTTTTTCGCGTTCGCGCTCGATCAGGGCGCGGGCGTCCTGTTGAGATGCGGCGTCGGGATGCACGGACAGTTCGTCTTTTTTCAGATTGAGTATGAGCGTGTCCCCGTCTTTCAGGGAGGCCAGATCCTTCGGACTCACGCGGACGGCGGGAATCGAAAGGGAGCGCGCGAGGATGGCCGCGTGGGAAGTAGAGCCTCCCGTCGAGACGACGAAGCCCAGCACGTGGGGAAGATGGAAGCACACCGTCTGGGCGGGACTCAGGGTTTCCGAGCAGACGACGGCAGGATGCGGAGGATAGAGGCCCTGTTCGCGGCAAGCGCCCGAACGCAGGGACGAAACATGGGAAGCGATGCGTTTGCCGATATCCCGGAAGTCCTCTCCCCGCTCGCGCAGGTATTCGTCGTCGAGCTCTTCCATCTCAAGCGCGTTTCGTTCGGAGACGGTGCGGGCGGCCCATTCGGCGCAGCGCCCCTCTTCCATGACGACCGCCTTCATTTCAAGGAAGAAATCCTCGTCGCCGGCGATGTCCGCGTGTCCTTCGAAAATCTCCGCGTTCTCCGCGCCGATTTCGCGGGCGGCCTTTTCCGCCGTTACCAGAAGTTCGCGCACGGCGCCTTCCACCGCTGATTTCAGGAGAACCAGCTCGCTTTCCCTGCGCTCGGGAGGGAGGATCTCCGCGGCGGGAATCTTTTCTCCGTCGTCGTAGACAAGGGCCGGACCGAGGGCCGCTCCGCGGGACAAAGTAACTGCAGAAATCGTACGGGTATTCATTGATTCCTCTATTCGGTCAAACCGCGGATGAGAGCCGCAATCGATTCCAGCGCGTCGGACTCGTCCGAACCTTCGCAGCTCAGGACGATCTTATTGCCGGAGGTTATGCCGAGCTTCATCAGTTTAATGAGATTTTTGGCGCTTTCCTTTTTATCGCCCTTCGAAATGAAAATTTCAGAGCTGTACTTTTTTGAAGCGTCGACTATTTTTTTTGCCGGCCGGGTGTGAAGGCCGGAGGGATTGGTGACCAGAATTTCAGCTTCTACCATAAAGTTTCTCCTTCGGCTCCCGGATCGCGTATGGAGCCGGGGCGCAAATTAAGCGCGTTAAGGGCGGCGCATCGCCCTCCCTCTGCGAGAGCGAGGGGTACGGAACCGGACGCGAGCCACTCGTGGAGGAAGCCGGCCGTAAAGGAATCCCCGCAGCCTATCGCGTTCAATGCGGTTACCGGCGTCACCTTCTGGCGATGCAACTCCCCCCTGTCCGCTGCGAAGGTATCCTTCGAACCGCGGGTTATGACGATGAGCGAATCGAGCTCGCGGCTTTTGTCGGCTATCGCCTTCGTCAGTTCGGGTTCGGGAAGAGGGAACGGAAAGCCGAAGGTTCCGCAGAACTCTTCTTCGTTGATCTTGATGATGTCCGGAACCGCTTTTTCGATCGTCCGGGCCAGATCGGGACCGTGGAAGTCGGCCATTACCAGAAGGCCCTGTTCGCGCGCGGCGGCGCAGAGATCGGCGCACAAACCGGCCGGCCAGAAGGAGGGCCTGCTGCCCGCGAACACAAAGGCGTCAGCTTCGGCGGCTTCGCGTTTGAGCATCGAAACGAGTTCGGCGGCAAGCGCGGCGTAATCGTCCGAGCCGACAGGCTCGCTCACCACCAGCTCGGTGGCCCGCCCGCTCCCCGGCTCGACCAGGGTGTAGCAATATCTCACGCGGCCGGTCGTGTAGAGTGGAACCACCGGCAACCCGTCGCGGGCGGCGAGTTCGAGAAAAAAGTCCGCGTTATCCGAACCCAGCGGGCACAGATTTTTTACGCAGCCCTTTTCAAGCTGGTCGAGGACGCGGGACGCGTTGACAGCTTTTCCCGAAGCGTCGATGCGGTATCCCTGCGAGCGGTTCACCGCGTCGACCGTCAGATTTTTGAATGCAATCGTTTTTTGGAGCGTAGGACTCAGGCCTGCCGCCAGAATGCGTCTCATGCTTCTTTCCTCGCGACTGAAGGATCGCCGCTCACTTCCGGAGCGGTATCGAATACATACTGTTCGGCTTGCGCGCACCACATGCCTCCGGCCGCGGCGAGAATCGTCTCGAGCGGCGCGAACCAGGGGTCCTTTTTCGCAAGCTCGGGCACATCGTCCAGAGCGAACAGGGGGAACTTCTTGTGAGTATAAATGAGCTTCTTGCCTCCGCCCAGAGCGGGCAGATTGAGAGTCGCGGAGACCGAGGCGTCGAGGCCGCCTACATGAGTCACCAGGGCGCCGGGCTTTAAAAGGCCGCGGTCCATGAGGGCGAGAGCTTCGCGCTGATCGTCGGTATTTCCTCCGGTCGTGCCGATCACGTGCTTTTCCATATAGTGGACGTCGTAGTAATTGATGCGGGCGTAAAAGTCCGTGGCGAGTGGGCCGGCGAAAAAGTTGAGGCAGCCGTTGAACGCGAGCAGGGCTTCAGCCATTTCCAGAACCGCGGGAATCGCGACCATCACCAGAATATCGTCGTAGAGCTCGTTGTCCGAAGCCTCGCGCAAAAGGGCCGCTTCGTCGACGGCCCCGTCTGTGTCCAGTATCCGCAGGGAGACTCCGCGCTCGGCCGCGACGGGAGCGAATATGCCCAGCGCGCGCGCGACGCGTTTATGGTCCCGGTCGGTCACCACGATCGATGAAGGCTGAACCGGACCGGAGAGGGCGTAGTCGATCGCGGCGAGGCCCATGGGTCCGCAGCCGCCCAGCACGGCGAGCCTGCCGCCGGCTTTCAGGCCCATCTCGTGCTCATGCTTCGTCCTGCTCGTCCGGAACAGGGAATGCATCGCGCCGATGACGCAGGAATACGGTTCGGAAAGAGCGGACTGGAAATAGCCTTCGCCCTTGACTGCGAGCAGGGCGTCCACCAGCATCACCTCGGGGGGAAGAACGACGTAGGTCGCCTCTCCTCCGCAATAGCGGTAGGAATACCCGGGCGAATCCATCGAGCCCTTGTAGTTGAGCGCCGGCTGGATCG
>Ga0116156_10005798_pt1 | contig 10179 bp, 10 predicted proteins | sample AD_UKC045_MetaG_FD_89891 | JGI IMG/M metagenome (GOLD analysis project Ga0116156, IMG submission 89891) | Active sludge microbial communities of municipal wastewater-treating anaerobic digesters from USA - AD_UKC045_MetaG | ecosystem: Engineered > Bioreactor > Anaerobic > Digestate | place: USA... | reverse complement strand
GACTCGAACCCGCGACCTCCTGCGTGACAGGCAGGCATTCTAACCAGCTGAACTACCAGACCAATACTTTTAAATCCCCGCTTAAGCTGTCATCCGTTTGATGGCCGTCTAAAAGGGAGTGCAAATATAGTCCTACCCTTCTTTTCTCCAAAATTTAGTTCGAAATAATCTTTAATGCTTTGTCCTCCCATCAATCTTCAACCGATCGATCATCGCTTTGCTTATGGATTCAGCATATACACCATAAGCATCAACCAACAACCCTTTTATGCCTGAGCTTGATGAGATGGCAAATAGTACGGAGCTATCATCAGGATTGGTCATGCCTTCAAAGCGGTGCACTTCGTCAACATGAAATTCCTCTGGTTTGAATTTTAAATTCAGGGGTGGACATTCAATCCATTCGGGATGGAGGTTGAAGTCGTTAGAGTAACCTCGTTCTATTAATGATGTGATAGCTAGGGAGAGGGTTTCGAAGGTTTTCATATTCGTGAATTTAAGTTGGTTGCTGGTCTCCCGGTAACTGGTGACCGGCAACTAACTCACTATTTCTTATACGTAAGTGCTTCTGGTATCCATCCTTTCAAATCGCTGATGCGGGTTTCGTGAGATGGGTGTGTTGACAAAAACTCAGGTTGTCCGCCACCACCAACTGCGGCCATGCGTTCCCAAAATATTGGTGCGGCATTCGGATCGTAGCCTGCCATGGTCATGAAAATTAATCCGATGTGATCGGCTTCTGATTCATGTGACCGACTGAACTTGAGCATACCTACACTCGTACCGGCACCAACAGCCTGAAATAATAAATCTTTTGCAGCCGTAGGATTTTGCCCTAGAAATCCACTAAGGGTTTGTAAGCCAAATTGTGCTACCATCTGTTGGCTCATGCGTTCGCCACCATGATTCGCGATAGCGTGTGCTACTTCGTGCCCCATCACCACGGCAACCCCGGTTTGATCTTTGCAGATCGGCATGATGCCTGTGTAGAAGGCTACCTTGCCGCCCGGCATACACCATGCATTTACGGTTTTGGGATCGTCAATTAAATTGAACTCCCACTTAAATCCTTCCAGACCGGCAGAAGCATTTTTGTCTGCCAAATATTTTTCAACCGCCTTCTGAATTTTAAGGCCTACGCGTTTTACCATTTCAGTTTGTGCTCTGTCCGTAGACAAGGGGCCAGTGGCAATTACTTCCTGATACTGTGTGGCGGCCATCGGAATAATCTCCGCATTCGATATCAGACTCAATTGGTTTCTTCCCGTTACGGCCACTGTTGCACATGCATAAATTATGAGTGCTATGAGGACTATTGCTGTACCTAGTATTATCTTTTTCATGGATTTCATTTTTTGTAAAATTATAAAATAGTTGCCAGTTAACGGTTGCCGGTTTCCGGTCACCAGTTTCCAGTTGGATTATTTAAGTTATAGGAATTATTTTCAATGTCTATACTTTCAAAGTTTTCAAATTGTTTACTCTCCCATCAATTTCCTGATCACCGGTAACTGGTGACCGGAAACCGGCAACTGATTCGGGGGAACATTTCAGTTGTTCAGTATTGGTTGCTACCTTGCGCATACATTAACCTGCACCAAGAGCATCATGCGAATATTTGCTATCGGCAGAAACTATGCCGAACATATTAAAGAGTTGAACAATGAACGGCCGGATGAGCCCGTTATTTTTACAAAGCCTGATACGGCCATCATTCGAAACAATGCGCCTTTTTATTATCCGGATTTTTCAAATGATGTTCATTACGAAGCCGAACTGGTGTTGCGTATTTGCAAGGAAGGAAAAAACATTGAGGAAAAATTTGCACACAAATATGTAGACGCGATCGGTATTGGCATCGACTTTACAGCCCGTGATCTTCAACAAAAAGCAAAAGACAAAGGACTGCCGTGGGATATTGCAAAAGGTTTTAATGGCTCTGCTCCCTTGAGCGATACTTTTCTTCCCATTGGTTCTTTCAAAGATTTGAAGAACATCAACTTTAGTTTACAAGTTGATGGTGAGCTAAAGCAACAAGGAAATACAAGTTTGATGCTTTTTAGTTTTGATTACATCATTGCATACCTGTCGAAGTTTTTTACCCTGCGCACAGGCGATTTAATTTTTACAGGCACGCCAAAAGGTGTAGGACCCGTGAAGGTAGGAAACGTGTTATCCGCTTATATTGAAAATGAAAAATACCTGGAGTTTGAAGTTAAGTAAGGCTGTATTACTTTTTTCGGTCTTTCCATTTTTTGTATCCGCTCAGTTCAGTAAACCGGTAGAGAAATTTCCGAAAGACGAAAAATACCTCTACCCTGTTTATCCTGGAAGGCAGGGATCGCTGGCAGGCACCATGGGCGAATTACGCAGCACACATTTTCATGGCGGCATCGACATTCGCACGAACAACATGATTGGCATGCCGGTGCTCTCATCCAAGAGCGGATTCATCTCGCGCATTACGATGACTACCTCTGGTTATGGAAACGTGATTTACATTAAACATGATGATGGCAACACTACCGTCTATGGACATTTAGATGTATTTAAAGGTCCGCATGCCGAATATATTTTGAGTGAACAATACCGCAGACGGACCAGTGAGATTGATTTGTACTTTCGCGATGATCAGTTTATGCTACAACAAGGCGATACCATCGGGTTATCCGGAAACTCTGGTGGATCGGGTGGTCCACATTTGCACTTCGAGATCCGTGATTCAAATAACTACACACTTGATCCTATTATTGTCGGTAACTTCCCGGAGTTAGCGGACAACCTGCCTCCACGAACAGAACGCATTGCTCTGCGTACCTTAGATGCCAATGCACGCATTAACGATCGGTTCGGACGATTTGAATTCTACGCACAACGCGTGGGGAATAACTACATCATTGCCAACCCGATTTTAGCGCGCGGAAATATTGGTGTTGAAATTCTGGCGAAAGATAACCTGGCACTGAAGAGTCCTTTTTTTGGTGGCGTAAACTATTTAGAAATGCGCGTTGACAGTGCATTGGTTTTCAGACAAGCAATAGAGAAAATAAACATTGCGGAAACACGAAGCATCTTAACCGTGATGGATTTTAAAACCATGCGCAACAAAGACAGCAAGTTTTACAAGCTCTATGTTGATGAAGGTAATGCTTTAGCGTTTTACAATACCTCTCCCACCACAGGAAAAATTAATGTGCGGCAGGATAAAGATTCAAAAGTGCAGGTTAAATTAAAGGACAGCAATGGAAATACCAGCACGCTTTCGTTTCGCTTCAGACCAAACCCGCCTGTTAAGCAAGTAAACAATCTTGAAGTATTTACCTCTAACATTACCTATACCATCCATGAGAACATCATGATGGTAACTACCAAGCCGTGTAAAACATCGAACAACAAAATCAATTTGTATTCAAAGGGTGTAGTTTCTGAAATCGAACCGGACTATTTCAATTACAATCGCTCGGTATATTTAATTGATCTGAGGAAAATGATTCCTGATTCAATATCTATCTGTGGAAAATCAACCGTTACCAATTTCAACATTCCCATTCCATCACGAACTGGATACGATTATTACAGTGACCTGATTGAAATTCAATTTCCGATGAATTCACTCTACGATACACTTTATCTGAGCACAAAGCATGATGTTCAAAAAACGAATACGGAATACTTTACGATTGGATCGCCTGATGTTCCGCTAAACAAGAGCATTATGATTTCGCTTAAACCCACTCTTTCCTATTCGAAAGAAAAAAATACGGCAGTATACAGAGTATCTGGAAGAAACGGATTTGCGTATTGTGGTGGTGAATGGAAAAACGATCGCATCCAATTTTACACGCGCGATTTTGGTGGCTTTACCATTTTGAGCGACACGATCCCACCTACTATACGACCTATATATGTAAACCAGCAGTCGGCCCGGTTTAAAATTCAGGATAACCTTTCGGGAATAAAATCATTTGAAGCAAAGGTAAATGGCGAATGGATCCTGATGCATTACGATTATAAAATAAACACGATCTGGTCTGAGCGGTTAGATAAATCCATTTTGATGAAAGGCGATTTTGAATTGCTGGTGACAGATAATGCTGGCAACAAAGCAATCTATACCCAGAAAATTTTCTAGACAATGGCATTAAAAATCGGAAGCAAAGCACCTGACTTCACGGTAAACGATCAGGATGGTAAACCTGTAACACTCTCTGATTTAAAAGGTAAAAAGATAGTGCTCTATTTTTATCCGGCAGACCTTACGCCTACCTGTACCACCGAAGCATGCAACTTGCGTGACAATTACAAGATGTTACTCAAACGAGGTTATGAAGTATTGGGCATTAGTCCGGATACAGAGAAGAAGCATTTAAAATTTATTGCGAAAGAAAAATTACCGTTTCGATTATTGTCTGACGTTGATCTGAAGGTACACAACCTTTACGGAACGTGGGGTGATAAGGTATTGTTTGGAAGAGAATACAAAGGCACGCTTCGAACCACTTTCGTGATTAACGAGGAAGGTATCATTGAAGATATTATTGATAAAGTGGTGAGTAAAGATCATGCAGCGCAGATTTTAAAAGAATTGAATGCTCCAGCAAAAACTACTGCCAAAAAAGGTACGGCAAAGAAAAAATAGAATACCTATTGACTATTCTTTGAAAATATACTTTTCAAAGAATAGTCAACTGTACAGCATTACCTTAGAAATAAAACTTTAGCAACCGTTTCGTGTTGCTTCCATATTTTAGCATGATGGTCAGTATCGAGAATGTCAGAAACTTTTCCAGACTTTCTGCCAATCCAAATGCCGCCTTGTTTTCTATGATGACGATAATCTTTCAAATGAAATGTGGACTGAAAGGCCGGTAAATCTGCAAAGTAATCATCACGGTTTGCATCGTGCACAATGACAACACCCCGATCCGTAACGAGATCAAATGCTTTCTTTAAACATTCCTTCCGTGCACGGCCATCGATAAAAATGAAATCGAATTTTTTATTCAAGGTCGTTGGGAATTCTATATAGGTTTTAAAGTCTTCATAAATACCTTCCTTCTTCAGATCATATTTACCTTTAAGCTTCATGTATTCAGCATCATCCGGTTCAACCAAAGAAATGGTTACGCGAGGATCTTTATTTTCCTTTACAATAAATTCATACCACTCTTTATGATGTTCTAACGAATGCCAGTACTTCATGTCGGGCAACATACCTGGAAGCATCAGCGTACTGAAACCACTACCCCACTCAAAGCAGGTGGTGGGCTGAAGTTTGGTAATAATCTCGGTGATGATATCAAGCTCCTTGGATTTCATCCACGGCATCTCAAACTTCTTAAACAGCTTTCGATTGAATTTATCCTTTACATCACGAAAATATTGAGAACTCCAGGTGGGTTGATGATATGCTTTCATGAAAAAAGATGATTAGGTTATAGTTAGGTATTTAGGTCAATTCAATTGGGTCATCATGCCACTCCTTCCTTCACTCCGCTCTCCTTGCGGATGCCAAATTCAGTCCACACTTTTTTCTCGCCCCGCGTTACTTTTCGAATATTAACATTTTTCTGAACAGAGCTGTCGGTTTTATACCCTCGGCTATGATCGAGGTGTACGCAAATGGCGCTATACCGAAGTTGTTTGGATTTAACTCCTTTGTTCATCATTCGCTCACCCAATTCACGATCTTGTCCGCCATATTCCATGCGTTCGTCAAAGCCATTAATGGATAATAAATCTGATTTCCATCCGGATGCATTGCCTCCATTCCAGGATGCATTAGCAGGCGTAATGAAATTCATAAACGATGCCATTCCTTTGCTTGGTGTAAGTTTAAGATTCTTCAGAAATTTCTTTTCCAGACCCTTTTCCTCAAGCCATGTTCGGTTAAAGGCGCGTTGCGTCACTACATCATCTTGTGAAATCAACTTGCTTGTTTCCATCGGCAATCGAATCGCGCCACCCGACAGAAAAAATCCTTTCTCAGCACGCGACACGTGTTGCTCAACAAAATCCATTCGCGGAATACAGTCTCCATCCGTAAACAACAAATAATCCGTAGCGGCAGCCAGAATAGACTTATTTAAAATCTGACATTTTTGATATCCGACATCCTCATGCCAGACATGATTAATATCCAGTGAAGAAGATTTCTTAAACCGATCGACTAACAAACGTGTTGGCTCTCCTGAACCATCGTCTGCAATGATCACTTCAAAATTCTTATACGTTTGGCATTCATACCCCCACAATACCTTTTCTAACCACTCCGGATGATTATAAGTACTGATGATGACTGAAATTTTCATTCCGCAAATATGGTGATTAATCCGAAATGCTGAGTTATCCCCTATGGTTCATATTTTCAATAAAGTTTATATTATTTTGCCTGTTCAATTGATGCTGCAATATGATATCCCTGCCATGGAAACATAAGAACAATAAGCTCTGGTATTACCTGAAAGGGTTTTGCAGAGAAATTATTCCCGGAAGTATGAGCCGATCTCAGCTCAATGGAAAACTGGCTCAACTCAGTCGCTTTGATTTCGAATACATCCGGCACAGAGTAAACTATTATAATAAGCTCACTCAAAAACAAATACTCTCCGATTCATCCAATACCTTAGCTCACCTTACACTTCCTCCTAAATTAAAAGTTTACTATTTCGATAACTATGAGTACACGCGCTACTTTGATCCAGCATTAAAAGCTAATTTTTTATTCGGAGATATTACCTACATACCGGAAGAACCCAGTATTGTGAAGAGCAGACCGATACAAGGTGGTCATGCTAATTCTATCCTTCTCAAATTGAATAAAGTACGTCACTTCATTTATACGCGTGATAAAAAGAATTTTGAAGACAAAAAGAATATGCTCATTGGCAGAGCGGTTGTAAAACGTGATCATCGCATTCGCTTTTATGAAATGTATTTCAATCATCCACTTTGCAATCTTGGTCAAATCAACCGATGGGGAAAGAATGATCATTGGATCAAAGATAAACTGACTATTGAACAGCACCTTGACTACAAGTTTATTTTATGTCTTGAAGGAAATGATGTAGCCAGTAATCTCAAGTGGGTGATGTCATCCAACTCGCTGGCGGTGATGCCCAAGCCAAAATTTGAAACGTGGTATATGGAAGATACCTTAATTGGTAATTACCACTATGTCGAAATAAAAGAAGATTACTCCGATCTGGAAGAACGCATGCGATATTACATCGCACATACTGATGAAGCACAGTCTATCATTCAAAATGCAAATGCCTATGTAAATCAATTTAAAAATAAGGTGCGGGAAGATCTTATCTCCCTTCTTGTGTTGGAAAAATACTTTTACAAAACAGGACAGATCCCTTTAAGGAATCATGGTTTGTACACCTGAGACTGATCGAATTGGTTTTTATTTTTTCGGGAAGGTTTCCTTGTAAAACTCGATGCTCCTTTTAATAATAGAATATGCCAGTTCCTTTCCTCCAAAGTCATCAACGGTAACAATTTTATTCTCCAGAACTTTATAATTCTCAAAGAAGTGTTTCAATTCAACTTTAAAGTACTCCGGTAGTTCACTCACATCGTTAATATGACTTACACTGGCGTCTTGCATGGCTACGGCAATAATTTTGTCGTCACCCTCGCCTCTGTCGATCATTCGCATTACGCCAATTACCTTCGATGGAATTAAGCAATTCGGAACAACGGAAACTTGTGTAACCACCACGATGTCTAACGGATCGTGATCTTCACCAAGGGTTTGTGGAATGAATCCATAGTTCAAAGGATAGTACATGGAAGCATAAATAACACGGTCGAGTTTAATCAAGCCACTGTCTTTATCAATTTCATACTTAGCCCGCGAACCTTTTGGGATCTCGATGATCCCGTTTACAAACTCTGGTGGATTTTCACCAGTTGAAACTTCATGCCAGGGGTGCTTTACCATAATGTTTTATTGAGATATCAATATTAACAAAAAGCCCCCGGTTTAGTCGGGGGCTTTTTGCGTTATTTATCTTTATCGTCTTCTTTCTTTTTCTCATCCTTCTTTTCCGTGGCTCGAATCTTATCGCCATCCTTTATTCGCTTGCTCACCGCCAGAAATGGCCCTGTCACCACAACCGAACTATCGCTGATACCTGAAATAATTTCGATGTTGTCATAGTCGCTGATTCCGGTTTTAACTTCCACCATCTTCGCAACACCTTTATCATTTAAGAAGATGACCGTTTTATCTTCTTTCTTTTTCCCAGCCTTAGCAGCGTCTTTATTTTCATTACTTGTCTCCTTTGGAGGTCCGCCTTCCTCTGTCTTTTCTGCTTTCTTACCTTCGTCATCAGCACGTGTTGTTACCGCTGCCAGTGGCACCGACAATACATTGTCTTTTCGCTTGGTCAGAATATCAACACTAGCCGTCATACCGGGACGAAATGGAAATCTATTTCCTGCTTTAACCAAATCCTCGTAAGAAGAACTAAGCATGAGTATGCGCACTTCAAATTCCGTAATGGCATCCGCTGAGAGTTTATCCTTTGCCGTGTTCGCGATAAGGGTCACAATACCTTTAAATGTTTTATTCTGAATGGCATACGCATCAACATCAATGATGGCCGTATCACCAAGGTGAACGCGTACGATGTCATTTTCATTTACATCTACGCGCACTTCCATTTTATTAAGATCAGCAATGCGCAACATTTCTGTTCCGGTCATAGTTGCTGTTCCTACTACACGCTCTCCTTTTTTAACAATGAGTTTGGAAACAACACCTTTCATAGGCGCTTGAACCGTTGTCTTTCTATAATTTTCCTGTGCTTCACTAACCGATGCCTGTGTACTGTTGATCACAAATTTAGAAGCTTCAACAGATTGCTCTGCCGCCTTTACATCGTTCAATGCTACCTCATAATTTTGTTTTGCAATTTGCCAGTCAGACTCCGATATTACTTTTTCTTTCCACAATTTTTCCTGACGCTGGTAGTCCGCTTCCGCGCGAATGAAGGTTGCTTTTGATCTTGATAAGCTTGCACGCGACTGCTCAAGGTTTGCACGTTGCTGACTCAAACCGGCTTCTGCACGATCCAACTGACTTTGCCATGTGTCAGGACGAATCTTCACAAGGGTTTGTCCTTTCGCAACAGAGTCACCTTCTTCAATCTGTAAATCAATAATTTCACCGGAAACTTCAGGGGCGATTTTTACCTCAGTAACAGGCTGCACCGTTCCGGATGCACTTACCTTTTCAACAATCGTTACCCGTTTAACTTTACCAAAATCGACCTCCATTTCTTTTGGCTTGCCAATTATACCAGCGGATTTAAGAATGAGGAAAGCGATGATAAGAACTACGACAACCGCGAGGAGTACGTAAATTAATTTATTGCTTGATTTCTTACTTTGTTTTGCCATTGCCTGAGGATATTAAAATTCGATTTGTTTGCCTTGATAAAAGTCGAGCATTTTTTTCTTGAAGATGAAATCGTATTTGGCTCTCACCAAATCTGACTTTGCTCTGAATAAGTCATTTTCTGCTACCTGATATTCTACATAGTTGGCAGCGCCTATTTCATAGCGTTGCTGCGTCATACGAAACGCTTCTTCGCGCGCTGTAACCTGGCGCAATGAAGAATTGTAGGTCTTCGCTGCAGCAAGTGCATCGTTGTAAGCCGTTTCAACATTTTGACGTAAAGTATTTTCTGTTTCCTTCGCTGCAATGGTAGCCACTTTATAGCTGATAACAGAGCGTTGATAGGCTGAACGCGATTGTAAACCATTGAAAATTGGAATCGACAATGAGAGTCCAGCGGAACGGAAAATATTATCCTTCAACTGTTCACTGTATCCGTAAGTGGGTTCATAAGCTCCACTCGGAATCATGATATCGGTAAGTACATCATAATTTGTTCCTCCAACATCAACATAACCAATTGTTCGTGTACCCGGAGTCGGGGCGCCACCATCTGAAACAAAATGTTCTCCATCAGCAGCACTCGAATACCGTGATCCAATAGATCCTTGCAAACTCAATTGTGGGTATAAATTTCCTTTGGCTGCCTTGGCTGCATATTCGGCACTTTCAACCTTTAAATTAGCACTTCTAATTTCGGGCATAGTTTGTTTTGCAATGTCATAGATCTGATCTCGTGACTGGTCAAGCACAAAATCTTCCACCTT
>Ga0116156_10005790_pt1 | contig 10185 bp, 7 predicted proteins | sample AD_UKC045_MetaG_FD_89891 | JGI IMG/M metagenome (GOLD analysis project Ga0116156, IMG submission 89891) | Active sludge microbial communities of municipal wastewater-treating anaerobic digesters from USA - AD_UKC045_MetaG | ecosystem: Engineered > Bioreactor > Anaerobic > Digestate | place: USA... | reverse complement strand
GGTTGAATATTTTCACCAGAAGGTTCTTGGCCCCGGACAGATGCCTGAACTGGAAGCAACCCGAACAATAGCTGCATTTTTCCCCTTCCTTCTTAACACAGATGAAAGTATGATCGCTGAAAAAAAGTAAACTTATCTTCAGGCTGTTCAGCCAATGTTTCAGGTTTTGAATTAAAAGGGGCCGTTCCAGGCCCCTTTTTCATTCCGAAAGCGATTATTTAATCAACCTTTTTTACCTTACCGGCAGAATCATCCTTTAAATCTTGACATATGTGCGAGGAAGAGATCCTTCCTGTTCCTGGAAACAGGTATCTGTGCACCATCCAGCATTTCAATATATCCGCCTTCCTTCCTGACATATTTTTTAACATACTTCAGGTTTATAAGGAAAGAATTATGGGGGCGGAAGAAATATCGCTCGTCAAGAATATCCTGGAATTCCTTCAGATGTTTCGAGACAAGTATCTTCCTGTTTCCTGTAAGATAGAACCAGGAATAACTCCTGTCCGCCTCAATTCTGAGGATCTCTTTAGGATTCAGATATTCCATCCCGTCAGCTGTCGGTATGGCCAGTCGTGAAGGCGAACCTGTCCTCAGATTCTCCATAAGTGCTTTCAGATTATCATTACTCTGGTTCCTGCTTTCCGAACGCTTGTCTACGACCTTTCTCGCCGATTCAATGAATTCCATAATGTTAATCGGCTTGAGGATATAATCGACGGCGCTGAACTTTATTGCTTTAATTGCATAATGATTGAAAGCCGTAATAAAAACCACATCGAAATTCTTTTCGGGGAAATTCGCAAGAAGGTCAAACCCGGTGCCATTTGGCATTTCGACATCCAGGAAAACAAGATCGGGCTTCTTTTCATTAATTATACTTATACCATCAGGTTCGCCCAGTTCATTTTTCAGATCTGTATAAACAGTATGAAGGCTTGTCCCAGTGAAAGCAGGGCAACTTCCTTGCTATGAGAATCCACCTCATACTTGATCCTTGCTTCAGTTATACCTTTTGCAGTTTCAGACTTGATCCACTCATCGCTGTATTTCTTGAACAATACATAATTTACATAAGCATTTGAAGTATCGCCACTGCTCAGGTACATATTGCTCATATCCATATATATCCACTGCAGGTTGTACCAGTCATTGACCATTTCGGCCTGCTCAATTGCTTTCCTGTAGTAACTCAGAGCTTTATTATTATTTCCCAGATCCCGGTTGATTGTACTCAGGTTTCCCAGGGAATTGGAAGATATGGAATGCCGTTTTGATGGAATACTGTATTTTAACGATCTCTCGTAATAGTATATTGAAGAATCAAACATCTTGTCCATATAAAAGTTCCATCCTATCTGGGCTGAAGAAAATGCAGTATAGGAGCTGTCCTTTTTCTCGAGTGACAGATTAAGGCATTTTTTCAGAAGGGAGTCGGCTTTGTTAAAATTCCTCATCTTTTCAAGGTACAGGCCTCCGTTGCTCAGCCAGGCTTCCAGAACATATTTTTCTGCATTTTCCTGAAGTGCAGTTTCAGCCAGTAAACGGTAGTTTTCACTCTCTCCGCGCAGATCGCCGATTGTTCTCATAACCCTTGCCATCCCCAGATAACAGGACGGAATTATTCCTTTAAGCCGCTCCTCTCCTGCCAGTGTTATGCACTTTTCATAATTATCAATACTTACTGAAAAAGACCCGGTACGGTGATAATAATTTCCCAGGAAAATGAGGCCTTTTGCCTGAGAAAGATGATCTTTCGAATTCTCTGCTTTTTCAATACATTTCCTTGCCTCCTGCTCGGAGGTATTAAAGTCACTTCGGATAAAATAAAACTCGGCTTTCAGAAGATGAAGAAGGGGGGGAAAATCAATTTTATTTTTTTCACATAATAGTGTTGCAGAGTCTATAAATAATTCTGTTTTTTCTGATTTCATGGAGCCTTTGGAAGACTCTTTGACCGACAAAAAACCTTTCTTTATCAGGCTGTTAATCTTTGCGGTATCTTCAGCAGAAACCGGATTCTTAATAATTGTCGGCACTCCGGTCCTGGAAAATACCGGAAAGTATGCCGGCAATGCTCCTGCTGCAATGCCTATAATGAATATTACCCGGGTTATGGCTTTCATATTCAAACCTTAGTTAATAATCACTTTACAAAATCCCAAAACAACAACTTCCTTATTAAAAATCTTTACTTAATCCGATCAGATCCAATTAACCATATTAAATATACACAGTGATTGTTTGAATTTACGTTTCCACTTTACAAAATGCAGAAATGAGTTTACAAACTGCAATTCAGAGATTCTGTTCTGCAACTTTAACTTTGTGCTCCTTAGTGTCTTTGTGCCTTAGTGGCATGTTTTTTTCTGCCACACTAAGGCACTAATTCCACTAAGGCTTATTCAGCCAAACTGTTACAGTAATTAACCAGCTTAATAACATGCTCTTTCCTGTCGATTTTGATACGGTTCTTTCTGATGAAGTTCTTTAACAGGTCAGATTTGTCCTGAAAAAGGCTCAGAAACTGTTTTTCATTAATGAAGCTGGCCAGTCCGTCAGGCTTCCTTATCCAGTATACTGGTTCAACCTTTACAATATAATCTGAGGGTATGGGAAGATTATATCTGCCGCTCGAGAGATCCACGCTGCTCAGGTAAACGCTTGAGGATAGCTGGGATGTTCCTCCATATCCGACAGGTTTACCGGCAGGAAGGATTTCACCTTTATACTGAAGCAGAAGTGTCGGTTCACTTGCTATAAGTACTTCATAGAAAGCATCGCCGACAGGAATGAATTTCACATCCCGGATTATCACGGTATCCACCATACCGGGATTAGATATATCATAATACTTTCCATCCCTGATAAAAACCATTTTTTCAGTAACAGTATTATAGTTCAGGTTCGGAGTCTGAACCTGCCCGTTCTTCATTATCACCTTTGACATGTTGAATTCCTGGAAATAATACTGCGGCATTGAGCCGTCGGAGGTTGTCTGGCTGTTCAATAATGCCGGTATCAGGGCTGTTGAAATTGCCACAATGTATTTTACGAGTAAGCTTGTTTGCATATTATCTGATTATTTGGATTTAATTACTCAACATATTCATTAAGACCCTCCCATCTGACCTTCCATTTATCGTTATGCGGGAACTGGCCATAAACGCACATTTTCGCAACAGCGGTAAGCAATCCTCCGTTACCCGGAAGGTATATGGCAAGTCTCGGATTCTGATAATTGTGCCCGTTAAGCAGATACCTGTTCTTTGGGGCTTCCATCATAAGGAAATCTATTGCCTGTTCTCCTCTTCCTATAGCGGCTGCCGACATCGCCAGCATCGGGAAGTCCCATCCCCATGTAGATGGCCAGTTCCACTTAAGCATTATTGTATCAAGGGAATGACCGAGTATCATGTTGTTTACCAGTTCAGTTTCGGGCAGCACTCCGTTCATCCCGGAAACTATCGGATGATCACTCAGATATCTGGGATTTGTATAGGAATCTTTTGTGTCTTCCGAACAAAGGTAAATCCCATCCTGAACTGCCGGTTCTGAAATTTTTTCTGCAACATCTTCCCACAGTTCAGGTACCTCAAGTCCTAATCTCTCTTTCCATTCAATCGCGGTTTTCAGTCCCCAGTACCAGTAAACCAGCTCGAATGCCGGATTAATTGTTGTCTCTTTCCTCAGGCTTTCCTGGGCGGGAATAAGTACCGGACCGAGAATATAACGGTCACCGGCTTCATCATACCAGGCATATGATGCCATGAAATCAGCCGATTCAAAAACCAGGTCTTTATACTCATCCAGAATTCTTTCCCTGTTTTCAGAATTCTTATAAAGAAGTTCAGCATAAAATATCGGGTGTGGCTGCTGCCAGATAAGAAAGGTACCCACACCGCTTGGGCTCTCCCGGCCATCCTGACTTGTCATTTTCGGCCATCTGGCTCCTTTATAGCCCTGCCGTTGAGCAGTTTCGCGTGCTCTGCCGAGAATTTTAAAATAATAGTCCATCTGCCTTTCAAGAACATCTTCTTTCTGCCATAATGCAAAATGAACTCCGTGCCACCAGTGCATTTCAAGATGGAATTTACCAAACCAGCTGTTGTATGTAAGCCCGGTTTCTGCAGGTGGTAAGGATCCGCTGCACTGTATTTTTGTCAGATACCGTGAGAGTATAACCCGTCGTTCAAGCTCGAATGACCTGTGATCGGTACATTCTGAAAAATCAACGGCACCACCTGAACTCCAGAATTCAGCCCAGCCGGTTCTGTTTTTTTCAGCTGTGAGGGCAAAATCATCAGGAACTTTCCTGATCTCTGCCTTGCTGAACAAACAGGAAAATTCAAATGACTGTTCATCAGCTGCCGGTTTGATATAATACATATGCCGGGAAGCATTTCCCATGGATCCGCTTGTATGTCTCACCTTTACGAAATAACGGTCATCATCCTGTATCCTTTCAAACAGGGTCTCACCTTCACCGGAGGATATCACATTTGTAATATGGGCATCAGGGTTGTCAAAATCATATCCGGCAGGCTGTGGTATTCCCATCGGAAAATGGATCTTTATCTTTAACCGGCCTTCACGGATAAGGTCAGATTCTATCCTTGCTGAAACCTGGTCATCGCCCGTATGGCATACAGTCGTTACCTGAACCGGAACACCCTCAACCGTAAAACGGCTGGAAATCTTTCCTGTCCAGAGATCAAGTTTCTGCACATTATCCTTTATATCCGTGATAGTGATCTCTGAACCGTCTTCCTTCAGTATCTGCAATCCTACCATTCCCAGGTGAATACGATGAGGGTTCTCCCTTAGCCAGTCTGATGCCATCCTCTTTCGCTCATCCTCTCCCCTCCCATATTGCCATAAATAGCTTACCAGCCTTCCGTGTACATCATAATTGCGGTAATTATCTTCAAGATTATAGTTTTCAGGGTTTGGAAATGAATGCCAGCCCCAGTCCGACATCGTTCCGAGTGATATCCCTCTTTCATAAAACCCTGGAAATGTCTGCAGCCCGGTCACATCAACAGTAAATGTAAATGTCCCGTTACCCACCGAAAAAGAATTAAGACTGTCAATAATACTGTTTTCAATATTATGACGTGATACAAGATCATACCTGTTTATGCCCTTATCGGTCTTACAGGAAAATGACATTAAAATGATAATAATTGTAGTTGTTAACTTAATGCATACCCTCATTAGTGAAACGTATTAATCTGTTTATTTCATGGATACTTTTATTTTTTATAGCACCCCTTTGTTTTCCTTTTTGATAACCTTGTGTCCCTGCGATATAATTCACCCCTAAATCCCTGCCTGCGCTGTCGCTTCGGCAGGCAGGCCCCAAGGGGGACTTCTGAGTCTGAGCGCCCCCCTTTTAATGTCATTTCACCTGCAATTTACAAAGATTATCCCTGTTTGATACGCATGTCAATCTTCAAATTTTAACATACACTGGCAAACTTTTGTTTTTTCAGTTAATTTTGAGAATTAATGCAATACAAAATACCGTGGATACTGACATAACCATCATTGGGGCAGGAGTTATTGGTCTTGCCATCGGGGAAAGACTCTCTGCGAACTTCAGCAACCTCTTTATAATCGAAAAACATCCGACTTTCGGACAGGAGACCAGCAGTCGCAACAGCGAAGTTATCCATGCAGGAATATATTATCCGCAGGGTTCGCTGAAGGCAACGCTTTGTGTGGAAGGGAAAGCTCTTCTTTATGAATACTGCAGGAAGCATGACATACCATATAATAATTGTGGTAAGCTTATAGTCGCCACAAACCCCGAAGAAGTAAAGGTCATCGAAGGTATAAGAGAAACAGCACTAAAAAATGGTGTTGATCTTGAAGTTAAGGAGAAAGATGAAATTTCTGTCCTGGAGCCCAATATTTTTGCTATGAAAGCTCTGTATTCTCCTACGACCGGTATTGTTGACACACATTCGCTGATGAAGCAGTTTGAGACTGTGATCATTAATAATGGCGGACAGATAGCATATGGCAGTGAAGTAACAGGTATTAAAAAGCTCAGTGACGGTTATGAGATCAACGTTCTGGATGCCGATAAACAGTACTTCAGTTTCACGACCAGGTTACTTATAAATTCTGCAGGTCTGACTGCCGATAAGATCTCTGAAATGACCGGAATAGTTGATGAAAAGCTGGCTATCCATTTCTGTAAAGGAGAATATTTCAGGGTTAATCCCCCGAAAAACAGGCTTATTAAGAGGCTGATCTATCCTGTACCGCATCATAATATGGAAGGTATCGGCATCCATGTGACCATTGATATGGCAGGAGGAGTAAAACTGGGGCCCGATGTAACATACCTTAAATCAAAAGAATATGATTACAGGGTAACGGCTTCAAAGCAGGAAGCGTTCTGGAGATCTGCACGGAAGTTCCTTCCTTTCCTTGAATATGATGATATAACCGCCGAAATGGCCGGGATCAGACCAAAAACACAGAAAGAAGGCGATCCCATCCGGGACTTTTATATCATGGAAGAGAGCGAAAGAGGTTACAGGGGATTCATCAACCTTGTAGGGATGGAATCGCCGGGACTCACATCCTGCCTTGCTATAGGAAATTATATTAATAATCTTGTCATCAATATCAAATAAATCAATTATTTTTATTTTTTGATTTTATCCATTATAACTTGAAAGGAGGAGAAAATGAAATCTTTTAACACATACAAACAGTTGCTTCTGATAATTTCCTTTACTTTTTTTACTGTTGCTCTCTCAGGTCAGAATAATAAGTCGGGAGATGTTTATGTCCCGGAAGTAGGTCAGCAGGGTAAAGATGTAGTCTGGGTTCCGACACCACAGGAGCTTGTTGATACAATGCTTTCAATCGCGAAAGTCACTCCGGCTGATTTTTTGATTGATCTTGGTTCCGGGGACGGACGAACAGTGATCTCGGCCGCTAAAAGAGGTGCCAGAGCCCTGGGAATTGAATACAATCCTGATATGGTTAAGCTGTCGCGGAGAAATGCAGAGAAAGAGGGTGTCAGCGGGAAGGCTGAATTTATTGAAGCTGACCTTTATGAGGCTGACCTTTCTAAGGCCACAGTAATAACAATGTTCCTGTTACCTGAGATAAACTTAAAGCTGAGACCAAGGATACTCGAGCTTAAACCGGGGACACGGATCGTATCCAACACATTTACAATGGGTGAATGGGAAGCTGACAGGGAAGTAACAACCGAGGACAACTGGAACAGCTGGAATACAGCTCTTTTATGGATCGTTCCTGCAAAAGTTGAAGGCATCTGGAAACTCGGGAAGGATGAACTTGCAATAACACAGGATTTTCAGATGATCAGGGGCAAACTCAATCATAACGGAAAATCGTTGACAATAACTGACGGAAGGCTCAGCGGTAATGATATAACATTCAAAGCCGGAGACTATCTTTATACAGGGACTGTCAACGGCAACAAAATATCCGGCAAGGTCTCAAATTCGGTTCTTGGCAATACAAGCGACTGGGTGGCGACAAGGTGATCAGAAATTATTCTCAGCCTTTTTGTTTACTTTTCAGGAGCTTCTCAAGATCTGCCATCTCATCCCTGAATCTTGCAGCTTCGATGAAATTCAGCTCTGAAGCAGCTTTTTCCATATTCTTCCGGGTCTTTTCAATTGCTTTCTCAAGCGCTTCCCGGTTCATATATTTTATGACAGGATCTGCAGCAATATCTGCACGTTCGGGTTCAATATAAGCTTTGACAGAGACACCCTTTTTACTCAGACCGGCAAGTATTGTACCGGTTTTCCTTACGATCTGAGCCGGTATAATACCCATTTCATCATTGTATTTTAATTGTTTTGCACGCCGGCGATTCGTTTCATCTATAGTCAACTGCATGCTGTTAGTAACCGTATCGGCATACATTATTACTTTGCCATTGAGGTTGCGGGCTGCCCGTCCTGCCGTCTGGGTAAGTGATCTTGCAGACCTGAGAAATCCCTCCTTATCGGCATCGAGAATCGCTACAAGCGAAACTTCAGGAAGATCGAGCCCTTCACGAAGAAGGTTCACTCCCACCAGGACATCAAATTCACCGGTACGCAATCCTTCCATTATTTCTATCCTTTCAATAGTATCAATATCCGAATGAATGTACCTGCTTCTGATCTCAAACTTCAGAAAATAAGAATTTAATTCCTCCGCCATTCTCTTGGTGATAGTTGTGACCAGTGTTCTCTCACCATTCGATGCCCTTTCCCTGATCTCATCCATCAGATTATCGATCTGGTTAAGAGTAGGTCTTACTTCAACCGGAGGATCAAGCAGTCCAGTCGGCCTTAAAACCTGATCGACAAATACTCCTTCGCTCTTTTCAAGCTCATAATCGGCGGGGGTCGCACTTACATAAATTATCTGGCCGGTAAGTGATTCAAACTCCTCTATGCGCAGAGGTCTGTTATCAAGTGCGGCAGGCAGCCGGAAACCGTATTCAACAAGCGTCTGTTTCCTCGAATGATCGCCCCCGTACATTCCCCGGATCTGAGGTATGCTTACATGACTTTCATCAATCACTGTAATAAAATTTTCGGGGAAGTAATCCAGCAGACAGAAGGGCCTCGTCCCCGACTGGCGGCCGTCAAAATACCTTGAATAATTTTCAATACCGCTGCAATATCCGAGTTCCTTTATCATTTCGAGATCATATAACACCCTCTGTTCAAGCCTCTTTGCCTCTTCTCTTTTTCCAATATCGTTGAAATACGTAACCTGCCGAACCATATCATCCTGTATTTTACTGATTGCCTGATTTATCCTGTCGCGTGTTGTAACAAAAATGTTCGCGGGATAAATAATAAAGTCATCCATGTTTTCCAGCCGGCGATTACTCTCAGGATCAAAAGTATATATCTCCTCGATCTGGTCGCCAAAGAAAATTATCCTGACAGCGATATCGGCGTATGCAGGAAACACATCCACGGTATCGCCTCTTACCCTGAATGTACCGTGGCGGAATTCCAGATCATTGCGTGAATAGAGACTGTCGACCAGCTTCCTGAGGAATTGGTTGCGTCCTGTTTTCTTTCCCTTAATGATATGAACAGTATTTGAATGATAATCTTCGGGGTTACCGATTCCGTAGAGACACGACACAGAAGAAACAACAAGAACATCCTTTCTTCCGGAGAGCAGTGATGAAGTTGCGCTCAGTCTTAACTTCTCTATGTCTTCATTTATCGAAAGATCCTTCTCAATATAGGTATCTGTCACAGGCAGGTATGCTTCCGGCTGGTAATAATCGTAATATGAAACGAAGTATTCCACACGGTTATCAGGGAAGAACTGGCGGAATTCCCCGTAAAGCTGTGCCGCAAGAGTTTTATTATGACTCAGTACCAATACAGGTCGCTGGACTTTTTCAACGACATTGGCAATCGTAAAGGTTTTTCCCGAACCTGTTACGCCAAGGAGAGTCTGGTAAGGAACACCTTTCTCCAGTCCTTCGACAAGTTGTCTTATTGCTTCAGGCTGATCGCCGGTCGGTTCAAAATCAGAGACAAGCTTAAATTTCATCGAATTAGTAACTTTTCCTATAAATTAAGATCAGACCTGAAATTTACATATTCTGAAGCATTTATTTTAAACCGGAATATTTATAAAATTAAAAAGGCGCTTATCACAGCGCCTTTTTAATTCCGGAGAACCCGGTGTATACTAACCTAAATAACCCTTCAGTAGTTTGCTCCGCGATGTATGTCTGAGCCTGCGGATAGCTTTTTCTTTTATCTGTCTTACTCTTTCACGTGTAAGACCAAATTTTTCTCCTATCTCCTCGAGAGTCATTTCCTGGCAGCCTATTCCGAAAAAGTACCTGATAATATCCCGTTCTCTTTCGGTAAGTGTTGCAAGAGCCCTGTAGATCTCCCTCGATAACGATTCATCCATCAGAAGCTTGTCGGCGACCGGAGAATCGGTATTGGTAAGAACATCAAGGAGACTGTTATCTTCACCTTCGATGAACGGGGCATCAACCGAAACATGCCGTCCTGATACTTTTAATGTATCAGTAACCTTTTCCTTCGGAAGTTCGAGAACATCTGCAAGCTCTTCAGGTGACGGAGTACGTTCGTTCTCCTGTTCAAACCTCGAAAAAGCTTTATTGATCTTGTTAAGAGAACCAACCTG
>Ga0116156_10005786_pt1 | contig 10192 bp, 9 predicted proteins | sample AD_UKC045_MetaG_FD_89891 | JGI IMG/M metagenome (GOLD analysis project Ga0116156, IMG submission 89891) | Active sludge microbial communities of municipal wastewater-treating anaerobic digesters from USA - AD_UKC045_MetaG | ecosystem: Engineered > Bioreactor > Anaerobic > Digestate | place: USA... | reverse complement strand
TACGCACGTGGAATCCGCGGCTTCACCGCGCCGACAGCCTTCCAGTTCGCCCGTGCAGTTGCCCTGCTGCTCGACCTCACGGAAGTTCGACTCAACGAGCCGTTCCCGCACCTTGTGCAGTATTACGAACGGGTGCTGGAGGGGGCCATTCGACACCCTGCGGTGGGTCCGGTAAAGTACTTGTCTGTGAAGGTCGCACCATGAAGCGCGTTCGAGTTGCTCCCGGAAAGTTTGTCGTCGTCTCCCAGGGGATGGCGGAAAAGGCCGCGCGCGTGTTTGCCACGGGCGCGTTCACCCGGGATCAGGTGCGCGAGATGGCTGCGGCCGAGCCTAAGGGTGCGAGCGGAGTGTTCCTTGGCAAGGCCACTGCCAAGCGAGCGGGAGCCGTGTCGGGTAAGACTGGAACGTTCGTGCGCCAGACCACGGGCCATGTTGTGGTGGCTGGCGTCGACCGCGCACCGACCAAGCGCAAGGCTGCTTAGGTCCGCAACCCAGCCGGCTGGCGGTTCTCCGGGTGGCAAAGCCCGCTACGAGTTGACATAAACATTGTCGGCGTGCTGCAGAGCGCCTGTTGTCCGAACCTTGCATGACGTCGCAGCCACCAGAGTGCAGTCGCTGCAACCTCTTCGTTCCAGCGGTGGCTCAGCCGCCTGAGGCAGTTGCACTCGAACCGTCCGACTCGCGACGATGAGATCGCTGGGGAAGTACAGGCATCGGGTCGATCGATCTCCGCCAAACCCATTGTGCATTGGACTTCATGTCGGTATCCAGGCCGTCCAACAGCGGGTCTGAGTCGGCGGTCACGATGAACAAAGTCCTTGCCGGCCCGTCGCAGTCGGTCAGAGTCGCATTGGCCAGCCCGCGCGCACGACTCAGGTGGTAGCGAAGACCCTTCACGAAGGATCGCCCATCGGCGACGAGTCGCTCTAAGAGCTGCTTCTCGAAGCCATCTTCGACCGGCAGCCATTGCCGCGTCACTGGCATGAGGCACAGCTCCTGGATCGCCGGAACGCCGGCACTGCTGACGCCGAAGGTCGCGATCATCACCATGTGCATGTCGTCGCTGGCACCCCACAGCGCGAGTTCAGCCTCAAAGCGCCGGCCGAGCCGCCTGTAGAGCTGCTCGTCGATCGCGAAGGCCTGGTCGGGCATGTGCTTCACGATTGCCTTGAACCCGTAGCGTGCCGGCACGATCTCCTTGACCTCGCAAATCAGCAGCATCAGCTGCTGCGCTTTCCCGGGAGACGGCACTGCGCTTTGCCACTGGGCCAGGCGGCGGGCGTTGATCGCGTCGCGCTCTTCGATGGAGAACGGTTCCGGCACGTAGAGCCGAGCGCGCAGGGTGTCGCCGCGGGCGAGCTTGTGCTCGGCTGAGTGGAGCAGGTGCCTTCGTACCGTGGCCCATGTTCGCTTTCCGGCGAACCCGGGATGCCAGCGCGTCAGCTCGGCCTGGTCCCACAGGTAGTGCAGCAGGCCGCGCAGCGAGAGCTTGGTACCAGTGGAGGAGACGCTGTCGCCCTCTCCGCCAGTGGGAGGGATCGTCGACCGGCCCGGCATCTTGGTCAGCGGGAAGTCCAGCTTGAGCGTCGTCTCGCCGGTGGCCGGGTCTTCGGAGATCGCACTGCCCAGCACCTGCCCCAGGCCGGAGAACTCGGCCGGCGGCTCATAGGACGGGCAGTCGGGCGCGTGGTGGCTTCCCGTGTCCGGCATGCGCTTGACGATGTAGCCCTCGCCGAGGCGTGCCACGTACATCTCGACGCCTTCGGCCAGGCACAGGCAGCGCGGACGCTGGTGCGCGGCGTGTGCGTTGGCGATGGCGTCTGCGAACCCTCGCGATCCGACCTCGAAGCGCCGACCCGCGACCTCGTAGACCGCTGACGGCGCCGTGATGCCCTGGACCGAAGTCTCCACGGGCCTGGCCTCACCGCACGGGTGCCGGCGCGGCGCGGTCGCGGGAACGCTGCATCTCGGGCGTGGGGACGACGACCGGGCGCTGCGACGGCGCCGCCTTGTCGTAGACCTTCACCTTGGGCACCTGGCCGTCGCGAATGCGCTGTGCGAGCTTCTCGGTCGCGGCGGCCATCACGGCGGTACGCTGCTTCTCGGGCACATTCTTTGCGACCAGCACCGCCTCGATGGCGGCGAGTACGGCCTTGCGGCCACCGCCGCCGCGGGCGGATGCCTTCTCGGCCGGCGCTGCCGCTGCACCGGTGCTCGCATCCCGGGCCTGTTCGATGCGGTTGACCTGGCGCGCCTCGCGCTCGCGCTTCAGCACCTCCAGGTCACCGGGGTTCGGTTCGTAGCCCAGGGTCTTCACGCCGCGCACCGAGGCCTCGAGCCAGACCATGCGCTTGAAGTCCTCGTTGCCCGAGACGCGCAGCGCCTTCCAGTTGCGTGCCTCGGCCACGTCGACCATCGAGCGTGCGACCGAGGGGCTGTTGGTGTCGGTGGCCAGGCGGAAGGTCGACTCGGTGAAGGCCACGCGCGAGGTGTCGCCGCGGAAGCGGTACTCCGTGCGGCCGATGGTCACATCGCCCAAGGTCACCGGTGCGCGCTTGATGATGTAGCGTTCCATCAGTGCCGCTTCGAGGCGCTCGACGAGAGCAGCGCGTTCGGCCTGGGCGTCGATCTTCGCCACGGCCCTGGCATCGACCTGTTCCGGCTGCGGCGGGGCCTTGCTGGCGCCGGGTGCCGGGGCGGCGCTTGCGCCCTCAGGCACCTCGTCTCGCGCCGGACCCGGGTCCAGCGGTCGCTCGGGCGGCGCCGGACGCTGCTCACCGTGCTGCCACGCGCCGTCGACCTTCTGGATCGGCGTGCGCTTACCGTCCTCGGCCACCGCGACGAAGCGCGTGCTGCCCAGCTGGTCCGCCTTGGCGACCATCTCGGGGAACGTGTTCGCTCGGTAGGTCACCTCCGCAAAGGGGTCTCGCAGCTCGTAGCGTTCGCCGGGTTCCGGCTCCGGCGTCTGGGACTTCGCGATGGCCACCGGCGCACGGTTGGCGGGCTCGACGGTGCCGCCTTGGGCAGGCGCAGCCAGGTGGGCGGGGGAGTTGTCTACGTCCATGGTGACCTCGCGATGTTGGGTTGGAGATGGCTTAAGGCTGGGCGACGGCTGTCGCGCTCAGCGCCACTGGCAGCGCGCGGTACAGCTCGATCTCGACGCGTCGGTTCAGGCCGCGGCCGCCGGCGCTGGCGTTGTCGGCCACGTGGTCGCCGGCCGGCTGGTAGGTGGCACGGATGCGGGTCGGGTCCACGCCTGCGGCCACGAGATAGTCACGGACCGCCGCTGCCCGCTCCCGGGCAATGCGGCTCTCGGCCGGCGCGTCGGTGGTGCCATCGGTACGACCGCGCAGCAGGACCAGCGGCGACGCCTTGACGTCCTCGACCAAGGCGGCGGCGACGTCGGGCGGGATGGCGACGCGCGTGCTGCCGAAGTCGAAACGCACAGTGAAGACGCTGTTGGCCTTGACCTGCTGGGCGACCGGCGCCTGCATGGCGGCCAGAAGCTGCTGGCGCGCTGCCATGTTCGCCAGCGTGGCCGCGGTGGTTTCGGCGATGCGGCTCGACTCGGTGGCCAGGATGCGCGTGTTCTGGAGGTCGTTCTTGCAGACTTGCAGCTCGAAGGCCATCTGGGAGTTGACGGGCCGCTTCTGCGACTCGTCGACGGTCGGTGGCTTTGGCGGCGAGCTGCAGGAGGCGAGGACCAGCAGCCAGGGGATCATTGGGGTGGTGTTGCGCATGGCAGGTCTCCCGCGTTCTCAAGGCAAGAGTGGGGTCTCAGGCGGGCTGGGCTTACTGCTCGGCGCCGAGTCGATGTCGGCGTCCAGTGCCGCTACGTCAAGCGTCATCAAAGCCGGGTCGCTCTCGTCGAGCAGCACACCGTCTTCGTCGGCGGCGGGCTCGATCGCTCCGCCGATGCCCGGGATGCCTGGCGCACCCTTGTCGAAGAAGCTCAGCAACTCGTCGGCGACCTTGTCCGGCGGGCCTTCGAAGGAATCCGGCAGCAGCGTGTGGTCGTGTGCCAGCGCCTCCAGGTTCAAGGTCTGCCCGGCCGGCAGTTCATCGTCGGCATAGCGCCAGCGCTCCTGCACGCGGGCCAGGTGGAGGTCCATGTTCATGCGCGGCACCGCCGGTGCCGGCCGCAGCCGCGATGTGAAGGCCTTGTCGCGGTAGTAGCGGATCTTCTCGCCGAGGATCGGCTTGCAGTTCTCGAAGATCACCACCAGGCGCTCGCCGCCCAGTTCCTTGAACTCCTGCGGCAGCAGCAGCGCGCGGCGCTGCTCGCTCTCGTTGCGGCTGATGGTGCTGTGCCCATGGCCGCTGAAGGACCGGCTGCGCCCGCGCGACGTGGCGCGCTCGGTGAAGTGACCGAGCATGGCGCTGTATTCGTCGGCGTCGCGCTGCTCGCGTGGTGCGTAGAGGATCTGCAGGCCGTGATTGGTGGCGAAGGTCCGGGCTTCCTTGTCGCCGTAGACCGCATCGAACTGCGACATGGCCTGCACCACGGTCAGCAGGCGCAGGTTGTAGCCGGCCAGGAAGGCTGCGGCGCTGGTGATGACGCCCACGCGACCCATCGCCGTGAATTCGTCGTTGACCAGCAGGCACTGCACCTTCAGCGTCGGGTCCTGCTCGGGCAGGGCTTGTGTGTTCAGACTGACAAGCTGCGAGAAGAACAGGTTCAGCAGCGGCCGGGCGTTGGCCAGCCGGTTCGGCGGGATACGCACGTAGACCGACATGCGGCGGCGACGCACATCCTCGAGCCGGAAGTCATCGGCGCTGGTGGCCGCATCGACCACCGCATCCGCAAAGATCGTCAGCGGCGCGTTGAAGGTAGCGACCACGCTGGACAGCGTGTTCTCCGAGTTCGACAGCAGGCGCTGCAGGGCATCGGCGCATTCGGCAGAGAGAGGGTTGCCTTCCTCCCGGCGCTGCGTGATCAGGCCGCTCAGGTGGTCCTTCAGCGACCGGCCTTTGCCCGAGGACTGGCGCAGCATCTCGCCGATGGTCCGCGGCAGTGAGGGGGTTTCGAGGAGGACGAGTCCGATGCCGAGGAACAGATTGCGCGCCTGGTCATTGAAGAAGGCCTCTGACGAAGTGCCGCCGCCGTCGTTGGGGAAGAAGACCTGGCCGATGGTGAGCAGGTCGCCTACGCGGTGCAGCTGGCTGGAGCGCACGGCGGTGAGTGGGTTCCATCGGTGGCTGCGCGCGTCCTCGTCGAAGGGCGAGAAGGCATAGACCGCCTGGCCGTGCGCCGCGCGGTAGCCGGCGGTGATGTCGTAGTTCTCACCCTTGATGTCGAGCACCACGACCGAGTCGGGCCAGTTAAGCAGGTTGGGGATGACAACACCCACGCCCTTGCCGCTGCGAGTCGGCGCGGACAGCATCACCGAGAGCTGGCCCGGCAGCGACAGGAACTTGCCGCGGTGGCGGCCGATGAGGATGCCGGGCTGGCCGTCGCTTCCCGTGAGGCCTGCGCGATCGACCTCGGCCGGGCTGGCGAAGCGGGCATCGCCATGCAGCGCCCGCCGCGGCCGTGCGGCGGCGACGAGGCCAGCGGGCAGCAGGATCAGCAGGCCGATCCCCGAGACGCCGATCGCAAGTTGAAGCTTCTTGCGCAGCTGGGCATCGTCGGCGTACAGGTCCCAGTAGTGAACGATGCTGGTGAACTGCGCCTGCTTCGGGTTCGCCTTGTTCAGCACCAGGAACAGCACGCCGGCCAGATAGACCGCTGCGCAGGTCAGCGCGGCGTAGCCGATGACGGCGAAGGCGCCCGCGGCGACCTTGCGGCCCGTGGGCCAGGCCGAGAACGGCAGGGCTGCGATGCTGCTCATGTCGCTGCCGCCTGTTGATCCCAACGGCCGAGCCTTTGGCGCCGGGGCTCGTAGAGGATCTCGGAGATGAAGCGCCCGCGCTCGTCGCGATCGAACTGCACGATCACGTCGACCACGACGCTCAGCAGCCACTTGATCCCGTCCATCCGGAGCCCGCCGCCGGCGCCGGTCTCGCGGATCATCAGCGACATCTGCTCGAAGGCGAGCGCACAGCTGCCAGCGTGGACGCTGGTGATGCTGCCCGGGTGCCCCGATGCTGCGAGGCGCACGAAGTAGAAGCACTCGTCGCCGCGCACTTCAGCCAGGAAGATCCGGTCCGGCTTCATGCGCAGGCAGGCTTCGAGCAGGGACTTGGCCGTCACACGTGCCGTGCCCTGCGCGTCCTTGCTGTAGAACAGGTGCACCACGTTCGGGTGGTTCGGCAGCGTCAGTTCGGCCGTGTCCTGGATCGTGATGAGCCGCTCGTGCTTCGGCACTTCCTCGACCAGGCCCTTCATGAAGGTGGTCTTGCCCGAGCCGGTCTTGCCGCTGACGACGATGGTCTGGTGCTTGCGCACGGCCAGGCGCAGAAACTCGGCGTAGCGGCCGGCGTCTTTCAGCTCGACCAGTTCGCGCTCGAAGGGCAGCAGTTCCGCGTTCGGCGTGCGCGTCACCGTGGCCGTGCGCTCAAAGAGGCCTTCACGCTCGAAGTCGTCGAGCCGCTTGATCAGGCGCGACGGCTTGCGCACCGTGATCGATACCGTGCCGCGCGGCACGGCCGGCGGGATGACGAACTGGATGCGCTCGCCGCTGGGCAGCGTGGCCGACAGCAGCGGGCGCTCCTGGTTCACCTGCTGGTCGCAGAAGGTGGCCACGGCGGTCGCCAGCGACAGGCAGCGTTCCTGCGTCATCTCGGGCGCCGGTACGGTCTGCCATCCGCGCACCGTCTCGACGAGCAGCTCACCGGGCCGGTTCACGCAGACTTCCAGCACGCCAGGCGCGTCGAGTTGCTCGCGCAGGGGGCGCAGGAACTCGACCACCGACGTGGCATCGCCGCACCAGCCTTCGCCCAGGTCTTCGTGCTCGCAGGCGTACTGGTTCATGGCGTGCCCTCGCGAGCCGGTGCGGTGGCGGTGGGCTTCAGCTCGTACACCGACGAGAAGTCCACGTCGCGGGCGACGTAGATGCCGACGATGCCGCCCTGGTTCTGGTAGATCAGTGGCGGGATGTTGATGGTGCTGTCCAGTACCTTCTCGGCCAGCTTGCTGGTGTTGGCCGTGGTCGACGGCAGCACGATGGTGTCGGCCTGGCGATCACTGGCCTGGTTCTGGATGACCAGCTTCACCGAGTCGTCGATCAGCGACAGCAGCATGGCCGCGCCGATGCGCTCGCCCCAGCGGTTGTCGACGTAGCCGTCGATGCCGGATTCGCCGAGCTGGCCGGTTCCGGGAGAGTCGATGTCCACGGTGACGCCCAGGGGCGTGCGGATGCGGGTCCAGAGCACCGGGATGCGGACCGTGCCGGGCCGGACCGAAGCGATCCGGTACTCGCCATCCAGGTGCGAGCCGCGTTCGATCAGCAGCACCCGGCCGTCGTCGCTGAAGACGTTCCGCTGCACCTGGCAGCCGACAAGGCCGGAGGTCGCGCTGATCACCGTGGTCTTGAGCGCGCAGGTGAAGGCCGTGCCCTTGGGCAGCGTCAGGCTGCGGTTGCCGAGCATCGAGGCGGCCACCTTGGGGGTGGAGGACCCCTGAAGCTGGCCGCCGAACAAGCCAGCCCCTGCGGGGGCCGCCCCGATCGGTGCGGTGCCTGCCGTCGGGGGCCCACCGAGGAGGACCCCCGACCGCATCTGCCCGGTGGTCTGGCCCGTGGCCAGGGATGCGGACTTCGTCAGGTTGTCGAGCAAACCCTGCAGTTGGCGCTGGTAGCACTGCAGGTTGCGCGAGGTCGCCGCGATCGGATCGTTCGGATCCGCGGTCTCAGGCGCAGGAGTGCCCTCCGAAGAGGGTGCGCCGGCATCCGCCCTACGGGTGGGGGCACCGGGGCTCGGGAGGGCACCGGGACGGGTGGTGACCAGCAGGACAGGTGCGTCTTCGGGCGCGACCAGCTTCGGGCCACCTGACGGCGCTGCACCCGATCCGGTGCGTCGGACACCGATCGGCTCCGCAAGCTCGTCGGCCATGGGGGCCAGCGCCGGGATGCGCGGCGCGGTGGCCACGGCGGCATTGGTGGTCGGTGCGGGCAGCATCTCCAGCTTGCGGGGTTCGGACGTGGCCGCGGTGGGCTTGTCCTTGACCAGATTCGACTCCGGCTCTTCGGCCTGCTTGCCGCTGACCGAGACGCGCTGGACCGTGAACGCCGCGACGGCCACCAGGGAGCCGAGCAGCAGGGCCACGGCAAGTAGCCCTTTCTTCGACGTTGAAACGCGCTGCCGGGCCGCGACGTTGGGGATGCCAGGTTCACCGGGCAGAGGCGAGATCGAGTTGCCGTCCGCCGCCGCATCGGCGTCCACGCCGGGCTCTTGGTCGAGAGGGTCTTGCGTCATGGTGTCACTCCCTTCCGGGCGCCGCTCGGCGCGTTGTTGCCACCGGCATCGGCCTTGAGGACGCGCTGCACGCCGGGCACTGTGGTGCCGTCGCCGGGTGGCCTCCCGTCCAAGTCGAAGGCCTCGTTCCAGAGGCCGACGACAGCCTGGCCGGCGCGCAGCATCAACTTGCGGCTGACGCGATCGACCACCAGCAGGTCGTCTTCCATGCGGGCGTTGACGAGCGTCTCGCTGCCGTCGCCCAGCACATGGAACACGGCCGGCACCTCGCGGTTGCCGGGGAAACGCAGGTACGTGAAGCGACCGTCGTCGTAGACCAGCGTCGGTACGATGTCCTGCGAGCTGGCGCCTTCGGCGATCGAGTACTGCGTGTTCGTCACCAGCGGTTTCGCCTGCAGGCGTTCCGCGACGACCTGCTGTGGTGGCGGAGGCGGCGGGACCGCCGGCAGCGCCACGAGTGGCACGTCCTCGCGCAGGGCGAGTTGCGCCGGAGGCGCCTGGCGCGGCGGTGTCTTGACCACGAGCCGGTACACCGGCGGCTTCGGATCGCCATCGGCCAGGACCACGAAGCGGAAGGTGTGCGTGCGACGGTCGGTGACCACGGCCAGGTTGTTCGCCGCTCTGGCCGAGCTCTTGGCCTTGACGAACAGATTGCGCCCACCGGGCTGCGCGGCCACGCACCAGGCCGCGTCGGCCTTGGTGCAGTCTCCTCCAAGGCCAGCTGCGACTTCGGTGATCGACTCGTCGGGGTCGAGCACCACGAGCGTCACGACGCCCCGCTTGACCGGCACGGTGACCACCGCGCGCGGGTCATAGACTACCTCGCGCAGGCGCGGGTCGGCGACATCCGGTGCGGCCGTCGCGATGACGCACGGGGCTGCGCAAGCGAAGGCAGCCAGCCAGGCCAGCGGCTTCATGGCTTGGCTCCTGGGCCGGCCGTGTTGATCTCGGGATCGGACCGGTAGGCCGTGACGACGAAGCCGAACGGGTTCTCGAGCCGATCGCGTTCCTTGGCCAGCACCTTGGGTTGGTACTGGTAGACGACGCTGGCCACGTGCCGCGTGGTGACCTCGGGGAGGTTGCGGTCCGTCAGGCGTACCACCTTGTCGTAGGTGACGGTGGCCTCACCCTTGTTGCCGGCGCGCCCGGACGCCGCCAGGCGCACGCCGATGACGTTGATGCGCCAGTCCTCGGCGGCGCCGATCTTCTTCTGCAGCGCGCCGTCACCCTCGAACTGCCGGTTGTAGTCGGCGAACACTGCCGGCACCGCCATGCGGGCCACCTGGTCGAAGTCGCGCTGCAGGAACATCCAGCTGTAGCCCTCGCGGGCCCGCACGAAGGTGGCGAGGTTGTGCTTGTCGAGGGCCTCCATCGGCGGGATGGTCTCCACGGCGAGACGCTGCTGGATCGTCGCTTCGCCGGTCACACGGTCGACGACGATCGGGATCTCCACCACGCGGCGCAGCGGACCCTGCACGAACACGCCCGCCATGCCGATCAGCCCCAGAACGAGGCCCGCGATGGCCACCCACCAAGCCCTGCGTTCCGAGCGTTCCAGCATCAGCGCGCGGTCGACTTCCCACGCACGGTTGGCGTCGATCGCAGTCGACTCGGCAGCCGCCTTGCCGGTGTGGCGCGAGCGATCCGGCAATGCAGCGGCTTTTCCTGGCGTCAGGACAGCACTCATGGTGGACCTCCGTGGGGCTGCGCCGAGGGCTCGGCGCAGCGGTTCAGGGATCAGGGCAGGTAGTCGGCCACCTTCCCGGTGCGGACAAGCATCTCGTACTGCCGCTCGCGCTCACGGGACCGCGCGATGCGTTCCTCGCTGTCGGCCATG
>Ga0116156_10005776_pt1 | contig 10202 bp, 9 predicted proteins | sample AD_UKC045_MetaG_FD_89891 | JGI IMG/M metagenome (GOLD analysis project Ga0116156, IMG submission 89891) | Active sludge microbial communities of municipal wastewater-treating anaerobic digesters from USA - AD_UKC045_MetaG | ecosystem: Engineered > Bioreactor > Anaerobic > Digestate | place: USA... | reverse complement strand
TCTTTGTCTTGTGTCACAGAGGATGTCGTATAGGTCCAGCATGCGGCGGGTTCTAACAATTGCGGATTCGAATGTCTCAATAGCCAGCATTATTCATCCTCGCTTTCATCCATCACATCCCCAATACGGCCAGCATGTATACCTCAGTAAGTGGTTTCCAGTTGTGTCATGATTCCTCCTTAAACGCTTTCTGCCTTTGCCAGGTCTCTAAGAAAAAGATAGCCACTGTGCTTGCTGAATGTATTGAGAGCCTGGCGATTCTGCTGCTTAATCGCGGTGTCCCCTTGTTCCTGCCATGTGCGTCGCCTGCCTTGGTGCGCAATGAACCGATTCCCGCAGAGACATTTAATAGACCTCCGAGTATTCTTTTAATATCCGGGCTAATGTCTTGTCTCTCTGGAGATAGATTCAATTGCTTTTGAGTTTCCGTCACTAGAGAAGATATGTCTTTCTTGTTGGGCAAAGGAACATTCAGTTCACCAAGTATATATCTACAAACACTTTCAATCATAGAACAGGATGATGTAATGGCATCTTCGGGATCGCTCTCCGCTTCCGCCAGCATGCGTTCTACATCTCTCTGTACAGAGTCAATGTTGAGGGCCGTAGCGGTTTCTTTTATTGCCGACGTTACTGGCATGGTTCCTATCGATATGAGACGATATTGTTTTTCCTGTAGCTGAAGTTTATAACCATCAAAGTCAAGACAACGGTTTAAGGTGTTTACTTCTTCTTCAAGAAGTTTTTCTCTGTGTATATAATATTTCGGATCAATGGCTGCCTCGATAACAGGGACCAGTTTGTAAAGCGCATCCTGTGAATTGTTCGCTGACATAAGTAGGTTTCTCACTGCCGGCACTCTTGATGTGTTACCGATACGCAATGCGAAGCCGCAACCGCCCATGAACATCTCTAACTCCGGTCCAGAACGGTAGATGCCTTTCCGCGTAATGTGTGAGGTTCCTGAACCGCCAGTCACTAACTCTGTCAAAGCTGTAATTGTCTGGACAGAGAATAGCCCCATCTTATAACTCTCCTCTGAAAGCCTACGCGCCAATGCATCTGGCATCGAACAGATTGCAGATAACTCAGAACCCAATCATGCTTTGAGCCTTGCGGCAGATGCAAAAGAACCAGATATATTTTCACATATCTCGCGTTGTTTAGACACAATACCCATATAGCTCTTACCGAACCTTTTGCTTGCAACCATTAAATATATTGCCATTCTATCTAAAAGAGACGGAAAGTCGCAATAGGTGAAAACAAGGATTTTAAGTGTTTGAAACCCAATAACTACGCGTGGTAGTTGTAGCTGTGAAAATTAGATATTGAGACTTCAAAATGTTAACTGCCATGACTTTAATAATTAAATAATTATTTCTTTGATTCACAGTTCCCAAAGACGAGGTCATGATATAATTATCGCTGACAGGCAATTCTAACACTTTTTTTACAGAGATGTTGTTGTTTCTTGTAACACGAAAACTCTTGGCGTATTGGATGTTATTCTCAATCAGGAGCATGGCGGGGAAAAGTTGTCAGGCGTGAACAATATAAGAAGATAGCGCTCCCCGCGTCACTTTAGAAATTACTCGGCTTTTGTTTTTGCGGAACGCTTTGATAAGTTGCTCCGCGCGGGACGAAAGCCTTTTCGGTTAAATAGCAATGTATCGCAAGACGGCAGATTCAATTTACAGAGTCGGCATTAATGACAACGCGCAAGCGTATGGTTTTGCATTTGTAGCAAGAGGGTGCGCGCATGGCATCCATTCATTCAATTTCGGTATTCAAAATGTGCGTTTAATGCCTTATATATCAGCAATTAAAGCTGTTTCGGTTTTAGCCGCTTTGGTTTTAACCGCATCATTATTACTGTATTCAGAAACAGCTTTCTGTAGCGAGGATGATGAGGGAGCGGCTGAACTTGCTGAGTTAAGAAGCAGGTTGCGGGCTATGGAGCGGCAGTTGGAATCTAGGTCAAGCGAGACCAATTCCCCGCTTTCGGCGAGGGTTTTGAGCAGAGCCGGATCGGTTTCGACCGAGGGAACCGGCGCGGCTTTTCCTGTCGTGGTCGAGCCTGCGGCTGCTGAGGTCGGCAAAGCTGCCGGAAAGGACGACAAGAAGGAGCCGGGCAACGTCAGCGTGGGGCTAGGCGGGGGCAAGCTGACGGCGTTCAACATGTCCTCTCAGGGCCTTGATTTCTCAGATTCGGGCGATATTAAATTAAAGTTGATGTTGGATTCCGACTCGGAGGATGTTGAGGAGGTCGAACAGGACGCAGACATGCGAGGTTCCTTTTCAGGTTCGGGGAGCGCTTCGTTCTATGGAACGCAGAATTACGAACGGTTCAAAGACCTTTTCGGCGAAGAAGAAAAGACCAAGGATTATCAGATAGCGGGGCTGGGGTTCTCGTTCGACGTTGCGGGGCTTGAGTTGAGCGCGCTCAATTACAGCAAGCCGCCGAAACTGAAAAAGGTCGTTTTTTTCGGAAGCGACACGCCGGGTCCTTACAAGATAAAATCGACGAACATTCTGCCGGGCACTGAGAAGGTGCGCGTGGGTGGAAGCGAACTGACGCGCGGCGCAGGATACTCGATTCTCTACAGCAAAGGCGAGATTACCTTCGATAGATCGCTTGGCGTAAACGAGCGGGTTGTGGTGGAATATGAGACGCCCGGCGGAAGCGGCGGCGAGCCGGGCAAGTTTACCGGATTCAGGCTTCAGACTATTTCGGAATCGCAGAACGACGAATCCATCAAAGTCATTCCCGGCAACAAAAACAATTCTGAGACGGAAGGTGTTCTAGGAAATCCAAACAATACTAAAAATTCCACAGATACGGATTCGACTGAGGATTTGAATTCCGAAACAGACTCAGGCGCGCGAGCTCCGGGCACATTCGGCCTTTGGAAATTTTCTGTCGACAAGTGGGGCGTGTCATATCTGTCCGACGAGGTGGTGGAGCACAGGATGATTGACGGCGTGGCGCAAAGAAGAGAGCTTGCCCATCAATTGATGGGGATAGACGGAATGGCGTCGTTCGGAAAAAGCACAACTGTGGAATTCGAGGCGGCGCAGAGCGTGGGCGCCAAACAGCGCGAGCTTGGAAGACATGCGCGGACGCTCTTTTCGATCTTGGATTCGAAGGCGTCCGACGGCAATCCTTTGGGGCCGTACTATATCGACGAAAGCGAGTTGCCGGTGATCGAGGGCAGCGACGAGGTCAGAGTCAACGGCGAGGCGCTGACGCGGGACACGGACTACACGCTCGACATCGACTATGGCGCGTTAAGGATAAGAAAACAGGGTTTGAATCTGTCAGACCTCGATGTGATCGAATTGACGCACAGATATCTGACCGAGGAAGACAAGGTGTCCGGAGAAAGCGAATCGAAGACGGATGTCGCGGGGCTGGTGACCGTGAAGAACACGTGGGGCGGATTGACGCACAACTATACCGTTGAAAGCCGAGGCACCGATTTCACGCAAGTCGGAGGAAGCTCAGGCAATCAGCTCGACAGCGAGAAACAGGACATCGCGTGGAAAGGCGACGGCGGGCTGGCGCTCGCGTGGGGGCGTTCGAGGTCTAGCTCCCTTCAGGACGCCGCCACCGGGCTTACGCGAACGAACGAGGCAAACAACATAGGTGCCGATTACTCCAAAGGCGCGGTAAAGGTGTCGCTAAAAAAGGACACGACAGAGCAGTTCGACAACGCGGAGACGGGAGGCGTTGACTCGACTAAAAACAACATCGGCGCAACCGCTTCTTATGACATCTCGGACAAGTACAGCGTGTCGTTCAACGGCAAACGCTCGGATGGCCGCGACTTGCGCGCAGACGCGGTGTCAGTTACATCTTCGAGCGAGCGCGGGTATCAACTCAAAGCGAATCCGACGAAGACGCTCGGAGTGGACTTTAAGTGCGGCGAGGGCGAGAGCGCCACCGAAGCATCAGGTAAATCCCGATTGACCGGCAAACAGTCGCGCGACGTCTCTATGAACTACAGACCGAATAAAAGGTTTCGGCTGAACTTCGACGCGAGCAGGAGCGGTTTTAATAACGAGGAGTTCGCGGTAAGCGACGACAGTGCGGCGGAGCCGGTTGTTTCGCCCCCCACAGGCAATTCAGAGATAAAAATCAGGGCGACGCATCAGCCCATGCGCAACATGAATGTGATTATCCAAAGAAAAACAAGCACAAGCAGGCAGGTCACCGGCGACACGGACAAGACTCAAAGCTTGTTCGATCTCAGGCACAAATTCAACGACAGGCTGGATTTTCAGTATCAATATGTGTCCACCGGCTCCGACAAGCCGAACCAGTCGCAGAACGCAGACATGGAAAGCGTAAGCGTGAAGACGCAAGCTCCGTGGTTCGACGGGATGGAGATAACGCTGAAACGCGACACGCAGAAAACGCGCGTTGATATGCTGGTCGAGCGCGCGACTCGGATGGAAAGCGAATCGACGACGGATAGGATATCAGTGAAATGCGCGCCGATATGGAAAGATAGAAAAATGAGCGTCGAGTTCAGCAGAAGGAACGGCGAGCAGGCCATCGACACGGAAGACACGGAAACTCAACAGGAGGACGAAGGCGACGGAGAATCAACATGGAAGTTCGGCGTCGAACTGCCATTTTTGCGAGATTCATTCTGGAACGTCAAACGTGAAATCAGCAAACGCAACGGAAGACTATCAACGAAAAGAGAAAACCTCGACGTTTCCCTGAACGGCTCTCCCCTGCCCGGCGCGACCGTTCAACTGTCATACCGCAAAGAAACATACTCCGACGCGAACAACCCCCAGTCCAACCGCCAAGACTCAACAATAAACATCATGATCAAAAAGAACTACAGTTGGTGATAGTTTCTTCCACCTTCTAGATAAATCAGACAATTGACATCATACAAACACTCACGATATCGCAACATGTATTATTTGACAACAGTCGTACCTTCTGCGCGAATACGCCAACTCTTCTATTCACATACGAAACGTGGACTGAGATTCCGCCAAACTTTCATGTCAAATGACTGAACTTGAAAAACGCATAACTTCGCACGCCTGCCTCCAAGACACCCATTAGCATACCTACGCTTTCTACCAACTCTCTGTTTACATCGATTTTGACAGCGATCCTGCAACATCTGCTTGTCTAACTTCAGAAGCAATCTTCCTAATGTTTCTATTTGCAACACCGGAATCCTATCTCGTTACTGTTGAAAATATCTTTCTTGATTATCGAGCTTGAGCAGGAACCATTGCCATTGGCGTTTGAAGAGTCTCCAAGCAACGAGTGGGCTTGATTCCCGGTGGCTATTGTCCATTCTGCAAGATTACCAGAAAGATCGTACACATGAAAATCGCTGACACACATGGGGAAAGAACCGCTCGAAAAAGCTCTTTTCTGTATAGTGTTACATTTTAAAGGATCATATTTTCTGCCATAAGGGAATGCCTTTTCGTGGATACCCACGCATGCGAGCTTCCATTCATGAGTTCTGCACAGCCTTTTTCCCTGAATAGAACATAATTTCATCGCTCTATCTGCTGATACTCCGCTAATCGGCATTGCTCCATACTGGTTCGGATACTCAAACTGATCAATGCAAAAATAATCATCACCAAACGGTATCTGCACCATATTTTCAGGACAGGGATTTCTATCACTTCCGGTTCCTCCTCCAACTCCTTGTCCCGTTCCTTTAGCGCTTCCGCTACCGTTTTTGCTACCGTCGCCGAAAACTCCGTCGTCACCTGCCCCTCCATTTGATAAAGCCTTGCTCCCATTGTTTTTGTTTCCAATCGTCGTCCTGTTTGTATCTGAATATGTGTCATTGTAAACTTCCGGCTCCTGAGAACCACCTTTTTCATGGTTTGCAGAAGTATCTATAGTATTAGAATTCATCAGTTCCTCAAAGCTTGGAAGGGTATCGTTTGTCCGAAGGTAGTCTTCTCTGTTGTGATCCCTGTTATTCCGGGCTTTTTCCGACTTTTGTAAATGTACGCCTTGATTGTTGTTTGATTCTTTTTGAACTCTCACAATGGACGTTTTTTTACCGGTTGATCTACTAGATTGTGATGTCGTATTTGAAGTTTTGGGGCTATAGGAAATACCTTCCCCTTTTCTCAGTCTGTTCCTACTTATCCCGCTGGTTCCACTTCCTTCTGATGAACCTCCGCCTTCATCTATTCCTATTTCATACTTAATGATGATGTTGCGTTTAATATTCTTTTTTGCCTCAGATACCCTAAAAGAAAAAAGAAATGCGATTGCAATAATAAGAATGTGAAAAGCAATTGATGCTGTCAGCGCTTTAAGCCGAGCTTTTTTCTCAATGTCAGCCAATCTATTTCCTATCTTGCATTATTTGAGTCCGTCTTTGTGCGAAGCTTAACATCTGTGATTCCCACACCGACGCAAGAATCAAGCGCCGTCATTACATCACCATGCTTTGCATCCTTATCCCCGCGAATAACCACCTGAAGAATATTACTATTAGCAACGGCTACTGCGAGATATTCTTTAAAGCTCTGTTGTGAATATTCCTTTCCACCAATCGAAATAATTCCTTCCGCGCTGATGTTCACCGTCAGGTTCTTTGGAGATGTTTTCGCATATGTGCCCGACAGCGTTGATGGCAATGAAATATGCAACTCACTTTCGATTCGACTGAATGTTGTCACGCACATGAAGAATATTAAAAGCAGAAATACCACATCGATCATCGGAGCCATCTGAAGGCCTTCTACTTCTTCCGTTTCTTCAAAAAAGAACCTCATGATCGGCCCACCATTATTGCAATAAGCTCGGCGCTTTTTTCCTGCGCCTGTATGGCAATCTGTTGAATCTTAGCCCTGAAATAAAAACAGAATCCCATAGCTGGTATCGCAATAATCAACCCAGCGGCTGTTGTAACAAGCGCTTTTGCAATGCCCTCCGCAAGCATCTCAGGTTTGCCAAGACCTTCCTGCAGCGCAATCACATTAAATGCCTGCATCATGCCTAGAACAGTTCCTAACAATCCGAGCATCGGACTAAGAACAGCGATTGCGTTTAGATAAACCGTGTCACGCCTCATCAAGATAGTCTCTCTGGCTGCGAAGCCTTCAACTGATTCTCTTATAATAATATAAGGCTTTCCGTCTGATTTCAGACCAGCCTTCAGTATCCTTGTTATGTAATACGAATTGTTTGAGCACAACCCAACAGCTTCTTCATATTTCCCATCTGTCGCAAGCGCTAACACTTCATCAGAAATGACGCTTATTGAGTTGCTTTCCGCGCTAAGGACAATAAAATACTTTACAATCAAAGCCAACGCCGCAACGGATAACACCCCAAGAAATACCATGCTTACTCCACCAGCCACCACCGTTTCCCATAAACTCATGCTCTCATCGCTCCAACAATTTTTTAGAATCTGCCTAAAATTATGCCAGTAAGCCGATATCGTATTTCAATTGTCTTTAACGCGAAATATTCATGAACCCCTCAAAATAATCGTGCCTCCTCCGCCGATTATCATAGTAGTGAGCAGTGACAAGCGTCAAAATAAAACGCATCAATAGAGCGCAAGATATTTTACCACAATAACACCTAAATCTGGATGGAGAGCTAAAATTGATCTCACTGGCAAGAAGGTGACGGGCAACGCTGGCGTGATGATGCTCGCCGTACTCGACGACAGACTCGGTATCATCGGCGACATCGCGTCGCGGTTGAGCGATCCACACAATCCGTATTTCTCCATGCACTCGATGCGTGTACTTCTCGCCCAGCTTCTGTCCTGCATTGCTGTAGGATTTAAAAACAGCGCCGACACCGACAATCCTCGCTGCGATCCCGCACATAGAAGAGCGACCAACAAATAATAGAAGACGCGGTTCTGGTCTGCCAGCCCAGCATCTCGCGTATTTGTCACTTTGCGTGTTTTGTTATATAATAATTTTGTGATAAAACGCATTTTTATTTATATAGCTTTTTTACTAACTCTGACGTTTTGTCCATCATATTTGTTGTGTTCATCTTCCAAGTCTTTTTCATATATTGATTCATTGTCGATACACATAGATATTTATCCTGATGGTTCATTCAAAAGAATTGAAAAGCGCAAGTATATCTTCTTTGATCGCAAAGACGCGTATAAACTGACACCATTTGTGTTTTGCTTGTTCTATCCTTACGAGTCATTAAACGGTTTTTCCATTTCCACATCCAGCTTGTCTTCTAATGCCATTCAGATTACATCTTCAATACCCACTGTAAATAATTCTCTTTCTTTGGTTAATTGTAATGCTATGTATAATGCGCACATCGACACCGACAATATCGTCAACGATTTGCTTGTTGTTTATGAGACATATACAATGCCAATTATTAACAATAATTTTTGGGACATTTTGTCTTTAGAAGAGCTTTACCCGATCAAAGAAGCCAATATTTCAATTTCTTTGCCTGATAACTACGATATCTTTTTTGACACATATGTTTCAGAAGACATCAAGCCTGATTTTTCTATCACGAACGATAATTTATTTAAGGTATATCAGTGGTCGTTTGGTTTTTCCGAGATCAAACGCGATTCTATTGGCACAATTCTAATATCTTCAAATTCTTCGTGGGACACTATTTCCAGTTGGTTTAATGACCAATATATGCCGCTAATACATCCTAGCCATTCATTTTTAAATTGGGCACAAAATACATTTCAAGACAAAGTTCTTACAAATACAGCTATCGTTAACAATGTATTAAAATTCATTATTCTTAATGTCGCATCAAACAATATAGGTAAAACAAGACATCCTTATATTCCAAACTCGCCGGAATACACGCTAGATCATCGTTCTGGCGATTGCAAAGATATTGCCGTTCTACTTGTTTCCATACTGCGCTCTCTGTCTATTGAGTCATATCTTGTTTTAACAAACGATTTTATGAATGTGGACATAGCTGGTCGTTTGCCATCTCCCTACCACTTCAATCATGCGCTTGTTTATTTGCCAATCCAAAGAGACATTACGGCGCCTTTTATCATTGATCCCACAATCCATCTGAGTAACAATAAAGACTTTTCAACCAATTATCATGATGGTCTTCTCTTAGATGGAGCTCGCTCATTTTTTGTTGACCTTGATAATGTAGAATTGTTCGCGCTTAATTAAGCGCTTTCACAAACATGATTCGGAAGGCTTTTGTTCATTCATGACAAATCTTATGAAATGCTTACTTGTTGCAATTCTAATAGTATTGTCATCTGTCAGCAGTGTCAGGAGCGCTGAAAAATATATCTTATTTATCTTAGACACATCAGGCAGCATGTATGAATTTAAGTACAATATGTCAAAAACAGCGATCATTAAGGCTATGAAATCGAGACCAACAGATGTAGAAGTCGCTTTAAGAGTTTTTAATCAGGATTCTTTTAAAACCCGTGAAACAGGGTGCAATAATAGCGAGCTTATTCTTGATTTTGACGACTACGACGTTGATACTTTAAGCAAGACTCTAAAAAGCGTAAAAGTGTTTGGGCAAACTCCTCTTGCTCAGACAATGCTCGAATGTGAATACGATTTTTTTGACAAAGACAAAATTAATGAAATCGTTCTAATTACTGACGGCGCAGACACATGCGATGGCGATCCCTGCGACATAGCGAAGAGACTAAATAAAAGCTTCGGCATAATTATCAATGTCATAGCCATAGATATGAATCCACAGGATAGAGATAAAATATCTTGTATTTCTGAAAACGCAGGCGGCAAATTGATTCATATTGGCGATTTAAGACAATTTGAGAACGCATTAATAGAGTTTTACGAACTGCCTCAGTCCCCTCTTATTGTTGTTATAACAGACAGCGATGGAGAAAAAATCTCCGGAGATATCAAAATTTATGACAAATATGGCGACATCGTTCTTGAGTCAATAGAACCGCTAAGAGAGTTTAGTCCGTCTCTACCAATAGGAGAATATTCTGTATGCGCATGGTACGATGGAGAAAGAATATGTGTAAGAAACATAAATGTTCGTGATAAACAACCCGCAAATATTGTTATTACATTCTGATATTTGAGCTTCCCCCCGAAAACTGGACAGAGGTTTAAGGTGGAAAGAGGGGTGGTGTAGAATCCAGTTTTGGAGGAACTGAACGATGAAGAAGAGATTCGACGCGGCGTTCAAGGCGAAGGTG
>Ga0116156_10005775_pt1 | contig 10202 bp, 7 predicted proteins | sample AD_UKC045_MetaG_FD_89891 | JGI IMG/M metagenome (GOLD analysis project Ga0116156, IMG submission 89891) | Active sludge microbial communities of municipal wastewater-treating anaerobic digesters from USA - AD_UKC045_MetaG | ecosystem: Engineered > Bioreactor > Anaerobic > Digestate | place: USA... | reverse complement strand
AATATTCTATGCGGACGTAGTTCAGCCCGGTTAGAACGCCTGCCTGTCACGCAGGAGGCCGCCGGTTCAAATCCGGTCGTCCGCGCCCTTAATTTAAAACAGCACTATTAAGTGCTGTTTTAAATTTTATAACTAAATTTTATTCTTTGATTTCATCTTTTAGATTGCCTAATACATCTTTAGCAAAATCTTTGCCACCAGTACCAAAAGCGATACCACCAGCAATTGCCAACATAGCAATTAAGCCAATAAAGATAGTTGATAAATACATAGTTGGAATACCCAATTTTTCAATGGCAGTTAAAATACCAACAACATAAATAGCTCATTTAGCCAAAGACGAAGCAGTTTGAGACAATCTTAAACCACTCCCTTTAGCCGATGCCTTAACAATTTTAGCAACAAAATCAGCAATCAAGGCAGTTGCTAACAAAATTAACACTGCGACAATTGCATTCGGAATGTAAGCAACAATTTTATTTAAATACTCAGAAAAAGCATTTAAATTAAGGTAATCTAACGTTGCTGATAAAAATACCAAAATGATTGTTCATTTTGCTAATTGACCAACAAAAAAACCAGCATCTAATTTTACGCCCGCTCGATCTAAAAAGTTTTTAAAGCCAACTTTTTCTAATACTCGATCAATCTTAACGGCGTCAATAATTCTTTCAATTAATTCGGCGATACCAGCAGAGATAATCAACCCTACGAAAAACATAATTAACGCACCAAAAAATCTTGGCATGAAAACTATAAAAGAATTTCATAGTTGGATTAAAGCTATTTGAGTTGAAACGGCTATATTTTCCATCATATTATTTTTAAATTTATTAAATTGTTAATCGACCTTAGTTTTCTATTAGTAATAGTGTAAAGTATTTCTTTAAAAAAATCAAGTATTTATGTCAAATTAGTAAAATTATTTTTTATCGATTTACCGTTTTGTAATACCAATCTGTAGTACAATTCATAAAATTTTCCTCTGAATATAATAGAAATAAGAAATATCTAACCGACCAGAATCTTAATTTTAAAGAGATAATCTATTTACTTATAAATAAAAATTTGATAATATAACTGCATAAGGGCCGTTGGCTCAGTTGGTAGAGCACCTGCTTTGCAAGCAGGGGGTCAGGAGTTCGAGTCTCCTACGGTCCACTCCTAAAGAACTATTCTAGTTCTCAACTATCAATATACAAAAAAACACCATTACTCGGTGTTTTTTTTAAATATTAAAGAATTCCATAGCATTTTTGAAAGTGGTCTCCAACACTTGTTCAATACTAATTCCCTTTAATTTGGCAATCTTCTCAGCTATTTTAATAACATATTTTGGTTGGTTCAATTCCCCTCGAAAAGGTATTGGTGCAACATACGGTGCATCCGTTTCAATTATTAGTCTATCCATTGGCACTTCACGAATTATTTCATCTCTACTGGTATCGTAAGTAATAACCCCGGAAAGACCAAATAAATATTTTTCATTTTTGATAATTTCTTTAAAATCGTCCACCTTCCCTTTAAAAAAATGAAAAACTGCTTTGCCTTTGAAATTACTTTCTTTCAAAATATTTAAAGCCAATTGATATTCTTTACGAATGTGCAAAATTAATGGCAAGTCCAATTCTTTAGCTAATCCAATTTGAAAACTAAAACATTCAATTTGCTTCTGTTTTCAAATTTCTATATCTCTTTCTTCCCCTTTTAAATCTTTAAAATAAGAAAAATCGATACCACACTCACCAATGGCCTTCACGCTTGAACTTTCTGCCAGTTTTCTTAATTTATTTAAATCTTGCGGATATTGAATTTTTAAATTATGGGCTTCGTCGGTATCTCTATAAATTTCAAACCCTAAGCTATGAAAAGGATGAACGCCAACTGAGCTAATTAAAATATCATTGTGCTTATCAGCTAATAAAACCCCAGATTCAGAGTTTTCGATGCTTGAACCCACATTAATCGTTCTTGAATTATCTTTTTTCATATCACTTAAAATTTGATCTCTTAGCCCATCAAACGCTTCAAATTGTAAATGACAATGTGAATCAAAAAATTGCATTATTTAATTTTTAACCACTTTTTTTAGTTTATTGTATTTCTATTTTTGACTTTTTATTGCCCGTGTTTAATTTCGATTACATCACCATCTTTTACCAAGTATTCTTTCCCTTCACTACGAATAAGTCCAGCACTTCGAGCTTTTTCAAACGAACCACAATCCAACAATTTTTTTCAATCAATCACATTGGCCCTAATAAATTTAGTTTCAAAATCACTGTGAATTACTCCCCCCGCTTCAGGTGCTAAGGTGCCGTTTTTAATAGTTCAAGCCCTGGTCTCGTCTTCACCAGTTGTAAAGAAAGTAATTAAATCAAGCAATTTATAACTTCGACGAATTAAAATATCTAATTCACTTTCCAGTGTCAGTCCCAACGTCAATCTTTCTTCTTTCGACATATTGGCCACTTCAAATTCAGTTTTAACATCAATAATTAAATATGGATAATTATTGCTTTCGAAAAAAGAAATAATTTTTGGATCAACTTCTTCGTCTGTACCATTTAATAAATATAAGCACGGTTTATTGGTCAGAAAAGAATAATTCTTTAAAAAGATTTTCTCTTTATCATCCAATTCAATATCTCGAATTTGCAGGCCTTTATTTAAATTAACTTTTAATTTGTCAAACACCACTAACTCTTTTTTTGATTCATTATTACCAGCTTTTGCTTCCTTTTCTAAAGCTATCAATCTTTTTTCAACTGTATCTAAATCTTTCAACAGTAACTCTGTATCAAGAATATTTTTTGATTCGATTGGATTAATATTCTCTTGCACATTTATGATATTATCATTTTTGAAAGCTCTTAAAACATAGACAATTGCGTTCACTTCGCGAATATGTGATAAAAATTGATTACCTAAACCTTCACCTTCATTAGCTCCTTTTACCAACCCGGCAATATCAACAAACTCAACAATCGCCGAAATTATCTTTTTTGATTTACTAAACTCTGCTAATTTTTCTAAACGATAATCTGGCACTGGCACTACACCAATATTGGGTTCGATTGTGCAAAAAGGATAATTAGCAATATCAACTTGCTTTTTTGTTAAGGTTTGAAATAACGTTGATTTTCCAACATTAGGCATACCGACAATTCCAACTTTTAAATCCATATCAACATAATTTAATATTTTTAATTAGACGAGACAAAATTAATATTCTTTAATAATAGATTTTCAACAGCGATTTCGACTGGTAAAGATATACTTTTAATATCACCAACAATATATTCAATTTTAAAACATCAATTATCTTTAATCGTATAGCAGCCAATATGATACTCTGCTGATTGATCATCAAAAGATGGTTTATCACACCTAAAAATAATGTCATTTATTTTCAGTTCTGAGCTTTCATTGGTTCAACAATCCTGGCTATCGTTATCAATTAACATCGCCACGTGCAGTGGATAATTTTTATATTTACCATTAAACAATAGGATCACGGTTTGGTCATCACCAAAAGTCAAATTATCGGCTGGATTATTCGAAAATATATTATTAGGTAATTTCACTAAAAAGCCAATTTTTTTATTTTCATAAACATAGAAATCACCATCTTTAGCCAATGTCATTTCTTCTTTACTGTTTTTTATCAAATTAGACATTTGAGACGTGCTTTGTAACTCATCCCAAGCATTATTAATTTGTTTAACACTCTCTTGTATTACTGTTAATTGTTCATCAACTACCTTGGTAGTGGTAGTCACAATATCGGCCAATTCTCAAGATTTTTTAAGATTTTGCTGATAAAAAAATACCAGCAGCCCGATTAAAGATATTGTCAAAATTGTAAAAATAGAATTCTTCATTAAATATTTAATTAATATTTTTCATAAAAGGAAAAATAATAGTGTCACGTAAAGTTTGTGCACCGGCTAAAACAGTAATTAACCGATCAATACCAATACCAATGCCTGCCGCCATCGGCATGCCATATTCCAGCGCCTCAATAAAATCTTTATCATAAGGATGAGCCTCTTTGTCGCCAGCTTTTTTATGCTCCTCTTGCTCTTTAAATCTTTTGGCTTGCTCGATTGGATCGTTTAACTCCGATCAGCCATTACACAATTCTAACCCATTAACCAACAACTGAAAACGTGATGCTAATCTTTCGTCATTATCTTTAGCTTTAGCCAGTGGCGACAAATCGATTGGCTGATCAATCACAAAAGCTGGACCTTTTATTTCTGATCTAAATTTTTTAAAAATCGCATCAAACATTTTAGCTTTTGACATTCCCTTTTCAATTTCCATTTTATTTAGTTTTAAATAATTAGCAAAATCTTCTATATTATTATCAAAATAATTTAAACCACTCTTCTCGTTTATAAAATCAATAATTGATATTCTTTCAAATGGTATTTGTATGTCTTTAAAAATTTCAATATTATTTTCTACGACTAATTTTTTAAATAAATTTTCCATTAAATTCATCAAGTCCTCACGATCAGCAAATGCCTGATACAATTCCAGCAACGTAAACTCTGGATTATGTTCACGATCAATACTTTCATTACGAAAACATCGAGCAATCTCAAAAATTTTTGGATAACCCGCCACTAAAACTCTTTTTAAAAATAACTCCGGAGCAATACGTAAATACACGTCCATATCAAGATCATTTAAATGCGTCATAAATGGTTTGGCCAATGTTCCGCCATAAATAGTTTGAAGTATTGGCGTCTCTACTTCTATAAATTTTTGCTGGTTTAAAAACTCTCGAATCTGATAAATAACTTTTCAACGTAAATCAAATATTTTTTTGGTTTCGCTATTAATCAAAATATCTAAATATCGTTTTCGATATTTTTCTTCAACATCTTCTAACCCATAAAATTCGCTAGGGATTGGTCTAATTGATTTTGAAATAATTTTTCAGTTATCGGCCTCTATGGTTTTCTCTTTAGTTTTGGTCAAAAAACAATTACCCGTTATTCAAATAAAGTCGCCAATATCAATCGTATCAACAAATAGATCAAATTGATCATTTAGCTTGTCCTTTTTAAGCAACACCTGTATTCGATCATTACCATTTTTGATATGAAAAAATATTAAAGCGCCATGCGCCCTAATCGACATCACCCTACCGGCAATACTAACTACCTTATTTTCTTCAAAATTATTTAAAACTACTTCCATATCATCTAGTTTTTCTAATGTTGCTGGATATGGATTGATAGTCATTGAAATTAATTTTTCTTTTTTTGCAATTCTCTCATCTCTAATTGCCTCTAACGAGCTCATAATACTTTTTTACAGATTTTATTAAATTTAAATTACAAAATTTATCATTTTATTTTGTACAAAAATTACTTTTTTGATGGGCACACCATTTGCTAAGTGGTTTTGAACCTTAGGCAAATTTAGAGCTATCTTTGTAGCCTCTTCTTCGCTCGCATCTTTATTGATTTTGATTACATCTCTTAATTTACCATTAATTTGCACTATTAACGCCACAATTTTTTCTTCTAACATTTCTTCTTTATATTCTGGCCACTTTTCCAATTGAATAGTTTTTTTGTTTTTTAAAATAACGCTTCAAATTTCTTCACATAAATGAGGAGCAAATGGCGACAGCAAAATAACAAAAGTTTTATAATGATCTTTTGGTATTTTATAGCCCAAATTATTGATATCAGCCAATTTATTTAAATATTCCATCATGGTGCTAATAGCAGTATTAAATTTTGCTTCTTCAATATCGTTAGAAACTTTCTTGATGGTTTTATGTCTTAAAACTTCTAACTCGTTTAAAAATTCTTTTTCTTTTTGTTTATCAACGTTAATTTTTTTATCTTTGGCGTCGACAACATTGACATAAAAATGCCAAGTTTTTTCTAAAAATCTTTTCACTCCTAAAATATTATCGGTATTTCATGGCTTTGAATCAGTATATGGCCCCAAAAACATTTCATAAACTCGCAAGACATCCGCTCCATATTCTTTCACAACCTCTTCAGGGTTAACGGTGTTACCAGTTGATTTAGACATTTTTTCTCCATCTTCACCTAAAATTATACCCTGGTTAATACTATCCCTAAAAGGTTCATTTTCCGAAACTAGTCCTAAATCAAAAAGCACTTTGTGCCAAAAACGAGTATAAATTCAATGAGTAACAGCATGTTCAACACCGCCGATATAAATATCAATCGGCATTCATTTCTTTTCTTTTTTGATATCAACAAAACTTTTTTTATTCTTTGGATCAATAAATCTCAAATAATATCAGCATGAACCGGCTCATTGTGGCATTGTGTTAGTTTCTCGTCTCGCTTTACTTCCACACTTTGGGCACTTAACTTCCACCCACGATTTTATATCTTCAAGCGGTGATAATCCATTTTCTGCATTTTTATAAGATTTTACATTGGGTAACATTAATGGTAAATCTTTTTCTTTCAACGGCACATTACCACACTTTGGACATTTAATAATCGGAATCGGTTCTCCTCAAAATCTTTGACGAGAAAATATTCAATCACGTAGTTTATAGTTAATTTTTTTCTTCGCGCCAATAAATATTGAAATTTTATCACGAGCAATTTGACTTTCTGTATTAGTAAACGGACCAGAATTAATTAATATCCCTTCACCATCATACATATCTTGATGTTCACCATTCGTTGGCTTAATAACCGTTTTTATCTCTAAATTAAATTTTTTAGCAAAAGCAAAATCACGTTCGTCGTGACCCGGTACAGCCATCACCGCCCCTGTGCCATAACTCATTAAAACATAATCGGAAACTCAAATCGGAATCTTCGTAAAATTGGCTGGGTTGATCGCATAGCAACCAGTAAATACTCCCGTTTTTTCTTTAATATTGGTTAATCTTTCTAAATCGCTTTTTTGAGATGATTTTTTTATATAGTCTGAAACATCTTTTTTATAATCCTCAGTAACAATTTTATTCACCATTGGATGTTCAGGCGATAAAACTACAAAAGTTACACCAAATAAAGTATCTAATCGAGTTGTAAACACTTTTAATTCTTCTTTACAATTCTCTATTTTGAAAGCAAACTCATAACCTTCCGATCGACCAATCCAATTCTTTTGCATCGTTTTAATTTTTTCAGTCAATCCTGATTTATCAAGATCGTTTAATAACCGTTCAGCATAGTCAGTAATTCTTAAAACTCACTGTTTAATATTTTTACGCGACACTTCGTTACCACAACGAAAACATTTTCCACCTTCAGTTTCTTCATCAGCTAAAACTGCTTGACAATTAGCACAAAAATTAACTGGCATTTCTGCTTCATAGGCCAAACCCAACTCATAAAATTTCAAAAACATTCATTGAGTTCATTTATAATATTCCGGATCAGTAGTATCAATTAGTCGGTTCCAATCATAAGAAAAACCAATCATTTCGATTTGTTCACGAAAATGTTTTACATTTCTTTTAACGGCCTCCTTGGGATGAATACCATGTTTCAAGGCATAAACTTCAGCGGGTAAACCAAACGCATCTCAGCCCATTGGCTGAAGAACATTAAAACCCTTATGTCGAAAATACCGCGATAGAATGTCAGTCCCCGTATAAACTTCAATATGTCCCATATGTAAGCCTGCTCCTGACGGATACGGAAACATACCTAAAATATATTTTTTAGGTTTTTTGGAATTGTCATCCGCCTGTCAATACTGATATTTATTTTTAGCTCAATTTTTTTGTCATTTCTTTTCAATTTTATGAGGGTCATATTTCATAATAACTATTTTAAAATTATTTTTGTTTGGTTATTAAATTATTAATATTATCTATTCCTTAATAATTTTTTCTTTTATTTCTGTTTCGAGTTTAGTAATAAAATCATTGATAGAAAAATTGCCAACATCGCCAACTTTACGTTCTCGCACCGAAATAATTCTATGTTCTTCTTCTTTTTGACCAAGAATAACAATATATGGAATTTTTTGCATTTCAGCTGATCTAATTTTCTTTCCTAAAGTTTCATTATCTTTATCTACCACAACTCTAATATTTTTATTTAAAAGCAATGTTTTTATTGAATCAGCATAGTCTATATTTTTCTCGCTAATAGGAATAATCACCACCTGAGTAGGAGCCAATCACAAAGGAAAAGCCCCAGCATATTGCTCAATTAAAGTGCCCACAAACCTTTCCATTGAACCAAGCAATGTTCTATGCAACATAATCGGAGTATGTTCTTGACCATCACTACCAATATATTTCATACCAAACCTTGTTGGCAAATTCATATCTAACTGTATGGTTGTACCCTGCCATTCTCTACCCATCGCATCTACAGCCTTTAAATCAATAGCTGGCCCATAAAATTTAGCACCACCAACATCTTTTTTATATAATATATCTCTTTTCTCAAGAACTGACTCTAATGTTTTTTCAGCTAAATCTCAAATTTTCTTCTCGCCAATATATTTATCTTTATTTTTTTGATCCCTGACTGACAAATAAACATTAAGTTTATTAAAACCAAACGCTTTGTTTATATCTAAAGCAAAATCTAAAATTTGGTTAATTTCTTCTATAAATTGATCATCTCGACAAATAATATGTGCATCGTCCTGGGTAAAACCTCTAACGCGTAACATACCATGTAATACCCCAGAATCTTCATAGCGATAACAACTACCTAATTCACAATATCTAATCGGCAATTCTTGATAACTTCTTAATTTTGATTTATAAATTCTGATATGAAAAGGACAGCTCATCGGTTTAACATAATAAGTTGCTTTCTCGTTTTTATCTTTAGTTTCCATTGACATACCCGGAAACATACTTTCATTAAATGTTTCTAAGTGACCGGAAGTTAACCATAAATTATCCAAACCAATATGTGGAGTATAAATATAACTATAGCCACGCTTTCTATGCTCTTGTCTTCAATAAAGTTCAATCTCCTCACGAACTAAAGATAACTTTGGATGTCATAAAATCAACCCCGCGCCAACATAATCATCTACCGAGAACAAGTCTAATTCTTTTCCTAATTTACGGTGATCTCTTTTTTCTGCTTCTACTAATAATTTAATATACTCGTCTAATTCATATTTGTCATTAAAGGCCAGTCCATAAACTCTAGTTAACATTTTATTTTTCTCACTCCCTCGTCAATAAGCCCCCGCCACTTTATTAATTTTAAAAGAATCAACATTAATATCTTTCGAATTTTTGATATGCGGTCCTCGACATAAATCAATAAAGATTGAATTGTTTTTAATCAATTCTTTAATGGTTACATCTTTTTTAATATTGCCAAGTATATAAATATTGACAGTTGATACCTTGGCTCCTTTTTTCTGTTTTTTATCTTTGCCCAAAATAATTTCATTTTGATCAGTTGTACCATAATTTTTTAAATCATTTAATAGCTCGACTTTAAACTTTTGGTTTAGTTCAGTGAATAATTTAATGGCCTCATTAATTTTAATTTCTTGTTTAGTAAAATTTAACTCCTCTTTAATAATTTTTTTAATTTCATCTTCAATTTTAACCAAGTCATCCTCAGTAATTGGCTTTTTAGTTATAACATCATAATAAAAGCCATTATCAGTTTCTGGCCCAATACCAAAACTTACGTCTTTATACAGACGCTTGATGGCTAAAGCCATTATATGCGCCAAAGAATGACGCTTAATTCCTAAATTTTTATCATCTTTTGATTTTGTATCTTTTTTCATATTTAAAATTTAAATAAACTTAAAACATCACTATTGGGAATTAGTGTTTTCATGCGATTTCATTATTTTTTGTTCATTTTTCTCTCACATACAATTGCACTTATTTTAATAGATTATATCATAATTCTACCAACATTTCAATGAATCACAAATCTGAAATCGATGTTTATTTTTCATTTTTGACTTTTGACTTTATTTTTTGATTATTGAATATTGGAATTTTCTCTTTGGATATTGCTCGCCCCCACGTTAACTTTACTGGATGCATGACAAAAATTATTTATTGTAGTTGCGTTCATTAGCAAGCATTATAGTTCTAATGTAAAGTTAGTGTGGTGGGATTATTGGATATTGAATTTTCTCTTTGGATATTGAATATTGAATATTGAACTTTCTCTTTGGATATTGCTCGCCCCCACATTAACTTTACTGAATGCATGACAAAAATTATT
>Ga0116156_10005774_pt1 | contig 10204 bp, 10 predicted proteins | sample AD_UKC045_MetaG_FD_89891 | JGI IMG/M metagenome (GOLD analysis project Ga0116156, IMG submission 89891) | Active sludge microbial communities of municipal wastewater-treating anaerobic digesters from USA - AD_UKC045_MetaG | ecosystem: Engineered > Bioreactor > Anaerobic > Digestate | place: USA... | reverse complement strand
TATACTTCATCTCGACTGTTTTGAAAAGATGGCCATAGCTTTTTTTAATATGTCGCGCTCCTCAGTGACATCTCGAAGTTGTTTTTTAAGCTGGCGCATCTCTTCATCTTCTGGTTTCAGGTGTCCTTTACCAGGAAAAGCATGCTGGGTATCTACTAGATATTCCCGTCTCCATCGAGCCAGAACACTTGCGCCAATACCTAAATCTGAGGCAACTTGTTTGATCGATTTACCATTCAAAACGAGCCGTACCGCTTCCATTTTGAATTGAGTGTCAAATTTTCTTCGTTGTAAGGGTTCCATGACACACCTCCATCGGTTTGATGTAATATACAAACTTTTTGGTGTGTCCACAATACTGGGTACAGTCTATTAATAATTTAATGAGATTAGTCATAATTTGTGGCTACAAATCGAATTTCGCCAAACTTAAAGCTGTCGATATTTGATCCAAAGTTATATGTAATTTTTCAGTGGTTACTTGGGTTAAAGGCTGTAATTTTTTGAAAGTTGATGTGTACCACGTACAATACTCAACCCATTTTTTGTCCAAGTTCGAAGTACTGGAGTATTTCCTAAATATGTGCCCATTTCCGCAAAATCGGTATTTTGCCTAAACCAGGCAATTAATTCTCTATTTAATTCTTTAAATATGCCGTGACCTCTCATATTTGTATCTACTGCGCTTATTACCGCTTCACCTAATTGCATGGATAACTCTTTTAACAATTTTTTCTTGCCGCTATAATATCCCACTAGCTTGCCATTTAGTTCTGCTACCAATACAATATCAACGAAATGGTTGACAACTGAATTATATGCGGAGGTTCCGAGTAGTTTATTTGCCTTGTTTTTATCTAGGCTTGGATCTAAATGAAAACGACTATAATAAAATGAATTCATAGCTAACGACACAATATGCTCAACATCCTTAATTTCTGCAGGTCGAATAACTATTTCTGGATCATTGGAGAAATGTAAACTATCGAACTCTGATCGCATAAAACCAAAAGTAATCAAAGTATGTAGATAATAGTAACCATATGATATCAGCTCATTCATTATAATAATACTATCGGGATTATTATTATTCAAGCTTACTAGTAAGTAAGCTTTTTGATCGTTTTTTTTAATATATTCATCCACTTCTAAAATCAAATGTTTAATGGTATTACGTTTACTGTTAATATTCTCATCTAATAATAGCATAATATTGCACTTATAATTCGGATAGCCAAATATTTCGGTATCAAATGGTTCCCTCTCAAGTATAGCTAGTCCATCAATACGACCGTTATTACCAGAAATTATGATTTCTGATAGATCGGATTCAAATGATTGTAGTAACTTTGCAAAATAATAATCACGAAGTAAAGGCCTTGGAATAGATCTGTATTCAGAGTAATCATAATATTTAAAGTTAATAGCCTCTAACTTTTCCATCACTTCCTGAAGTAACGTTCTCTTAATTTGATTTTTCTTTACCATATGCAATTCCTAATATAAATATAACATCACAAATAAGAAATCTGACACATTTTTTTAGTTTGAGCAAAATATACTAAAATAATCAATTTTGCCAGATCTGAATATTGTCATCATATTAAAATATAAATAGCCTGCATCCTTCTTATTGCACTCTATACACATTTCGTAATTCCTTGGAAATGACTGACTAGGATAATCTACTTATGCACTCCTTCAATTCCCCTACTATAATATCAATTAATGATTCTGTCAAAGCAGAATATAAGGGAAGAGTGATCATATTATCAGAAACGTATTCTGTTAAAGGTAATTGTATTTGATCTTTGTTATAAAGCTTAAATTTATGCACTGCAGGGTAGTGTATACTGGTTTGAATGCCACGTTCTGCTAGCATGATTCGAATCGCGTCTCGTTTTTGTTGGAGAGAGCTCTTTAGTACAATAGGGAAAATATAGTTTGAAGAAAAGTAGGGATGATCCAAGAAGGGTATTATCATTGATGAGGCATCCGCCAATTTATTAATATAATATTGCCTTAGTTCCTGACGTCTCTGCAAATCTCCTTTGAGTTTATGCAATTGAACTATTCCTATAGAGGCCCTAATATCATCCATTCTATAATTATAGCCAAGCTCAACAACGTCATAAAAAGTCGAATGTCCCATCGCCCGCTCATAAGAGAGCGATGTCATACCATGCGATCGCAATAATTTGGCTTTCTCAAAGGATTGTGAATCATCCATAATTAACATGCCGCCTTCGCCAGTACTAATATTCTTATTAGAAAAAAAACTGAAACAACCAAAATTTCCAATTGTGCCTAGCTTTTTCCCTTTATAATCAGCCATTGGTCCGTGGCAAGCATCTTCGATTATCTTTAGATTGAATTTTTCAGCAATTTCAATAATGGCATCCATTTTACAGGCAAAACCACCATAATGCATAACAATAATCGCCTTAGTGCATTTGGTGATCTTTTTCTCTATATCACTTGGATCAATCGTAAGATCTGTATAGCTGCATATGTCCGCAAAAACTGGCTTGGCTCCTACGTATTTGATTGCATTGACAGTGGCCACAAAAGTTAATGATGGACAGATAATCTCATCACCTTCTTTAATATCCGCTAAAACTAATGCCAAGTGGAGAGCGACTGTACAGTTCGCCAAAGCTAATGCATATTTCGCGCCTAGCATTTTCCTAAACAGATCTTCAAATTGATTTGTTTTAGGGCCTGTCGAAATCCATTTACTACGCAAAGTTTCAATAACAGCATTTTCTTCTTCTTGATTAAAGTTTAAATCAAATAATGGAATAGTATAATTCATAAGAGCACTCATATGTTATATAATGTTCCTTTGTAAAAATTGGTATTGGCTTCCATCCAATTTATCGTTTCCTGCAAGCCACGTCTAAGATCATAATTAGCTTTCCAATTAGTGAATGCAAGTAGTTTTTCATTATTACAGACTAATCGTTCTACTTCACTGTTTGCTGGCCTAATTCTCTCCTCGGTAGAAACAATTTCCAATTGTTGATTAAAAATATTTAAGATCATTCGCACTAAATCACTAATGCTGATTTCTGTTCCCATTCCAATATTAATAACTTCTCCAATCAATTTATCAGATTTAAATACTTCGTAAAAAGCACTACAAGTATCTTTGACAAAAGTCAAGTCCCTTGTCGGAGTTAAACTGCCAATTTTTACAATATGACTGCTTGTAAGTATCTGTGAAATTACAGAAGGAATAATCGCTCTTGCGGATTGCCTTGGTCCATAAGTGTTAAAAGGGCGGACTATTTTAATAGGCAGGTTAAAAGATCGAAAATAGCTAATAGCTAATTGATCTGCAGAAATCTTGCTTGCTGAATAAGGAGATTGGCCCACTATCGGATGTTTTTCATCGATTGGAACATACTGTGCCGTACCGTAAGTTTCACTAGTAGAAGTGAGTACTATCTGGTTAAGTGATCGTTCCTTTGCTGCTTGTAAAATATTATATGTGCCATTAATATTTGTATCGATATATGCCCTTGGAGAAACATAAGAATAGGGTATACCAATTAAAGCTGCAAGGTGGAATACTGATTCACAGTCATGCAATGCTGAATAAACAGAATCATAATCTCTAATATCGCCTGATACTACTTCTATTTGATTCTTTATTTCCAACGATTCCAGCCAGCCCCAGTTGTTCCTTGCATTGTAATGAATGAAGGCTTTCACATCCAATCCTGCCGCAACCAGCAACTCAACAAGATGCGATCCAATGAACCCTCCCGCTCCTGTGACTAGAATTTTACCCATCATTTTGCCCCATCAAAATGTAACTGGTATTCTTCCTGTGCTTTGTCATAGTCACCTATCCTACCAATATCTAGCCAATATTCATTCAAATCATACTTTATTATTGGTTCTTTATTTTTTAGCATTTGGCGAATCAGAGCATCCATTCCAAAATATTCATTTTCGGGTATGTACTTAAATATTTCCGGTTTCATGACATAAATGCCAGCCAAAATATGCATTACAATATCAGGCTTTTCCTCGATCCCAGTAACGATATTCCCCTTGAAATTAATATTGCCAAAAGCATACGGAGTGATGTCTTTCTTAACTGCTATACAGAGCATAGCGTAATGTTGTATTGCATAATTATAAAATTCATCAAATCTAATCAGACTAAGAATATCGCCATTCATTACAATGAACGGTTCATTCAATTTCTCTTTTAAAAGAAAAAGTGGACCTGCCGTACCTAACGGTTTTTCCTCTCTGCTAATTGTTAGAGTAATTCCATATCGTGATCCATCACCGAAGAAATTTTTAATATATTCAGATTTGTAATTTGTAGCAAGAATTATTTCATGAAATCCATACTTTTTTAATCGCTCAATTTGGATTTCCAGAACTGACTTTTCCCCAATAGGTAGCAAAGGCTTAGGTATTACTTCAGTAAAAGGCTTTAATCTGGTCCCTAAACCACCCGCTAAAATAACTGCTTTCATCGTAATTCTTCCATTGATTAACTATCAAATATTCAGCGAATCATTTATGCCCCACCATTCATTGCTTAAAAATGTATTTCCAATAATTAACTTTAATACACGCCACGAGGTATTTTCAACTCCGTATTCAACTGCAATTTGTCGATATTTTTTTTCCTGGTGTTCCATCACAACCACACGCACGCTCTCCAACGCGACCATTGGATTCAACCCAGTCAATACAATTGTTCCTGCATCTTGCGCTTCAGGCCGTTCCATGGATTGGCGCAAGGAGATGGCCGGAAACGAAAGAATAGCCGATTCCTCACTGATGGTACCACTATCGGACAGAGTGCATTTGGCATGCATTTGCAGGTGAACATAGTCAAAAAAACCAAACGGTTTTAAAAAATGAATACGTTCATCAAATTTGTGGGTTGTTAATTTTTCAAGTCGTTTGCGCGTACGAGGATGGGTGGACACAATGACCGGCAACTGATATTCTTCGGCCAAGCCATCCAATACGGCTAATATCCTGGTCAGATTCTCCGGATTATCGACATTCTCCTCTCTGTGTATACTTACCAGAAAGTATTCTTTTTCCTTCAATGCCAATTGCTCCAGGATTGTCGAAGCCTCAATCTTTGCCATATTATCATGTAAAACTTCATTTAGTGGCGATCCCGTAAGATAGATCCGGCGATGCGGAAGTCCTTCTGACAACAAATGACGGCGGGCGTGCTCCGTGTAGACAAGATTAAAATCGGCGATATGATCGATAATGCGACGGTTGATTTCTTCAGGTACATTCATGTCAAAGCTGCGATTGCCGGCTTCCATGTGAAAAATCGGAATGCGTATGCGCTTGGCGATGATTGCAGCAATGGAGCTGTTGGTATCGCCAAGGATAAGCACAGCGTCCGGTTTTTCCTTCAGTAGTACCTCTTCGGTTTTGATCAGCGTTTCGCCATAAACTCTACCGAGAGAAGAAGTGTCCACAGCCAGATAGTAATCGGGCTTGCGCAATTCCAGATCTTTGAAAAAGATTTCATTCAGCTCATAATCATAGTTCTGGCCGGTATGAATGATGATTTGCGTCAAATACCTGTCCAGCAGCTTCATCGTCGAAGAAAGACGAATGATCTCTGGACGGGTGCCTACAATTGTGGCGACTTTGAGACGCATGGGTGGTTGGGTGATTGGGTGATTGGGTGAAGAATCAATTGTATTAGTATTTATCATTATTTGGCGTTCAGGGATTTAATCAGTTTGTTAATCATTGATCGCAATCGTCTGATATAACTCAAATAGATCTCTTGATTTTCAAATAATTCAATTGCTGTGATAAAATTGAAAGTATCTCACATTCGCAGAGAGAGTCATTAGAGATGTATAAAAACCGTATAAACCATCATCCCCCCTTTCCAATGTTATCACCACCCAATCACTCAAACACCTAAACACCCCATCAGTCGACCACTTTCTCATAAAACGTATCCGTATCCTCGGGATTAAACATTTCATTGATCCAGAATACTGTGTAAAGATCATCCTGACCTGTGTTGCGGATATTGTGGGTGTGCCAGACCGGAATATCGACATAAGAAGGGCGGTCGCCGGAGAGTTGATAGGTAATCACAGCTTCCGTGCCAATCCTTCGCAGCTGCATTTCGGCTTGTCCGCGAATGACCATGAATCTTTCCACTTTGCGGGTGTGAAAGTGATTGCCCCGGATTATGCCCGTATGGGTTGTGGAAAACGAGGTCTGTCCCCCATTCGCCGATTTCACCAGCTCGACGAACGCTCCGCGATCATCGGCGTGGAGTTTATATTCCCTGGGAAAGAAATGCACCGGCAGAAAACTGCGCAACGTATTGTAGAGACACAGATCAAAGGGATCTGAAAGATCCGGTATCATCCCTTCCTGCAGATAGGTTTTTTTGAAATAGAGCAATCGGGCGAGAATTTTTGATACCTGTGCCTGAAATGAGGGCTCCACCACCCATTCATCCAGTCTGATGCGCTCCTTTATCGCCCGATAAATGAGGGCAACCAGATCATTAATGTAAATGAGGGAAAGTTCCGCATCGATCTCGATCACAGGCTCTTTATTATCGACGATCTGCTGCGAAAAGGTGGCGATCACTGTGTTATGGAATGGCCTGCTGAAAGGCCCGAAAACATTGGGTATGATCAGGCCGGCAAAGGGCGCCTGGCGCCGCCTTGCCCAGTCCATCAGCAATTCGCGGCCGATCCGTTTGGATCGGCCATAGAGATTGTCCCTATGCTCTTGCGTAGAAGAGGAAAAAATCACATGGGGCGTATTGCCGGCCGCGTCAAGCGCCCTGATCAGCTTTTCCGCAAGTTCGATATTGGTGTCATGCAGGATCTTGGCGTCCTCATGGCGGTTGACCGCGGCGAGATGGATGACAGTGTCGCAGCGAGAGACAAATTCAGTCAAGCGCTCGGAATCGTCAAAATAGTCATCGGAAAACGGTACGCGTTCAATATCAGCGCACAGTCCCAAATAGTTATACAAATGGGTGCCGATGAACCCGGGCTGTCCGGTTATGCCGACGCGAATTTTGGTCGATGTGTTTCGCACTCGGTCACTCATTCCAGTCATACCAAAGTTCGGGGGAAAAACGATAGGTGTCAGCGGCGCTCTCCTCCAAAGTCAGTGTGGAAAACACCAGCAACCGGTTCGCCGGCGAGAGGGCCTGGATGCCATTGGCATGGCCGGCAGGAACAAAAAGAATCTGCGGCTGCGCCGCTTCGAGGATATAAATATCTGGCTTTAAGCCGGGGGAAGGGTTGGCAAAATCATCGATTTTGATCACAGCGATGAGAAAAGAACCTTCCAAAGCGAAAAAATACTTGGCTTCTTTTTTATGCCCCTGCCAGGCCCTGACCCTCTTGCCCCATGCATTGGAGAGGATGTAAAAGCGTTGCACGCCGACGAGAGAGGCCTCATTGACAAAGCACAGCTCGCCGCGTTCATCGGCAAAACTTCCGCCCGGGATGAACGCAGGCTTGTCCATTCCTGAGAGCGGCAGAATCATTGGGAGAGGGCTTCCCGAACAAAATCCAGTTTCAGCAGCAGCTCTTTGGTCTCTTCCACATTCAATCGATAAGTATTGCTCGAATTGTAGTCTTCCGCCCTACTGATCGTGGCCTCGCCCTCATTGAAATATTTGTTATAATTCAGATCCCGCGTATCCGCAGGTACGCGGAAATACTGCCCGCAGTCCTGGGCAATAGCCTTTTCCTCACGAGTTAAAAGTGTTTCATGCAGCTTTTCCCCATGCCGTGTTCCAATGGTGCGGATCTGCGTATTGGCATGGAACAGTTCGAGCAGGGCTTTGGCCAGGGTTTCGATGGTCGCCGCCGGGGCCTTTTGCACAAAGCGATCGCCCTGACGGCCGTTTTGATAGGCGTAGAGCACCAGATCCACGGCGTCATCAAGGGACATCATGAAGCGGGTCATGTTGGGGTCGGTGATGGTGATGGGTTTTTTATCCCGGATCTGCGAGATGAACAGGGGAATGACCGAACCTCGGGAGCCCATGACGTTGCCGTAGCGGGTGCCGCAAAAGATCGTCTTCCCGGAGGAAACCCTGGCCTTGGCGAGCATGAGTTTTTCCATGAGGGCCTTGGACATGCCCATGGCATTGATCGGATAGACCGCCTTGTCGGTGCTCAATACGATCAGCTTTTCAACCCTGTAATCCGCAGCGGCGTTTAGCACGTTCTCCGCACCCAGCACATTGGTGCGGATCGCCTCCATGGGGTAGAATTCACAGGAAGGGACCTGCTTGAGTGCGGCTGCATGAAAGATATAATCCACCCCCTGAATGGCATTGGCGACGCTGTGATATTCGCGAACATCGCCGATGTAGAATTTTAATTTTGGATTGCTTAGGGCAATGCGCATATCCTCCTGCTTTTTCTCGTCCCGGCTGAAAACACGGATTTCCTTGATATCAGTATCGAGAAAACGTTTGAGAACGGCATTGCCGAAGGAGCCGGTGCCGCCGGTGATGAGCAGTGTTTTTCCCTTGAACATGATAGGTCCTGGGTTATAGTTCAAGATTATTTGCTGGAACCATAGCTCTCATAGTAATAATTTTGCCGATGATAATCCCCGTATCCACACGTTTTTTTCACATAATTGAAAAGCACACCGAGAAGAAGGGTCTGCGCCCGGCGCATAAGCGCCGCCGCCTCCTGCACATCGCGCATCTGAGTAGAGTTGGTAAAAAGACGATTCACGATTCACGAAAGACGACGCACATTGCACGAGACACGAAAAAACGGCGCACGCGAAACGAAAAAAACGTTACACGTAACATGATACATGAAAAGACAAAGAACCAGGTTACGCGTATCGTGTATCGTGACCCATGTCCTATGCTTGGCTAAAATCCCCGCTTTTTTACTTTATCAAGATCGGCGTGCACCATCAGACGGACCAGCTCTTCCAGCTGCGTGCGGGGTTGCCAGCCTAATTCCGCCTTGGCTTTGGCGGCATTGCCGAGAAGCAGGTCTACTTCAGAGGGCCGGTAGTAGCGAGGATCCACGACCACCCGCGCTTGTCCAGTATTTTTTTCCACGCCCTTTTCGTTTTCGCCGTCGCCGATCCATTCCAGTTCCATATCCGCCTCTTTGAACGCCAGATCGGCAAATTCCTTGACCGAATGCGCCTTTCCGGTGGCCAGCACATAATCCGTCGGCCGGTCGCTCTGCAGCATGCGCCACATGCCTTCCACATATTCCGGAGCATAGCCCCAATCCCGCCGCGCATGAAGATTGCCCAGCAACAGCTGATCCTGCAATCCGTGCTTGATGCGCGCTACGGCTCTAGTGATCTTGCGGGTGACAAAAGTCTCGCCGCGGCGCGGCGATTCGTGGTTGAACAAAATACCGTTGCAGGCAAAGAGGTTGTAGGCTTCGCGGTAATTGACTACAATCCAATAGCCGTAGAGCTTGGCGACTCCGTACGGCGAACGCGGATAAAACGGAGTGCTTTCGCTCTGCGGCACCTCCTGCACCTTGCCATAGAGCTCGCTGGTGGAGGCCTGATAAAACCGCGTTTCCAGCCCGGTCTCACGAATGGCGTCGATAAAGCGCAGAGTGCCGATGGCATCCACTTCGGCGGTGTATTCGGGCACTTCAAAGGAGACCTTGACATGGCTCTGGGCGCCGAGGTTGTAAATCTCATTCGGTTTGATCCGGTCCAGTAGCCGGTTCAAATTGCTCGAGTCAGTCAGATCGCCGTGGTGCAAAAAGAGGGTCTTGCCGTAGATCAGAGGGTCGTTGAACAGATGATCGATGCGGCCGGTGTTGAAGGAGCTGCTGCGGCGGATGATCCCGTGAACAATATAGCCTTTTTCCAGCAGCAGCTCGGTCAAATAAGAGCCGTCCTGGCCGGTGATGCCAGTGATGAGAGCGGTTTTGTTGGTTCTGGGTTGCAAATTTTTGCGATTAATTTATCAGCTTAAAAAGGGCTTTGGGGTGGATTTCCAAATTATTTGGGGATGTAAATTACTACACACCCCCTGTCCCCCTCTCAAGAGGGGGAACTATACTCGAAATATTTTTCTTAATGTAAAGACCATCTGCTACCCCCTGTCCCCCTCTCAAGAGGGGGAACTATACTCGAAATATTTTTCTTAATGTAAAGACCATCTGCTACCCCCTGTCCCCCTCTCAAGAGGGGGAACTAT
>Ga0116156_10005772_pt1 | contig 10204 bp, 5 predicted proteins | sample AD_UKC045_MetaG_FD_89891 | JGI IMG/M metagenome (GOLD analysis project Ga0116156, IMG submission 89891) | Active sludge microbial communities of municipal wastewater-treating anaerobic digesters from USA - AD_UKC045_MetaG | ecosystem: Engineered > Bioreactor > Anaerobic > Digestate | place: USA... | reverse complement strand
CTTCGGCGATGATGAAGTGGTCGGCCTGCACGTCGATCATCTTGCGGACGTGCGAGATCCGCGCCGCGCACGACGCGGACTTCGTCCAACAGGCCGGCCACGCCCCAACGGTCGCCCCGCCCGCCGATCAAGAACGGTCCATCGTCCCAGGCCAGCGGCTTGCTGACCTTTGCCGACTGCGTTAGATGATAATCCACCCAGCAGGTCACGACGCCCACCGGCTGATCGTACACGACGGCCACGTGCCGCCAGCGAGGCGCGTCAGCCGTCAGACGCGTCGACGATGAATAATGGCCGGCCGGCCAGCGTGTGGGCCGTTCGCTCCACCGCCGCGGAACGCCCACCGCCGGGCCCTGAACCGACGAAGAACCGCTGCCGTCGAACGTCCAGTGTCCGATGGTCTGGCCGTAGCCAGGCGCGCCCGCCAAGATCAGCAGCGGGAGCAAGAGGGTTGCTTTCATGCGCGCCATTCTAGCTGAAGTGGCGTAAGCTTCCAGCTTGCGATGCCACGATCGACCGCAAGCTGGAAGCTTACGCCACGGAAAATCGGACTAGTCTGCCTCCACTGCCTGGCCGTGATTCTTGGCCCAGCGGAGCGTGGCTTCGAGCTTGGGATAGTCGGCGGGGCGGCTGTCGTAGTACTCGGCCAGGCCCCACGCGCCGTGATTGCTGTAGCGGCCGATGGACGAGAAGACTGCGAAGACATCGCCACCGATCCGGGCCCATTCGTCGAAGTACCGCCGGTACATGTCGCCCATGCGCGGGTGGCGGTTGCAGGCGTGCATCGTGGCGCTGAGCTGCTTGACCAACGCCTGGTCCTTGACAAACGCGACCATGTGCTGGCCGCCTTCGTAGGCGATCAGCTTCACGCCGTACTTGTCCGCGACGGTCTTGCCGCGGCGCATCCGTTCCAGGCTGTCGGTGAAGGCCGTCTTCTCGAAATGGTCCAGCATCTGGTCCACGGTCCAGTCCTTCATCTGGGTGCCCAGGTCGGCCGTCTTGCCGCGGCCGATGCTGTACGGCATGTACGGGGCGATGGCCAGCGCGTCGGCGTGTTTGGCGGCGTCGCGGAAGCCAAGGACTCCTTCCGATACCGCCGTGTTGCCGGCCTGCGAGGGCAGCACCCGCACGAACCGTTCGTGGCCGCCGAACACGGATTCCCAGATGGTGAAGATCTCCAGCGAGCGCTGGGCCGTGAAGTACCAGGCGGCCTGCGCCCCCTTGTCCTTGGACGCCAGGCCCGAGGCGATGCCTTGCTCGCTGGCGTAATGGGCTTGCTGGAATTGCCAGTTCCAGACTTCGTTCGAGTACTCGATGTAGATCTTCAGCGACGGGTCGAGCCGCTCTTTGACCATCTGGGCGAATCGCCGGATGAAATCGTCGTCCGCCAGGTGCGGCATACAGAACCAGGGGTCGATCTTCTGGCGGTTGCACAGCTCGATCATCCATTCCAGCGCGACGCCGCGTTTTGAGAACGTCGCGTGCTGCAGTGTCGGCCGCTGGCTCCAGGTGCTGATCTCCGAACCGTTAGTGTGCATCCAGTCCATGAAGCGGAAGCAGGCCAAACCCTGCCAGCGTTTCAGGAAGGCTGGATGGAACGGGTCTTGCTCCCACGTCTGCTCGAAGCCGGGCATGATCACGTGGATGTTGCGGACCGGGTTTTGAGGATTGGTCTCGTGGATTTGCAGCGAGAACCCGCCCTTGCTCGAATCCACGTCAATCAGAATACGGCCCGCCTCACGTTCCTTCACCTTGGCGTTCTTGCCGAAATCGAGTTTGCCTTCGCCCTCGTACAACACGGCATACGTCCCGCCGGGGTAGTGCCCTCCGCTGATCGTACACAGCATGGCCTCGGCGTAACAGCCCGGCTCCAGGCGCTTCACCCAGCCGAACTCGTCGACTGCCAGTTCCGGCCCTTGGCCCCACCCCGCCCCTTTCTTCTGACTGATCCACGGCCGGGCCGTGCGGAACACGTCCACAAACGGCAGTTCCGTCATCCAATCCGCCGGCCCCGCCAGATTGATGCCCAGCCGCGGCTTGGCTTCAGGCGGCGCGGCCGTCACCGCCGTCGCGGCGGAAAATGCCAGCCACACGAAAACGATTTTCGGCCGATACATCATGGTTCCTCCTTTTCGACGCTGAACTTGTTCGGGCCATTCCGTTTTTGCCGGATCTTTCCGTAAACTATACTGTCGTTGGACTTGATTGTCTTGGCGGCTTACTGTCTGCGCAGCCGCCAACTCTGTGCCAAGACAGGTGACGCGACGAAATACAGGAATTTGTAGTCGGATATCCGCAATGACAGGTCCACGACCCGACGGGCCAAATCGGCAGAAACAAACCGACGACGCTCTCAGAATCCTGGAAGAGTTCTCGGCGGCGGCCCAGTTGCCGTTCGATCGCATTTTGGCGGCGCGCGGATTGGGCGAAGCCGAGCGGGCGATCCCTGGGGACGACGCGGCCACCTGGGCTCGGCGGCTCGTCGAGGTCGGTGAGAGCATCGCTCTGAGGGTGCAGTTGCTGGACTGTACGCTGCAAGACGCCGCGGCTTTCGCTCGCCAAGGGATACCGGTTGCGACGGGCATCGAACAGCCGGACGGCTCCTTGCGGTGGGTGCTGCTCTGCGGGGTCCGCGGCCGGCGGGTACGCCTGAAGGGGCTGGAATCCGATGCGTCCGACCAGTGGGTTTCCCTGCGGAGCTTGCGGCAGCGGTTGGGCGTTGGGACGTCCGACAGTCTGCGGCAGTGGGTGGTGGGCCAGGCGGCGCTGGCCGGCGAGTCCGCTCCCGACCGGGGCCATGGCCACGGCCATTCGCATTCCGTATCGCCGCCAAGTCGGCTTTGGAACCTTATGTTGCCGGAGAGGAAAGACCTGTGGGTGATCCTCGTCTTCTCCATGATTGACGGGGTCTTGCTGCTGGCCACGCCGATCGCCGTCGAAGCGTTGGTCAACACGGTCGCGTTCGGGCGATACCTGCAGCCGATTATCGTGCTGGCCATCTTGCTGTTCACGTTTCTCACGTTCGCCGCGGCCCTGCGCGGGCTATTGTCCTACGTGGTCGAGATTCTCCAGCGGCGTTTGTTCGTGCGACTGGTGGCGGACCTGGCGTATCGCTTGCCACGCGTGCGCGGCACGACGTTTGACGAAGCCCATGCTCCCGAGTTGGTCAATCGGTTCTTCGAGATTGCGACCGTCCAAAAGATCGCCAGTTCGCTGCTGCTGGATGCGGTCGCGATCATCCTGCAGACGTTGGTGGGCATGGCGGTGCTGGCCTTCTACCATCCATTTCTGTTGGGCTTCGACCTCGTGCTCATGCTGCTGATCGCGCTGGTCACCTTTGGCCTCGGTCGCGGAGCGGTGAAGACGGCCGTGAGGGAGTCGAGAGCGAAGTATGCCGTCGGCGAATGGTTGGAGGAACTGGTTCGTCATCCCACGGCGTTCAAATTGCACTCCGGCCATCAATTCGCGCTGGATCGCTCGGATTGGCTGACGGTCGAGTACCTGGATGCGCGCAGGAAGCACTATCGGATCGTGCTCCGCCAGTTGCTGTTTGCCCTGGGTCTGCAGGCCCTCGTCGCCACCGCGCTGTTGGGATTGGGCGGCTGGCTCGTGATTCAAGGCCAGTTGACCTTGGGACAGCTGGTCGCAGCCGAATTGATCGTGACGACCATCGTGGGCTCGTTCGCCAAGATGGGCAAGCACTTGGAGAGCTTCTACGACCTGTTAGCATCGGTCGACAAACTGGGGCACCTGCTTGATTTGCCCACGGAAAGGTCTGATAAGCTGTTCCACCTGGGGGCGGGCGTCCCCGCGCGGGTCGCGGTACGACAAGTCTCCTACAGCTACCACGGGCAGGAGGGCCACGGACACAAGGTACTGCACGACGTGAGCTTCGAGATTAAGCCCGGCGAGTGCGTGGCGCTAACCGGACCGTCGGGTTGCGGCAAGAGCACGCTGATCGACTTGCTGAGCGGTGTGCGCCAGCCGGTGTCCGGCCATGTGGAGCTGGACGGCATTGACCTGCGGGAGTTGCGAGCCGATTCGCTGTGCGAGCACCTGGCCGTCGCGCGTTCCATCGAGATCTTCCACGGCACCATCGACGAGAACGTGCACTTGAATCGGCCGAAAACCAGCGCCCAGGATGTGCGCGAGGCACTGGCAGCCGTGGGGCTGGTGGACGAGGTCCTGCGACTGCCCGACGGCCTGAACACCATGCTGCAGACCAACGGCGCCCCGCTGTCCACCACGCAAGCGTTGCGGTTGATGCTGGCCCGAGCGATCGCCGACCGTCCTCGTTTGCTGCTGATCGATGGGACCCTGGACGCCCTGCCGGACGACACGCTCCATGCTCTGCTAGCGAACCTTGCCGGCCAGGACCGCCCGTGGACCGTGTTGATCGTCACCGGACGGCAGATGGTGATCGAGCGCTGCGATCACGTGGTGACGCTGGGCCGGAGCCCCGCGCACGCGGAATACGACGGCAGCGACTTTTCCGATTGAATAAGATTTAACGATCACGGCCCCTGGACACGATAATCAGAGGAGGAAAGGTCGGATGACGAGTGGACCGTTAGCTAGCAAGACAACGCTGCCCGCGTTGAAGCTGGTGCAGTCCTCGCGGAACGCGCGGCGGTTGGCCAACGCCCTGGTGGTGTTGCTTGTGTTGGCGATTGGCGCGATGGCGTTTTTGCCCTGGCAGCAGTCGGCCCGGGGCACGGGCAAGGTGGTGGCCTACGACCCACAGCAGCGGCAACAGACGGTGAGTTCGCCCACGAAAGGTATTGTGGCCCGCGTGGGCGAAGGACTTTTTGAGGGAAAGGAAGTCAAGGAGGGCGAGTTCATCCTGGAGATTCAACCCACGGCGGCGAATCTGGCGGAACAACTGAACGCTCAGTTGCAGGACTTGAAGGCCAAGCTGGCGACGGCCGAGACGAAAGTCGAGGTCTACCAGCAGAACATCGAGGACTTTGCCGCCGCTCGCGATTATGCGGTGCAAGCGGCGCAGGAGATGGTCGAGGGCGCCGAGGCCAAACTGCAGGCCAAACAGGGCCTCGTGCCGGGCTACGAGGCCAAGGAATGGCAAACCCGCGTCAACTACGAGAGGCAGCGGGCCCTGTTTGAGAAAGGTCTGAAGCCGGAAAAGGAAATCGAGAAACTCAAGTCGGAATGGGACGTGGCCAAAGCGGAACTGGAGGGCGTGCGGCGGGAAGTCGTCGCCGCCGAGAAAGAACTGGAAGCCAAAAAACACGAATTGGAGCAGAAACGCCGCGAGGCGCAAACCAAAGTGGAATACGCCCGCGCCATGCGCGAGGACGCGGCCGGGCAAGCGGCGACCACCCGGAAGGAGATGCGGGACGTGGAAATCAAACTGGGCGAACTGGACCGCCTGATCATCGAAGCCCCGCGCGACGGCACCCTTTTCCGCATGCCGGTCTACGAGCGGGGACAGATGGTGAAGGAGGGCGACGACCTGTTCACGATCGTCCCGTCCGCCGGGGAACGAGCCGTCGAGCTGTGGGTGTCCGGCAACGACACGCCGCTGATCCGTGCGTCCGACGACGCCGGCACGCCGGGCGACCACGTGCGATTGCAGTTCGAAGGTTGGCCCGCCGTGCAGTTTGCCGGCTGGCCCTCGGTGGCCGTGGGCACGTTCGGCGGACAGGTCGTTTCGATTGATGCGACGGACGACGGCACCGGCAAGTTCCGCGTACTGTTGAAACAGGAAGACGACGACCCGTGGCCGCCCGAACCGTTTCTGCGCCAGGGCGTCCGGGCCAACGGCTGGGTGATGCTCAGCGAGGTCAGCCTGGGCTACGAAATCTGGCGCCAGTTGAACGGATTCCCGCCGGTCGTCGCCAAACAAGCGGCCGCGGCGGTAACCAAGGACGAGAAGAAACCCACGGGGCGCAAGTAGCACTGGAAGTCAGGCCAAGGATGGCGACCGCCCACGTTCCGCATATCCCGAACAGCCACCCACCGGCCGGCAGGAAGCCGGGTGCGTGCGCGGGCTTCGGACCCGTCCACGGACAATGTCGCCTTTCGCTCCGCGAAAGGATGCCCTTTCGCGGAGCGAAAGGCGACAAAACAGCGTGCGCCGAGTCTTCGAGTCCCAGCGGCAGAGTGCCTGCCCAACGCGGACGACGCCCCTCGCAGGCTCGACCCATCCCACGTTGGTTGCTTTGCTCCTGCCTGGTGCTGATGTCCGCGTGCCGACAGCTGACACCGACCGTATGCAGTGACCTTGACCGCTACTGCAAGATGGCTGCTGCCAATCTTGATGATCGGCCGGTTCCAGTTGTCAAGGCGGCGAAACACGAAGTCCCGGTTGCCGCGCAAGCCTGCGCCGCCGAAGGCCCCCGTGCAGGCCAAGCCGCCGCCGAACCCATTCCGGAAACCGCGCTGACCTTGTCCGATGTCATCCAGTCGGTCTACGAATCGTATCCGTTGCTCGAAGTGGCCCTCCGCGAGCGAGACATCGCGGCGGGGAAGGAGTTGGCGGCCTGGGGCGAGTTCGATACGGGGCTCAAGGCCTATAGCCTGGCGAATCCAATGGGCTACTACAAACGGTACCGCACCGTCGTCAAACTGGACCAGCCGCTGCCGGGCGGCGGCGATGTGTTCGCGGGCTACAAGCTCGGCCGCGGCCACTTCCATCCCTATGCGTACGAACAGGAGACGAATCGCGGCGGAGAATTCTCGCTGGGGATCGGTGTCCCCTTGCTGAAGGACCGGCTGATCGACAAGCGGCGCAGCGGGGTGTCGCAGGCGGCGCTGGCGCGAGCGGCGGTCGAACCGGCCGTGCAGACCCAATTGCTGGAGTTCGTCCGCGATGCGTCGCAGGCTTACTGGTATTGGGTGGCGACCGGACAGGCTTTGGAGGCGCACCGAGAACTGCTGCGGCTGGCCCAGGCTCGCGTCCAGCAAATCGAGCAGCGCGTGCAAGGCGGCGATCTGGAGCGCATCGCCCGGATCGACAACCAGCGGCTGATCGCCTCGCGCGAAGCGAAAGTGATCGACGCCCAGCGCAAGCTGCAGATGGCCGCGATCAAGCTGTCGCTGTTCCTGCGCACGCCCGAGGGCCAGCCGCTGCTGCCCGATGTCACGCTCTTGCCCGGCGGCTTTCCCGATCACACGCCTCCGGATGTCGAACAGATGCAGCAGGACATCCAGGCCGCCTTGGCGGCGCGGCCGGAACTGGTCGAGTTGGAGTTGCTGATCCAACAAACGGGCGTCGAGTTGGCTCAAGCGCAGAACTCGCTCTTGCCCAAGTTCGACGCGGTCCTGGAAGCCTCCCAAGATGTGGGATCGGCGGCCTTCCCGAATCGCTCGAAGAATCCGTTTCAACTGGAAGCCGGAGTTTACGGCGAAGTGCCGCTGCAGCGCCGGGAAGCTCGCGGCAAGGTCGCGGCGGTGCAAGGGAAACTGGCTCAGCTGCGCGCCAAGCGAGAGTTCGTGGCCAACAAGATCGCGGCCCAAGTCCAAGACGCCGTCTCGGCCTTGGAAGCCGCCTCCGGCAAGATCGAACGCACCGGAAAGAACCTGGAGTTGAGCCGCCAAGCGCTGGACCTGGGCCGCGAAGCCTTCAACGCCGGCGACATCGACCTGATCGTCTTGAACATCTACGAGCAAGCCGTCGCCGACGCGCAGATCTCGTGGCTGGAAGCCCAGGCGGAATACTTCGCCGCCCAGGCCGAATTCCAGGCCGCCCTGGCGTACGACCCGTTCGACGCTCAGCTTCAGGACGTGCGTGGCACAGCTGATGCAGGGGGCGTAACCCCTGGCCATCGGAGATCATCAGGATGACGTTCCTGGCGGCTCCCGTACTCAGCAATCGCCGACAGGTTGCGAATCAAGGCACGCGTCTAAGAACCGCGAACAAAACCGAAATCGGAGACCTTCGGTCGGCGGTTTCGGCGGGGTCAGAGACCCGCGCCGAACGGTTTTGTTAGCGGTTCTAAATCACTTAGCCGCGTTCGAGAAACAACGGTCCTTCCGTCAAAGAAGCCATCACACTCCGCGTCATGACCAGCAAGAAGCACTGGACCGTTATCTATTTGTCGAACGCTGCTTAGGGCTTGGCTTTCAGGCGTTGGAACGTCAACCCGGGATCGCCGGGCGGGCCGCCGGCGATCACAAACTGGAATTGATCCGGACCGCCGGAGGTGACGCGGCCGGCCATCGTGCCTTGGTCGGCGCTGTCCATAACCAGCGCGTCGTCCGTCGTGCGGTAATTGCCGGAGATCGTCGTCGGCTCCTTGCCCTTGGGGGACGATTTCCAGGTGAACTGGCCCTGCTCGTCGATCGTCAGATCGAAGGCGTTGCCGTCGCGTTCCGCGTGCCACTGGCCGACCAGATCCGTGGTCAGCACCACCTCGTCCGGTTTGGCTGCTTCCGGCGCGGGCTCGACGGCCGGTCTGGCAACCGTCCGTTCTGCCACCGCGTCGGGCGGCGTCTGGACCTCGTCGTCGCCCTGCAGCGCGTCGTACATCCGTTTGGCCACCTGGTCATCGGGCTGCGACTTGACCACCCGCGCCAGGGCGTTTTTCGCCGAATCGGTGTGGCCGCAGATCAGGTAGTGGTAGGCCAACACGAACGCGGCCGCGGAGTCGTTCGGCTGCTGCTTGCAGTGCGCCTCCAACGCCCGTAACTGCTCGGTGTATTCGTCCGAACTGTTATACAGACTGATGAGCGTCGTCCAGTCCATGCCGGGCGCGACGGCCAACAGGGCATTCAGCACGGCCGCCGATTGCTGGTACTTGCCCTGCGCAAACAGGCACAGCGCGCCGAACTCGTGAATCACCGGATCGTTCGGCACTTTCCGCACCGCCTGTTCCGTCAGCTTCAGCGCATTGCTGTAGTCCATCCGCTGGAACGCGTCGCGGGCCTGATCCAGCAGGCGGTATCCCGCTTGTTCGTCGGATGTTTCCGCCGGGGCGGGCGCCTGTGCGTTCGCCGCAGCGTCCTGGTCGTCCGATTCCACATAGTAGTTGTTGATCACGATGGGCTGCGAGTAGTCGTAGGCCGGAGCCGTCGCCACCACGGTCGTCGTGTAGTACGGATTCACGTAGCCGTAATAGTAGCCATATCCCCAATACGGCGTCAGCGCGCGCAGACCCCAGTAGGTCGCGCCGACGCCGACAGGCACGTACCAGTAGTTGCCCCAATGGCCGGTCCAGCAACCGTGATACCAGCCGTGGTGATGGTAGTGAATGTGGCGGTCGTACCAGTGATCGCCCCAGTGGTTGCGCCAGTCGCCACCGCCATAGCCCCAGCCGGGCCGGTTGAAGTTGTTGATGTTGAAATTGAAGTCGTTGCCGATCCAGTTGCCGATATTGCCGCTGCCGATCTTGTTTCCGATGTTGTTGCCGCCACCGATAATCGGGCGATCCTTGAAACCGGGCCGGGCGCCGCCAATGATCGGGCGATCCTTCCCGAAACCAGGTCGATCGCTGATTCCCGGTTTGCCGCCGCCGATAATCGGCCGGTCGCCAATGCCGGGCCGGTCGCCAATGCCGGGTTTCCCGCCGATGATCGGTCGGTCACCGGGCAGTTGCTTCGGTACGGGGCGTTCGAAACCGGGCCGGTCGCCGATGCCCGGCCGGTCTCCAATTCCCGGCTTGCCCAGCGACGGTCGATCAGCCGGCAGCGTGCTCGGACGCTCGATCTTGCCAAGACCGGGACGATTTGGACCGCCGATACCAGGCTTGCCGACGCTCGGCCGATCGACGCCAGGGAGGGGCAGTCGATCGAGGGTGCCAGTTCCCGGTCGGCTGATGTCGGGTCTGCCGATACTCGGCCGATCGCCGCCAGGGCTGGGCCGAGTGAAGCCGCCTGCGAGGTCTCCCAGACCAGGACGGCCAAAGCCGGAATCGATATTGCCCAGGCTGGGCCGGTTGCTGATGCCCGGCGAGAAGTTGGGCCGAGAGCCGACCGACGGGGGACTGACGCTCGGCCGCGAAACAGACGGGCGGCTGATGTCGGGCCGCGAACCGGCGCTGATGTTGGGCCTGCTGCTAATTCCCATCGAAGGTCGCGAGATGGAGGGACTTGGGCTGGGACGCGGAGTCGGCCGGCTGCTGACGCTGGGCAGCGAGGGCCGGCTGGACGGCATGGAAATGTTGGGCCGCGACATGCCGCCACCACTGGGCCGCGAGATGCTCGGACTGGGCCGCGAGATGCTCGGACTGGGCCGCGAGATGCTCGG
>Ga0116156_10005767_pt1 | contig 10208 bp, 13 predicted proteins | sample AD_UKC045_MetaG_FD_89891 | JGI IMG/M metagenome (GOLD analysis project Ga0116156, IMG submission 89891) | Active sludge microbial communities of municipal wastewater-treating anaerobic digesters from USA - AD_UKC045_MetaG | ecosystem: Engineered > Bioreactor > Anaerobic > Digestate | place: USA... | reverse complement strand
GATTGCGATTTCTCTCAGCACAAAGACCGAATACAATCCCATATTAGAAGTAATTCCGAATGAACCTTTTGCAACCATCGGGAAAATTATCATGCTGACAAGAAAACCCAATAGCGCCCTTGTGCGGAAGGGAATCAGGTCACTTGAAAAAAAAGGCGCGATCAGAAACATCGATGTCATGCGGATCATCACAAGCAGAAAAGTCTGGAAATTGTTTACAAAATATTCCATTGACTACATCATACCGCCGAGTTTTGATATCATCATAAATATTTTACGGGTATAATCAGTAAGCATGCTTATCATCCAGCCCGCGAAAAATATTATTGCCACAAAAATTGCGACTATCTTCGGAACAAAAGTAAGCGTCTGTTCCTGAATACTTGTCGTTGTCTGAAATATTGAAATAATCAGGCCGACAATCATGCCGATACCGAGAAGAGGCGCAGAAACTACAAGTGTTATCATCAAAGCTTCGCGCAGCATCTGTATCATCAGAACATCTGTCATAAATCACCTACTTAAAAGATCTCACAAGCTCGTATACTATCAGATTCCAGCCGTCCACCAGAACAAAGAGCGCAAGCTTAAACGGCAGGGAAATCATTACAGGCGGAAGCATAATCATCCCCATCGCCATAAGAGCGCTTGAAACAATCATATCGATAACAATAAACGGCAGAAATATCGCAATACCCATCTCAAATGATTTTTTAAGCTCGCTTATCATAAATGCCGGAACGAGGCAATATGTCGGAACATCATCCTGCGTTTTCGGTTTTTCAATTTTACCTAGTTCGATAAAAAGCGCGATATCTTTCTCTCTGGTCTGACGGAACATAAACGCTCTAAGCGGCTTTATTCCGTTATCAATAAACTGTTCGTTGGTTATTTTTCCGTTTATATACGGCTGAAGAGCGGTTTCATTGATATTTTTCAGCGTCGGAGCCATAATAAATCCGGTTAGAAATATCGCAAGACCGACAATAACCTGAGTAGGAGGCATCTGCTGCAATGAAAGAGCTCTTCTCACAAAATCCAGAACGATTACCACGCGTGTAAACGAAGTCATCATCATCGCAATCGCCGGAGCAAGACTCAAAATAGTTATCAGAAACATAACCTGAAGAGAAAGAGCGACATCTTTCGGAGCCTTAGCTTCGGTAATATTAAAAGTCACTTTCGGAATCGGCATCTGAACATTATTCGCCTGGGCAAAAGCTGAAACTCCGCCGAACACGAAGCAAAAAGAAATGAGTGCCAGCAAAAGATATTTTTTATTCTTCATCATCTTCGCTGAGCCTCCGCAGTCTTTCTTTCTGTTTCATAATGTATTCTATCTTGGATGCCTGATTTTCATTTTTATAATCAGACTTATAATTTTTCATTTCATCATTGAACGATGAATCATTTTTTGAATTAGTTCCGGATTTGCGGTTCTTAACAGCGTCGGTGATATTATGGATCTGCTTAAAAAGGAAATCCTGAAAACTTGTTTCCTTGAATACAGGATCCTTGCCGGAAGCGAGACGTATCCTGTCGATTTCATCTTTTGATGTAATTTCAGACAGAAGTGAAACATTGCTGTCAGTAACACCAAGAAGCATTATTCTTCCTGCAACGTCTATTATATGAAGCGATCTGTTCTGACCGATCGGTGTAACCGAAAGAATCTTAACCGCGCCCTGACCTATTACCGGAACACCTGCCTTTTTCATAACAAACTTGAAAAACAGATAAAAACCGCCGCCCATCAGACCAACGACAAATAATCCCTTTAACATTAACCAGCCGTAACTGCTATCTGGTTCCTTCGGAGCCTCATATTCATACAGAGGTTTTTTACCTTCTTCGGAAGTATCTGCAGCTGCCGGATCGCTCTGCTCAGCAGCTTTATCATCAGAAGAAGCAGTTTCAGACTGAACAGTTTCCTGTTTGTTTTGTTTTTCAGACGCAGAATTTTTTTTCTTCGCCGCCGCAAGAGGAAGAGTCAATATAAGCGCGCAAACAAGAAAAAACGCCGTCACGCGCATTGTTTTGTTTAGTATTTTTTTCATCAAACCCCGAATTATGTCTCATCTATATATTTAAGAAAAGCCGCATTAAAGCGGCTTGAATCAGTTGTTCATTTTCGTAAGCCTTTCGGAAGGACTTACTATGTCCGTAACACGAACACCGAAATTTTCATCTATAACGACAACCTCGCCCTTGGCTATCAGTTTATTATTTACAAGAAGGTCTACCGGTTCACCGGCAAGCTTGTCAAGTTCTATGATCGAACCTTCGCCCAGACCTAAAATATCCTTAACGTATTGTTTTGTTCTTCCGAGCTCAACCGTAAGATTGAGCTGAACATCCATCAGCAAACCGATATTCTGCATTGCCGCAGGAGGAAGACTCTCTCCCAGAGGAGGAAATATTACAGGACTGATACTCATTCCCTGAGGTGCAGAATGCTGATAATCCTGACCGGCCGAACTCTGCATACCTCCGCGTTTCTGAGAAGAACCCCTTGCCATCGACGAAGCTAATCCCATATCGACTATATGGTAAAGTTTAGAATTCAGTAAACCGTCAATGCTGATATTATAAGTTATCTTTACAAGATCACCGAAAGGAAACTGAATCTGACCGGCGTTTGCAGCGACAGAAGTCACGGGAGGCGTAGTCGATATTGTTCCGCCGACTCTTGCCGAAAGCTGATTGGCAACAGCAGACAAAAGAGATCCGACAAATTCAGAAAAAGTACTCTGGTGAGCTTCCGACAATTCCGCCGGAGGAGTACCTGAATCATCACCGAGCATCAGAGACGAAATAAGACCGCCGTCCTGCGTGCTCATCAAAATCAGGTTCTGACCGTTAAGAGAACCGGTATACCCTACACTAACCTGAATATACTGCCGGTTAAATTCAGAAAGAAGCGCGTCCTTGCTCTTAACTTCGATAACCGGATTAGTTATAGATAAATTCTTCTGAAGATACGATGCCATGCTCGGAGCTGAAACATTCATCGCCGCGCCGAGCATATCAGCAACAGAATCCCTTTCTATAGGCGAAAGTCCCCCGCCCGAAGAGGACGATGAAGACTCGAAACCGCCCATGCCGCCGGATGACGGCAGAATATCATCTGCGCCTTTTAATAGCGCATCTATCTCGTCCTGAGATAATGAACCGTCACCCATGTTTCCTCCAAAACTGCTCCGCGGAAAACCGCGCTCTATTAATTTACTATAAATTCCTTAAAATAAATCTCTTTAATTTTTCCCGAACTGAAGATGCTGTTCAGATTACCCTTTATTTCTTCAGAAAGTGAAAGCGTATCCTCCACGGAATCAAGCTCTTCATAGCTCTTCCCTCTGAGAATAACATTGATTATATGCTGCATCTGCGGTACACGCTGGGTAATTTCCGAACTGATATCAGCATTAAATTCATAACCGAGCGAAATTGTCATTTTGACAAAATGCGGCTCGGGATCGTTGGTCGTCGAAGAAAATGCCGGAAGATCATAACTCGCAAGAGGCGGAGGAGGAGGCGCAACGACTACATCCTGCTCTCGCTGGTAGTTTTTTTCCTGAACATGCTTGGAAACAAGATAAGAAATTCCGATTACGAGAAAAATCAGCAGAACCCCGCCGACAACGTAAAGGAGAATCTTAATTATCTTGGAAAGGCCTCCGGACGACGATTTATCACCCGACGAGGAACCTTCTCCGCCTTCGTCTTCCATGTCGTCTATTTTATCTTCTTCGCTCATTCGAGTTACCTTTACATAAAGAGACATAATGCCATATTATTTTTTCCTGTCAATAACTTCTTTTTTATACCTGTTTTTGACGAACCAAATACGGCATTTTACCTCTTTCCTTCATATAATAATATATTACCGCCATTCCTCATCAGGTAATGGTCTGCTTATTGCGGGATCTTTGCTCTCCTCAAGTCCCTTATCCCGAAGAATAATAACCTCAACTCTTCTGTTGAAAGCCCTTCCTTCCGGAGTATTATTCTCATCAATGGGCCGATATTGGGCAAAAGATACAGCCGAAAGTCTTTTCGGTTCAACCTTTTCGTTTTCTGTCAGAAACCTCAGAACATTGACGCTTCTGGCGCTCGAAAGCTCCCAGTTTGTTTCGTATCTGTTCAATGCTCCCGCCGGGGTTATCTTGCTGTCGTCAGTATGGCCTTCAATACGGACGAAATTTTTAATAGGCGTGACTATCTGAGCCACCTTTTTCAGTACAGGAAAAATTTCTTCCTTAAGCTTTGCGCTTCCCGGATCAAAAAAAGCATCGCCGGAAAGTGTAATAACAAGTCCGCGCTCGTCTTCAGTAACACGGACAATTTTAGACTGAACCTCGGGCTTAAACATCTCAATAGCTTTTTTCAGCATTTTGCCGAGCGACTTTCCTGTCTCTGCTGACGGAAGAGTCATAACATTCAAACCCATCTCGACAAGAGATCCTTTCGAAAGAGTATTTCCGCCCGAAAGCATGCCAAGCGAACCCTGAAAAGACGAAAGAACCAGATAAAAATCGCGTCCGTTCATTTCATTCGTGTTATACAACAGAATGAAAAAAGTTAGAAGCAAAGTAGTCAAATCCGACCAAGACGTCATCCACGGCGGCGGCGGCGGACATTTTATCTTTCTTTTCATTATTCGCCGACCTCATTAGAAATCGCTTCACGTTCATTCGGTTCAAGATACGCAACAAGTTTATCTTTAACAAGACGGGGATTATCTCCCGACTGAATCGAAAGAGTACCTTCTATCATAATCATTTTAATCAATACTTCTTCATTTGTTCTAAGCTGCATTTTTGTAGCGATAGGAAGACAAATCAGGTTCGCGATAATCGCTCCGTAAAATGTAGTAATTAGCGCGGCAGCCATACCGGGTCCGATCGCATTTTTATCCTGGATGTTTACAAGCATCAGGATAAGACCCATCAGGGTTCCAAGCATCCCGAATCCCGGAGCAAGACCGGAAAGATCGGCAATCATCGTTTTAAATACATCATGCCTGTCCATCATCTGTTCAATTTCAGTTTCCATTATTCTGCGGACCATCTCGGGATCAGATCCGTCAACAACGAGCTGAATTCCTTTTTTAAGGAAATCATCTTCAAGTTCGTCAAGGTCATCTTCAAGAGCAAGAAGACCTTCCCTTCTCGCTTTTTCCGAAAAAGAGACGAGAGTTATTATCATTTCATTTGCATTGCTCTTAGGTGCGAAAAAAACTATGCGCAAAGCCTTGGTCAGACCGAGAAACTTCGAAAGCGGAACGCTCAAAACGAGAGCCGAAAGAGATCCCCCCAGAGTTACAAAAACCGACGCGGGGTCCCAAAACAGCAGAAGATTTCCCTTTGCCATTAAGATTCCAAGTATTATACAAACTGTACCGGCGGCAAGACCGATTATCGAAGCCAAATCCATAGAAAAACCTCACAGAAAGCGCATAGTAATATCCCGTTTATATTTCGGCAGTTTATTCAATGCTCAATAGTTTTTTTTGGGATGAAATCGTCTGACTCGATGAAAATAACTTGCTCTATTTAATAAAGCATGTTAAAGTAGCTGTACTCATTTACCGATAATTTACTCAACCTTGAACAATTTCGGGCACAAACATTTACCGGAGATTATTGATGAAAAATACGGCCGTCGAGTTTCTGCATCAACCGGAATCAAAAAACTGGTTTGAGCTTTATTCGATTAATTTCTGCGACAAAAAAAACAAGATTTACGGCAACGCAGAAATAGAAATCTTAGCTAAAAAAAATAAAGTAAGATTCTCATGGCAGGCATGCGTAGATCAAACCGAATATTCCGAAGAATGCGAAACAGATTTTGACGGAAACTTCAATGCAAAAAAAATTTCTTCCCCGATAATGAAATATACCATAGTGCAGCCCTGTGAAAACTTTAAACTTGAACTAAAAAACTCCAAAATAAAAATTGATCTCAACATTTCAGGCCTTTTCTCAATATATGATTATCCGCTTGCACCGGACAAGGACGGAAATGCAGAACGTCTTGCCTTTGAATCAAAAATGTGGAAAAGAATTGAACAAAGATGCAAATTCTCCGGCACTGCTGAATATAAATCCAAGGAAAAGAAAGTTACTAAAAAAATTGACTGCTTCGGGCAAAGAGAAAAACACTGGGGAGAAAAAAGTTTCGACTCCCTTAAAAGCTACAGCAGATACATGATTCAGCTTAGAGATATGTCGTTCAGCCTGACATGTATAAAATTCGGAAATACCGTTCTGTCTTCAGGATACATGTCCAAAAAAAGCGGAAACATGCCTATCGATGAAACAGAACTCGAACATATAGACATCAACAAAGAAGGACTGCCTGTAATAAGTGAGATTTCTTACACCGATTCGTTTGACGAAAAGGATCTTATTGTCTCCAACCGGATACATTCTTTTCGATACAAACCCGTAACTATGGGGAAAAACACATTTCAGCATTTTAAAAGTTTTTCCGAATACTCCATCGTCGGAGCATTAAAAAAAGGAATCGGATTCGAAGAACACTTTATTCATTCGTCTTTTATGCCGGTAATCTGCGGCGATAAATAAATGACCGCATTTTCATTCACACGGGACTATCTTAAAAAAATATTCCCATTTCTCGCAATTCTTGCCCTTCTTCTCGGCCTTTCAGCCGTTTTCAATACGTTTTTCAGCTGGGACGGAATTTTTGTAATTCTCAGAGTTTATCTATACTCAATGTCTTTTCTTCTGATATATAATGCCCATTCATCGCAAAAATGCGACTTCCTTGAAATTTATCAAAAGAATATCGGAGCAAAAAGCGGTTATCTCATTTATTCCTTTGAAAGCAAAATTCTGCCTTATGCTATTATTTATATCTTCGTAATTCTTTTCGGTCTGGTTTCGTTTGTTGATGTGTCCAGCAATTTCAGCATTGCTCTTTTGAAATTCTTTGAAGGAAAATACACCAACCTTATGATGTATTGCCTTTTCCTTTCTCTTCTTCTTCGATTTCAAAACAGCTTCATTCAGGCCGCAGCAATTTTTATAATATCATTAATTTCTTTTTTCTGGGCAGACTACTGGTTTCAGAAAAATGTCGATGAAGGAGTACATTATTCCGTCTATAAATTCATAAAACTGAATATTTTTTTCTTCTTCGTTCTTTGGGACAGCAGTTCACGCAGAATGAAACTCATAAAATACGTTTCATCCGCACTCGCCGTATCAATTCTGGTTTTCGGCGGTTCCATTATTTTTCTAAAAACAACATTTGATTACAGTACAGATATTCCGGCCAAAAAAGAAGCCGGAAATATTCTTGTCCGAATGGGATATTCCTCTCCTTTAAATTTCCTTGCATATAACGCGTATTCCCAAAAAAACAATGTGGATCTCATTAAACTGAACAGGTTTTTCATAGCATATAACAAAACTTATCCTTTTTCCGATGAAGAATGGAATACAATTATCTTTTACGGAAGCATGCAAAGCGCCGAGAATGCGGCATATCTGATAAACCGCTGGAATAAGAACATCAACTATAAAGAACTGGTTGATTTTGCATTCAAGGCTTCTACCGGAGATTCTTCCATTCTGGAAAGACTTAATGAGTATACAGTTCTGACATCGAGAATGATTACCGGCAACGAATCCTACTTGAAAGAAAAAATATCTGTATCAGGAAAAAGTTTTACAGTATGGGGCATTCAGGTTTTAGGTCTATCTAAAAGCAAGGACAGTATTCTGTTTCTTGTAAAATATCTTACGAATATCGACAAGTCTGTTTCAACTGTTGCATATTCCGCTCTAAAGAATATTACAGGTAAAGATCCCGCAAGAGAAAGCAACAAGAACATCAATTCGGCCGAAGTGATAAAAGAGTTCAAAGACATTTATCTTTATAGGGACACTGTGAACGAATAGGACAATTCTTGCATAAAGGCTTTCTCGCCTTGCAGAAAGTTCTTCCATGAGTGATCAAATACAAGTGAGACGACGACCAGAGCCGGCGCGGAATGTTTTTCATGAGATCCGCTTCTATTTTTTTAACATCCGAATGAACAGAGAATCCGAGGCGAACCGAAAGCCTCGCTACGTGAGTATCCACGGCAATCGCAGGAATATCAAAACCATGCGACAAAACCACATTCGCGCTTTTTCTTCCTACTCCCGGCAGAAGAATCAGTTTCTCCATTGATGACGGAAGCTCTCCGTTAAAATCTCCCATAACACGTTTGGCAAGTTCAATTATGGAACGGGCTTTAACTTTAAAAAACCCCGTACTTTTAATAATTCTCTCAACATCGCCAATATCAGCTGATGCGAGTTTTTCAAAGGAAGGATATTTCTCAAAAAGATAAGGCGTCACCCGGTTAACCTGAGCATCCGTTGTCTGAGCGGAAAGAACAACTGAAATACAAAGTTCATAATTATTAGAAAAATTGAGCGGAGGGGAAAGTTCTCCGTAATAATCGGCAAGTAAGTTGATTATTTTTTCAAAATCAGGTTTTTTCACAGCTGTTTCAGCATATTAAGTGAATCTTTCTTTCGTTTCTCAAAATACTTGACCGACAAATAATCTTTCTCAGTAAATCCGCAAATCACTTTTTCATTATAAACAATTGCCAGTATTCTTTCAAGAAACAATCTTGCGGAAACGAAATCCTTATTCTGCTTTTTAATTTCCGCCATAAGATAAAGAGCTTCAAAATGAGAAGGATTCAGACTCACGGCCTGTGTAAAATATCTGAGAGCCTTTTCATTATCATAATACCGCATATAAGCGAGTCCCGCACCAAAAGCCACGTCATAATGAACATATCCTCCGGCAATCATATCCTCAAAGGCTTTAGCTGACTGACGGAATTTGCCTGCCCGGTATAAACGCCATGCCGCGAGCAATTCAGAATTAGCTTTAGCCGAACCGAATCGGCTGTACAATTGGATCTGTTCAGTCCGGGGAGCAGCCTGCTGAACGGATACCGGTTCTGTTTTCTGTTTCGGAGCCGAACATGAAACTAATATCGAAGCTAAAACAATAAATCTTAGTTTAAACACTCAACTCTCCGTAAGTTTTATTATAACTCTCAGCAAACAGCCTGAGTGCCCGGGCTCTGTGACTTATAGAATTCTTCAGTTCGGATGAAATTTCAGCCATAGTCTTATTATACTCAGGAAGATAAAAAACGGGATCGTAACCGAAACCGCCGGATCCCGAAGGCGATTTTGCTATCATGCCTTCACAGGAACCTTCAAATACAGAAAGAACCCCTTCAGAAGATAAATGGGCAATGGCGCATACGAAGCGCGCCGTTCGTTTATCATCCGGAATATTTTTCATTTTTTCAATTAATGCGGAGTTTCTTTCTGCGTCGGTTTTCAAATTCATATACCGAGCAGAATGTATTCCCGGCTCGCCGTTTAACGCATCGACAACCAGTCCTGAATCATCGGCAATGATATGAGTTGAAAATATTTCTGCCGCCGCACGAGCCTTGATTACAGCATTCTCGGCAAAAGTCATACCGTTTTCTTCGGGAATATTTATCTGCCTTAAAACAGACATAGGTATCACACGAACACCGGATGAAACCTGAAATATTTTTTCGATCTCGCGGATTTTGCCGTTATTTGAAGTTGCAACAGTAATAATCATAATAAAAACGCTATAAAATCAGAGTATTTTTTGCCAAGCATTTTATGCACCGGCAATAAAAGCAACAGTCCTTCCGTAATTTGAACCGTCATCCGAAAACGAAATAACCCTTGGATCTTTTGAAAGAATATCATGAACGATCTTCTTTTTATGAAACAGGCCTTTACCGTGAATGATAACAATGCTTTTCAAACCGTCTCTGAGTGATTCTTCAATCAGAACATCAAGCAGAAACGGAATATCTTTTGCCGTAAAACAATGTAGATCAAGCTCACCGTCAAATTCGCTCACAGCACTTTTACACAAATGAAAGTCATGTCTTCTTTTCTTCCGTATTTGCCGATAAAACTTCCAGTTACACTTTTCAAACGGCAGAGTATTTCTTCGACATCAGGCTTCGAAGACGAAATAACATCCATTGCTCTCTTCAATCCGAAATGACTGGAGTTCTCGTCACGGAGATTTATTATTCCATCCGTTAGAACAACCAGTATATCACCGCTTGTAAGCTGTACTCTTATCTTTTTGGCTTTAATATTTTTGTT
>Ga0116156_10005764_pt1 | contig 10210 bp, 8 predicted proteins | sample AD_UKC045_MetaG_FD_89891 | JGI IMG/M metagenome (GOLD analysis project Ga0116156, IMG submission 89891) | Active sludge microbial communities of municipal wastewater-treating anaerobic digesters from USA - AD_UKC045_MetaG | ecosystem: Engineered > Bioreactor > Anaerobic > Digestate | place: USA... | reverse complement strand
TAAAGAAAATTTAAATTGTAATCAAAGTCAATATAGAAGTGAAATATAAGAAAAAAAATCTTGTATTACTTTGAAAACAAAGGGTTGGAACTTTACACCAACATTTGGGACTTAACTCAAGAAAAGGGATGAATTTTATCATCATTATAGAAATTAGATGTAGGAGGAAAAAATGACTAAAGATGAACTCGTAAAAAAAGTTGCAGAAGAAGCGCAAATAAGCAGAAATGAAGCAAACATGGCTGTTAATATTATTTTTGAAAGTATTACTGATGCACTGAAAAAAAATGAACGCGTTACCTTTACTGGTTTTGGTTCGTTCTCTGTTGCAGTCAGAAAAGCAAGAAAAGGCTACAATCCTCTGACAAAATCAGAAATTGATATCCCAGAAAAAAAAGTGCCAGTTTTTAAGGCAGGTTCAAAACTAAAAGAATTCATCAAATAAATTTACTTATCGATATAGAGAGGATACAATGAAATTTACAATTAATAAAAAAGATTTTGTACATTATGTTCAACATGTAACCCAGATTGTTCCAACAAAACCTACTATGCAGATTGTAGGTAGTATTATGCTGGAATGTTCTGAAGAATTAAATACTATCAAACTGGTTACCACTGACCTCAATATTACAGTTGTTGTCGATATTCAGGCAAATGTACTTGAAAGTGGCACAATCTGTATTTCTGCAAAGAGCTTTTCAGATATTGTTCAGGCATTACCTGAATCAATGATTCATTTTGAAACTATTGTAGATAAACTCAAGATAACCTGTGAAAAATCCAGCTTTAATCTTAATTTTATGGATTGTTCTCTATTCCCTGTTATCCCTAGTTACAGCAGAGATAATGAGTTAAAACTTGAGAAAAAAGTCGTATCAAAAATGATTGAAAATACTGCCTTTGCTACAGGGTCTGATGCTACTAATCAGATGTATTCAGGTATTTACTGCAGTTTTTCCGCTTCAGAGCAAATTATGGCTGCAACAGATAGTAAACGTATTGCTGAAGTAAAGACTTTTACACCAATGAACATATTGGATCCTTTTGAATTTGTCATTTCAGTAAAATCTCTAACATTCCTGGAAAAATTCTTAAATGGCTCATCTGAAGATATTGTGATGATTAATGAAGACAAAAAAATAGTCTTCATTTACGAAAATGTTATCATCATTTCCAGTAAATATGAAGGTAAGTATCCTATTTATTCTGTTGTTTTCAAAAAAGAACATGAACACATGATGCTCATTGATAAAAGCTTCTTAAAAGATGCAATTCGAAGAGTTGCATTATTAGGTACAAATGATGATAAAAATATCATGAAATTTGATATTAAGCAGAATCAGATTATACTGGAAGCGATCAATAGTGAATTAGGAAATGCGAAAGAAGTGATTGATGATTTTACTTATGACGGAGAACCGATTGTTTTTGGTTTAAATTCAAAATTTGTTCTTTCTTTCTTAAATGTGATAGAATCAGATGAAGTGATCTTTAAAATTGGTAAAGCAACTGAGCCAGTTTGGGTATTAAATAATTCTGATGATAAGTCCATGATGATTCGTTTTGTTGTTATGCCTTTAAGGCTCGAATAGTTTAATATGGAGAGACTTTCATGTCTCTCCTTTTCTTTTTTTTGGGGATCATTTTTGTATATAAAATCCATCAAACTGGTGAACTTCAGAAACTATAGTGAATCAAAATTTGATTTTGATCCAAAAGGTTGCATTATTGTTGGAAAAAATGGAATTGGTAAAACAAATTTGCTTGAAGCAATCACTTATTTTGCATTTGGAAAATCGATCCTTAATTCGCGTGATTCAGAACTAATTCGTTTTAATGAGAAGTTTTTTAAGATAATTTCGGTTTTCAATAATAATCAGAATGATATTTCATTTGATATCTCTTACCAAAGTTATAAAAACATCAATATCAATGATGTTTGGGTGAAGCGAATTAGTGAATTGTATCAGTATTTACAGATTATTTATTTTTCTCCAGATGATATTAATCTGATTATTGGTACTCCTAAAAACAGACGTTCTTTTTTAGATCTTTCGATTTTTAAGATTTATTGGGGATACATTGAAGTGATGAAGATGTATCAGAATATCCTGACCCAGAGAAATGCTCTACTTAAAACTGATTATCATCCTGCTGAAAAGAAAGCCTGGGATGAACAGCTTGCAACCCTTGGCTCTGATATTATCGATTACCGTTTGAAGTTTTTAAAAGATTTTTCGCCTATATTCCAAACCTGTTATGAGAATATCAGTGGATATTCTGAACGAATTGATATCGATTATGTCACCCAGTTTAGTTATAAAACTAATCAAATTAAGAAAGATTTTCTGTCAGAACTTAAAAAGATAGAGAATCAGGAAAAGATTACACAAAGAACACTGATTGGTCCACATTTGGATGATTTGCTAATAAAAATTGATAAACAACCTGTCGTAAAGTATGCCTCACAAGGTCAAAAAAGAAGTATCGTTATTGCCTTAAAGATTGCATTAGCTCAGATGATTCAAAAGATAAGCAGTACTTATCCAATTTTGATTTTTGATGATACTTTGGCAGAATTAGATCAACATCGCTCCAGAAATCTGATTGACTTGTTGTCAAAGAGTCATCAGATTTTTATAGCTACTCCAAATATAGATCATTATAAACACTTTGAACTGCCTGTGTTAAATCTGGAAGATTTTTTAACTGAACATGGGGTTCAATATGAGAGCACTTCAGTGTTAGAAGATGAATCATCTCAATCTTCTGAATGTAATTGAGTTAAACAAATTTAGATAATGTTCATTTTAAATAAGTAAAAAGTTGGATATGAAGCTTAAAGAATTAAAAAAGAATACAATTGGCTGGATTTTATATGATTTTGCTGATTCTTCGTTTGTAACGGTAATGGTTACCGTTTTATTCAGTATGTATTTTAAAAACCATATTGTTAATCAAGGTGAACTGGGTACCGCATTGTGGGGGAGAGCTGTCAGCGTATCGATGTTGATGGTAGCAGTTCTGGCACCTGTTTTAGGTGCAATTGCAGATTATTCACATTCTAAAAAGTTGTTATTGAGTATTTTTACCTATGCTTGTGTTGCTTTTACAAGTGTTTTATTCTTTTCAAAACCAGGTATGATTTTTTTCTCAATGATTATATTTATCTTTGCTAATTTTGCATTTAACAGTGCGAATGTTTTTTATAACGCTTTTTTACCGATGGTATCAGAACCTGACAACCTTGGAAAGATTTCTGGTATTGCATGGGGGATTGGATATTTAGGCGGTCTTGTCTCTTTATTGCTGGTAATGCCAGTTGTTAAAATGTCTTTAAATCATTATCTGAACTGGCGAATTTCTTTTTTAATTGTAGCTGTTTTCTATGCTGTTTTTGCATTACCGACCATGCTGTGGGTTAAAGATAAAACAGGGCATGTTCACAGAACTCATTCCTATCTAAAAATTGCTTATTTAAGGTTAAAGGATACCGTGTTGAATATCAGAAAATACAAAGAATTGCTTAAGTTTCTGATTTCTTATTTGTTGTATAATGATGGAATCACTGTGGTAATAAGTTTTGCTTCCATTTATGGCGCATTTCGTTTTAATATGAATGCTTCTGAAATGATTGTTTATTTTATTATTGCTCAGCCGGCTTCTTTTATCGGTGCATTGATATTTGGATATCTGTTTGATAAAATAGGTGCTAAAAAGAGTATCAGTATTACGCTAGTTATGTGGATTTTTACGGTTCTTTGGGTATATTTTTGTCAGACAAAAACGGAATATTACTTTATCGGCTTGGCTGCAGGATTTGCTATGGGATCGAGTCAGTCAAACAGTAGGGCATTCTTCTCACGATTAACACCACCAGATAAAATGACAGAATTCTTTGGCTTTTATAGTGTTACAGGTCGCCTAGCTTCGGTGATAGGTCCTCTTTTATACGGTGAAATTGCTAATCGAACTGGGGACCAGAGAATGGCCATATTAAGCATCATTATATTTTTTATAACAGGACTTATCGTATTGCAGTTTGTAAAAGAGGATAAAGTCGTTTTAAAGGTTTAATCTTAGTTTTAAGTTTTCATTTTTCCAAAGGATTTCTTATTGATTCTCATATCATTCTCTTTTCTTTCCTGGAGAAAACAGAACTTTTATATTGTGATTTAAAGCTCTCATCTTGACAGAATAATCTGTTCATAAATAATGACTTTCAGGAGAAAATATGCTGGAATACTTTAGAATGATAATTAAATACATTAGCTTCAAACGTTTAATAAACATAGTCCTCATTTATTTATCTTATTATATGTCTATCATTTTTAGAAAAGTTTTTGTATGGGGATATCCTCCAATATTGATGATTGAACCGACTAATATCTGTAATTTGAAATGTCCGCTTTGTCCATCTGGTACTGATCAGTTAAAGAGACCAAAGGGATATATGAATTTGGATACATTTAAAACAATTATCAAAGAAGTATCTCCTTATTCCTTTATGCTGATTATGTGGAATCAGGGTGAACCCTTTCTAAATCCGGATTTTATAGAAATGTGTCAGATTGCTAAAGCGCATAATATGTTGTTGTTGGTTTCTACAAATGCAAACAGAATGCCGGATGCAAAAGAAATTTTGAAAGCAGGCATAGACCGTTTAATTATATCAGCTGATGGAGCAAGTCAGGAAACCTACAATCTTTACAGAAAAAATGGCGATTTATCTAAAGTGATTGAGAATGTTAAAGCCATTGTTGCTGAGAAAAAAGTGAGAGGTAGTCGTTTACCAAGAATTATCTGGCAGTTTATTGTGATGAAACATAATGAACACGAAGAAAAAAAGATTAAAGAGTTGGCTCTGGATTTAGAAGTTGATCAGCTCCAATTGAAAACAGTTCAAATCTATGCTAAAGAAGATATTTATAATTTTTTGCCTGATAATCCAAAATATAGACGTTATAAGATTAAAGGGGATAATTTTGAACTAAAATATGGTATAAAAAATCGTTGTCGTAGAATCTGGACTCAACCTGTAGTGAATTGGGATGGGGAAATGGCAGTTTGTTGTTTTGATAAAGATAATGATTTTAAGATAGGCAATATACAGAATCATTCCTTTAAACACTTGTGGAAAAGCAAACCTTTTAACGCTATGAGAAAAAGGATTTTAACTGATCGAAAGCAGATTGAGATGTGTCGTAATTGTGGAGAAGGTGTTTCTCTAAAGATAAAAAATAAAGATTAAGATAAAGTGAGGATAAATGAGCCCAAAGATTAGAGTAAAAGGAACTGAAATTAAAAGTGAATCAGAGTATAAATACGAATTGCCAATATTACCTCTAAGAGAGCAGATGGTTTTTCCTTTTGTCATTTTTCCTATCGTTGCAGGTCGTAAAGGCTCTGTAGATGCTGTACAACTGGCTTTAAATTCTTATGATAATAAAATATTTGTAGTGACTCAAAAGAAGAATGCACATAAAGAGAAATATCCTACCGTTGGAGATTTGTATAAAACAGGTACTATTTGTACGATATCTCAAATGTTTCGTTTACCAGACGGAACCCTTAGAGTCATTCTTCAGGGAGAAAGAAAAGCGTCTGTCGTAAAATATTTTAAAAGAAAAGATCATTTTCATGCCGAATTATTGCCTTTTCCAACTCAGCCAGTTGATGAAACGACAGTATTGAAAGGCTATGTTAAAACATTTTTGACAACTATTGAAAGATATTTAAAAATGGATAAGGGCTTGCCAGGGGATCTTTTTAAAAACATTAGTATGATAAAGAATCCTTATGAGATATTTTATTTTGCTTTAGCAAATCTGGAAATGCCATTACAAAAGAAACAGTATTTCTTTGATTTAGAAGAAATCAATGATGGATTACAAGAGCTTGTACTTTATATTCTTGAGCAGATTGAAGTTTTAAAGATTCAAAATGACCTTGAAAGTAAAGTAAAAAAACAAATAACAAAATCTCAAAAAGAGTATTTCTTAAATGAACAACTTAAAGTCATTCATAAAGAATTAGGAATAGATGAAGATGAATCAGATAACCTGGTTAATTTAAAAAAGCGTATTGCAGAACTCAAATTACCTGATGAAGTGAGAAAAAAAGCAGAAGAAGAATATAAAAAGCTGACACGACTTTCTCCACATATGCCAGAATATTTTGTCGTTTACAATTACATCAGCTGGATTTTAGATTTACCTTGGGAGCAATCAAAATCAAAAGAAATTGATATTGCAGAATCTCAGACAATATTAGATCGAGATCATTATGGACTTGAGAAAGTGAAAGACAGAATATTAGAATACCTGGCCGTATTAAAAATTAGTGATAAAGTAAAAGGTCAGATAATATGTTTTGTTGGACCTCCAGGAGTTGGAAAGACTTCTTTGGGAAAATCAATTGCTGAATCTCTTGGTAGAGAATTTATTCGAATTTCTCTTGGTGGTGTCCGTGATGAAGCGGAAATCAGAGGTCACAGGAGAACCTATGTAGGTGCGATTCCAGGTGTGATCATTCAGAGTATGAAAAAAGCTGGCTCACTCAATCCATTGATCATGCTTGATGAAATTGATAAAATGAGTATGGACTTTAAAGGTGATCCTGCATCTGCATTGTTGGAAGTACTTGATCCAGAACAAAATAAAAACTTTAGAGATCATTATCTGGATTTTGGTTATGATTTATCTCAGGTTTTATTTATTACAACTGCCAATTCTGTGTCAAATATCCCCAGACCATTGTATGATCGTATGGAAGTGATTGCAATGCCTGGCTATACAGAAATTGAAAAAAAAGAAATTGCTCTTCGACATTTGCTTCGTAAAAAGATTGATGAGTTAAATATTAGAGAAAAACTTGAGATAACAATAAATGAAAATATCGTATTACAGGTAATTCAAAAATATACCAGAGAAGCTGGTGTGCGAGAACTGGAAAGAAAACTGGGTACTATTTTAAGAAAAATAGTTAAAAAATATGTGGCTAACGAAGTTAAGGAGCAATTTGTTGTTACAGACAAGGATTTAAGAGAATTCTTAGGGGCAGAACCCTATTTGTTATCAGAAGTACCTGAAAAAGATACATTAGGAGTGGTTGTTGGTCTGGCATGGACACCTGTTGGCGGAGATATTCTGTTGCTGGAAGCTTTAAAACATAAAGGTAATGGGAAGATTTCAATTACGGGAAAGATTGGTCAGGTTATGCAGGAATCAGCCAAAGCTGCATATAGTTATGCGAGAAGTCATTGCCAGGAATTGGGTATTCCTGAAGATTTTTATAAAAGCTATGATTTACATATTCATGTACCGGAAGGGGCTGTACCAAAAGATGGACCTTCTGCAGGAGTAGGACTTGCAACGATTATCGTTTCAATTTTTGCTGACAGACCAGTCTGTCATCACGTTGCAATGACTGGAGAAGTGACTTTGACAGGAAGAGTGCTGGCAATTGGTGGCCTTGCTCAAAAATTGATGGCTGCAAAACGGACCGGTATTAAGAAAGTTATTATTCCAAAAGCGAATATTCCTGATTTTGAGGAAGTAAAACCAGAAATTAAAGAAGGGATGGAATTTGTCTTTGTAGAAACAATTGACGAAGTGCTTTCACATAGCCTCCATCCAATCCAGAAAGTAAGTACTGATGAAACTAAACCTGCTCGAAAAAAAAGAAAATCCGGATCAGTCGAATAGTTATTATATCCAAATACCCCGTGAAGAAGTGATCTTCATGGGGTTGATTCTTGAATCTCTTGAGGGCTGGTGTAGCTATACAACTCTTGATAAAAAGGAATCTATCCTTTTAATTGAAGTCATCAAAGATTACAAGAGTGATTTTGAACGATTATTAGATTGTATTGTTAAACATGATTTTATAAATAACAAAAAATAGATCAATTATTGATTTAACCCGAAATATGAAGAAGGATTGGAGAAATTATGAGAAAAAATCATTTTATATTAGTTTTAATGATTTTAATTATTGGTATGTTGTTTGGAAAGGGAAGAGAATGCATTTTCTTATCTATTAGTCCTTCAGCAGTCAATGCAGGAATGGGGGATAATGGGGTAGCTGATGTTTGGCATCAGAATGCTTTTTCTGCTTGGTCCAATCCGGCATTAGCTTCTTTTCATGAAGGAGTTTCATTCAGTTATTTGGATGATAAACATTATGAGAAGATAAAACCGGTTATGAAGTTTTCAGCAGCTTATATGAATTTTGCAATAAAGGGAATTGGCATCAATATCCCATTACCCAATTCAGATGGATTTAATGGTACCTCTTTGGATTATGGTAAGCAATTTGTTTATAATGAAAACTATCAGATTGTTGCTATTGCAGATAATTTTGAATTTGCAAAAAACTATAGTTTTGCACTCAATACAGATCTGGTTAAATCTATTGCTCCTGATTATTTAAAACTTGGTATCGGCTTAACTTATTCAGACATTACTTCAAAACTAGGGATTGATGATTCATCCAAAGTGGAGACTGATTGTATCAATTTTGGATTGGCAGCAAAAATTGACTTAAGCTCTTTTATAGAAAGTCAAAATGTCAGAATGGAAGCTTCATTAGGCTATTGTAAGAACAATATCAATCATAATACTTATGAACGATTGGATGAAAATTACGGAGAATCGTATATTATGGATTCAGATAATTTTGCTATCGGAATCAGATATCATCAAACATTAGATCATTTTGTTACGAATGAGCATCTTATAAAGATTTTAAAAAATACTTGGTCTGGACAGTTATCTTCTGGTATTTCAACTTTAGAAGACTATCATGCGGTTTCATTTGGCACGGAAGTTGGTTTTTTAGATACAGTCTTTCTGCGTTTTGGCAACTATCATGATGCCAAGGGGCAAATCAGCGGTTTGACTTATGGATATGGTCTTAAACTTAATGCTTTGGATTATGGTTTTATTGAGTATAATTATGCGAAATACCCCGGATGAGAAATTCAAAATACTCAAATGAAATGGGATATTTCTGCCGGCATAAATTTACAACTTTTCTAACAGACCTAAACTATGTTTTTTAGCAGACAACATGTCTGCTTTTTTTTATCAGGAAAAAGATAAGTGAATTTTAATTGACATATTTTACAGAATGATAATTATGATTCAAAGTGTGAAAATTAAAAAGATGGATGTCTTATGAAAAATGTTTTAAAAATATACAAGTTTGTTTTACAATATCCTTATGATATTACTATGGGTTTAATCTCCCTGATATTGTTTTCAGCATTCAGCGGAATCAGTATAACGCTTGTGATTCCCGTTTTTGATCAGATTTTTACAGTTAGAGATGCAGGTTATGTTAAATATAAGGTTTTTAATGAATTTTATGAAGCCGTAAAATCGCACTTCTATTCAATCTGGCAGAATTCATCATTTACATTTTCAGTGAGTTATTTTGATCCTTACTGGAAAGAATTACGCTTATTGATGGGGCAAGCTGATCCGTATATGTTATTATGGGTTATCTGTGTTTTGTTGGTTGGGCTGTTTCTGCTGAAAAACATCTTTTATATTTTAAACAGGATATTCTTTGTTAATCTCAGAGGAAAATCAATCAATGCGATTCGTAATTATTGCTATAAGAAATACCTGAGTCAATCATACTCCTTTTTCAATCAAAACAGAGTGGGTGATTCCATCGTTAGAATGGTAAATGATATTGATATTGTTAATAACTATTTTATTGATAATGCTTTGAAAATCGTACGCGAGTTGTTTTCAATTTTTATCTTTGCTTTTATTGCTATTCGTTTAAATCCTAAACTTTTTTTGTTTAGTATTTTATTTTTACCTGGTTTTACTTTTGGTGTGAACTTTATCTCCAGAAAAATTAAAAAATATGCAAAGAAAATTCAGAATGAACTTTCCAATATGTTTTCCAATATAGAAGAAGTGCTTAACAGCATGAGAATCGTAAAGGCTTTTTGTCGAGAAGATTATGAATATCATAAATTAGTTGTAATCAACCGGAAATTTTTTAAATTCTGGAGAAAATCACAGGTTTACTGGTCATTTGGCGTTCCATTAGGTGAAATCAGCACAGTAATCACTGGTATTGCAATTTTGATAGTTGGAGCTCAAAGTATATTAAATCGCCAAAGTGACTTTTCATTTGGTGATTTTACGGCTTTTCTGTTTGCTGTGTTTTCAATGCTTCATCCTTT
>Ga0116156_10005759_pt1 | contig 10218 bp, 8 predicted proteins | sample AD_UKC045_MetaG_FD_89891 | JGI IMG/M metagenome (GOLD analysis project Ga0116156, IMG submission 89891) | Active sludge microbial communities of municipal wastewater-treating anaerobic digesters from USA - AD_UKC045_MetaG | ecosystem: Engineered > Bioreactor > Anaerobic > Digestate | place: USA... | reverse complement strand
TGGGACTACGCCGACTGGAACCCAGATAAGCGAGAGAACATTCCCCAGCGGCGGCTGATGTATTTCGTCGTCGCCCAGGTCCCTGCTCGCGGGGCGAGAACCTTCGAGATGAAGATGCGTGTCAGTCCTGACCGCGACTGGAAGCACCTGCTGGAACCGTACCGCGAGCATTTCCAGGCAACCTTCGGCCCGGTCCGCTACAAAGCCGACTCCCGCTGGATTGCCACGGACTATCTGAACCACAGCCAGCAGGCCGTTTCGCCGAGCAATCCCTACGGTTTTCACGGCGGGGCCCGGCGATTCGACCGGCCCGAAGGCGTCCAGGAGTTTTGCGACCAGCTGATCCCGGTGCTGAAACGGGCCAACGGGCAGGGAGTGATCGTCTGGGGCCAGGGCGGCGACGATTCTCGCGGGGCCATGTATCGACCGGATTTCGACGTCCTGCCGCCCGAAGTGGAAGCCAACTGGAAGGCGCTGGCTCAGCGTTTCCGCGAAGCCGGCCTGAAGATCGGCGTGACGACCCGGCCGGCGGATATGGCGGTACGGCTGGACTGGAAGTCGGACCAGGTGATCTCGATCAACGCCGACGATCCCGGACACCAGGTCATGCTCTGGCGACGTTTCCAGAATATGGTCGAGAAAGGCTGCTCGCTCTTCTACCTGGATAGCTTCGGCAACGACCTGGAGCACGTGAAACTCATGCGGCTGCTGCGAGAGAAGCTGGGCCCGGACGTGCTGACCTTTGCCGAGCACCAGTGCGACGCCATCCTCCCGTACTCAGGCGGTTACTCCGAGACCACCTTTCACGCCGCGAAGCCGGGGCAGGAGCCGGGTTACCGAATCTGGTCTGGACTGGACAACTGGGAAATCTACCGTTGGCTGGTTCCAGGAGCGCAGCTCGCCGCCCGGCTGTACCAGATCGAGGGCAAGATCCCCGAAGGCTTCCAGACGGCCGATGAGTTCTTCTACCGTAACCGGGTGACGCCGCTGTTGCCGGTGAGCGACATCCAACGGGCCGGATCGCTGGAAGGAACCCAGTTGCGCTATCTCGACGGATTGGGCAACTGGAAGTCTACTCCAGACACCCCGTAATCTTCTTCGTCACCTGCTCGACCTGAGCCACGACGCCCTGGGCGTTGAAATGCACGCCGTCCGGGGACCAGTACTCGGGATGGTCCTTCACCAGGTCGTACAGATCGTCCACGGCAATGCCCTCCCGGGCCACGATCGCCTCGGCGATCTTATTCCTGGCCTGCACCCGTTTGGTGTTCTCGGCGATTACGTCCAGCTTGCCCGCTTGCCGCATCGGCGTGATGGTGGCCCAGATCAGCTTGGCCTGCGGGCCGTGCTTGCGGAGCGTCGCTACGAGTTCAGGAAACGCTCGCTGGTACTCCTCTTCGCTGTAGCCCCAGCCGTGCAGACCGTTGTTGAAGTGGACGACGTCGAAGCGGCACTGGTCGAGCACCAGCGCCACTTCGGCCAGCAGCACTGGGTCGCCGATGGACTTCGAGGTCGTCAGCCGGGCCACGGATACCTTGCCTTTCAGTGCGTCAGCGACCTTGCCGTGGTAGCCCTGGGTGATCGAGTCGCCGATCAAGAGCACTCGGGGCAAGTCGGTGCCGTTGGCGTCGGGAATCCAGATGTTGCACCACTCGATGGCTTCCCGGGAGATGTGCGGTTCCTGGGCGGAAGCCATCGTCGCTGCCAGAATGATCAGCAGCACCGAACCATGATGTAACGGCTGTCTCATCCACGGTCCTCCTTCAGATCTCCGAAATGGGGAATCCACTGTCCGCGTTGGCTGCCTTCCTGCGTGCCTCCTCGCGCTGCTGCCGCTTCATTTCTTCCTCCCGCAAATAGGCGTTCCACTGGTCGCGCCAGGCTTCGATGTCGACCAAGGTCTTCCTCTCCCACCTGAACTTGGCGACATGCAGTCACCGCGAGTAGCCCGCCGTTCTCGACGATCTCCGGCGCGAACCTCCCGTTGAACCACAGGCCGGTCATGTGGGCCACGAGCGGGGCGTCGTTGAAGTTGAGTGGGACCGCTGGCCGCCGTGAACCGGCTGCGGAGCTGTCGCGATGTTCGCCTTCGGCACGGCGAACGACCACTTGGCCTTGGAAATCTCGCCGGACTCAAAGTCGTCGAAAAGGAGCACGGCCGGGTCGCCCCGCAGGCCAACGTCGTCCGGATAGCGTGCCGACAAAGGTTGATCGTCCTTGTCGGCTGCCGCGGCCCAGGGACAGAACAACAACGGGAACAGCATCCACAGCCCGTTTCGAGTCATCGCCATTTCCTTGTTCCAGCAGCTAAGCCGTTCCAGCAACTTTGCCGCATCGTGATGATTTGCCCGTCTCAGTGGCTGTCCGAATCGCCGTCCGATGTTGGGATTATCTCGTGCTGGCCTTCGCCTCGGCGGCCCGCCGCTGGCTGAGGATGCGCTCGAACAGGCCCTTGAGCCGCGGGTCCGACTTGCCGTCGATCCCTTCCGCGCAACTGAGGAACTCCAGGAGTCGGCCGGTCAGATCGCCCGTACACCAGTGAGCGTGCCGGGTCCGGCCCTCCGGCCGTTCGAGATCCAGCATGATGAAATCCAGGGAGTCACAGGGATAGCTGGCAGTCCGCTGCCGGGCCAAGCCGATGCGAAAGGCAAGCTGGCACAGAGCCAGATCCGGTTTCGAGAGGGCGACCCTGCCGCCCAGCAGCAAGCCGGCGGTGGTACTGGGCTCGGATGCTGCAGCCTTCGTGGGCTCAGCGGCAAGTGCCGTCTCGCCCCAGGCGGCAGCCAATCCGCTGACCGCCGTCGCCGTCACCAGCGATTTCTCCAGGAACCCTCGTCGCGTAACCTGACTGGACATTCGGACTCTCCCTGGAAAAGTAGCCCTCATCGCTCGCCTCGCTCTTGTTGCCATTCGTAGATCGACGCAACGGTCGGCTTTGGCCGAGGAGCGTCGCCCAGGGGGTGGATTTGGTTCCCTTCGACCGTCCCCGCTGCGGCCTTGCCGGAGAGGATCTTTCCATTGCCGCCGTAAAGCTGGTTCGCCAGAATCTCGACGCCGCTGCAATCCGGGGAGGCGAGTTGAATCAGCGCGGCCTTCGGGTCTTTGAGCACGAAGACATTTCCTCGGATGATGTGATCAAAGCTGCCCGTCTTCGCGTAGACGCCGTTGCCCTGCTCAGCCTGGAAGCGATTGTAGAGGATGAGCCAGTTCTCGTTCATCCCGCCCATCCACAGCCCTGTCTTGGGCGAGCGGATGTCGCAGTTATAGACGACGTTGCGCGGGCCGTTGGGGCCATGGGCGGTGTCTTCGGGCGGCGAAGCCCACATGCCGTAGCCATAGCCGCCGTTGCCGATCGCCGATTCGATCACGCACTGCTCGATCAAGTTCTCGTGCGTCCAGCCCGCATGCCACTGCGCATCACTCTGGTGAAAAGCGCTCTGACGGATCACGTTGCCGCTGGCCGCCCACTGGAACAGCGGTCCATGCCGCAGCTTGAACGTCTCGACATGCTCCATCAAACAGTCCCAACAGCTGTCCCAGCCGGCATAGGCCGTGCCTCCGCCCCCCTTGAACCAGGCGTCGTCGAACACGCAGTCACGGATCTCGCACCACTTGGCCTGACTGCCGTAAACGGGAAAGCGGCCGCACTTCTTCACCGTCACCCCCCGCGCCCAACAATTCCAAGCATGGCTGAACAGCACGCTGCTGATCCAAAGATCCTCGGTCTGCTCGATGTAAAGGTCCTCGACGCCGCAGCGCCGAATGGGCGTGACCTTGCGGACGAACGCGCCGTCGATGGTGGGAAAGTCGATCCGCAGCGGCTGACTCGCCGTGATCGTCTGCCCCTCGACCTTGTCGATCCGCAGCTCGTATTCGCGATAGCGCCCCCAGGTGCAGGCATCCCGCACCAACTTCTTCCAGCGGTCCGTGGCCGGGGCTGCGATGTGCAGGCAGTCGCCGGGGGCAAGATCCGCGGTCGTCTCCAAGACCAACGTCCGATCGCCCCGTCGGCCGTCACGAGCCAGCTTCACGGGACGACCGACCAGGCCCTTGCCCGCGAATCGAATTGCCGCCGTCCAATCTGCGGTCTCCCGCGTGTCGATATGCTCTGAATCGAGGACGACGGGAATCTCGGCCTGCAAGGTCGTTCCATTCTTGTATCGGGCGATCCCGCGGAGCGTATGCCGTCCATCGGGCAGACGGCCGACGATGGTCCTGCCGGTCGTACCCGTGGCGAAGGTGTTGCCCGAGTGCTGGCTCCGTGCCCACTGATGGATGGTTTGGTTGTCTGCGAGGATTTCCATCGTTTCCAGTCCGGCGGGGCGACAATGGAGCGTAATCGGGGTCGCCTTGCCGATCCGCTCGTTCGGCTCCAGGCCGAAGAATGTCACGCCGCCGGGAGGCAAGGCGTAGCGGAAGATAAGCCGCGTCTTCTGCGGGCCCTGGCCGCGGATCACGACGCCATCGTGCCGAACGGTGACCGGCCAATCGAGATGGTACGTTCCCTCACCCAGCAGTACCGCCCCGCCGCCTTTCTGTCCCACGGCCCCGCAAGCTCGATCCAGGGCTGCGGAATCGTCCTGGCCGTCATCTGCCCGGCCACCAAAGTCCTCGATCTTGGCCGCCACGGTCACCTGGGGAATCCCACCCTGCACGCCGCAACGCGTCCAGTTGGGATAGACGATTCCGTCCGGCCCCACGATGTCGGCGGCCGTCAACCGCTCCGTCTCCGAGGGCTTGATCTTGTATTGTCCTGTCCAGGGTGGTTCGTTCGCCTCGTCGCCTGCCAGGGCGGGAGCAGTGAGGCACAACAGCAAGATCATGGTCGGGGTCTTCACAGTTGCTGTCCTTTCATGGGTCCTGCAACACCAATTCGACAAATACGGACTGACCAGGAGGGACGGAAAGTGCCAAGCCTTGGCCGAGCGGCAGTTCCTGATTGGTGCCCCGCATCTATGGTGTCCATTTGTCGGTCTCCTTGCTCTCGTCATGGGCTTGGTTTCGGCGATGGACGGCTGGATGGCTCTTGGGCAGAAATCAGCGAGCTGATTTCCGCATCGCCCAGCGCGCGACAGTACAGCCGCAGGTCCTTCATCCGCCCGTTGAAAAAGTCGTGCTGTCCGAAGCCAATCCGTAGCGGCGACGGCGTGGAGAGGTCATACTCGGCCGGGTCGTAGAGTGCCCCACCAAATCCAACTGCTGCTGAGCCAGGCATGCACCACTCAGCACAAACCAGATCGCAAGACTGTGGGAGATTCGCGTGTTATTCATCTTTGCGGCTTCAGATGCTTGTCAAAGAACCAAAGAAGAAGGTGTCTGCTGCCCGGCCGCGCCGCGCAATCCAGAGACATCATACTCGATGCGGGCCACGCTGCCCACGGTTGGCGAACATTGCGAAATCCGCCACCTCGGCCGCGCGTAGCCGGTTGACGCGGTCTCCCCGCAGGGTTAGTCTCAGGCTTGGTTCGCAATGCGGACCGAGAAGATCGGAATACCCGCCAGCACAAGTCCCCCCTGCCATGCTGCCATCCCGTGCATTGATCGTCGCGGTTTTGTCGCTGTTGTGTGCCGCATCGTCGGCTGCCAAACAGGCTTCTGCGGCGGTGCCCGATGGTTTCCCGCGGTTCGTCGTTCCCGGATGGGACAAGGAAATGGACAGCTTGCGGCGGCTGTTCTGGCTCCACTACCAGCCCGCTGGCCCGCTGATCCCGCTCGGGGACCTAGAAGCACGACAAGACGCAACGTGGACTACTACTTCTGGGCGTGGTCCGCTCCGGAGTCCATTCCCTTCGGGGCCCAGGTGCAGGATGGCGGCGGCGTGTTGGGGTTTTCGTATCACGACCTGATGTCCCGGTTGCTGACCGCCGGTCCCGATGATGCGGCACGCCGGCTCCGGGAGATCTGCGCCTGGTTTGACGAAACTCAAGCAGCGGGTGGATATCGGACCTACTACAGCGATCCGGCTCGGGGCACCTTGCAGGGCGGCAATGTGCCCGGCGGCCTGGGGCTGGACAAGGAGTTCTTCGAGTCGGTCCTCGTCCCTCAAGTCATGATCTAGGGGTTCCTGGGATTCCGGCCGACGGTTGACGGCTGCCAGATTGCCCCGCGTCTGCCGAGCGACTGGCCGTCGCTGACGATCACTCGGATTCATCTGCACGATCACGTGCTGGATGTGTCGGTCGCGCGCCAAGCCGTCGAGGTCAAAGACCACAACCCGGACCGCGGCCCCCTGAGTATTTCGGTTCCGGCAGGCTGGTCCTTGAAACGGACGTAGGGATCGGGGCGGCCGCCAGCCCGTGCTTGCTGACGAACTGACTGTCTCGCCAACTCCAGGTAACCTGACCGTCGAAATCCACCGCCACAATTCGGCCGCCGTTGAACGCGGCGTACACCCGGCTCCCATCTGTCACGGGCGTGGGGGTTGCATGGGAGTTCTCAGCCATCTTGCGAGGTGATTCCTGCCCGAACACTTGCTTGTCCCATAGAATCTTCCCCTGGTCGGCGTTAATACAAATCACGTGACAGGATGTCCCGTCCGGCGTGGCCGAGGTCAAGAACACACGGTCCTCCCAGACCACGGGCGAGGACCAGCCGATCCCTGAAATCTCCACACGCCAAGCCACGTTCTCAGCCAGACTCCACGTCAGCGGCAAGTTCTTCTCGTGGGAAATCCCTTGGCCGGTAGGTCCACGGAAGCCGGGCCAGTTCTCGGCAGCGCCGGGGCGAACGAACAGGACTGTGACCACGGTGATCCACGGGAGCGTTCTTGGCAGGCGAGAAAGGGACATGACTTTTCACTCCCGCCGTTGCCCGCGGATCGTAATGGTGACGTGGGCGATCTTCTGGCCCCTGGTGTCGTAGCGCACGAACGCCTTGAGCCATCGGGTCACCAGGCGATGGTGCGTGGGCAGGGTGTCGATGGTGCTCTCCAAGAGAATCGTGCTTTGCTCTTCGTTCGCCGCACGGTACAAAGCGCACGTGTTGGAGCTGGACAGCTCGTTGTGCCCGTTGTACGCTGGCGGTTTCCGAGCCGTGAGCGCCTGTCCACAGACAAGTTCGTAGGGTGCAATTCACTCCGCCCGAGCGGACTGAAGCATGTCGAAGAGCCTGTGGACGTGATGGGCCGGCCGGTCGCCCCGCAGCGCTGAAATTCAACCTCGGTCTGTAAATGCTTGGGAAAAGGAGCCGCTCATGCGACCGTTCGTCTTCTGCAGTTGCTTGTTGGTCGTGGCCATCCAAAGTCACCTGGGCCCCGCCGTCGCGGCCGCCGAGAACGGCCCGTTGCGGGTCGCGACTTTTCGCGCGGATCTCACTCCGCCCTTGGGGACGCCGACCTATCCCAGCGGCAAACCGCTGGAAACCGTGGAGACGCCGCTGTTGGCCAAGGGGATCGTGTTGGATGACGGCCGGCAGCGCCTGGTCCTGTGTGCGCTCGACTGGTGCGGTCTGTGCGGGCCCGCGCATCGCCTGTTTCGAGACAAGATCGCCGAGGCGGCGGGGACCGATGTCTCGCACGTGACGTTCCACACCGTTCACCAACACACGGCGCCGTACATCCCGATCGGTACCCTGGAGGTGCCAGACACGACCGGCGGCCCGTCCGAGAACCTCGAGCCGCCCGCCCTTCATCAGCTGGCGCAACGGCTGGGCGATGCAGTCAAAAAGTCGCTCCAACGGTTCCAGCCGTTCAACTCGGTCGGCACCGGCCAGGCCCCAGTCGATCGCGTCGCCTCGGCGCGGCGGATTCTCACCGACGACGGCAAGATCCTCACACGCTGGAGCGCCTGCCAGGATCCCGATTTGCAGGCCAAGCCGGAAGGTCGCATCGATCCGGTGCTCAAGACGATCACGCTGGCCCACAACGACAAGCCGTTGGTCCGCCTCCACTACTACGCCACACACCCGCAGAGCTTTTATGGCGATGCTCGCGTCTGCTACGATGTTCCGGGGTTCGCCCGCGAGCGGCTGGAAGACAAGGAGCAGGTGTTCCAGATCTACTTCACCGGCTGTGCCGGCGACGTGACCATGGGCAAGTACAACGACGGCCAGCCGCAAGCCCGCGCGGAACTGGCCGACCGGCTGTGCGCGGCCATGCAGGCCTCCGTCGCCGCCACCCGGATGGCGCCGGCGGACCGCATCGTCTGGCGAACGCTGCCCCTGGTGCTGCCGTTGAAGGACGAAGCCGAGTATGACCTCGCCAAGAATCGAGCCTTGCGGGAGGATGCCACGAAGCCGGACAAGGAGCGTTACCAGGGGGCGCGGCGTCTCGCCCTAGCCGAGTGGCTGAGTCAGCCTCTGCAATTGAGCCTGTTGCGCGTGGGACCGGTCGAGGTGGTACACCTGCCCGGCGAAAGCATGATCGAGTTCCAGCTGTTCGCGCAGCAACAGAAGCCGGACCGCTTCGTGGCCGTCGCCGCCTACGGCGATCTGGCAACCGGCTACATCTGCACCGAGCAGGCCTTCTCGCAGGGAGGCTACGAACCGAGCGCGTCACGCGTGGCCCCGAAATCCGAAGCCGTCCTGAAGGAGGCAATCCGCCAGTTGCTGGAGGCGGACTAGGACAGGGCATTGGCGTCGATCTTCTCCAGAAACCGAAGGGCCACCGACCTGCTGCCGCTTGGTTCGCTCCGTAGCACGGCGCTCCGAGCCGTGCCGATTTGCCCATGATTTCGCGACCAACTGCACGGCTCGGAGAGCCATGCTACAAAGATGCACAGCTCCGGCGGTTGCGGGGAGCGCCGATCGCGGCCGCCGATGACCAGAAAACCAGGACACCGTGGAGGAGATATATGACACGATGGACTATTCTCTTTTGCCTCGTTGGCGCTCCTTGCGTTGCCCAGGAAGTCAGGGGCCCAGAAGCGCGGCCGCGCGTGATCATCGAGACCGATGCGGGCGGCGACCCGGATGACGAGCAGTCTCTGGTGCGGCTGCTCGTCTACACCAATGAGTTCGACGTCGAAGGCATCATCGCCAATCGGCCCGTCGCCCGTGACCGCGAGAACCAGAACCCGATTCGCGACGGACTGGGCATCGTCCGTGCGCAGGTCAAGGCCTACGGCCGATGCTACGCGAATCTGGTGCAACACGATCCGCGATTCCCGAAGCCGGAGCAACTGCTTGCGCGTACGGTCGCGGGTTATGACGACACCGAGGACGGCGTGAATCTGATCCTCCGCGCCGTCGACGGCCCCGATCCGCGCCCCGTATGGTTCTGTAACTGGGGCACCGACCACGGCAGCGCCGCCAGTTGCCTCAAGCGGGCTCTTGACCGCGTGCTGCGCCAGCGCGGCCACGACGGCTACGCCCAGTTCAAGAGCCGGCTGCGCCTCAGCTCGTCCGATGCATTCGGCGAACACACGACGACGCTCCAGCCGCCCTTTCCGCTGTGGGTGGACACCTTTCGTCCGCCGCTGGACGGGAAGCGCTGGTATCACCGGTTCTCCGCATTGACCGCGACCGCGGGTGGGTTTGATATCGAGCGTGACGTACGCACCGACCACGGTCCGCTCGGCGCGCTTTACCCGATGAATACCGGCCTGCGGCAGAAGGAGGGCGACACGATGGCTTTTCTGTATCTTGTGCCGACCGGGATGAACGACCCGCAGGAACCGACATGGGGCAGCTGGGCGGGGCGATACGGGCCGAACGAGGAGCATCCGGGCAAGCCCTATTTCTGGGCCAACCAGAAGGACGCGTGGCGTGGCACGACCAGTCGCGACAACACCTTGGCCCGCTGGGCGGCCGATCTGCAGAATGATTTCCGGGCCCGCCTGGACTGGTGCGTGAAACCTCGCGGGGGGGCCAATCACCGGCCCCACGCGGTGCTGAATGGCCGCAACGGATGGGAGGTCCTGCGACTGGAGGCCAAGCCCGGCAGCGTAGTCGAGTTGGACGCGCACGGCTCCAGCGATTCGGACGGGGACACGATCACGCACGAGTGGTTCGTCTACGGCGAGGCGGGAACGCACCGGGGCGAGGTTACCCTGGATGCAGCGGACGGCCCGACGACCCGTTTCATCGCACCGGAGGTCCAACGAGCCGAAACCATCCACATCCTTCTGCGGCTGAGAGATGACGGCGACCCGCCGCTCTGCGCCTATCGGCGGGCGGTAGTCACCATCCGACCGTAAAGCCTCTCATCACCATCCTCCGAGAACAGACGATGAAGACGACTCTCCTTGGCATTCTCGTTGCGTCGCTGGCCGTGGCCGCTCA
>Ga0116156_10005757_pt1 | contig 10220 bp, 6 predicted proteins | sample AD_UKC045_MetaG_FD_89891 | JGI IMG/M metagenome (GOLD analysis project Ga0116156, IMG submission 89891) | Active sludge microbial communities of municipal wastewater-treating anaerobic digesters from USA - AD_UKC045_MetaG | ecosystem: Engineered > Bioreactor > Anaerobic > Digestate | place: USA... | reverse complement strand
CTGTGATCAAGTAACAATAACCCAAAGTACGGAGGCATTATCAAATCAATTACAAGTATTATCAGATTGTGAATCAGCTTTAACGGATATTATTAACTACATTAATGATCTAGAGTTAAAAGATATTAAAGTAACATTCGATCAAAACCTAGAACCATTTACAAGTGGATTCTTATCAGGTGCAGTAGGTTGGGTATTAAACTTTCAAATCCAAACAACCTATAACAAGAACTCTTGTGACTCAATGATAAAAGGTGTTACAATACCAGAGAACTAATGGCAGACGCAAAGCAATTCATTAATTCTAACAAGTTAAAGGCTTTATTGGATAGATATGGTAAAGAAGTTGTAAAAGAAATACAAACTACACTAATACAAAACAAAAAAGTAGCAACAGGATCTTTAGTTAAATCATTTAAATACCAAGTTATTGAAAAGAATAACATTTTAGATTTAAAGATATCAACAGATAGTGATTATGCTTTAATAATTGATAAAGGAAAGAAGGCAAGCAATAAACAAGCACCAGTAGATCCTTTCTTAAAATGGATTAAAGCCAAAGGATTATCAAAAGGATTAAAAAGAGATTTATCATTTGCATATGCTTTATCCAAGAAAGTAAATAAGAAATCTGTAAAAGGATTAGACTTTATGGCTAAATCTCTAAACAAAGTAAAGAGTAAACTTTCTAAAGAAATAAACCAACAATTAAAACAAGATGTACAAGAAGCTGTCTATTTAGAGTTAAATACATTAGCCTCACAATTAAAAATTAAAATATAAAATGTCATATTCTATACTACAAGAACCAAGATTTGTTGAACCCGTTTATAACCAGATTACATTCACGGTAGACTCAAGTAATAAAACAGAATGTAAATTTAAATATATATGTGATGTTTACGTATATGATAATGCTACCTCAACAGACTTATTAGTTGAAACAATTAAGTTATATCCTGAGCCACAATTTGGTTATGGGGTATTTAACATTGCAAGAGTATTAGAAAACTATATGTCTGATACATTACAACAAAATCAAGGAACACCTTTTATGACTTCTACCGGATCTATTCAAAGATATACAGTAAGATTCGGAGAAGAATATGATTCAACTTGTACTAGTACAGCAACAGGTACTTTAGATATAACTTCTGTAGCAGGTAATTATACTTGGAATGGAGTATTCGATGATGATAAATGGTTAGAAATTAAAGAGTTATATAATCAATGGACATTAGATAATGAAACAAGACATTGGTTAACTAATCAACCAGATGAAATAGGTATAAAAAACAACGAACATTACTACTTAAGTTTTATTCAACCGTTTACAGCAGAGACAGCATTAAGAGTAAGAACGTATGATTTTACAGATACATTATTAGGAGATTACTTATTTTACGATCCAATAACTGTTGATACAGATGTAAGTACAAGTTTAATGCAATCAGTAGGAGTAGGTCCAATTGATTTAAATAGACAAGCACCAGATGAATATTTTACAATACCATATGGGTTTAGTATATATCCAACAATCATAACACAAGATGTAGCATCATATAAGTGCTGGATGGTATATAAAAATTTAGATAATGATTGGGTTGAACAATTACCAGATGTAAATTTATTAACACTACCTATGTCTCAAATTGACGGAGATTTAGATGTTTGTGGAACAAGTTGGAAGTATGAAGTAGCAACACCTTATAACTTAGTATTTAACGTAATTGACGGTGTTTGTGAAGAAAGTTATCAAAATATAAATGGACCAAGAGTAATAACAGCAACAGGTAATTATTTGCAACCAGGTATTTATTATCAAGTAACAGTTTTCTTTGATGGATTAACTGTAAATACAGACGCATACTTTGTAATACAAATAGGAGAAACAAATTATGGAGTAAATAGTGCATCAAATACATTTGATGCTCCAACAGTAAGTGCACAACAACTAACAGCAAGATTATTATCAACAGGTGATGGTTTATTAAGATTATCAATAGACACAAACACAATAAGTGATTACGATCCATACTCATTTGCGATTTCTGAAATTGTAATACAACCAGTAGGTCCAGAAGAACCACCTGAACCATTAGGTACAACAATAGCTTCAGCAATTTCTGAACCTAAAACATTTAAAATTAATTGCGGAGATTCTAGATTTGAACCAGTAAGATTAAGATTTCAAAACCCTTTAGGAGGACATGATCATTTTACTTACGAATTAAAATCTGTTGAGAAATTAACATCAACAAGAAACTCTTATACAAAAATAAAAAATACAACAAGAGAAAACGTTGGTTCAAAATACAACTATGAGTCAAGAGGCAAACAAGATTACTATTCAACAACTGAGTTATCTTATAGTGTTAATTCAAATTGGATAACTGAGGAAGAATTAACTTGGTTAAGAGAATTGGTTCAGCTAAGTATGAATGCTTATATGGTTGAAAACGTTTATAGTACAGGATTTTTCCAAGCATATAAAGTAGAAGTAGACTCTATACCATATGCTACTATACAGTTATTAAATGGTCACGAATTTGAAGTAGGAGATGAAATTATTTTATTGTTTGACAATCCAGGAGTAAACGGAGATAAAAACTTTAAAGCAACAGTACTAGTAGCAAACACTACAGAAATACTAACTCTTTGGCCAGACGGTGGCGGTATAGTTGGCGTACAAGGTATTGCTCTAAAAACAACAAGTAAACTATTACCAATAAATATTACAACTACTGATTCAGACTCAAAAAGAAAAACAGTTGATAAGCTATTTAATCAAGAGGTAGCATTCACATCATCAAGCTTTAAAGGACAAGGAAGAAACTAAACAACACACAAATGAACACACAATTATTTATAAAGAAAGATTATACGAATTTAGTTTTAAATCCAAGGTTTAGTCCAACAGCTAGACAATATTGGGAAACGATTGACGAGAACTCAAACTCTTGCGGATCTATGTTTGATATTTTAAACACAGGAGGTTTACATTTAGGCATTCCAGACGCAGTTTGCCAATGGGCAGCAGGTTTATTAACAGTTAATCAAGTCTTTTATCCAAATGACGTTTCTTACATACAAAGAGGAACAAAGTATAATGTTAAAGTTATAATTGATAACTTATCTCAACCAGATCCTTTAAACCCTTGGTACATAAAAGTTAACTTAGGTGGTAATGATTCAATAGAATTAAGCACAGAAGGATATCATTCATTTCAAGTTGTATCAGGACAAGGTACTAATGTAAGTTTAATTGCATTTAACTTTGAAGATTCAAATATTGGATTAGATATTACTTATTTTGAAATCACAGAAGATAGAGATTACGAAATTGAATTAAAAGAAACTGAGTCTATTCCGTTAACATTTAATATTGCAGATATAAAAGACCCAAGTAAAAGAAAAAGTTCTTTCTCTAAGTCAATTAAATTACCTGGAACAAAAGGAAACAATAGAGTATTTGGTCACTTTTTTGAAATAGATGGTGAATCTAAATTTAACCCAGCTAAGAAATTAGATTGTTATTTAATGCAAGATGGGTTTGTAATCTTTGATGGTATACTTCAATTAGATAAAGTAATAAGGTTAAACGGTTCAGATTCAATTGAATACGAAATAACATTATCAGGCAACCTAGCAAACATTTACAAAGAGTGGTCAGATTTAAAACTAAACGAATTAGACTTTAGTGAGTTTGATCATGCCTGGTCAAGAGAGAATCAAATAAAAAGTATTGATGAAGGTTTAATTAAAAAAGATGGAGTTGATTATCAATCTTGGAATATTGCCTCACCAGTATCTTTCTTAGATACGTTTTATGATGTTGATGGTTATTTAGGTTTAGACTTTGGTGTTGGTTTTCCAGGATGTGAAGTAGGAGACACTGTTTGGATCGAAATGGATAACACAGCACAAAATCCACAATATAATGGTTGGTTTAAAGTATTAAAAAGACCTGTAGGACAAGTTGTTGTTAACCAAAGATTTGGAGATAGCAGTCTTTTAGAATCAGGTACTATTAAAAAAATAAGCCCAAAAGGTGAAGGATATTGTTATCCAAGAATACATTATGGAGATCAAATAGGAGATGTTTATAAAGTAACTGATTTGTTTCCAGCAGTATATGCAAAACAATTAATTGACACAGCATTTAATGCAGCTGAGTTTTCATACACATCCGATTTCTTTGATAGTGATCTTTTTAGAAGTTTAATTGTACCAGGTAATGCTGTAACTAATAGTTTCTTAACAGCAAAACAAATTACTGATAGAGAATATCATGTTGAGAAAACAACTACTCAACCAGATATAGCATTTATTCCAGGACCAACAGCACAATTAATTGGAGAAATAGTTTATGATGAAGATGCAACACCAGGCAATTTCAATCCAAACGGTGTCTACAATACATCAATTGGTAGATTTACAGCGCCATTTAACGGTAATTATCAGTTTACTACATCTTTAAATTTAAGTTTTAAAGCACTTCCTGATACAGTACCTGCTTTTTGGGGCAACGATGTCTCTCTTTCTGGAGGTATAACAAATATTAAATTAACTGCATTATTTGTTAAAAATATACTAGGTGTAACTGTTGTTATTGGCTCAGCTAGTCATATAATAGAATTTAAACAGAATAATTTTTTATATCAAATAACAGATCCTGCCGGATTAGTTATAGATGATATAGAATTATCTTTTACAGGTCAGGATTATTTATTACAAAATGAGACTATTTCAACAGTATTATATTTTGAAGTAATAAACACTAGCTCAACTAATTCTGGAACTCCCCAATTAGATTTTAACTATTTTAATAACGGAAGCGGAACATTGATACCGGGTAATGTCTATATAACAGTTAAAGATGGTATTCAATTTAACACAGCAATTAATTCAAACCTAATTGAAGGAGAAGGTATCTCATTAAATACAGTATTAACTGATGTAAAGGTTGGTGACTTCTTTAGTGGTATTGTAAGGGCATTTAATTTATTAGTATTCCCAGATCCAAATAACGATAGAAATTTATTTATTGAGCCAAGAGATACATTTTATACAAGTGATATTATTGATTGGACTGATAAGTTAGATATATCAAAGGATTTAGAAATCATACCTTTAGCAGCAGAGGCTAAAAAGAAATACGTTTACAAATATAAAAGCGATGGAGATTTTTGGAATAAAAACTACCAAGACTCAATTAAATTTATTTATGGTGAATATCAGATAACCACTGACACTGACTTTAATGATGATGAAAGTACTTTAGAGTTAATATTTTCCCCAACTCCTTTAGTAGGTAGAAGAGGAAATCCAGTATATACTGATAACTTAATACTTTCAAGAATAACAAAAGATTTAAATTCAAACGAAATAATTAAATCTAATATTAGATTGTTATACTTAGGTGGCCAAAGAATACCGGCTAACTCTAGTTATGGAATTTCTACTGTTGATGATAATACTATTGAATATCCAGTTTATACTTTATATGCTGGACACTTAGATCAACCTTTAGTACCAACAGTTGATTTAAATTTCTGGCAACCATTTTGGACTTACTTTAAAGTAGATCAATGGTCAACTGGAAACTTATTTAATGTATATCATAGAAATCAATTATTAGATACAATTGATAGAGATGCAAAACTAATCACAGCTTATTTTTATTTACTGCCAAGTGATATTAAAAATCTAGACTTTAGAAAGCAGATCTTTGTTGATGGATCTTATTATAGATTAAATAAAATTACTGATTATAATGGAGCAACACCAGGCTTAACAAAGGTTGAATTAATAAGATTTAATTCGGAAAGGCCTCCTTTTGTTCCAACAACTAAGCCAAGTAATGGAGGAATAGATATTGAAAAGCCTGATACAACTGGCCCAACAGAAAATAGATTACCAATTTTTGACCCAAATGGAAACCAAGCATCAAACGCACAACAAGTTATTTTAGATAACTCTTTTGATAATATTGTGGATTCAAATGCTAATAAAATAACCTTTGTTAATTCAAATAATAATAGAATTATTGGTAATAGAACAAACGTTGTATTAATTAATTCAGACAATTTAACAATTGATGAAGATAATGTAACTTATATTGATGGGATAAAACAATCAACATTGTTATTAAATACAGTTCAAACAGTAACTGGTCCTAATGTAGATAATACAGATCCACAAAATCCAGTTGTTGATAATGAGTTAACTTCTGGTCAACAAGATGCAATTGATAATGCTAATGCACCAGATGCAAGTAATCCCTTAGCTACAATGAATGATATACCAACAATATCAAGTGATTATTCATTAGTAATAAATATAGTTAAAACAGCATTAGCAGGTTTAATAACAGGTGTAACAGTTAATCCAAAAGCACAATATAGAATAACAGATGCAGTAGGATCAACAGCAATTATAAGAGTGTATGGAAAAACAACTGCAACAATTGATACAGTAGCATTTAAAGAAGGTAGTTGGGATGGAACAACTTATGTAGCTGGATCTTTAGGTACTTATAATCTAGGTACTGATACTTTTACGGCTGTATCAGGTGGAGCAGGAGCAACAACATTTATTACTTTAACAGATGTACCTAGTTCATATACAAGTCAAGCAAAGAAACAAATTAAAGTTAATGATGCAGAAACAGGTTTAGAGTTCTTTAATCCAAAAGGTTCAATTAATTTAACAATTGACGGATCGGGAGGAAATATTGTACCAGGAGATGGAGGTTGTGTTACAATGCCTTACTCAGGAGTTATAACAGGATGGGAAATAATGGCAGATGTTTCAGGTTCAATTGTAATTGATGTATGGAAAGACACTTACGCTAACTATCCTCCAACAATAGCTGATACAATAGCTGGAACAGAAAAGCCAACTTTAAGTTCCCAAATTAAGAATCAACTCTTAACCTTATCAAGCTGGACTACTGCAGTAAGTGAAGGAGATATAATTAAATTTAATGTAGACTCATCGAGTACTGTAAATAAAGTCTATTTAACAATATACATAACTAAAACATCATAATATAATGACATACACAATTTTAAACACAAGGGCAGTTGATCAAACAGTTTTTACTTTAGTAGAATATACTTTTGATAATCAAATAGTTACAGTTGAAGTAGCACATTTTAATCCACAAAGTACTATTGAAATAGAAACTAATATTGTAAATAGAGCAGCAACAGAATTACAAAAGATTCAAATAGTAGAGCAATTAAACAATTTATTACCAAGTATTGAATTAAATCAAGCTAAGGATATAAACTTAAACTAAATAAATGGCAACATATTACTTTAGAAATGCAGGTACTGATTGGGGAACCGCTACTAATTGGAGTTTAACGAGTGGAGGTGGAGCAACTGGTGCAGTACCAGACGCAACGCACGATGCAATATTTGATGCTAATTCAGGTCCATGTACAGTTAATGCTTTAGCTAGATCATGTAAAACCTTAACATTTACAGGTTATGCGAATACAATTACTATGTCTAATCAAATCTCTGTTTCAGGTAATATAACCTTACAAGCAGGATTGTTAGTATCTGGCACTGGAAAGTTACTTATGATAATAACTGGAACACTAACTCCAAATGGATTCTCGTGGCCAAACGATTTTGAGTTTAAAGGAACCTCTCAAACATATACATTAGCTACAAACTTTACGGTATTAGGTCAATTAACTTGCTCGGGTGCAACCTTAATTACTATTAACTCAAACACATTATATTGTAATGGTGGAGTATTTACAACAACTACTAGTGGTACAACTGCTATTGAATTAACTGGCGGAAATTGGTCTGGAGGCTGTAATAATACAATCAGCTTAAATACAGCTGGTACAATAACCTTAACCGGCAATATTGTAAAATCATCTGGTACACTTACTTATGTAACAGGTACAATAAATAATTCAGGTGCTTACTCATTGGGTTGGGGAGGTGGAAGTATCAATGTTGGCAACAACATAATATGGAATAATATAACAGTTGGAACAGGAACAAATACACTAGTAAATGATTTACATGCAACAGGTAATTTTATAACAGGTAATGGAGGTGTATTAAATGGAGCATATAAAGTATATTGTAGTGGAATAACTGAAAACAATTCAACAGTTTCATACAGAGGAACTGCTACTGTTGAATTAACAGGAACAGGAAGCTGGACTGGTACTACTATTGGCTGGGCATTAAATACTATAATTAAATGTGGAGGAGCTAATACACTAACAATTGCAGCATCTAGAATATTTGGAGCTAGCACGTTTACTCCGGTTTTAACGTATACATCAGGAATAGTAGTATGCTCCGGGTTTATTACGTTTTTTACATCGACACTGGCAACAAATGGTATGACATTTAATAGTGTAAGAATGGGAACATCTGGTATTGGTGTACAAACTATTACATTAAATAATAATATGACAATTGCAGGTGATTTCACTATTTTAGGGAATGGAAATACTATTATAAACGGAAATCAAATAAATATAGCTGGAAGTTTAATCAATAGTGCTTCTTCTTCAGCAAGTAGTGGCACAACTATTTTAAATCTAAATGGAACAGGTAGTATTTCAACAACAGGTACACCTACATCTTGGACAAATCCTATTACGATAAATTCATCTGGTACAATAACTTGGTCAGGCAGTAATACCTATAGTGGTAATTTAGTTTATACTAATGGAACTATTGTTTCAACGGGAAGTACTTTATTAAGACCTGCAGGTACAATGACGATAAATGCAACTGGATTTAATTTAGGAACATTAAGTATAACAGGAAATTCATATTTTTTAGGGAGTCAAGGATTTACTATAGAGACGTTAAACTGTACAACTGCAGGTGTTCATTCTGTTTGGCAAGCAGGAAACGAATACATTATAACAACAAATTTTATTTCTGGTCAGGTTAATGCAAATAATAGAATAACTTATACATCTAGTGATAATAGGGTCTTTACTGGTTCAATTGCTGGTTCTCTTCTTACTGTAACGGCAGTTGCTTATGGAACAATTGCAGTCGGCGATGAAATATTTGCAACAGGATTAACCCAAGGATTTACAATTACATCACTTGGTTCGGGAACTGGTGGTCTAGGGACATATAATTTATCTGGATCTCCAGGTACATTATTAAGTAGAACAATAGTTTCTACACCAAACTCAGGAGTCTATCCTAAAATAACATTACAAAATGGAGCATACCAAAACTTATACTATTCAAACGCTTTAGATATTGATTCATTAAATGGACAAACAATATGGACATTTGACTCTAACTTAAAAAGAGCATTCAACTGGAAATTAGGAACAAGACCAACACAAAGAAGTTATGCTTGGGTAAGTTAATTTTAACATATTAGCTATTTAAATTAGAAGAAGATTGTTCTTTCTTCAAATTAAGTAAAGAACTAAAGTTAATGGATAAAGAAGCTCAATCAATGTTAACATTAGCAATCTGTCTTATAGTTGGTATGACTATAGGGTTATGGATAGCTTTTAGACAACAAAAGAAATTTTTATTTAAGATATACGGCTTAGTTATTTTAGTAATAGCTCTATTTACAGGTAATAATACAAACAACGATAATACAAATACAAATACATAAATGGCGAAAGAAAACGAAATTAAAATTGATATACTTATTGATACAGTTAATTCAACTGAATCATTAACTGCTTTAAGGAAAGCTACAAAACAATTACAAGATGAGTTAGGTAAAAGTGGAAAAACAGCTGAAGAAATTGGAAAGATTGAGAAGGCATTAAGTACTTCAAAAGAGCAATTTGAGGATTTAACTGCTAAAATTAATGCTGGTAAAGATGGAGGTTTGCAGGGTTTATCTAACTTAGGAAGAAGTATTGCTGGATCCTTTAGTGTTGCAACAGGTGCTATAGGTTTGTTTGGGTCTAAAAATGAAGAGTTAAACGAAGTTATTGGTAAAGTTAACGCAGCAATTGTATTATTATCTGGTATTCAAGCTGGAGCAGATGCAATAAGAGATGCGGGTATATTAAAAGGATTGATATTATCAAAAGCTAAGGTAGCAGCATTAGAAACCGAAAAAGTTGCTACCTTAGGTGCTGCAGCAGCAACCGAAACACTAACAGTGGCTACGGAAGCAGAAGCAGTTGCAACTGAACTTAATGTAGTAGCAACACTAGAAGATGCTGCAGCACAAGGTG
>Ga0116156_10005752_pt1 | contig 10233 bp, 8 predicted proteins | sample AD_UKC045_MetaG_FD_89891 | JGI IMG/M metagenome (GOLD analysis project Ga0116156, IMG submission 89891) | Active sludge microbial communities of municipal wastewater-treating anaerobic digesters from USA - AD_UKC045_MetaG | ecosystem: Engineered > Bioreactor > Anaerobic > Digestate | place: USA... | reverse complement strand
TTTATCTACGGTTTTTGTTAAAAATAATATTGCAGAAGGTAAATATAATTCTGACCGTCCTTAGATATAATTGTTGTGTCAATAGAACTATATTTACCTTCTGCAATATTATTTTTAACAAAAACCGTAGATAAATTAGAGTCTTTTGCCACAAAAATATAATTATTACCCAGATAATCAAATTTTAATGTGTTTTCGTAAATATCAAAAAATACACTCTGTTCTTTATCGTCAATAATTAGAGACTTATATATATCTTTATAAATAACATATCCCGCTTTACTACCATCTCCGGAAAAGGTTATATCTCCGGATATTAATTCATACTTCTTTGATTCTTTTCCGTTTATAACTACCCATTGTGCATTATTTGAAAAAGTTGAATACCCATAGGATTTGCCGGTTGAACTAAATATGGGATCGTCTATACTATCATATTTCTTTTCTTCTTTTGTGTTAATAACAATAAAGGACTTATTTTTTAGTGAAGCTTTATATAAGTAAGTTTGAGAATTGGGACTAAATACCGGTCCATAATCAATAAAAGAGTATAGTTTTCCTAATTTACCATCAAATAATACTCCAAATTTATCACCCTTTTTAACCAAGGCACAATAATGTTTGCTATCATTACTAAAAACGATATTTTTTACAAAATCAAAAGCTTCACTTTTTTTGCCGTTATCGGATATATAATATTTATTGTTTTGTTTTAATACAAAAATAACACGTTTGCTATCCGGACTAATTACGAACAAATCTTTTTGAAATTCATCCCAATTAACTTGTGTTATAAGTTTTTCGTCAAAAATATTTTTGTTTGTTTCCTGAGCAAATAAAACATACATGCTAATAAATGAATAAAAAAATAAACTAAGCAAAAAAGTTTGTTTCATGAGATAACTCCAAATTTAAAGTAATTAATTAATTTTATATATAAATATCCATTTTTGTCTGTTTACTAATTTTTTAGCTATACACCAAAGTTTAAAATTTAACGTATATTTGAATCTATTTTATCTTTTGCAAAAAAATAAAATTCTACCATCCTCTCAAAACAGTTAATTTTGTTTTGAATATTAACAAAGTTATTATAATTAAAACAAACAAATATTTATTTTGATAGGATTTATATAACTAACGTAACATGGAATTATTTTATTTAACTTTATGCTTAAATATAGCTCCCTTTAATTTTATAATTTAATATCAAATTGTTAAAAGTGAAATTGAAAAAACTAAATGAGAAATCTTTCCTTCCTTCAAAGTCAAACCATATTAGTTAATAGTTAACAAAAATATCAAATAAATAAAAATTATTGTATAATATAACAGTTTACAAAAATTTAAACAATAAATTTAATTCAAATTTTAAAATATTGATAATATTTTACAAAAGATTAATATTATAATTATTATAATGATTTTAATGTAATTATAAGCCGAATTTTTAAAAATTATTATTGTTTAATTTTAGGCATGTTTTATTTATTCCATTTCTTTTCGTTTTGTTTTTCACTAATTGTTTTCCCTTCTTTGGCTGCATCCCACCATTGTTTTGCCGTACCACTCTGAAAATAATCGACTACTCCAAAAATAGCAGTAAATACACTAAAAATTATTAAACCTATTATTAACGAAAAAATTGAGAAGAAAGAGAAAAAATAAGTTATATTATTACCTAATTCTTCAAATTGCGATTCCAAAATTGAACCCAAAATATAACCGATAGCCAAAAATAATACCCAAATAATTAAACAACCTTTTAATTTTTTCATATGCAAAATCTCCAAAGCACTTATTAATTAATTACCATATAATACAAAAACAAATATTCTATTTATTATATTAGAGTTAAAATATATGTATATTTCCAAAAAAAAGGGGTTTCCCTTGTTGGAATTAAGTGACTAAATTAATAGTTTTACGCTTTAAATTTTATTATATATTTATTTTATTTTTAGAGGCATATTTGAACCATGAAGAAATTGCAAATAATAATTTGAACTTTTCTAAATTTGAAAAAGAGATAATGGAATTAATTTGTAACGGTTACAAAAATAAGGAAATATCGAAATTATTAGAATTAGCTTTATCTGTATTAGAAGAGATCATATCCGAGATATATAAAAAATTAGGAGCCAAAAACAGAGCTAATGCTGTTTATTTAATTTGTAAATATAAAATTTTATGATTGTAATAGCCAACAAAATTAGTTAATAATTTTTTTTAATTTTTTAACAAATCATTTTTTTTATAGTATTTAAAGTAATACTATTTTGTTCCAATATGTTAGTATCTCACCTCTCTTAATAAAAAAAACACTATATTTGTAATAACTAAACAAAAAAAATAAATAATATTTAACTGAATTATTTAAATATTATTATAAGTATTATTAAAAAGATGAATAAAATATAAATGTATTTAACTAAATAAAAACTTAGATATAGGTAAAGTTATGGGGTTAAATCTTACAAATCAACAAAAAAATGCATTAGATATTAATAGGCATATTAGCTTAACCGCAAATGCGGGTTCCGGTAAAACATTTGTTTTAAAAAAACGATTTGTTAATATTTTATTACAAGAAGGAATATCGCTAAATAATATTGTTGCTATTACATTTACCGAAAAAGCTGCCGCAAAGTTATATAAAGATATTGCGGAAGAAATGGATAAACGAATAAATGAAGAAACAGATAGGAATATAGTATTTTCTTTACAAAATTACAGAAGAGATTTAGTTTCGGCAAATATTTCGACTATACATTCTTTTTGCATTCAAATTTTAAAGGAATTTTCTACCGAGGCACAAATTGACGCCAATTTTGTTCCGATTGATGAAATAATGGCTAAAGAGATTTTACGGTTAAGTTTTGAAAGTGCTTATAAATTAATAAACAAAACTAATGAAAATATTTCAGAATCGATAAAATATTTAGTACGATTTTTTGGTTCAAAAGAAAAGTTATACTCGGTAATTCAATTATTAATAGATAAACGTGCAAAAATTGAAGATTTGTATAGAGATATAGAAATTAAAACCAACGATGAAATTTTAACTGAATTAAATAAAAAAACAGAAATTAAATATAAGTTATTATACGAAAAAGAGATATTTGAAATAATCGAAAAATTAAAATTTGTTAACGGTATAGCATTTGATAAGTTAAAGGATAAAACCTTAGCAATAGAAGTAGAAGAGATACTAAATAAATTTAATAATAATTTAAATTTTTTGGAAATATTAAATTTATTAAAAATAATTTACTCAAAAATATTTACCGGTACAGGTACAATAAAAAGACGAGATTATTTAAAAAAGAGTGAAGATTATGATGAATTAATATTTGAAATTGAAAATTTTGATTTATGGGGAAAAGTAAAAGGAAAATTAAGTTCGGTAGAAGAAGATAAAAGTTATATTCAGTTTTGTAAAAACCTTTTTCTATTTTTTAACGAAGTGAATAAAATTTTTGACCAAAAAAAAGAGACTAACAATTTTTTGGATTTTGAAGATCTGCTGTTAAAAACTACAGAAGTAGTAAAAAACCCTGACGTTGTAGAAATACTTGCCGAAAGATATAAATATATTATGATTGATGAGTATCAGGATACAAACGATACTCAGTATAATATTTTTATGCCGATATTAAAACATTTGCAAATTAATAATTTATTTGTGGTTGGTGATGAAAAACAAAGTATTTATTTATTTAGGGATGCCGATTTAGATATTTTTGATATTACCAAAAAACTTATTAAAGAGAAAGATATTAAGGGGAGTTTGGAACTTACACATAGCTTTAGGGTATCTCCTAAAATCGCGCTTTTTACAAATATATTATTCTCCAAAATTATGGAGTTTAACAATCCAATATTTAATGAAGTGAACTATGCTCCGTTAATTTGTGCAAGAAAACCAGAAGATAACAATATAGGTAATATCTCAATATTATTAACCGAAAAAGGAAAAAACGAAGCAGAATTGGTATCTAAAAAGATAATTGAGATGCTAAAAAACGGGGAAATAAATAATTTTTCGGATGTTGCGGTTTTATGTCGTCAGAAAACGGATTTTGAAGATTTAGAGAAATCTTTTACCGCTTACAAAATAAATTACATGGTAATTGGAGGTATGGGATTTTATCAAACCCAGTTGAGTTTCGATTTGTACCACTTCTTAAATTTTATAAATAATCCGGATAGTGATATATCTTTGGTTGCATTGTTACGTTCTCCTTTTATATTATTATCGGATACTCAAATAGCGTTAATTTCGTTGGAAGAAGGTAAAACATATTTTGAAAAACTACAAAAATATTCCGATAAAGATAATAAAGTACTAAATGCAGTAAAACTGATAAATAAATGTATTAAGTTATTTGAGACCAATGATACCGAAGACGTTTTGCGTTTGTTTTTAACAGAATCGGGATATTGGGGTATTTTAGCAGTCAGAAATTCGTATCAACAGGAAATTGCCAATCTTGAAAAATTCATTCAATTAATTTTGCAAACATTTGATAGATCATTTTTTTCGTATTACGACTTTTTAAAGCAATTGGACGAATACATTGAATCGTTTGATAAAGAGAACCAGGCACAAGTTAATAGCAGTTATCCGGCGGTTAAAATAATGACAATTCACAAATCGAAGGGTTTAGAATTTGATACTGTAATATTATATAATACATCAGAAAAATTAAAATATTCTCAAATAAAAGCCAAAGAAGTTAGGTTTGATAAAGAATTTGGGTTTATGACAAAAGTGCCCCAAAACGATGATCTTACTAACGACTATGTACTACCCAATTGGTGCATTTTAGCTGAAAGCAATACTACTAAAAAAGAAGAAGCGGAACATAAAAGAGTTTTTTATGTTGCTGTTACCAGAGCGATAAATAACCTGATAATTTCATGTAAATATAATATTAAAACGAATTTTGAAAATTCTTTTTTTGGATATTTTATTAACGCATTTAACCCAAATTTAGATAACGATGTAATTACTATTGAAGGAGATTTACAGTACTTAATTGAAGGTATTTCAAATGTTAATTATAAATTAAATTTTAATATTAACATTATTAAGAACATTGAACTTGATACTGAATTATTTAATAATAAGAACGAACTTGAAGTTAAAGTTTCGGATAAAGAATTTCTTTTAAATGCCGTTTATGATACACCCAAATATGAATTATTTACGGCTTCAAAATTTTTAGCTTATAAATTTTGTCCTATCTATTATAATTTAATTTACGAATATTCTTATCAAAAACTATTTACTTTTTTAAGTAATAAATATAATTACCAAGATTATTCAAAAGAAGACGAAATTGAAATAAATACCGATGCTTTAAGAATTGGAGTGGTTTGTCATGAAATATTAGCTTCTAAGTTTGATAATAATAATTTGAGTGGGATAATTAAAGAAAAAGTAGAAAAACAATTGTTGCCAATTAATGAGACCAAGAAATTAATATTGGACGTTGAAAATCTACTAATTCCGTTTATTAATTCAGAACAATATAAAGAGATTGATAGTTTTAATTTTTATTATTCGGAATTTGAAATTAATAAAGTTGTTGAAAACTATTACTTTACCGGAATAATTGATAGATTGATAATAGAAAAAGATAAGATAATAATAGTTGATTTTAAGACTAATAAAGTTGATGAAGAAAATATTAAAGATAAAATACAATATTATTTACCTCAATTAAAATATTATGCATTCTTAGTAGGGTCTTATTTTGGCTGGGAAAAAGAAATATATATGAAATTAATGTTTTTATCTTATCCTGAATATAATGATGTTATAAAAATTGAAAAATTGGAAGCAGAAAGTCTATTGCTTGAGTTAAAACAAGTAATAAATAATATCAGAGAAAATTACTATATTAGCAATACTAAAAGTTGCTATTTGTGTACGTTTAATAGTGTTTGTACAAAATCGATATTAATTAAAGGGAAACAATGAAATACTATATATATGTTATTTTATTACTTGCACTTATTACTGCCTGTGCACCTACTAAAGAAATTGTAACCGAAAAGGTAGAAGTAATAAAAGAGGTTGTGGTAGAAAAGCCATGTGAATGTACTAAATACGAATTACCTCCTGATTGGAAGGATGATGTAAAAAGAGAAGAAAAAATTAAATCGTTTTCATCTGTATTAACCGGAGTAAAATTTTTTATCGATCCGGGACATGGAGGGAAAGATAGACACGGTAAAAGTAAAGACGGAAGCGTTGTTGAGGCAGATGTAAATTTACGTGTTTCTTTATACCTCCGTAATTATTTGCAAAAAGCCGGTGCAATAGTATATATGTCCCGTATGGCAGATAGTACTGTAGATTTAAAATATAGAAGTGAATTGGCAAATAAAAGCGGAGCAGATTTTTTTATTAGCGTACATCATAACGCACCAGGAAACTCAAACGATAATTGGACAAATTTTACTTCGACTTATTATCATGCAACCGAAGAGGACTATGAATTTAACCATTGTAACAAAGATTTAGCAAGATATATACAACGCGATTTAGCTTACGTTATGGATAATTCTAACGGGTTAGGCTCGTTTGACGGAACTTATTCCGACTATAACATTTATCCAAAAGAAGGATTTTCTGTTTTAAGAAGAACCAACATTCCTGCAGTACTAATTGAAGGTTCGTTTTTTACAAATCCTACAGAACAAAGACGTTTAAATATTGAAGAGTTTAATGATATCCAAGCATGGGGTATATTTAGGGGTATTGGTCGTTATTTAACTGCCGGATTAACAAAAATAGCATTTCTTAAAGATAGGAGTATAATTAGTGAAGGTACTGCTAAATTGGTATTTAATCTTTCTGATAAAAGCGGAATAAATGTTAAAAGTATTAAAGTATTTTTTGATTCTTCAGAAGTTGAATATACTTATGATAAAAAAACCGGAAATTTAATTGTAGAAGTTAATAAGTTGAAAAAAGGCGAATATGAGGTAAAGGTGATTGCGTCAAACAAAAACGGCAACCACGCATTACCGTTTATTCAAAAAATAAGATACAAATAATTAATTCTTTTTCTTTGCATCAATTTTATTAGTTACAACCCAAAATATAAATAAAGCAATTGCGGCAATTAAACCGATTGCGAAAAAGTAATACCAAATGTAATGCGCATTAGCATAATAACTTGCTTTTGCCGTTTCGGATAAACCTACGGGTAAAGTATTTGGATCGGGGCAATATGCATCCAATAAAAAGCCTGAAAGAATAAAACCGGCTAAAGCAGAAAAGAAAGAATGAAGGTGGCTGAAGCCTAAAAACAAACCTTCTTCACCTTTAGGAGCTTGAAAAGAGAAGTATTCCAAAAATCTTGGAGAAATAAAACACTCTGCCAATCCTTGAATACCTATACCCACAATCATCATAACCGTTAAAGGATGGGCTTCAACAATACCAAAAATATTTATTGAAGTACCAAAAACATTTTCCATACCATGGCTAAAAGACATAGCCAAAGCAGAAAAAGGCATCAAAATCATACCAATAAGCATACTGGTTACTGCTAATTTGTTTTTCATTAGTTGGGTAATAAAAACAACTAAAATAACCACAACTGCAGGGTTAACATTGGCAAGCCATTCAGGTTTTGCATCTTCACCGAGTAAACGGATAACATATTTAGGCATAGTTGCATAAAGTTGATGTTGAATTATCCAAAATCCTGTAACAATTAAAGTTAAAATGATTAGGCGGGGAGTAGTAAATATTTTTATTAATGAATTAAATACATCCTTTAAACTTTTTGCGTTTTTATAATCTACTTTAGTTTCTTGAAAAAAGAATAACGCAAACAATAATGCAACAAATGCCATGGCTGAAGAAAAAAAGTTTACATATTCTAATCCAATCCCTTGTCTAATAAACGGAACGAAAGTTTTACCGCCAAAAGCTCCTATATTAACAATCCAATAAAAAACGGAATAGCCCCTTGCTCTATTAGCTTCGTCAGTAGTTTTTGCTACCGTTCCGGTAATTAAAGGTTTAATAAAACTGCCACCCACTAACACTATTAAAAGTTCGAATATTACTGCAACTTTTGTAACAAAAACTCCCAATAAAAAATAACCTATAGTTAATAAACCGAACGCAATAATTAAACCTCGTTTAAATCCTATTTTATCGGAAATTGCACCTACGAAAGGGGGCAAAAAATAAAGAATTGCGTAAAAAACACCGGCAATAATTCCCGTTTCTTTATCGTTAAATTTTACAACATCGGTTAAATATAATGTTAAAACAATAAAAAAACCATAATATGCGGCTCTTTCCAATAACTCCATTGCATTGGCAAGCCAAAACTCTTTTGGAAATTTCCAAGTCAGTTGATTTTGAGAAGCATTTTGATTTGTCATAGTATCCTTTTATGTTATTTCAGTTTATTAAATTATCAATTTTTGGCATTCCTGCTTTATACCAAGCAGAATATATATATGAAGCAACAAATTTTGCTGCGTTATTCATCTGAATATAAGTAATGTAATCGGTTTGTTTCCATAAATATGCATAATACATATCGGTAGAAGTGGAATGAGCAAGTTCATTTGCTTTTTTATCTGAGTCAAGAATTATTTCTATAAAAGAAAAACTATTATCAATTATATCAAAGGCAGTTAATAAAGGATCATCTATTTCGGTTAACTGTTGGTTGTAAAAACCGTCAACAATTTTATCTAAGTATTTTTCAACCATTTTAGATTCATATCTGCTATGTATTCCTTTTTGGTTAGTAAGCTGTCCGTCATAGTTGGTTGTTGTATGCAAAGCCATATGTGCATCTGCAACAAAATGGGCAACTTCGGCGGAATAATACAAAATATCATTAAAATTTTTATTAGTAAATGCTTCAATTAATTTATTTTGATTTGTTTGTATTACCCATGGTAAAGTACCTTGTCTTTTTACTTCCTCTTCTCCGTATTTGGAAATTAAAGTATCGTAATTTGTAATCATATCTAAATTATTAAACTCCTGGTAAAAATCTATATCAATATAGTGCCAGGGAGCTTGTTCTTTTATGGTTCTTACTCTTTTATCGGGGTTGATAGACATAGCAACAACAGAATCGTTGTACATTTGTGTAACATTCATTTTTTGTTTTAGTAATTCAAAAGCATGTTTTGAGATATTTATATGTCCGGTTCTACCCCAACCGAATATTGAAGTTGAAAAAATAATAAATAAAAAAGTAAATTTTAATTTATTTTGGTTTATTGATTCCATATTTATATTCCTGTTAATTGTACAATTATTTCTCTATTTCGCGGTCTGTTGTCAAATTCTAAAAGTATAATTTGCTGCCATGTGCCCAAAATCATTTCTGAATTTATAAAAGGCACTATAATTGAAGGACCTTGTAAAGTAGCTCTAACATGAGCATATCCGTTTCCGTCTCCCCATGTATCGTTGTGGCGGTAAAATCCATTAATGGGAATTATTCTATCCATAAAATTAGGATAATCATTTAATAAGCCCGGTTCGTATTCAATTGTAGAAATTCCTGCCGTGGCACCCGGAACAAAAATTAAAACATTTCCTTCTTTAAATTGTTCTTCCTTAATAATAGCGTTAATATTATGGGTAATATCAATTATATCATTAACACCTTTGGTTTTTAAATTAAATTTTGCTGTTTTAACTTTCATAATAATAAATAATTTAAATGAATTGCAATTTAAAATATATTTACAATACCGGCAAGATAATAAAAAATATATTTCATTTTTTTCTCGATTATTAAGCAATATTTTATTAACTTAAAGAACATATTTTTTTAACAATATGAGAATAACATATGCTGACAAAAGATTTTATTGAACTTGAAGAGAAGTTCGGTGCCCACAATTATCATCCTCTTGATGTTGTAATTGATCGCGGTGAAGGTGTTTGGGTTTACGATATTGAAGGAAACAAGTATTTAGACTGCTTGGCTGCCTACTCTGCCGTAAATCAAGGACACTGCCACCCAAGAATAGTAAAAACATTAAAAGAACAAGCTGAAAAAATTACGCTTACTTCACGAGCATTTAGAAATAGCCAGCTACCGTTTTTTTATAAAGAGCTTTCGGAATTGACCGGTTATCCAATGGTTTTACCAATGAATAGCGGAGCCGAAGCAGTAGAAACAGCCTTAAAAGCTGCCAGAAAATGGGCTTATAAGGTAAAAGGAG
>Ga0116156_10005747_pt1 | contig 10242 bp, 7 predicted proteins | sample AD_UKC045_MetaG_FD_89891 | JGI IMG/M metagenome (GOLD analysis project Ga0116156, IMG submission 89891) | Active sludge microbial communities of municipal wastewater-treating anaerobic digesters from USA - AD_UKC045_MetaG | ecosystem: Engineered > Bioreactor > Anaerobic > Digestate | place: USA... | reverse complement strand
GTTAAACCACCTTTAGCTAATAGGTGGCAATAATTAGAATCAAAAATTGGATGATAATAAAAAGCCTTTGATAAAAGTTTTGAATGCGATGATAAAATATTTATTTGTTACACTCTTGATAAGCCCATTTTTAGCATTTTCGCAAGGGAATATAGATTTGGATTCTACTAATATTTCAAATCAAGGGAATATTGCAAATAGGGTATTAAACGTATCAATTTTTAATCATGCCATTTCTATGCCTTTCTATAAAATGATACGTTTGCCAATTCATCCAGGTTTTCAAATTGGGAAAGAATTTCACATAAAGGAATCGGCTAAGGCCAAACTTTATCAAACTTTAAATGTAGGTTTTTTTTACAATGCCTACAATGGAACAGGGTTGTATTTAAACAGTCAGTTTTCATTGAGGCATAAGATTAAATACGGAGTTTTTGCTGAAGGAGGAATCGGGGGTGGATATTTACGAGTATTTCACCCTACAGATATTTACAAGTTGTCGGCAAATGGAGATTATATAAAGGCAGATGACAAGGGTTTTTCATCTTTGCTAATTTCTTTCGGTATAAGTCTAGGGTATGAGTTGAAATCAAAGAAGAATCGGGTCTTATCGCCTTTTTTGCGCTATGAAAATTTTATACAAACCAGGTATAATAGCGAAGTGCCAGTGTTGCCTCATGCAACTTTCCACCTAGGTTTGAAAATTCGGAAAAATAAATTGTTATGAAAAAAATAGCTTTATTTTTTCTAATTCCTTTTCTTGTTAATTGCAATGTTGAAGATTGGTCAATACCTCAAACCCAATGTGCTGAAGATATTCCAAATCTGGTAAGTGGATTTGCAAAAGAAAAACTTTACCAACAGGCCATTGATGAAGCGGTAAGAAAAGGTATACCGGGATTAGTTCTTTTGGTTAGCACAGGAGAGGATAGTTTGTGGATAGGCTCATCTGGAAAGGCAAAGATAGAAACCAATGAAGCCATGATGCCCTGTCACATTCATCATTCGGCCAGTGTTGCGAAAATGTATATGGCAACAGCTGCAATGTTATTAGTTGAAGATGGCCTGTTGGAATTGGACGCACCTATTAAGAATTATCTAGATGAAGATATTGTAAAGCATATTGATAATTGTAAAACTGCAACAGTACGTCAATTGCTCAATCACACCTCTGGCATTAGAGATTTTGTATTGGAAACTAATTTTCTAACGGACTATTTTAATGATTATTTTCACAATTACACTACCGCTGATTTTTTGAAATATGTGTATGATAAACCAGCAAAATTTACACCAGGGTCGAGAGCGGAGTATTCGAATATAAATACGGTTTTACTTACCGTTATTATTGATAAAGTTGCTGGCTCCCATGCAGATGTAATAAGTGATAGAATAATTAAGAAACTGGACCTGAAAAATACCTTTTATAAAAATGAAAAGGGCTATCCCAATCCTGATGGTTTAGTCAATTCGTATTGGGATAGATATAGTAATGGAAAGCTCGAAAATGTAACTAAGGTAGCTATCCATTTTGATGAAACAAATGTAGGGCATGATGCCATGCTTGCTACTGCCTATGATTATAGTTTATTTATAAATTCTTTGATGCAAGGTAAACTTGTTTCTCATAAATCTTTGAACGAAATGATGACTTGGAAGTATGATCAAAAAGATGAAATATATAATGGGCTTGGTTTGCTCCGAGAAATTACTCCATATGGTGACGCTATTGGCCATGCAGGTGGTAATTTCGGAGTAGCTATGCAAGTGCAGTATTACCCTGAGCGTGATGTTACAATTGTATTATGTACCAACATATCAGGATTTTTCCCTTCACCAGCTCGCGATGAAGTCATAGCATTAGCAAAAACTATAGAGAACTTGGTTATGAAATAAACCTATAATGTTCTCTAAATAGTTGTAAAAAATTAATTAGCCATTATGAATTATAAGAGAAATTTAGTGGATGATAAGGTAATTGAAAAATATTAAATAGAAATAATGATTAAGAATTATTTTAAAATAGCCTGGCGAAATCTTATTAAAAATAAGGTTTATACAATCATAAACGTCTTAGGATTGAGCATAGGCATTGCGACAAGCCTTGCCATATATTTATTGATCAATTTTGAATTGAGTTACGAAAATTTCTGGACTCATAAAAATGAGATTTATAAAATAACTAGTGTATTTGACTATCCAGAAGGGGTTACTTATAATGAAGGAATCAGTGCACCAATTCCTGCCGTATTGCGAGCAGAATTACCAGATTTTGAGCAATTGACAGCGTTGCAGATTTTTTGGTCGGATGTCAGAATTCCTGCTATCAATGGGGAAGATCAGTTTTTTCCAGAACCGAATTGGCCATTGGTAAAACCCGACATTATGGTGGTTGATACGAACTATTTTCGGGTTTTTCCATACGAATGGATTGTAGGTAACCCAAATTTTAGTCTTCATAAGCCCAATGCTGTTGTATTGACAGAGTCAAAGATGAAGCAGTATTTTGGTGATATAAGCCCTGAAAGTGTATTAGGAAAACAAATCATTTATTCAGATTCACTGACAACTATTGTGACTGGTATTGTCAAAGATTTGCCTCAAAACACAGATATGAATGGACATGATTTCATTTCATTTTCTTCTATACAAAGTGAAAGTTGGCAATCATTATTTCAGTTTAAACAGTGGACAAATACCAATTCAACTTCTCAAGCTTTTGTGCAATTGTCAAATAAAAAAGATATTAGTAAATATGAAACGGAAATTCGAAATATAGTAAAGAACCATGTTGATCCAAATGATAAGTGGAATCACCTGAGGAAGTTTGACTTGCAACCGCTTACAAAAATGCACTTCAATACTGCCTATGAAGACATGGTCATGGGAAGAATTGTAGATATGAAAACTTTTTACATATTATTTGTTGTTGCCATATTCATCTTGATTTTGGCCATTATAAATTTTATAAATCTGAGTACAGCTCAATCTTTTAAAAGAGGTAAAGAAATTGGGATTAGGAAGTTATTGGGTGGTCAACGAAATAATTTAATTTTTCAATTTCTGACAGAAACGTTTTTGCTTACTGTTGCAGCTGTTTGTATTTCTGCGATTTTGATCCAACCAATATTTGCATTATTTTCTGACTTTTTACCCGGAAATCTATTTTTCAACTATTTGGATCCTAAGATATTGTTCTTTTTAATATTGTTGGTGGCTGTTACCACCTTACTAGCTGGAGTTTATCCAGCTTTTATGAGTTCTCGCAAGAATTTAGTTCATAATTTGAAAAATTCTGTAGTTGAAACAGATCCTAAAAGTCTGACTTTTGGTAAATCCCTGATTGTTTTTCAATTTGCCATTGCTCAAATTTTTATCATTTGCACACTGGTCATGTTTTTGCAATCTGATTATTTGAGAAATAAAGACATGGGCATTCAAAAAGATCAAATAGTTTATTTTGATTTGAGCTGGAAATTGGATAATGAAAAGAAAACCATATTAGTTGATGAATTATTCAAATTGAGTGGTGTAGGCGATGTCTGTTTATCTGATGTAGTCGCTAGAAGTGGATTTTCAACGAATAGACTAAAATTCAAAAATAAAGAATTGGACGTGCACCAAAAGTCTGTGGATGATAAATTTATAAACTTCTATGGTCTGGAAATTATAGCGGGTAGCACGCTAATGAAAAGTGATACGCCAAGGGAAGTGGTTGTAAATGAGGCTTTTACTAGGGCATATGGTTATGAACATCCTGAAGACGCGGTAGGTGATATGATGGATTGGTGGGATACCAATAATAATCCCATGAAGATTCCTATTGTAGGAGTTTTAAAGGATTTTAATTTTCAATCATTACATCACGCAATCAAACCTTTGATGATCAGGACTGAACCCAAGTATGCTGGAAATCTTGCCATTAAATTGAATGAAGAGGTGATAGATATGAAATCATTTACCAAAAGAGTCAATGAAGTTTATAAAAACACCTTTCCCAACATTAAAGAAGATATTTCGCTTGAGTATTTGGATAATGATATTTCAAGATTCTATGATAATGAGCGAAATCAAGCCAAATTGCTCAATACCGTTACCTTCATATCAATTCTAATTTCGTGTCTTGGCTTGCTAGGATTGACTTTTCACAACATCCAACAAAAGACAAAAGAAATAGGTATCAGAAAAGTTTTAGGAGCAAGTATCAGCAGTATAGTTCTTTTACTATCAAAGAATTTTTTGAAATTAATTTTAATTTCTATTGTAATTGCAGGACCTCTGGCCATGTATTTTACTTATAATTGGTTGAATAATTATGCCTATAGTATCCAATTTCCATGGTGGGTCTTTATTTTGGGTGGAGGCATTTTGATTTTTATAGCTATGGTGGCTGTTAGTTTTCAATCCATCAAGGCAGCATTTGTCAATCCAATTAAGAGTTTGCGAAATGATTGAGTAAATAGTAAATAGTGGATGGTGAATGGTGTGAGAGGTAAGATGTGAAATGTGAGATGTAAGATGTGAAATGTGAGATGTGAAATGTGAAATGGAAACACATGTAAAGAATGGGCTTGTTCCTTTCTTTTTGGCACGTATGAAAAATAAATGGTGAATGTTGTGTGAATGGCAATAAGGCAATCGGCAATAAAGCAATGGGCAATATGGCAATTGGGCAATAAGACAATAGGCAGTAGGGCAATAATGCAATGGGCAATAGGTCCTTAACTATTAATCTTTAATAAACGTATGTTAGTGAAAACAATACATATCGGGGGAAAAGGTTGATAGCGGTAACTTGAGTCCTGATCGTGGAAACAGAAGCTGTATTTTGTATGTTTTGGCCTGTAAGATTGTAACCTGAAAGTCCTAATTTGTATTTTTCATTTTTAAAGGAATACTTGATTTTGGCATCGAGTATGAAACTATTTTGGTTGGAATATGTAGACTTGACTACAACCCATCGAGGATCCATGGACACATTTAATTGATCAGATAGATAATAAGACAAACTGAAATGGGCATCATTGTTCAAGATTGGGGCTAAGGCAATGTCCGAGCTGGGTAAGCCCAAAACATTAAATCGGTTACCCAAGTTGATCTCTAAGTCTTTCCATGATTTTGTAATGGACAGTTGGTGGGAAATCAGATAATTATAAAAATCTGAGGTTGTTCCGTTAATGGTCTGTCCATAAGTGCGATAGGAACCAATTAAAGTGTTGACCATTCGATCTGTGCCCTTCATTTTCATATGCATAAATGTGGCCATAAAAGTATTGGATGGCCGGTCAATATTGGAAAATCGTTGAAAGATGGTGTTACTTTCTTGGGTGTAATTTCCTATAATGGGGTGGAGGCTTCTAGTAAAGGAAAGAGCCAAACTACCACTCAGTCCTTTTTTGAGCTTGCTTCTTTGTAACATAATTCTCACCGTATGATTTTCTTCAGGTCTGATAGATGGTGAACCTACGCTAAATTGGTTGAAGTTGATTGGTAAATAACCTCCAGATGTTTGTGCGACATTGGGCAAATCATAGTTGAATGTGTAACTCAAAATGACATTTGCAAAATGATTGATGTTGTTTGTAAATTTTATGTTTGGAATGATTTTGTATAGGGCATCCCTTTTTTCCAATTTATTACCACTCAGTAAAACACGATGTCCGTCAACACCCGCATCTAGATTCCATAATTTTTTTGTTATAAGATATCTGATCCCAGTAATATGAAGTTCATTTTGATATCTAATATCATTGGTAAATTGGTCCAATAAAGTTTCTGAATTGGTTTGACCAGAGTTTATTTGAATGAGATTTCCATCAAAAATAGATTGGGTGGTGGTCAATCGATAATACACGTTTAAATTGGATTGTCGATTGAGTTTGTAATTTAGGCGTGAAAGGAAATAAAAAGAAGCTTGGTCATTTGTAAGGTTGTTTTTAATATTTAAAAGATTTTCTGGGATGTAAATATCAGGAATCAGACCTCCCTTTGCCAAAGTTATTGTTTTGAGCCTATTTTTACTTATCGAATATTTGACATTGTTGATCCATTGGAATTTCTCACGGATTTGCTGGACATATGAAAGGTAGTGTACATTTTTATAAACGTTGACTTGTCTATTTTCAGAAAGTTGGTTTGATTGATTGAGAAAAGTGTTGGACTGATTTTGATTAAGTTCATTGGGGTTGGAAGTATGGTTGAAATTATACAGTAAATAACCATTTGCCGATGGATCAGTCATAAAGCTTAGATCAACATGGCCCAATTTATTGAGTAAATTGGCCATGTTATTGGTGTTTTGTTGAGATTCAATATTGAGGAAATTGGTAAAAGATGATTTTTGTGAAAAGTCTTTATTTTTGGCCCCGAGACCGATAAATTCCACAGCATAATTATTTTTGAATTTGTATTTTAATTGCTGATGGCCAAGCAAAGCAGACCGGTCATTGATTTGATCGGGCACTAATTGGGTCGTTAGTTTTTTTGCTTCGGCATATTGTTCAGGATTACCCTTTGGATCCATTTCATTGGTATTTGCTCCAAAAACCTTGGTCAATTCTTCATTGGAAAGTGCAGCTTCTCTCCCGGTAGAAAAGTCTGAAATGTTATTGGCAGTAAATTTGGGGCTGAAATAAAAAAGGCTGTTATGTAATTGGTGCCTTGAGCTGGCATTGGTTCCTGCCATACCTTCTCCAAAGATAAACTTTTTCTTATCGGCTTTCAATTGAATATTGATGGTCAGTTTGTCGTTGATGGCAGTGCCGCTGAGCACTTTGATGTTATTATACCTTTGTAATACTTCAACTTTTTCAACCGCATTGGCTGGAATAAACTTCACTGCCATGGAGGTAGAACCAGTAAAGAATTTTTCTTTTTCAACCAGTATTTGCTCCACCTTTTCTCCATTAAAAGTGACATTGTTTTCGCGATCTACGTTTAATCCCGGCAAACGATTGAGGATTTCTTTGAGTTTACTTTCGTTACCTGTGGCAAATTCTGAAACATTAAAAATGGTGGTATCTTGTTTCTCGACGATGGCAGGGAACTTTTCTGTAATGACGATTTCCTCTATTTTGAAACTGGAACTTTCCATTTCAATGTTGATTAAATCGTTGCCATTGTTACAAGTCCATTGTAGCGTTTTGTCCTGATATCCCAAATATTTTACCTGAATGTCATAAGATTCTCCATTTTTCAAGCTTAATTCCGCAATTCCTTTTTCATTGGTATAAGCCCCTGACCACTGATCACTGGTCGTTATTTTGTAGGCAATGGAAGCAAAATCTAGTGTTTCTTTTTTGGCAGCGTCAGTGACCTTAATTTGCACAAGGCAAACCTGGGCTGACAAACCTACCCAAATTAAAGAAAATAACACTACTAAATTCCACTTCATAGATATCATTTTTGGTATTACATTTTTCCAAACCTTAATTTTTCCTTGTTGTTTTATTTTTAAGAATTTCTGCTCTTTTCTTTTTCGCTTCTAATGCTTTCACATTATAAGAAATCACATCTTTTGAATCTGGAAGCTCTAATTTGTATTTTTGATCTGTAAGTTCTTTGATATTTACAGCTTCTACCACTGAATAGGCCCATTTGTATTTAAGGATAAGACCAGGTAAACCATTCATATCATTAGGTCCAAAAGGTGCAGGTATGTCGGGAGTAAACCAAGCAATAAAAATATCTGCATTCCAACCAGGAGATTGTTTTTTGCCAATTGCCTTTATGCATTGCAATCCATTGATCAGAATAGTGTCCTGTGAAATTTCCCAAACCAATGGGCGATCATCAGAAATATACTCAATATAACCTTTATGCACTCTTTCAACTAATTGTTCTTTTTTTGGTAAACAATTATAATAAGTATCATATAAATTGGTCAACGCATTGCCAATAAAATCTCGAGGACTACCGGTACTTGTTGTTTCGTATTTTGAGAAGACGTTGTTGAAATAAAGGAATGAGGTATAATTATTCAAAAGTTTATCATAATCCAGAATGGTTTTATCTTCTCTGACTACAATATTGTTTCCATCGGGAGCTTCTCGATAATGTTTATAAATTACCTCATATTTGGCAAATCCAAAATCTTTAACAGTTTTTTGCGAGAAAGATTGATTTGCTAGTAAAATTAGCGAAATCGATAAGATGAAATGGATATTTCTCTTTATCTCCATGGTGATCAATTTTTTCTTTGAGATTTATTTTTAAGAACTTCTGCTTTTTGTTTTTTAGCTTCCAATAGTTTTTGATCATAGGAAATTACATCCTTTGCATCAGGAAGTACCAATTTGTATTTTTGATCAGTCAGTTTCCTGATATCTACCGCTTCAACAACAGAAGCAGCCCATTTATACTTTAGGATGAGACCAGGAAGACCATTGACATTAATTGGACCAAAAGGAACTGGAATATCTGGGGTAAACCAAGCAACGTAGTTGTCAGGCTTATGACCTGGAGATAGTTTTATCCCTGTTGCCTTAATGCATTTCAACCCATTGATCACCATAGTATCTTGAGATATTTCCCAAACAAGGGGCACATCGTCAGAAATATACTCGATGTAACCTTTATGAACTTTTTCGGTTAATCTGGTTTTGGTTGGTAAACAATTATGATAAGTATCCCGAAAAAAAGTTAACGACATCCCTACAAAATCTCTAGGACTACCAGTACTAGTTGTTTCATATTTAGAGCATATATTATTGAATTGGAGAAAGGAAGTATAATCTTTTAAAATCTTATCAAAATCTATGATGGTTTGATCACTTAGTATAATAATTTTATTACTGTCAGGTCCTTCACGGTAATGCTTATAAGTTACTTCATAAGTGGCGTATCCAAAATCTAGTTTTGACTTTTGTGAAAAGGATGGAATCTCCAAAAAGATCATCAAGGTCAAAAAAGGAATAAAATGCCGTTTAGCCATTTGAGTTTAATTTCAATTTTTCAGTTTTGTTTTATTTTTGAGAACCTCTGCTCTTTTCTTTTTTGCTTCTAATATTTTTTCATCATATGAAATTGTTTCTTTTACCATTGGCAGTATCAATTTATTTTTTTTATCCGTCAGTTTTTTGATATCAACCACCTCCACTACTGAAGAAAATAATTTAAATTTTAAAATAAGACCAGGAAGACCGTTTATATCAATAGGCCCAAATGGCACAGGAATGTCCGGCGTAAACCATGCAGTATAAACTGAAGCTTTTTCGAATCCAGGAAAATATCTAAAGCCAGTAGCTTTGATGCAGGAAAGTCCGTTTAATACAATAGTATCTGTGGATATCTCCCATTGTAATGGTAAATTATCTGAGATATATTCGAGATATCCTTTATGTACCCTTTCAGTTAACTTAATTGATTTTGGGAGACAATAATAATAAGTATCATATAAATTCGCAATGGCATTTCCTGCAAAATCACGAGGACTACCAGCACTTGAAGTCTCATATTTTGAGCATATATTATTGAATTGGAGAATAGAGGTGTAATTGCTCAGAAGTTTATCATAGTCTAATATGGTTTTATCTTGCTTTACGTAAATGTGATTACTATCTTTTGCTTCCCAAAAATGTTTATAAATTACTTCATAAGTCGCATATCCAAAATCTAATTTTGACATTTGAGCAAATGAGTATTTGCTCAAACAAAATATTTGAATAAACATTACGATTTTAAAAAACCACTTCATATAACGATTTTTAATGATTGAAATGGTACTTTTTGTTTTTGGCACAAAGTACCATAAGGATTAATTAGCAATCTTTTTCAACACATTGGTTATAGGTATTTTGACAAAGAAGAAGGCACTCACTATCTTTGAAAATATTACACATCCCCTTTTTGATTTATTAGCCTCATCAATCCAAACACCAAATGTTACAAAACTGAAAATACAAGCCCGACAAATAAAAATATTTTTTTCATACGTACACAATTTGATAAAATTAAAAAATGTGGTTTTCGAAGACCTCCTGGCTGAGGATGTTTACATAGCCTTTCTGTAGATTCAACTTTTCTAGAAAAGTATAAATCTAATGTATAAAATAAAATAGTTAGAATAACGAGTTGAGCGGTTAAGCAGCCAAAGCATGTTTTGTTCTATTTATTGGAAGACCGTTTATAAAGTTCATGTATTGTTTAAATGTTTTGGCTATTACTTTGGTCAATATTCGAATATAAAAACCTGTAAATCGTTTCGCGTAATTTCTTTTTATTAGAAACTCATCTGTGTACTGG
>Ga0116156_10005744_pt1 | contig 10245 bp, 6 predicted proteins | sample AD_UKC045_MetaG_FD_89891 | JGI IMG/M metagenome (GOLD analysis project Ga0116156, IMG submission 89891) | Active sludge microbial communities of municipal wastewater-treating anaerobic digesters from USA - AD_UKC045_MetaG | ecosystem: Engineered > Bioreactor > Anaerobic > Digestate | place: USA... | reverse complement strand
ACAAAACCAATGAATGATGCTTTATTCAATAATATTAGAGCAGCAGGTTCTTATATTTATGGTACAGGGAATGAAGAAAACCCTTTGTATTTAGTGCATCAACCATATTGGGTTGATGGTGGGTATTTTAAACCGGGTTATTTTAATGCACCGTTTATGCAATATGAACCTACTTTACTACTTGAAGATACAACATTTGGTAAAATCTTACGACCATCTGACCCATCTGACCCAGTTTTCGGGTTTAAGCATATAAAAGGAACAATTCTGAATGATTCAACAGATGAAAATTACTCAAGGTTAATACTAACAAAAGCAGATAAACCGAGCTATGGTTCTGATACTGTAATAAAAAACATCTGGCCTCAACCTCAGTTTAGATCAATAGAATTTTTAGGAGATGATGGTTTCATTAATTCCGGCCAAACTAATAATTATCTTGGTAAGATATGGTATTTAACAATTAATTTACGTCGTTTGAATCCTGAATCTGAAACTATAATTGATGATTCTATTGTATTAAGTTTAAAAATACCATATACTTTAGGAAATGGTTATACAGGCTTTATTAAATTCAACAAATTTCCTATAAATCATTCTGACTCAATTGAACAACTAAACTATTTCGAGAATAGGGGTTATTCTCAAAAGTTAAAAGTTTCTACATCAATTGATTCAATTAGTATAACACGAAAAATGATACCTACAATGAAGAATTTTCAGAATATAACAATAACAGCTGAGTTTATTACTAATGATTCCATTTTAATTTATAATCCAAGATTTACAGATAAACCAGATAATAATCTTTTGCATATTGAAAGTATTGATATTATTGTTAAATACTTTGGAAAATTAGACATAGCAATTGATAAAATCTGCATTGAAAGCATAAATTCTCATGCCCTTTTACGCGGTGAGGTGGATTCACTTGGTTATAATCCCAATGTTACCTGGCGGGATGCTCGTTTATTTAAAAATTATCACACTGACCCTGATAATTATAATAATATTGAGCAATTAAACACAATAAAAGACATCATTCAAACTTCAGTTGATGCTATTAAAAGGAAAACTAACAACTGGCAGGATGCAAAGCTATTCAGGTTTTATTATCAAGATGTAGAGAGCAATAAATTTTACTGGTGGGGCCCTTTACGCTATTGTAACAAACTAAGCAACGGAATGTTTATCACCAGAGATGAGCAAACCTACCCCAAACTCTACGAATACTACACAAAATGCCCGAACCGCTGGGTCGGCATCTTTTACGCAGCTAATGATTACCAAATGCCTACACCTTACGCAAAGAATGGAAATGAAAGCTGGGAATCAATGAACTTGAAATATGGCTATATTGGTGCTTACGGTTCAACACATTTCCCGGATACATTAAACTCGGATTACGAAACTCATATTGATAGCACTATTGGTTTTCCAGTTAGTGATAACTATTATAACAATGAAATACTAAATTCACCAATTGTTTTACAGGAAATGTGGGAAAGAAGTTTATATGAATCATATTACAAACCTGATACTAAATTAAGCGAAATGCTATATTCCGACAAACCTTGGTGGCTCTATCATTTGCTTTACAATGTCCAAAATGAGAATGAGCATATTGTTTTTAATTATTACAGGCCAAAAACCGGCGAAGAAATACGAATGTTGTTAAACTCAAGTTTGATTAGAGGTTGTAAGGGATTTATCTATGATGGCGATGAAAATTATCATTTTCCGAACTGTCATATGGGGAATATGGGAATTGGCGATGGAACGAGAATATGCGATACAAGTGATGTTTTTTCTAACTGGGTTGGCTCTGATTATATAGATTCTATTAATAATACTTGGAATGCATTTAATTATGCAAAACTTGATACACTTGCAAAGAGAATGGGAATTTCAAGGAATAAAGTTTACATAGGCACACGTTCTATAAGAACAGAGTTATTCAATTTCCATTCAAAAATCAGGCGTGCAGACGAAGAATTAATGAAACTCCGCCTTGTAGCATCATATTCAAAGGGCTTTCGAGTGCAGCAAAATCACCACCCAGACTACCCAGACGACAGTACTTTCAGAAGATTTCTTGCTTGGGATACTACTAGGAATAGATTAGATACGACGCAGTTTAAAAGCTAGCCTTATCGAAGATATTATAAAGTTCCAGGAAATCCAGACCCAGATGTTCATATACCTGTATACGAATCGTGGGATTCCACTTTCATAGATTTTACTTTGCTAAAAAATGTAGATTCTTCAATAAATGATTTAGCTTTTATAGGAATTCAGAATCGCCGTACAGACCCGCTTATAGCTGTACGATATTCAGATTCAATCTATGTCGGAACAGATTCAGCAAGATTAGCAACCCTTTATCGTTTTTCTTTTTACTCAACAGCGGAATTTGAGGATAGCTGCGATGCAATAAAGAACCCTAATTCATATCAAGATTTTCGTTATAAATGGTTCAGCCGCGCTGGCTGCCGTACTGTTACACTCCCATTCAATTATGTAAATACATCAAATCCAGATGAATACGCACTTTTGCGAATAACGGAACTGGGTGCAGATTCCACTTTTGATTCTACTTGGAGCTACAGCAGGAAAATGGCATATTGGCGTAAAATTGATACTGTAATTGGACAGGACCGGTCAATTACGTTTAATATGCTTCCGGGTGAAGGCAAGATTTTTAGAATACGTGTGCTACATCAAGATACTACCGTAACGGGAAGTCTTTTGTGCAGTAACCAATCAAAACTCGTGAGCTATCCTTTGATTAGACCGGACGGCACAGAAAGCGATTCAATTCGTTATCACCTTGTTTACCATAAGCAAATTACTTTTCCAGACAATTTTAGTGGAAATGCAGTTTTTTACCGCAGAAGCAAAATTGTCAGCAAAGATTGTATGGAAGAAAACATCGTTTGGGAATCGGCTGTTTTAGTCTCAGACAATATTAATGATATTCAAAATCCCTACATTTCCTGCGATTATCCATCAATAGTGGTTAGAAAAGATATAGATACTTTAAAAGCTTACATTGTTTATTCCTGTTCTAACAATGGAAATGATGGAATGATAGTTGAGACCATACTTTCAGTAAACGATAACATTGTATTAGATAAAAGAGGCAACAAATTAGCAGATTATAGTGGTAGTGACCGGGCAGAATGGGGAAATCCAGTAGTGAATGCGTCTGGAAATGGCAATTATTATGCATGGTCAGACGAAGCAGCTGGAATAGTAGCAGCTTGGAAAGCTCCCAATGAAACTTCATTTCAGGCAAACAATAAAATCAATTTCAAATACAGCGATTATCCTGTAACCAGAGCCCCACAGCAGCATCCTTCTTTAAATGTCTATTCACATTTAGACAGCTTGGAAGACAATTGTGCTTTAGTCTGGCAAGAATACATACCAACTGATTCCAAAAGTAGAATACTTTATACACGTTTAAGACACAATGGGAACAGCTTGTACAAATATTTAAGCCCAGTGTTTTTAAATGACCCTATTGTTTATGGAATCAAGGATAATATGGCAATGCTTGACAGCTCAAACTCGTTGAAATATAGGTATCCAGTTATAAACAGAGGTTTAGGCCTTTATCGGGTTTCACCGCCAAGTAATTCTGCACGAAGACGTTACGATTTAGTATATTGGGAAACAAATAATGGACTTTTTGAGCCCTTAAATAATTATTTAATAAATGTATTAGTTTGGAATCAGGATACAAGCAATGTTCCGATACAATGGTCTGTTTCTTGGTGTAACTATATCAAGTCATATTATAAGTGTATAGGTTTACCTAATATTTCACAATTTCTAGACGCAGGTTTATTTATGAGTCCTTATTATACTTCTCTAAATTTTATATATTATGATTCATTTTTAAATTCTTTAGTTGGTCATTTTAAATATGATTCTTATAATACTCATTCATTTGTAACAACTCAAACCTCTCCCGACCCAGATTATATTGATTGGACAGATGCAAATGAATTGTGGGTTAAGCGAGTTGATTCTGGAACTCTACCCCATTTATCAAAGAATAAACAACCATTAGGTGAAATGTGGAACAATCGCCGTGTTTATCAACAAAATACAAGTTATTGGAGTAATATAATCACCTCTGCTAAATACTTCTACAAAGGTCAAAGTGATGAAATGCTTGCAGATTGGTATATTGGTTTTGAAACTGCCGATTCAAGCAAAAAATCATTTCTCTTCGGCGCCCCGGAATTAGACGAGCAGCGATTTAGCTTAAAACTTCCTTTTGAAAAAGTTATAAGCGATGAAGGTTACATTTCTTTCGTTGAAACCTCAAGCGACACAATTGCTTCAAGCTGGTTTTCCATAGAAGACGCAAAAGAGTTAGCACTGAAGCTAAAAGGCAGCAATAATGCAAACAGCAAAGTTTATATTCAAAACAAAGAAACAGAGCGAACATTGAGATTGAATTTACCCAACGGTTTGAAAGAAAATAAAGGCGCCAAAGCAAAATACAATTTAATAAATGGTTTGGGAAATGAATTTAGATTATTGTTTGTAAAAAATGATGATGAAATGCACTACACAGAAGAACTTTGGATTGAAGGACTGCCAATAGAAGAAAAACCCGCTGGCTCATTCAAAGAAAGCGATGGCATTGAAAATGTTGATTTAATCCAAATAGTAAACCGTTACTTCAGCGATAATGACATATCAATTTTTCCGAATCCCGCATCAGAAGTACTTTATTTGCAAGCAAACGTTCCCTTTGAAGAAGCAAACCTAACGGTAACAAACTTGCTTGGAACTAAAGTAATTCAACAGCAAATAAATCTCAGCAGCAGCCCAGAATTAAAATTAGACATCTCATTTCTTTTGCCGGGAATTTATTACGTAAACATTAGCGATGGATTAAGGCATAAGTGGTAAGTTTTTGAAGAGGTAATTTCGACAAGCTCAATTACCAGTGACTTAATAACCGACAGCTGCCAGCCGAAGCTGACAGCTAACAGCAGTCAGAAATAAAATTATTTTGCTTCTTTCTTTCTTATTTTCATTTCTACTTTATCTTTAGGAGCAGAACCATCTTTAGGAACATTTACAATTTTATCAACAACTTCCAAACCGGTAACTACGCCGCCATAGACAGTGTATTGGTTATCAAGATGTGGAGCATCTGCAACGCAGATAAAGAATTGTGATGTAGCGCTATTTGGGTCTGGAGTGCGGGCAGCCGAAAGAATACCTCTCTTATGAGGAGTTGGATTAAATTCTGCTGGTACTTTCGTTTGCGAAGGGTCGCCTTGACCCCAAGTGTCTTTTGGTTTGTTCTTTGAATTTGGGTCGCCACCTTGAATCATAAAGCCGGGTATTACTCTGTGGAAGGCAGTTCCATCATAATATTTTATTGCGACTAAACTATCGAAATTATGGCAGTGTTTTGGAGCTAAATCCGGATAAAGTTCAACAACAATATCTCCTAATGAATTTCCGCCCTGGCTTACAGAAATGATATACTCTGGATTCATTTTCTTTCCTTTTTTTGTTTCTTGTTTTGATTTTTGACTTAATAAATCGTTATTTGTTACTCCTATTAAAATTGCAACGAAAGTAAAAATTGCAATCATTCGATATGCTTTTAACATTTTAATCCTCAAAAATTGTTTTAAAAATTTATTAATTAAACTTTTCTATTGACTTATTTTAGCTTTTTTTATTTTGATATAATTTATTTTTATTGGCTTTAACGGGATTCCGTCAGAATAACCGCGGTCGCTTGGCTCTACCTGAACAGCAGAAATATTTTCAACTACATCTATTCCACCAATAACTTTTCCAAAAATTGTCCATTCGTTATCTAAATTGATTGCCTCGTCTAAACAAATAAAGAACTGGCTTGTATTGGTGTTTTGTCCACGATTAGCCATTGCAACAGTACCTTTAATGTATCCTAATTTATAGCTTGGAGTATTAGGGTTTAGCTCGTCTTCAAATTCTTTTCCGAAATAGCTTTTTCCACCAAGTCCCCATTCCTTCTTTTTTTTAATATTTTTTGTATTTGGGTCTCCTGCCTGAATCAGAAAATTTCGTGCAACTCTGTGAAATAGTATTCCATTATAATATCCCTGCCGAGCAAGCCCAATAAAATTATTCACAGTTTTTGGGGCATCTTGACCGTAAAGAGCAATAACAAATGTACCCATATTAGTTGCTAGTGAAGCATAATGTGTAATGAAAGAGGTATCAGCAGGGATACTGCGAGGAGTATTTTGGAGTGCTAAATGATCATCTTTTTTTTCCTGAGTTGGAGAGTTGGAGCCACTATTTTCCTGAATTGAATCATCTTGCTTTTTACTGTTGCAAGCAAAAAACAAGATGATTAAGAATAAACATATTAGTTGTCTTATATTCATATTTCACAATCAACTCACAATCTTGAAACAGAAATAAGCCGTTCATTTTCATCTTTTGGGTTGAAATCAATTTGGACGATATAGCTTTCAGCCGGTAAATCGCCATTTGCTTTTTCTGCCCATTCGATTAATTTAATGGAATTATTGGAATAAACACATTCCTTAAATCCGATTTCGTCAAGTTCAGGAAGTTTCTTTATTCTATATAAATCAATATGGTAAATAATGACATCTTCGCCATCAATTTGTCCATTGTATTGATTCATTATATTAAAAGTAGGACTAACCACGATTTCTTCAACTTCAAAAAAATCGCAAATACCTTTAATAAATTGAGTCTTTCCGGTACCCAAGGTGCCAAAAAATGCAACAGTATCGCCCGGCTTCAGCTTTTTTGCAAAACTGTAGCCAAGTTCAACAGTTTGATTTTCATTGTTCGATATAAATGTTTCTTTTTCCATTTACAAATATAGAAAAAAAATCATTAATAAAAATTAATTATCTTGGTTTCAAAGTAACAACCGGAATAATCATTTCTTCCATAGAAATACCTCCGTGCTGGAAGCTGTCGCGGTAACGCTGGACGAAATAATGATAGTCCGTTGGATAAACAAAATAATAATCTTCTTTAGCAATTATATTATTAACAGTAATACCGAGATTTGGTAATTTGAAATAAGCAGGGTCTGGGATTTGCATTGCATGACGGCTATCAGCTTTTACATTTTTTCCAAATTTGTATCTTAAGCAGGTAGTTGTTTCCTTATCGCCAAGGACTTTAACACCCCGTAAGCAACGCACTGAGCCGTGGTCTGTTGTTATAACGATTTGAACATCTTTCACATTCGCTAAAGCGCGAAGCATACCAAAGAAACTTGAGTGCTGAAACCAGGATTGTGTTAAACTGCGATAAGCCGCTTCGTCCGGTGCTATTTCCTTTAATATTGCGTAATCGGAGCGGGAGTGGGCTATCATATCAACCGCATTAAGCACTATTGAAGTAAGATGATTTTTTGCAAACTTCATTATATCTGCTTCAATTTTTTTCCCGAATTCTGTTTCGTGAATTTTAATGTATTGATGATTAGCTTTTAGTTTTATATTTCTTCTTTTTAGCTGCTCATCCATCAATTCTTTTTCATAAGCATTTAATTTATGGTCTTCAGAATTTAATTCTTTTGACCACCATTGAGGATAATACTTTTGAATATCTATAGGAAAAAGCCCGCTAAATATTGAATTTCTGGCATAAGGAGTTGCTGTTGGCAAAATTGAGCAGTAATAATCTCGTTTGAAGGAATAAAACGGAGCAAGCAGTTTTTCCATAATTAGCCACTGGTCTGCCCGCATACAATCCACAACGAAAAAGAAAGTCGGTTTATCGTTTTTTAAAAGAGGTAGTAAATACTTTTCTACTACCTGAGGCGAAAGGACTGGATGGACAGAATCATCTGGAAAAGCATTGAGCCAATCTTTATAGTTATTTTCTATAAACTTGGAAAATTCTGAATTACATTCACGCCATTGATTTTGTAATGTTTCGTAAAATCCTAAATCAGGGTATCTGTCGAGTTCTATTGACCAGTTAACTAATTTCAAATATAATTCTTTCCAGTCGTTCCATTCCAATGGTTCATATAGCTTTTGAGAAATTTCATTGAAACCCTTAAAGTAATCTTGAGTTAGCTTGTCTTGCTCTATTGTTTTTGTCTCCAAGAATTTTTTGCAGGCAGCTAAAATCTGTGCTGGATTTACTGGTTTTGTTAAGTAATCATCAATTTTTTTACCAATTGCTTCATCCATCAAGCTTTCAGCTTCGTTTTTTGTAGCCATTACAACTGGAGTAGAAGGGTCAATATCTTTAAGTATTGGCAGAGTTTCAATTCCACTCATTCCAACCATCATTTCATCAAGGAAAATCAAATCAAAATGCTTTTTCCTTACAAGTTCAATAGCATCTTCGCCATTCATTGCGGTATCTACAACATATCCACGCTGCTGCAATAAAAGGATATGGGGGCGCAGTAATTCTATCTCGTCATCAATCCATAGAATTTTGCCTTTGACATCACTCATTTACGCTTCCTTTTTCTGTTTAAATAAAAATATGACGTTTTTATTTCTGTTTAATTTTCTTTTTATTGTATATTTGCATTGTTAATATTTATTTATTAAAATATTATGTCGAAATTTGAAAAAACAAATATTGAAATAATTAAAAATGGCAAGGAAGCTAAGATTTCTTTAATTGGAACTTTTACTCTTCAAGATGCTCCTTTTTATAAGGATTTTAAAACATATTTCAAACAAATAGAAAATGTAAGCTCTGTTTTACTTGATTTTTCTAATGTCAAAGAATATGATTCTTTTCTTGCTGCTATTTATTTAAAATTTGCTGAATTTTGCATAAAAAAAACAATTCAACTAAATAGAATAAATCAAACTGAAGAAATTCAGAATATGATTGATATTCTTACAAATGGTTTAACCGACCAAAAAAATGATGAATTAGAAAACAAAGAATCTCAATTCAAGAGTTTTATTGAAGACATAGGGAAAAGAACAAAGGTAGTTTTAGAAGACAGCTACCATTTTGTAGAGTTTTTTGGCGATTTAATTATTAAATTTTTATCAATTATTATTTTTCCACTGCAAGTCAGATGGAAAGATTTCCCATATCATTTTATTCGTGCTGGAGCAGCTGCCCTTCCAATCGTTATACTAATAATATTTTTAATCGGACTTATTACCGGCTATCAGGGTGCAGTTCAACTTAAGCAATTTGGAGCCGACATTTACATTGCAAATTTAATAGGTATTTCAATTACACGCGAACTTGCACCACTAATGACAGCGATACTTGTTGCAGGACGTTCCGGTTCTGCTTTTGCAGCTGAAATTGGAACTATGAAGGTATCTGAAGAAATAGATGCTTTGCGTTCAATGGGATTTAATATAACGAATTTCCTTGTTATGCCAAGGGTCCTTGGGGTTTTACTTGCAATGCCGATATTAACAATAATTGCTGACATCGCTGGAGTGCTTGGTGGGCTTATCGCTGCTATTTCAATTTTAGATGTAACAATTTCAGGTTATTTAAATCAGTTGCAAATCGCAGTTGGTATAAGTGATATATTAACAGGAATTATTAAAAGTTTAATATTTGGTTTTGGGATTGCTGCAGTTGGTTGTTTTAGAGGTATGCAGGTAAAAGGCGGAGCTGAAAGTGTTGGTAAATTTACCACTGCATCAGTTGTTACAGGGATTTTCTTAATTATTCTTTTCGATTCTATTTTTACTTTTGTTTTTCAAGCATTAGGAATTTAATTTATGAATAAAGAGAGTTTTTTTACATTAACTCCCGAAAGGGTAAAATATGACCAGTTCTGGATAGATATCCGGCAGCGTAATCGTTGGTTAATACTACTTCGATATGGAGCAGTTGTGATGCTAATTTCTATGTGTTTATTTATTGATGCTATTGAAAGTTTTTTTCCAAAAATTGATTTTTATGAATTACCATTATGGCTCATTTCTTTTGCAATATTGATATACAATATAATTTTTCATAAAATTTGGATCGCTGCACCTAATATAAAATTAAAAAATTTGAAGCTACATAGTTTACATTTTTCTTTGTTCCAGATATGTTTCGATTTCTGTGCCTTGATTTTTTTAATATATTTTACGGGTGGAGTGGAATCGCCTATAAATGCTTTTCTGATTTTCCATATTATTATTGGCAGTTTATTGCTTCCCGGAACTGTAATTGGATTAATACTGGCTATTGTAATTATAGTGCAAGCAAACTTATCCATATTAAGTTATT
>Ga0116156_10005734_pt1 | contig 10253 bp, 8 predicted proteins | sample AD_UKC045_MetaG_FD_89891 | JGI IMG/M metagenome (GOLD analysis project Ga0116156, IMG submission 89891) | Active sludge microbial communities of municipal wastewater-treating anaerobic digesters from USA - AD_UKC045_MetaG | ecosystem: Engineered > Bioreactor > Anaerobic > Digestate | place: USA... | reverse complement strand
TCTACTGAAAATGAAACGCGAAAATTTGCCGCGCCCTGTTTATGCTAAACCTTTCACAGTAGCGCTCGCAGTGGCCGCGGTTGTGATTGCGCTTTATGGAAACATTAAGCTTCATCCTGAATACCTGGTGGTATTTCTGCAATACTTCGTACCCTCTATTTTGTTGATCATGCTGATGCTCAATCGTAAGGAATTATTAAAAATGAGTTTGGTTATTATCGACAGCTTCTTTGATGCCATTTCTGAAATAGCCAAAGTAATCAAAATCAAAGTAGCCTTTCACGTGCGAAGATTGAGCAACCAGCAGTTTGTATATTTTTCGAAGGCAGACTCCATTGCGTCATTGAACAAAGTGATGATGTATGTGTTAGAAAACGAAGTCACGAACAAGTTAAAAATCGTTACCGTGCTCAAAGAGGGACAAAAAATGCCTGAAGACTTCCTGAACGATTTAGATGTACTCGACAGGGCTTACCCAGGAATTGATATCGAATTTATTCAGCTAACAGGATATTTTACACCTGAGCTAGTAAGCCAACTGAGTAAGGAATGGAATATACCAATTAACTTCATGTTCATCGCGTCCCCTGGAAATAAGTTTCCCTATAAAGTGGCGGAGTTGGGAGGAGTTCGTTTGATTATTTAGAATTAATTTTTTGCCGCATTGTTCCTGCATCTTTCAGTCTATATTTACGAACTCCCAAAGAGTTAATTCATGAAAATTGACGCGTACTCCATTCTGGTCATTCTTAGTGTATTGGTTGTATTGTCTTACGGATTTAATTATCTGGCAGGTAAACTAAAGGTACCTTCTGTATTACTTTTAATCGGTGCAGGAATCAGTTTAAAATTTGGAGCCGAGTATTTTAATTTAAAGTTACCTCCCACCAATACGCTCTTAGAAATTTTAGGGATAACGGGGCTTATCTTTATTGTTTTGGAGGCATCCCTGGATCTGTCTATCGAACGCAAGAAATTACCGCTCATTTCCAGGGCATTTTTATCCGCGCTGATTTTGTTGGGGTTAACCTCCGGGCTTATTGCCATAATCTTTATGAGCTATTACGAAACCAATTTCAGACAGGCTCTACTTCATGCCATTCCTTTATCGGTAATCAGCAGCGCAATTGCCATACCCAGTGTTCGGAATATGGCTGAGGAAAAGAAAGAATTTGTTATTTACGAAAGCACGTTCTCTGACATTCTTGGCATCATCGCTTTTAATTTTCTTGTTGCAAAGGAGAGCACCGGAATTCAAGCAATAACGGGTTTTGGTATAGATATTATTTTAATTTTAGTTATCTCTATACTGAGTACTTCGCTTTTGATATTTCTTTTAAATCATGCGACCACACATATCCGATTCTTCCTAACTTTTGCCATTCTGATATTAGCATATTCATTTGCTAAATTTTTACATCTGCCATCACTTATCCTTGTGCTTTGCTTTGGACTTGTACTAAATAATTTCAAGTTGCTTGACTACCGCATAGTTCATAAGCTACTTTCCGTTGATAAACTAAGTGATGTAACCAAGGAAATGAAGTTAATGACCGCTGAGACCGCGTTTATCATACGAACTTTTTTCTTCATTCTATTTGGATACTCCATCAATTTACTTTTGTTGAAATCCTATGAGGTGCTAATGATGGGATTAGCAATCATTGGCATAACGCTTCTGCTCCGTTTTGTTTTCTTAAAATTTATGCTAAAAATAAACTCGACTCCGTTAACCCTAATTGCACCTCGGGGCCTTATTACGATTTTACTTTTCTACAGCATTCCACCAGACCAACGTTTGCAGAACTTAAGCGAAGGTGTACTTTTTATAGTCATCGTATTCACCGGTGTTATGATGACCATCGGTTTATTACTAAATAAACAAAGTTCTGATGAGAAGATTGAGGAGGTAATTTGAGTTTTAAGTCCGATGTTACTCAGATTGAAAAATCCAACCATGAATGCTTAGGTTGGTCAAAATATTTATTGCTGTTTTTTTATAAAATTGTCGATATTTAATTTATAAATCTTTTGAGACTTCATTTATGAATAGTTTCAAAAAATCAAATACCTATCCATATGAAGAACATTTTATATAGCATTAGAGTATCCTTTATTATTTCGTTTTTTCTCTTTCTTGCAACCGTATCGTTTGCTCAGCAAACCAAACAAGAAAAGAAAGCTGCAAAGGCAGACCAGTTAAAAGAAATGGTGGAGTCAAAAAATTATGTTTTCGTAGCGCAATCTGTTATGCCGATGGGAGGACGGAGCCGGCAGCTTACTTCACTTTATACTTTGGATGTAAAACCCGATACAGTGATTTGCGATTTGCCTTACATGGGACGTGTTTATTCAGCACCAATGGGAAGTTCGGAGGGTGGTATTAAATTTACGGCTACGGATTTCGATTATACGATGGCGCCTGGGAAAAAAGGTGGGTGGACTATCTCTATAAAGACAAAGGGTCAGGGCTCTGAAGAATTGACACTCTCTATTTCCGAAAGCGGATATGCAAGCTTACGCGTTTCCAGTTCGAATCGACAGGCCATATCATTCAACGGAATTATAGAATCTCATAGCTCAAAGTAGTTCGTTGATCTTCCAGATCGCTAATACCTTTTGTGATCTCTAATTCCAACCTAGAGTAGATAGTTCAGAGTTTCCTATTCAAACCAAGACAATTTTAATAACTGTGGTGGTTATGTTGGGAATGGTAATGTCTCGTTTGTATTAAGGAATACATTGAAAGTAGCACCTTTTCCTTCTTCACTTTCAATTTCAATTCTACCTTTGTTTAGTTCAACAAACTCAAAGCACAATACCAATCCCAAACCTGTTCCATTTTCTCCCGCGGTTCCTTGCGCACTTTTGCCAGCTTTTAATTTTTGAATGGATGCTTTGGCTGCCTCTGAGATACCAGTTCCATTGTCCGAGACAGATATCTTTACCAGACTGTCATTAAGGTAGCTTCCATTAACAACCACTTCTCCATTCCTGAAAGTATATTTAATTGCGTTGTTGACGAGGTTTCGAATAATAAATGCGATTTGATTTCTGTCGCCAAAGACCATTAGCTCATCTTCAAGAGTATACCTTAATTTAATATCCTTCTTTAATGCAAGATCCTTATATAGATCGCACACATCTGTAACAACCTCGTTAATTCTAAATTGTTTATTCGCTGCACTTCCGGAAGTCATTTGTAATCTTGACCAGCTAATTAAATTTTCAGCAAGTTTAATGGTGTGGTCAACCGAATCTCGCAGTCGGCTTGTAATATTGCTCATCTGCTCTTTTTCAAACTTCTCAAGGCCTATATGGATAAGATTTGATAATCCCCTCAACGAATTGAGCGGACTCATTAAGTCGTGAGCAACGATGCTAAAAAATTTATCTTTTGTTGTATTGAGTTCTTTCAGATGTTCAAGCTGCCCTTCAATCATTACCTTCTGTTCCGATAGTTCGACTGTTCTTGCTTTTACAATTTCCTCCAGGTAGGCATTGTTAAAGATGATCATCTGTTCTGCCTTTTTCTGTTCCGTGACATCAAACGACATAATGAGAATGTTGTCTTCAATGGGCTGCATGCGCAATTGAAAAAATCCTTTTGAGTTATCCGGAAAATCAAATTCATTAATCCACTCGTATGATTTTTTGTTTTTGTAACAATCCTGAATCTTAGCAAACAAATCGGTAGTTTCTATTCCGGGATATTGCTTTGCCATAGTTGATCCTAGCAGCTCTTCACGGCTTAGCTTGCTATGACGAACCAATGCGTCATTAACATACAGGTAGGTTCCAGATTTATCAATAATCTGTACACCTTCCAGAATTTTATCGAAAATGCTGTAGCGATTAGCTTCCATGAGTTCTGATAGGATGGGCTCCTGAATTAAAATTTAGTAAAATTTTACGAGACAAAATAAAATGTGAGCGTATTTCCGAATCATTTTGTGCATGAAACTCAAACATCTTCAGTGCTTCAGGTGAACGTATCTTATAGAAATGGCGGCAAACGATTCAAGAAGAAAATAAAGGGTAACTTGAAGAAAAATATTTCTAATATTAAAATGTGATAGTTATGAAAGACTTTGTTTCTCTTATACTTTTTCTACTGGCACTCGTTCCGCAAGCTCTCTCTGCTCAATCCAATCAAAAAAACAGAGCCATTATTCTTAGTGATATTGAGAATGAGCCTGACGATTCTGAATCTTTCGTGAGACTGCTTTTATATTCTAATCAAATAGATATAAAAGGAATGGTTGCTACAACTTCCTGCTGGCGCCAAAATCAAGTGAATCCTGAATCCATAAAAAAAATTATTGAAGCCTATGGCAAAGTTCAGGCTAACCTGATAAAACATGAAACGGGTTATCCTGAAGCCAGCGCATTGGCTGCATTGGTGAAGCAAGGTTTACCAAAATATGGTATGCAAGGTGTAGGCAATGGAATGGATTCAGAAGGTTCTGACTGGATTATTAAAGTACTTGAAGACAAAGATGATCGTCCGTTGTGGATATCGATTTGGGGAGGTGCAAATACCCTGGCGCAGGCACTACATAAAATTCAGGAAACTAAAAGTAAAGCAGAGGCGAAGAGACTTATTTCTAAACTTAGAGTTTATACCATCTCCGATCAGGATGATAGTGGAATCTGGATCCGAAATAATTTCCCTGATTTGTTTTACATCGTTAGTCCGGGTGATGATTATGGAAATGCTACATGGACTGGAATTAATTCCAGTTATATGAAAGGTGTGAATCATACTACTATCAGCAATAGCTGGTTGGCTCAAAACATTCAACAAAATCATGGACCTCTTGGCGCAATATACCCTGATGTTGCCTATGGAATGGAAGGGGATACCCCTTCATTTTTATCGTTGATCCCGAATGGGCTTAATGATTCGGAGCATCCCGAATGGGGCGGTTGGGGAGGTCGTTATGAATTATACAAACCTGATTTTTCGAAAGTAAAGAAGGGTGTTTCCATTGTGGCCATTGCACCCGAGACCAGAGCGATCTGGACTAATGCTAATGATCATTATACACCATACATTGCAAATGAGTTTGGTCGTTCGGTTAAGTATGACACTATTTCTTTTAATGATTTTAAAGTTACGCTGTGGCGCTGGAGAAATGATTTTCAAAATGATTTTGCTGCCCGCATGGACTGGTGTACAAAAAATTATGCAGAAGCGAATCACCCGCCCATTGTTGTGCTAAGTCAACCTGAACAAATTACTGTTAAATCGGGACAAGGATTTTCGTTAGATGCTTTTGGTACGACCGATCCCGATGGCGATAGTTTCAGTTTCTTATGGTTTAACTATCCGGAAGCTGGTACCTATAAAAAGGTAATTAAAGTTGAAGGCGCGGAGAATATGCATGGTGTCTATTTTATAGCACCAAAAGTTGACAAAGTTGAAACTGCACACTTCATTTTAAAAGTTACGGATCGTGGCGAGCCTCAATTATCGCGATATAAAAGAGTAATCGTTACAATACTTCCTAAGTAAACAAGGGACTGATTGAAAAATTTATTTTGGTTGAATATTTTGTTAGGTCTGTAAATGCCAAGCTCGGGTAAGCATATTGTTTAGGCGGTATTGGTGTTTGTTAGTAAGTCCCTGAAGGAAACAAGAATTTTAAAATTAAAAACTACACTCAGTGACTGAAGTTGGAGATTTTGTTTTGTGAAGGCGAAGCGAACCCTTGTAGCTTTCTGGCATGTGAGGGTACAGATCAAGTTAGGAACAAGGACTAAGAAAGGTTACCCGCGGATACAATCCGCACACCCTTGGTCGCAACATTCGACTCGCCTTGTCCTGCTCACAGCCCTCTATCTTTAAGCAAAGTACAAAGGCAGATGCATTATCAGGAATGGTCAGTGACAACATGAGCGGATCCTGTTTAAGAGTTATTGACATCACTGGCGAATAGACAACCGTTGTAAATGCTTTCGCACAGGTCAGATCCGGAAAAATACCGACTACGCCAATTCTGTATCCATTCAGGTATGATAGACCTTTAAGTTTCGGGTGTAGGCTGTAGTCGAGTGTCACCTGTAATAGCTGCGAGTTTGTATTATGTTCCAGTTTTGGATCGACAATAAGAAACCGACTCAGTGGATATCGCTCATTGACTTCCACCGGTTCAACCCGACCGAAGTCAATTTCTCCATGCATATAAAGTTGTTTTTGAAACTGGGATACGAGGCGTTGCCACAGCTGGCCACCCTTGAAATCTTCGCGGTATGGATCCAGCGCATCTTTCAATATTTTTGCTGGGACATTGGCATTCTGCAGCCTGGTGCTTTCTTGCTTCAGGACTTTATTTACAACGGCAGGCTTGTGCTTACCTCTTGCTGCGCAGATGTGATCGCCATAGCTTCTGCTTTGAACAAACGTTGTTCCCTGGTAGGTTCCCTGAAATTTGAGGATCGAGTCTGATTTGGCCATAAAGCACAACTTTAGAGTGAGTGGGTTTAAAGTGAACGTTTATAAAGGAAAGACCGCCCAAACATATTGTTCAGGCGGTCTTGGAGTTCAGTAAGTACTTGGTGCTCCGGGAGGGAAGTAGGAACTGCTTATAACATAATAATGGTTAGGATAATCTTTACTTTTCAAGTTCCTTGTTAATCCGTTTCACAACTTCATCGATCTCTTTGGTCTGTTCTTCAATTTTTTGAAATAATTCTGGATAATCCAACTCAGTTTGCATTTTCGTCAATTGAATTAGACCAAGAACTCTGGCAACGGGTCCCCGAACGTGGTGTGCATTTGAATATGCATAACTGATCAATTGTTCGTTTTGTCGATTTACCTTTTGGGTTCTTTCCTGAACAATAGCTTCCAGGTGATTATTTAATTGAGCCAGATTTTCCTGGCTCTGCATTAACTCCTCGTTTTGTGTTTCAATTTCATTTGATTTCTCAATTAGTTCATTGTTTATCAATGCCAGGTTGTTGATAGACTCATCATACCGCTGCTTTAATATCCATGAAGAATATGCAATTATCGTATACAAGATTGCATAGGTTACGCTCGCCACAATGATATCATTCGAATTTGTTTTGCCATAACGATTTGGATGCATAACAAGCCATGAGAAAACAACCATCATTCCTGTAAGTGTAATTCCGTGCAATATCAATGGCACTTTACCCTTTAGCAGAACGGAAAAACCAAAACCAATTACCATAACAACGGCCATAGAAGAGGTGGTTATACTGTCGGTTGCTATGCTTTGATAGAACATCGCTGTCATTGTAATGAAACCAATCAACAAAACGGATGACATAAAATAATCAAGTTTGTAAAGGATAAAGGCGGCCACCACTGCAAATAAGATAGTTAAATCAATTATTGCCGAGCGAATAACTTCAAAACGCGTGAAATAAAAATCCACTGCCATAATAATTAAAATGCTGGCAAGGCATAATTTCAAAAGTGATTCTAGAAAGAACCGTTCAATCGGCTTTGTCAGAGTGTCCATATTGGTAATTATTTGAGAAGTAAGGAGGAGAAAAAACGCGCATTTAATGAAGATGTTAAATTAAATCAAGTTCCTTACCCTCCAAGCATTTAGCGCCAACATTAGGCTTTCACCATCTACAAATAAAAAATAATACTAGTTGCCAATGTATGACGTTTGTCATACATTCTTTTTGCAAGGATATCTATTTTTGAAATATAGATCAAAAAAGTTGACCAATAAGCCGTACCCAATATATGAACATCCTATTGAAATTTGCCATTACATTTTTCCTATTAGCAAGTATTCAGAGTCGGGCTTAAACAGTTTAACGGCTGGACAGTTGGTGGTTTGATTAATCAGATGTGGAGTGTAGCCGGAGGTAGTGAGTGCAGTGATGTCAGCCAGATGTTCGTTCAACCTTTTTTCAATTACAACTGGAAGAGCGGTGCAGGTATCGGTGGCAATTTTGAATGGACACAATACTGGAACGCGAACACCACCGTGATTTGGTTTAACCCCAACATCAGTGCAGTGACGAGTTTAGGAAAACAGAAAACACAATTTGTTATCGGTCCACGATTTAATGTTTCGGCACCCGATGGTGCCAAAGCCGATCTGGGTTGGCGAGCTGCAATAGTTTTTTTATTTCCGAAATAAAAATTCAATACCTATTTTGTAACACCAAAGCAAGAGATAATCAAACCAAGCACTTTGACTATGAAAAAAATCCTCAACCTAATTGCAGTTATTGCCATAAGTCTGGCAAGTTGCGATCAGCCGAAAATATCGGATGAAGCGGTTAGCCAAGATACTGCGCCTCCAGGCGAGCTAGACCGAACAAAGCTTCCTATTAAAGAGCCTGTTCGACCTACCTATACTGAACTGGATGTGCGCAATGTTACTGCCCCTCCGCGTTTTGAAGTGAAAGCTCCGAAAGATGCTCCTAATGTTGTGGTGGTATTGATAGACGACATGGGTTTTGGTGTTTCTGAAAGTTTTGGAGGTCCTGTGGCAATGCCCACCATGGATCGTTTAGCGATGGGTGGTTTGCGTTATAATCGCTTTCATACTACGGCTTTGTGTGCGCCTACCCGCATGGCTTTACTTACGGGTTATAACCATCACTCCAACAATATGGGTGTAATCACCGAACTGGCGAGTTCATATCCTGGATATTCAGCTGTGCGACCACAATCCATTACACCCCTTGCCGAAGTTCTTCGACTGAATGGTTTTAATACTGCACAATTTGGCAAATGTCACGAAGTACCACCCTGGGAGATTTCGAATAACGGTCCGCAAGATCGTTGGCCTACACGCTCAGGTTTCGAGAAATTTTATGGTTTCTTAGGTGGTGAAACCAATCAATGGGCTCCGCTGATTTACGATGGTGTAACGATGATTGAAACTCCGAATGATCCAAATTATCATTTCACCACAGACATGACCAACCAGGCTATTTCATGGGTGCGCCAGCAGCAAGCTTTGCAACCTGATAAGCCCTTCTTTATGTACTACGCGCCAGGTGCTACGCATGCTCCACATCACGCCCCCAAACAATACATTGAAAAATATAAAGGCAAGTTTGATCAAGGTTGGGATAAGCTCAGGGAAGAAACGATTGTCCGACAGAAAAAGCTGGGCATCATTCCTGAAGGTACTTCACTGGCACCTAAACCAAAAGAAATCAAAGACTGGGATGCTTTATCTCCGGATGAAAAGAAATTGTTTACCCATCAGATGGAAGTGTATGCCGGATTTGCCGAACATACTGATTATGAAATCGGTCGTCTGATATCCACCATTGAAGAAATGGGAGAGTTAAATAATACCATTATCGTGTTTATTGCCGGTGACAATGGATCGAGTGCAGAAGGTCAGATGAACGGCATGTTCAGCGAAATGACCTATTTCAATCAGGTACCTGAAACGGTGCCCGACATGTTGAAGCATTATAATGAATGGGGCTCTGAAAGTACTTATCCACACTTTGCTGCTGGTTGGGCTGTAGCTACTGATGTACCGTTTACCTGGACCAAGCAGGTGGCTTCAGACTTTGGTGGAACGCGCAACGGAATGATTGTGCACTGGCCCGGTGGAATAAAAGCCAAGGGTGAAATTCGTTCGCAATTTGGTCACGTTATCGACATAGCACCTACTGTTTATGAACTTACAGGAATCCCTTCACCAAAAATTGTGAATGGAATAAATCAGGATCCGATTGAAGGTACCAGCCTGGCCTACTCATTGAACGATGCCAATGCTCCTGAAAAACATACCATACAATACTTAAAAATGTTTGGCAACCGCGCACTCTATCAGGATGGTTGGTATGCCCGCACAATTCATAAAGCACCGTACCTGCCAAAGGCATATAACACGCTGCAAGAAGATCAGTGGGAGCTTTATAACACACTGGAAGATTTTAGTCTCACCCAAAATCTCGCTTCACAAAATCCTGATAAACTGAAAGCCATGCAGGATCTTTTTATGAAAGAGGCCGAGAAGTACCATGTCTTGCCACTGGATGATCGCACCTTTGAAAGAATGAATGCTGCTGCTATGGGCCGTCCTACCATCATGGAGGGAAGAACCTCGATGACATTGAGTGAAGGTATGCGGGGCATGGCAATAGACGTATTTATTGATCTACGCAATACGGCCTATGTAATGACAGCGGATGTTGAAGTAGGTGCCAATGGAAATGGAGTAATTGTTTGTCAGGGTGGTCGCTTCGGTGGATTGTCATTCTATCTAAAAAATGGCAAGCCTTCT
>Ga0116156_10005726_pt1 | contig 10263 bp, 4 predicted proteins | sample AD_UKC045_MetaG_FD_89891 | JGI IMG/M metagenome (GOLD analysis project Ga0116156, IMG submission 89891) | Active sludge microbial communities of municipal wastewater-treating anaerobic digesters from USA - AD_UKC045_MetaG | ecosystem: Engineered > Bioreactor > Anaerobic > Digestate | place: USA... | reverse complement strand
TGCCGATATCATCGTGGTGCGCTGCATTGAATCCAAAGATGCGCGCAAGGCCACGCCGACGCAGTTGTCCTGGGTCAAGATGAACAAACTGGCCAAACGGCTGTTTACGGAAATCCCCGGCGTGGCGCGGGTGCTGTACGACATCACGCCCAAACCGCCGGCCACGGTGGAATTCATCTAACGAAGTGAAAAGACAGATGGCGGGGCCGGTCGATCCGGCCCCGATTTTTTACCGGAAGCGGAAATTGATCGTCGTATCGCCGGTGATCTCCTTTTGTTCGGTTGCCAGCGGAATCAGGTTGTTGCATTCGGTCGGGCTGAACTCGAGATTGTAGGTCGTTGCCGGCAGCCAGGTCGTGTATTCACCGGCGGCGTCGGCGTAGGCTCCGGCGATTACGACCAGGTCGTCGAGCGAATCGATTTCCGCATCGTAATTGGCGCTGGCGTTTTGGTACGGCGTCGTGTCCCAATTGCGAATCGTACCGTCAACCGCGTACAGCGTGAAATCGATATCCTGCGTCAAATCGCCGCTGATGATCAGCGACGGTACGTACTGCGACCAATAGACGAGCAGAAAATCATAGTGAATCAAGTCGCTGGTCGTGGCGGCCTGATACAGCGGTTGCATGGAGAATGCGCCATATGGCACGACTTCGCTGAACAGACCGGTGGCCGGATCGATGTCGATCTGGCGCACGATGTTGAATTCGTCGTCGAGCAAATTCACCGCAGCGTAACTGTACAACGCGGGGAAGTAGTCGGTCAGCGGATCGCCGTTGATCGTCATCTCGCCGTCGAGCGTAGCGTAGCCGCTGGGGAAGGCGAAGTCGCCGACGGCGTCCGTGGCGATCTCGACGTTGTATACCGTTTCCTCGTAGGGGTAAGGCGACGCGGCCGGCGGCGTAAAGGTCATCGTATAAAAGCCGGCCGGCAGGTCGACGCGATATTCGCCGCTGCCGTCGGTCGTGGCGGCGAAGCTGACCTCGGAACCGCCGGAAGATCCGTTGATGTCCACGTCGGCGAATGCGGTGCCGGAGTAATCGGTGACGGTCGCGTCGACTTCGATCACCGTCACGTCGCGCGCGGGAATGGCGCCCGGACCGGCGACGCCGACGGTGCCGTCGAATTCGGTTTCCAATTCGACCGAGAACGACTGGCCGGTCGTCTGGTCATAGCTCAATTCCAGTCGTTGCTGATAGGAGCCGGCCGGCGCGTAGATCGTCGAGCTGCCGTCGCAGTCTTCCCGATACCGTACCCGGTGAGTCGCATCATAGAGCGTCATGATGCCGCTGACGTTCTCGTAGCGCGTGGTGGGCGTTTCGGTGTTGATCGTGAAGGACGCATCGACCGCGTAGGCGGAGGTTGTTTGCGCCAGCGTCACGTTTTTCGTGGCGGCGGCGTTAATCGACAATCCATCCTCGAAATACGGCAGCACATCGAAAACGTCATCGTAAGCGTCGATGCTGAAGGTGTACGTGCCCGCCGGAGCGACGATCGCATAATTGCCGACGGCGTCAGTGTAGTCATAATACTCAAAGCTCTCGCTGTAGACCAACTTCGTTTCGGCCGACGGTAAAAACAATTGCACCTTTTGATACATCACCGGTTCGGGCGTGTGGTTGACCACGTTGCCGTCGACCGTGAAAACCGTGTGATCGATGTTGAACGTCTGGTCGGCGTTGACGATCAAACCGGCGGACAGGCGCGTCGTATACTGAAAATTCTGGTAGGTGTCGTTGTTGTAGCCGGTCCATAAAATCCACACTTCGTAGGTGCCGCCCAACAGACTGACGCAATAGTTCGGATCGCCGGGATCGACGTCGTAATCCAGCCACGCGGTGGTCACCTCTTGGGTGGTCGTGTCGACGAAGGCCAGGCGGCTGCTGAAGTAACCCCCGTCGCCCAGACCCCATTCCGCGGCGACGTTGGCCGAACCGTTGACCGTCACCGTGCCTGAGACGTTGAAGATTTCTTCATGAGTCGGATAGGTGTCGTCGTCGCCGGTGTCGTCGTCGCCGGTGTCGTCGTCGCCGGTGTCATCATCGATGGTGTCGTCGTCGCCGGTGTCATCATCGATGGTGTCATCATCGATGGTGTCGTCGTCAATGGTGTCATCATCGATGGTGTCATCGTCGATCGTGTCGTCGTCGATCGTATCGTCATCGCCGGAGTCGTCATCGGTCGCGTCGTTATTGTCGTTGTCGTCATCATCGTCGCCGCCGCAATCGCAGCCGACCAGCAAGGCAAACGACAGAATCGATAATAAGATTGATAAAACGATGGCGGAGAATTTCTTTTCCATAACTCTCTCCCCAAGAAAGGGTTGCACATCGGCTATTATTGAAGAAACTGCATACTTTGGCAAACGGTTATCGGAAAAATAATCAAGGCATACCGAACACGACGTACTGCACTTCGCTCGATATGGTCAGCGGCACCGTGTCGGTCACGGTGCGATCGCGATAGGTGCCGTATTGATTGTAGAGGCGAATCCACTCGGTCTGCGTCGGCACCGGCAGTTCAAAAGTAAAATTGCCTTCGGGCGGGCGCGCATCCCACGCGGCGACGATCCATCGCGCGCGTTCGTCATCCCGGAAAGCCAGGATAAACACCTTTTCCGGAATCTCCACGTCCAACGGCACGGGCCCGGCGTATTGTGCGTAGCGCAGTAGATTGGTCAGCGTGGCCAGCGCGGCGAAGCCGATCTTGGGCGTCTGCGCGGCCGGATCGTCTGTCGACGGATACTCATACAAGCCGAAATGGTTTTCCGTCACCGGCTCCTGGTCCGCTTTGTCCCAAAAGGTATACTGATAATAACCAGAAATGTGTTTTGTTGCGCCCAACAGGACCGTCCGCGTGTTGAACTGCGCCTGTTTGTCGCGGCCGATGTACGTATGCGGCCAGCCGAATTCGGAAAAGATCAGTTCCTTGTCGGCGCAGCCGGCCGCGGCCAGGCGGGCGCGGATATCGTCAATCTGGCCGAGCAGATCCGGATAGGTCAGGTCCAACGCGGTAATGGAAAACTCGGGCGGCAGCAATTGCAGAATCGTATACGGGTGAATGGCCATGACGTCAAAGGCTGTGCAGATGTCCGGATGAGCCAGCGCCACCTCGTCGAAAAAGCCGTATTGGCCGACGATCCATTCCTGTGGAAAATTGGCGCTCGACAATCCGCCGAAGACGATTTGCGCATCGGGACAGGCTTCGCGAATGGCGGCCGCGGCGGCGATGAGAATGTCGCCGTAATGTTGCGGATCGGGTTCCGGCGGCCAGAAATGCGCGAAGTTGGGTTCGTTCCAGATTTCGTAGCGCCGGACGGCGTCGCAGTAGCGCGCAGCGACATGCCCGGCGTAATCGGCGAACACGGCGGGATCGACGGCGGACGGATTGTCGGCCGGCGCGGCCCAATCGACCGTGTAGGCCAGCCGGGCGATCCAATCGACATCTTGATCGGTCGCCAGCGCGTAAAGAATATCGGTGTCAGCCCAATTCCATTGATCGTCGGCCGGCTCGATCGCCTCCCAGGAAAAACCGGCCCGCAGGCGTCTGACGCCGATTTCGGCGAGCGCATCCACCTCGAAGGCGCGCTTCCACGCCGCTGTTTCGGTGGAGTGCATTTGCGAGGCGACGCCCAACGCTTCCCCGATGATCGGCCCGGCGGGCGTCAGCTCGTCGTAAACGCTGGGTGCGGGCTGCAGATCGTCGTCGGCTTCGTCGTCGGGCCCCTCCAGGTCGAGATCTTCATCGTCATCGTCGGATTCATCGCCGCTGTTGCAGTTACACGCCGCCGCCGTCAAAGAAATCAGAAGGAGAACCGCCAGGAAACACCACAAACATCTCGTCATCGGCCTGCTCGTACTTGAAGTTTTTCCGCATTATAAACGGATCGTCCGCCAAAGAGAAAACCCCTCCAGGGGAGGGGCTTTTGACGATCGAGTATGGGCGAACGATCAACGCGACGGCGTGAGAACGATCGAGCCGGCGGCGCGGCTTTCGATGACGCGGAAGTCCATCTCCATCGAAACGCCGTCCCCGCACAAGAACAGGTCGAGCTGATCGTCGAAATGCGGCGACGCCGGGCGTCCGCTTTGCCCGCCGGGCAGCGACATTTTCGAGCCGGGCAGGTCGTTGAGGTCGACCATGATGCGCAGCACCGGGCCGTATTTGACCGGGAACGAATGCATCTGCAAACGCTGCGACTGGTGCTTGAACAAGGTGGTGTTCACGCCCTGCGTGGGCACCGGGCGGTTGACCAGATCGGCCAGCGCTTTCTGCGAGCCGAAGGGATGCTCGATGACCGTGGGCGCCACGCGGTTCCAGGTCCAGGCGGCGATGTCCTCGCCGTAGACGGCCTTCATCGCGGTCACGCCGTCGACGAACGCGGCGGCCAGTTCGTCGTTGTACGTCTCTCGCGCCGGCGTGCGGCGGTCGTCCCAGGCGGGGTTCGAGGCGTCGGTGAGCAGATCGAACACCAGCGGTTCGAGGTTGAAGTAGCCGAGCATGAAGTGCATCGTCGCTTCGCTGATTTCGTCTTCCATGGCCCGCTTGAGCGCGTAAGCCTGCAGCGTCTGGTACAGACCGGCGGCCACCGAGTCGCCGTCGCTGCGCCCGTCCCAGGCGAGCAGCATTTCCGCCGCGCGGCGCACGTGCTTGTCGGGGTGCGTTTTCAGCGAGGTCAACGCGGGCGCGAACATCTGCTGCACGGCCTGCCAACCGGCGTCGATGTTGTCCATCTGCAACGCGCCGATCTGGGTGGAAATCGGGCGGCCGTCGCTGCCGCGGCCGAGCACGTCGTAAATGCGCACGGTGCGGAAGGGCACGTTGCCCTCGAAGTTGATCGGGTAACCGGTCGCCTCGGGCTGCACCACCTGACTGTTGGCGGTGCCCAGGAAGTTTATGCCGGCGGGATTCTCGACATAGGGCAGTTGGTCGACCGGCACAAAGGAAGTCCACTCGTAATCGTCGACCCAACCGGGCACGGGCACTGTGCCCAGGTGTTTGCTGCGACGGGGCAACTGCGCCGGGCCGCTATAGGCGATGTTGCCGTGGCGATCGGCCAGCGCCCAATGGCCCACCATGGCCGAGAAATCGTTGAGCGCCAGGCGCGCCTGCGTCACGGTGTCGGCCTGATACAGGCGGCGGATGGCGTCGATCGGCTTGCCCGGCTCGCGGCTGCGTTGGAGCGCCAGCAGCGGGAAATCGGCCGGCAGACGGTCGATGAAATCGTTGACGATCACCCCGTGACGCGTTTCACGCACGGTGAAGGTTTCCTCGGCGAACGACCCGTCGGGTTGACGAATTTTAAAAACCTCGCTCCGGACGGTGAAAGGCACGGCTTTGTCGCCGACCAGGTAGTGGTCGGGTTTGCCCGGCGCGATTTTCTCGACGTACAGGTCGGTGATGTCGGCCCAGTTCGAGGTCGGTCCCCAGGCGGTTTTGCCGCTGGCGCCGAACGAGATGGCAGGCAAACCGACGAAGCATGCGCCGATCACGTCGAAGTCGCCGTTCTCGCAGCCGGCACAGCTCAGGTGCGCCAGATAACCCAGCGAGGGCAGCATGTGCGGCATGTGCGGGTCCATCGACAACGCGCTTTTGCCCGTGCCGGTCCACGCGCCGTTCATCGCCCAGTTGTTGCTGGCGGACATGCCGTGGCGGAAGCCGTCCAGCGGCAGCCATGGTTCGTCGATCACCTGCGCGGACTGACCAAGCTTATTCTTGTACGTCGCTTCCAGATAGGCTGCCAATTCGGGTGCGACAGGTGGAATGTTCTCGAACGGATCGGTTTTCGGCGGATCGCCGATCAGGTTCGGGTGGAACCAGTAGCGCGGTTCGTAAATGTCCAGCGCGCGGGCGATCGTGCCGCCGGTCTGCAACTGATGGACGATCACCTCGAGGCGCAGCAGTTCCATCTCCCAATTTTTGGTCAGACCGAAGGCGGTCAGGGCGATGATCGCACCGGAATCTTTGGGCGACCATGGCTGTGGCGTGTAGTCGAGCAGGCGGAATTCCATCGGGCGCGGTTCGCGCTCGGTGGCGGCGTTGATGCCGTCGGCGAAGGCCTGCAGCACGACGCGATCCTTGGCCGACAGCGAGTCGACGAAATGCTCGGCGTCCTGGTGCAGGCCGATCATGCGGCTGAAGATCTCCAGGCGCTTCATCACGCCGCTTTTGTCCTCAGAGCCGATCATCTCGCGCATGCGCCCCAGGGCAAGGTTGCGCAGCGCTTCGAGCTCGAAACGCCGGTCGCGCGCCTGCATGTAGCCGAAAGCGAAATACAAACCGTATTCGCTGTGCGCGCGGATGTGCGGCACGCCGTATTCGTCGAGCAGGATCTCCACCTGCTCGGGCAGGCCGGGAATCTCGACGACGGTTTGGCCTTTGATGGGCGTGGTGTCGGGGTTGAGGCGATAACCCAGGTAGCGCGACGCGGCGCAGGAACACAGAACGATCATCAACAATAACGACAAAATAATGAATAGAATCGGGAGTTTTTTCTTCACGATCGGACCCTCAACGGCTATTCGAGATTGAATAGTATACTTATCGGCAACCGGCGAAAGGCGCAAGGGGGAATTGCGATTGGCGCCGATAAGCTAGACCTACAGGCGCCGCAATTTCTATCATAAACGATGGATAAGGGCGTGCCGTTTGAGCACGCCCTTTGTGTTTTATCGTCAGTAACTAACAGCCGCAGCCGTCATCGTTATCATCGTCGTCGTCCGCATCGGCGTCATCGTCGTCATCGGTGGCGTCGTCGTCGATGGCGTCGTCATCCACCGTGTCGTCATCGTCATCGGGCGTGTCGTCGTCATCGGGCGTCGTATCGTCGTCATCCATATCGTCGTCGACAATGTCGTCGTCGGTGATATCGTCGTCGATCACGTCGTCGTCGACCACGTCGTCGTCGGCGGTGTCATCGTCAGCGACGCCGCTCACGCGGATGTACCGGAACTTGAAGTTATCGTCCTCGCCGCCCGGGCCGCTGACTTCCAGTGTGACCGAGAATTTGCCTTCGTTCTGATAGGTGTGCAGCGGATTGACTTCGGTGCTGGTCTGCCCATCGCCGAAGCGCCACAGGTAGCTGTCGATCATCCCTTGCGTTTGCGCGGTGAACTGCACGTTCAACGGCGCGCCGCCGGTGCGGGGCGTGCCGTTGAAATCGGCGACCGGCGGTTGCTCGGCCACCGCGATGTAATTGGTTTTCGTCAGCGACTTTTCACCCAACGGACCGTCGATCGTCAGCGTCACCGAGTAGGTACCCAGATCGGTATAGGTGTGCGTCGGATTCTGCAGGGTCGAGGTCGCGCCGTCGCCGAAGTCCCAATCCCAGGAGGTCGGGTTGCCCGAGGAATGATCGGTGAAGTCGACTTCCATCGGCCGATAACCGCTGGTCGGGCTGGCGCTGAAGGCGGCCAGGTAAACGGCGGTGCCCACCGCATCCAGATCGAAGCCGTCGTTCGTGGCCTTCTTGCCGGCGTCGATGACCTTGACGTAGCGCGCGTTCGGCAGACCGACGGGCAGGTCGAAGGCCGTCGTGCCCGAGCCGGCGCCGATCTGCACCCACGGTCCGAAAACGCTCGCGGCGCTGCCGTACAAGGTGAACGCCTCGTCGCCGTCGTCGCCGCTCTCATAGACCATGATCTCGCCGCTGTAGCCTTCCTCGCCCATGTCCAGAATGACGTAACCGCCGTCGCCCAGGCCGACGAAATCGCCGTCAACCGGTCCGAGCACGTTGGTGGGCGGGTAGGTCGATTCTTCGGCGTTGTCCATCACGCTGGACACCCAGCGGAAGGCGAAATTCGTGGATTCGGTCGCCGCGGTCAATTCGATGTCCAGTTGCGTCGCCGCGTCGTTGGCGATCGTCACCTGACCGGTGGCGTCATCATAACCGTCGGCGAACACGCGATAGTTGTAGGTTCCCGCGCGCAGGTATTTGTGGAAGTCGCCGACTTCCGAATCGGAGAAGGTATACCACTTGCCTTCAATGACGATGTTCGCGGCAATCGGATCGCCGGTGGACGAGTCGGTCACCATACCGTGCAGACCGTAGCTCAGTTCCTCGACCAGCCAGGTGAAAGCCGGAATGTGGTCTTCCCAGATTTGCTCCGATTTGGAATACGGGCACTGTTTGGTCATGTTCATTTCGAAGGTGATGCCCATTGCGCCGTGCGCGCCGTAAAGCTCGTCGCCGGTGACGCCGGGCGCCTGATAGAGCACGTCCCACACCGAGCCCTGGGTGTCCATTTCCGGATCGAGACAGCGCGGATAGATGTACTCGCTGCCCAGGTAATCGAACTCGACGTCGTTGGCGGCGTTGGCGCCTTTGTAGCCCCACGGGTACAGGAACAACACCGCGCCGCCGTGGCCGGAAATGCCGACCGTCAACGGCTGGCTGCGCTGCCAGACCGAGGCGATGGCCTGCGCTTCAGGTTCGCTGTAGGGCGCGCTGCCCGGACTGTAGTATGGATTGGAATTCCACATGAAGCCGAAGTTGCGGTTCAGATCCACGCCGTTGTCGTTGTAGCGGCTCGGATACGAACCCGCATTGCCGTCGGGGTTGCTCAGCGGCACGAAATAAAATTCGTTGTTGTCGACCAGTTCGGTGATCGTCGCATCGGCGCCGTAATTGGTAACCAGCCATTCGATCGCTTTGAGCGCCCAGATGTAACCGGCCAGTTCGTCGCCGTGGATCGTTCCTTCGAAGAAGATGCCCGGCTCGGCCTCGTTGTCCGTCACGTTGTCGGAAACCTTCACCAGGTACATTTCACGCTCGCCCACGCTTTCACCGACCACCTCGACGGTCATCAGGTCCGGATAATCGGCGGCGAGGTCGTTCAGGAAGATGCCCATTTCCTGGTGGGTGAGGTAGTGGTCGAGTTCTACATCGGTCGGCGCTGGCTTGGTGGCCGCTTTTTCGACGGTCTTATGACGTTCTTTCACCCAAGCGTCCAGATCGTCGATCAGCACATCCACCTCGAAGCCGGAACGTTTCAGCTCCGCCAACGTGGCGGGCGAGCAGACGATCTGCGACCACTCGGCGCGGCCGGATTCCTCGAAGCCGACCGGGAACGATTCGAGCGCCAGGAACGAATCCAACGTCGGCGTATATACCTGCGCCACACTGCGTTGCGCGGCCCAGGAAGGTGCGGCCAGCGCAAAAACCATGACCAGCAACAAAGCGATTTTCTTCATATCGTTCTTCCGTAATAAAGTTAATGCGCGGATGCGCTTTTTCAGCAGCCGCACCCATCGTCATCATCATCGTCATCAGCTGACGAGGAATCGTCGTCGTCGTCGGTCGTGTCGTCGTCGACCGTGTCGTCATCACCCGTATCGTCGTCGATCGCATCGTCGTCAACCGTGTCGTCGTCGACGGTGTCGTCATCGATCGTGTCATCATCGACCGTGTCGTCGTCGGTCGTGTCGTCGTCGACCGTGTCGTCGTCGGCCGGGTTGGTCAGGTCGTCGTCACCGTACGGACCGCCGCCGGGTAGGATGCCATAGTAAACGCCCATCCAGTAGGCGATCAGATAATCGGCTCCGTGCGCGACGTGCGCCGGATCGTCGCCGATCTGCGCGCACTCGACGTGATAAGGCGTGCGTTCCCACATTACCGAGCACCAGCAGCGATCCCAGATTTCATGCGCATCTTTTGTGCGCAATTCGAAATTGAGCCCGAACAGATCATGCAGCCAGGGGAAAGTTTCCTGCAGATTGACCAGGAGTTGCGAGAAGGGATCGATCTCCATGGTCGTGCAGGTCACTTGCCGCTGGTAGTTGGGCGCGTCGACAAACTCGATCAGGCTTTGGTACGCGTCGGCCTCGATGGCCGCGAGTTCGTCCTCGTCGCAAGTGCCCAGGCGCAGGCAGCCTTGGTAATACACCGCGTCGAAGAACGGATTATGGCCGTCGTCGGACCATTGGCGCACGTTGAAGTTCCAGACCTGCCATAGGTATTCGTAGCGCGGACGGTCGGGCCAGTAGCGCCACATGGGTTGCGTGTTCGAGTAGTTGTTGATGAACGCGTAGTAGTCGGAGTACAGGTTGAAAAACGCGATGGATGACAACCAGAGATAGATGCGGTTCTGCTCGAATTCCTCGTCCATGATCGTTTCGATCTGCGCGTCGCCGGTGACGTGCAGCGTCTGGGCGAGAAACGAGAGGCGTAGATCGGGCGTTATTTCGGCCGCGCTGTACACCGCGCCCCACGGATCGATGATCGTCCAGTTGTTGTTGTGCAGCGTGTTGATGATCTCCAGCATG
>Ga0116156_10005725_pt1 | contig 10263 bp, 12 predicted proteins | sample AD_UKC045_MetaG_FD_89891 | JGI IMG/M metagenome (GOLD analysis project Ga0116156, IMG submission 89891) | Active sludge microbial communities of municipal wastewater-treating anaerobic digesters from USA - AD_UKC045_MetaG | ecosystem: Engineered > Bioreactor > Anaerobic > Digestate | place: USA... | reverse complement strand
CGACGACGGGGAACGTTATCGCCTGCAACTCAGTGGCGGTGACGATTACGAATTATGTTTCACCGCGCCAGCGCACCAAAGCCTGGCGATTGAACAGGCGCTTTCAGATTGCGATGTGGTGGGTACGGTGATTGGCCATATCGTGTCCGGATCGAAATTGAAATGTTTCGACGAGAACGGTGGAATTTTCGAGCTTGGGAAAAAAGGTTTCGAGCATTTCAGTGCGACAATAAATTAGCCCGGATTCGGTCTGAAAAAGAGAATAAAACCCTGGGAGCGTCCGTCAGGCGCGAAAAGTCTGTCGAGATCTCTTTCGCGCCTGACGGACGCTCCCACGCTTGCCATCCAAAAAAGAGTATTCGAATGAGCGTTTTACCCGTTGGCACCCGCCGCCGTTTGATGAAGCATCCCTTCGGCTGGATCGCGGCCGGTTTCGGAGCGGGTTTTTCACCGAAAGCGCCGGGAACGGTCGGAAGTTTGTTTGCACTGGTTCCGTGGTACTTCCTGATGCGCGATTTGCCGGTCTGGATTTATCTCGGCGTGTTGCTGGTCAGTTTCCTGATCGGTGTCTGGGCTTCCAGTTGGGCGATCGAGCAGACGAAAATCGAGGATCCTTCGCTGGTCGTCTGGGACGAATACGTCGGCATGTGGATGACCTTGTTTCTTGCGCCTGTTGGCTGGCCATGGATGTTGGCGGCGTTTGCCCTGTTTCGTTTCTTCGATATTCTGAAACCCTGGCCCGTCAGCTGGGCAGACCGGAAACTGCATGGCGGTTTTGGCGCAATGCTCGATGATGCGCTTGCCGGTGTTTACGCATTCCTGTGTTTGCAGCTTGCAGCACACTGGCTTGCATAAGCGCCTTCCCTTCCGGGTCTCGGTCGATTTCATAAAAAAGCTAAACATTCGTTTAGCTTTTTCTTTTTGGACAGTGAAATAGAGACTAGCGGCTGTGTCTGAGTGACTTCGTCGGGTCGCTCAGCATTTGTCTCGGGTCATTGTCGCCGCGTGCCGTTGCAAGTGAAGGCAGATCAAGATCGCGTTGAATGCTTTTTATCACGCAACTGCTTGTGCCCACTTTCAGTTCCGAGCCGGCCATTAATTGCTCCGTCAATTGCTTGTTGGTCGAGACATCGGAGTGCTTCAATGCCGTGCAAGGCTTCTCAAAGCTTACCTGGTAAAGTTTTGTAGCGGCATTGACGGTCATTTGCCGATAGTTCCTGCTGGCCGAAATCGATGAAATATCCTTGACGGCAATAACATCGGAGGCGGTGGCTGCCTGAGATGTTTGAAGTCCGGCTATTGCAAGCAGCATCAGGCTGGTAGTAGCGATGGCTTTTCGTGACATTGGGCTCTCCCGTGGGTTTTTATCTGGAGGATGCATCATCTGGTTATCGGTAGCATGGCGGCAGGATGGAGGCCAACAATGCGACCGTGACCAAGACTAAAGGATCAGCCGGAAAAAAATCAGACAGCCCAAAAACATGGTTTATTGCAGGTTAATTCATCGGATCATCATGAACGGATAAATTAATCCCGCATACATTTTTCCTTAAGTTAGAACTTCCGCTACCCGCTTTTTTAGCACAGGCAGAACATCAGATTGGAACCATGGGTTTTGTGTAAACCAGATGGTATTGCTCGGGTTTGGATGCGGCAGCGGAAAATATCGCGGCGCATAATCTTCGAAGGACTGAACGGTTTCGGTCAGTGATTTTTTGCGTTGATCGCCAAGAAAATAAGCATGTGCGTAATGGCCTACGAGAATGATCATCTTCACTTCGGTCAGCAGCGGAAACAGTTTCGGATGCCAATTCTGGGCGCATTCGGCGCGTGGTGGTAGCTCACCCGAGGTGCCGCGGCCGGGATAGCAAAATCCCATCGGCACGGCGGCGATATCGGCTTGCTGGTTAAATTTATTCTTGTCGATTCCGAGCCAGTCGCGCAGGCGCATGCCCGTGGCATCGCTCCACAATTGGCCACTACCTTGTACCATCGCCGATGGCGCCTGACCCACGATCAACAGCTTTGCCGTGCTACTTACACGGAAGACGGGTTTTGGGCTCAATGGCAGATGGTCTTCGCAGATCCGGCAATCGCGAATTTGCTGCGAAAGCGCATCCAGTTCGGATAAAACTCGATTCATGGGGGGAGGATTTTGCCCGGATTTAAAATGCCCAGCGGATCCATGCAGCGTTTGATGTCGCGCATGAGGGCTAGGGTGGGTGCATCGATGGCATGCGTCATGAAATCCCGCTTTGCTAGTCCGATACCGTGTTCACCCGATAATTGCCCGCCCAAACCGGTAGTGCAAGTAAACACTTGTGACATTGCGGCGATTGCGCGTTCAGATTCGGCTTCATCTGTCTTGTCGAACAGGATATTCACGTGCACGTTGCCGTTGCCGATATGCCCGAAACAGACAATTTTCAGCGTCTGTTGCACGGCAATCTTGGCCACTTGGCGACACAGGGCGGGTACTTGCGACACCGGCACCACCACGTCCTCGTTTATCTTGCCCGAGCTCATGGTTCGTAATAGCGGCGAAAGCGCTTTTCGTGCAGCCATCAGCTCGTTGATTTCGTCCTGATTTCTTGCGGCGCGGATTTCGATGCAGCCATCGTTGCGCGCAAAGCGCTCCAGTGTCGATAAAGCAAAAGGCAGCATGTCGATATCACCATCGGCTTCGATGATCAGCATCGCGCCGCTGGGCATTAATTCGACGCCGGCCTGTTCGCGCACAAGACGCACGCATTCGCCATCGAGAAATTCCAGCATCGACGGAATAACCGGTTGCGACATGATACTGGCAACCGCTTGCGCGGCACTTTCAACATCGCGATACAGTGCACGCAGAATCTGTCGCTGCATGGGTATTGCACTCAACTTCAAACTCGCTTCGACAATCAGCCCCAGCGTGCCTTCCGAACCGACAAGCAAACGCGATAAATCGTAGCCACTGGAAGATTTGGTCACCGCGGCGCCGCAATGGACAAGATCGCCGGTGCCGGTGACGGCGCTCACCGCCAGAACATTGTCGCGACTCGCGCCGTATTTCACCGCGCGCGGTCCGCCGGCATTGCAGGCAAGATTGCCGCCGATGCTCGAATAAGCGGCGCTGGTAGGATCGGGCGGCCAGAACAAGCCATGCGATTTCAATGCCGCTTGCAAATCACCGTTCAAAACACCGGGTTCGACGATAGCGACGCGATCACCGGCACGAATTTCCAGAATACGATTCATGCGTTCGAAACTGGCGACTATGCCGCCTTCAATCGGCACCGATGCACCGGTAGTATTCGTGCCGCGACCACGAGCCACGAGCGGTATTTGATATTCGCGGCATAAGTGCACCAACGCCTGAACCTGTTCTTTCGTCGTCGGCATCACGACCGCTTCCGGCATCGCTTGCCGGCGTGAATTATCGTAGCCGTAAGCCAGACATTCCGCCGGATCGAACAAGCAGGCATCGGCAGGAAACATTGCCTGCAGCGATTTTTTCAGGGTTTCGTCCAGCGTGTTCATCCGGCCAGATCATCAAGATCGAAGGCAGATTTGATCCATTCAAAACGGAAGGCGTTCTGATGCCAGTCCACGGCAATCACATCGAAGCGGCAACCGATATTGGCCGACGGCTTGTGGCTTGAGAGCCATGCCTGTGCAGCATTCGCCATTTTTTTTCGTTTGGATGGAGTGACCGATTCGATGCCGCCGCCGAAACGCTGGCTGCGGCGAAATCGGACTTCAACGAAGACCAGTTCTTTGCCGTCCTGCATCAGTAAGTCAATCTCGCCGAACGGGTAACGAATATTGCGTTCGACCAGTTTTAATTGCCTGGCCAATAAAAACTCGCAAGCGGCCTGCTCTGCGTTTTCACCCGCAACAAGATGGGCCGCCTTGCTCATGGTTTAACGTGAAGCGACGCGTGGTCGTCCGCCGCTAAAAACGGCCCAGGACGGGTCGCGCTGCACATTGCCCATGCTGTCCACACGCAGATTGCCGGTGGCTCCCGCGAGCATGAAACCGGCATCGTTTTGCAAGCGATCAAGATACGCGCTGAGCTGCCAGGCATCGGCACCAAAGGCGAATAAACGCTGGGCCGGACCACGAATGCTCGGCATCGTCTTGGCAACGCTTTCGGCATTCGCCAGACCGCCATATTGATTCAGCAACCAGGGAAGTTCAGGTATTTCGATGCCATCCAGCACAACATCCTGCGATGCACTGGCACCGTTGAGAATCAGGGATGCCGCAAGTTTCGGCGTTGCCGCCAAAGTCGAAGTTTTCAGTTGGGCCATCAAGGCACGTGCCTGCGGCGCTTTCAATGCGATGTAGATGGCCGATGCATTTCCGCCATTACCGGCGAGCAGAGCGGTAATTTTTGCCGGCAAGTCGATCGCTTCACCTTCAACCAAGTGCTCCGCAACAATCTGTCCGCCGCGAATTTTGTATTGGTCCTTGAAAGCGGAGACGGTGCGTTGCGCGGTATCGTCGCGCTGGGTAAAAATGATCACCGACATTTGATTGCGATTGGCAAAACGGTCTGCCGAAATCCAGCCTTCTTCATCCGGCGAAAGTGCAAAACTCAGATTGCCGGGCGCAGGCGTATTTTGGCCGCGATTCAAAAACAGAATCGGCACGCTGATGTCGGTCTGGTTCGACACCGCATTGACTTCGTCGCGTGTCAGCGGGCCGACAATCATTTGCGCCCCTTCGGCAATTGCTTTGCTGGCTGCGTTCTTTGCTCCCTCGGCACTGCCGGCGGTATCGTAGAAATTGACGCGCGGGCGACGACGGTTTTCGGCGTAGTACTGGCTTAAAAATCCGTCACGAACCGCGATGCCGGCACCGGCGGAATTGCCCGATAACGGCAGCAATACGGCGAGTTGATTCGGTGGACGATAACCGTCGCTTTCGGCTGGTGGAAATGCATTGCTGCGCTCATTCGACATTGAACTCGCGACCGGCATTGGCAAGGGCATTCCGCGTTTTTTGAGTTCACGTGCGGCATAGGCATACAGAGGATCGCTGGCGGATAAGCCGGCGCTTCTATGCGTGCGTTCTGCGGCGGGTACAAGACCCAGCAAGCGTTCGATATTGCGTCCGGCAGCGGCACGTTCCTTGGGCTTCATGCCTTCCATCAGCCAGATTTGTTCGCCGGCGACATCGAATTTCATTCCGGCTTGATCAAACGCACGAAAACGATCGGTATGCCAGCGGATTCTGTCGCCATTGGGAACCGAGTCGCGGCGTTGATTCAGGAACGCAATCGCCTCACCGCCGCGTTTGTCGGCCAGCAAAAATTCGGCATTCAGCAAATCATGAAGGAAGGCCACATCGCCCGATAATTTTTTTCTCGGGATGGGTGCGATCAAGGTTCTTGCCTTGCCGTCATCGCCTGCCAGTTTCCAGGCATTCGCTGCACGTACGATGGCGGCATCGTGTGGTGCGCCTTTCGACATGGCGGCTTCGGATTCATACGCAAGTGCCGCTTCGCGGAATTTGCCTTCATTGATGAGTTGTTCGGCAGCTGCATTCGCAGGCATATGTGTGGGCGTGGTGCTGACCGTTGCGCAGGCAGAAATCAGGAGGATGGCAAGAGCGGGGGCTAATAATTTGAAACGCATAAGGCAAATCCGGAGGTTGACGGTAAGATGATACCTGCAGAAGAGGGAGATGGCGGCATGGCGGCAGTAAAATCCGGCACTTTATATGTGGTGGCGACTCCGATTGGCAACCTGTCGGACCTTTCTGCGCGCGCGAAAGAAGTTTTGACCGCAGTCTCGGCGATTTGCGCGGAAGACACGCGGCATACCAAGACTTTATTGCAGGCTTTCGGCATCGATAAACCGCTGATAGCCCTGCATGAACATAATGAAGGCGATATCGCCTGGAAGCTGGTCGAGCGCCTGAAGACTGGCGATAGTCTTGCCTTGGTGTCCGATGCGGGGACGCCCTTGGTATCAGACCCCGGGTATCGATTGGTGCGCGAGGTGCGTGCAGCCGGTTTTGCCGTCAGCCCCGTTCCAGGCGCCTGTGCGGCAATTGCGGCTTTATCGGTAGCCGGCATTCCAAGCGACCGGTTTTGTTTCGAAGGTTTCTTGCCGGCCAAATCTTCCGCGCGCCGTGAACGCCTGCAAAATCTGGCGCGCGAAGCAAGAACGCTGGTTTTTTACGAAAGTTCGCATCGCATTGATGAATCCTTGGTCGATCTGGTCGCGATCTTCGGTGCCGATCGTGAAGCCGTGATCGCTCGCGAGTTGACGAAATTATTCGAGACTGTGCTGGGCGATACCCTGGGCAGCTTGCTGGAAAAAGTGCAGGCGGATGAAAATCAGCGCAAGGGCGAGTTCGTGATCGTAGTCCGTGGTTGTGAAGACGATACCGGCGTCGCATTGGCCGAGGGGCAACGGCTATACGCCAAACTCGTTGAACACATGAAGCCCTCGCAGGCGGCGAAACTGGCGGCAGAGTTGAGCGGAGCGCCGAGAAAATCCCTGTATGGCGGGGAAGCTTCCTAACCCCTCGGGAACCTTCGATGCGTTGTTCAATCACACATCAAACAAAAGTTGGCGGGGCTGCCATGAACTACAAACGAATCTTCCTTGCTGCAATGTGTTTATCCTTTGTGGCATACGCATCGGCGCAGGAAACTGCAGCCATCGTCAATCCGGCGATAGATATGCCGGCATACCTGAAAGTCGCGCAGGAAGCAGCCGCACATCGGGAAACTCATCGATTGACGGAAGCAGAATTCATCGCGATGAGTCGCGAGCCGAACACGATTATTCTTGATGCCCGCAGTGCCGAAAAATATGCCGAACTGCATATCAGGAAAGCGGTCAATCTAAGTTTTCCTGATATTACCGTGGATAGTCTTGCGCAGTTGTTTCCCGACAAGAACGTGCGCATTCTGATTTACTGCAATAACAACTTCAGCAATGCGCCAAAGCCTTTTCCGACCAAGCGTGCGGATGCTTCATTGAATATCTCGACGTACATTAGCCTTTACAGTTACGGCTATAAAAACGTGTACGAGCTTGGCCCCTTGATCGAGATTGAAAAATCAAAATTGAAATTCGTGTCGGACAAAAAATAGTCCTGCTACGTATTACAGATATTTGAAGCTGGAAAAATCGCGTTGATATCTGCTCGAACGGGCATAACCACTGCTGCGGCCATAACTGGTTCCCAGATTACGGGTTTGCGGTTGCGGTGCCGGGCTTGGTTTGGCAGAGTCTTTGTTCGGAGTGGTATTCGATTGGGTGGCCATGAGAAAGTCCTTGTGAGTTAGTGTGCTGGTAATCTACCACACTAAATCAAAGGCGAAATAGGCCGTAAGTCATGCCAATTGAAAAAAAGATATAACGTGTTGATTTTAATGAAAGTGGCGGAGTCGATCATTAAGCCGGGTTCTGTCGGGGACAACCATTCCTCTAGGCCTTGCATCACTGCAAGGCTCAAGCAGCGCACCCGTGTGCGAATCGAGCAAATTCATAGCACACCTATTTGGCCTTGCTCCAAGTGGGGTTTACCGTGCCCTGCGGCGTTAGCCCCGCAGGCGGTGGGCTCTTACTCCACCGGTTCGCCCTTACCACGCATGTTCGCCTCATTGCTGGGGCGGCACCGTTCGGCGGTATATTTTCTGTTGCACTAGCCGTCGACTCACGTCGCCCAGGCGTTACCTGGCACTTTGCTCTATGGAGCCCGGACTTTCCTCGGCACGGTCAAGCCGTGACGCGGTTGTCTTGACCGACTCCGCCGTGCGCATTGTCGCATAGCAGGCTCAAAAGCCCCGATTTTTGTCTTAATTTCTTGGTAAAGGTTGGCCAATCAAGCCAAAAGGTCCCATTTTTTTGCGCAGGCTAGCGACAACAAGAACGATAAAGCCATCAATACCAGAGGTTTTGGCTTTGTCTAACAGTCCACAGTTTCGCCAATAAAATTTCGGCTTTTTCTGTAAAAACAACACTTACCAAACGACAGTTAAACCATTGTCTGAACAGTGGTGCAACATGTTGATTCTGCTAGACAAATTCATTGGAATTTTTGCTTGACACGCCATCTTCACAGGCATAACGTGGGCAGACGTGGAAAAACAATGAATTTTGTGGGGAATTGTGGAAATGTTTCAGGGCGAAACCGCTGTCACGCTAGATGACAAGGGACGATTGGCGATTCCAACCGCCTTCCGCGACCTCGTTTCGCGTGCGGGAAACCGCCTGGTCATTACCTATAACCCCTATGAAAGTGGTTGTTTGTGGTTATACCCGGAAAAAGCCTGGGAGGCTGTTCGCGATCAGGTCAATGCCTTGCCGAACGCAAAGCGCGTTCACCGCAATCTGCAATTGAAACTGGTCGGCGCCGCGACATTCGTCGAGCCCGACGGCAACGGAAGAATTTTGATGCCCGGCAGTCATCGCAATGCAGTCGGCATCGAGAAAAAAGCGGTTTTGTTGGGAATGGGAAATAAATTCGAATTGTGGAGCGAGCTGGCTCACATCGAACAAATCCGTCAATCGATTTCGGATGACGATTTGAGCGACGACATGCTCGATTTGAGGTTGTAGTCGTGATGGCAAGGGTGTCAGGGATGACGCAGAACCCAGGCCATCTTCCAGTGATGTTCACGCAGGCGATGGAAGGTCTGCGGGTGCTCAAGGATGGCAGGTATCTGGATGGCACGTTTGGTCGTGGTGGCCATGCGCGTGGTGTGTTGGACCGGCTTGGGCCGGAAGGAAAATTGTTGGTAATGGACAAAGACCCTGTTGCGATTGCGTGCGCCGCCGAGCTGCAAGCGGAAGACGCCCGTGTCGCTGTCTATCAGGGCTCGTTTGCCGATTTGTCACATTGGAGCGAAACCGCCGAGGGCCTGGATGGCGTGCTGTTTGACCTCGGCGTCTCTTCCCCGCAACTGGATGTGGCGGAGCGTGGATTCAGTTTTAGAAATGATGGTCCCCTCGACATGCGCATGGACAATCTCTCGGGCCAAAGTGCCGCTGATTGGCTTGCGCATGCTTCGGAAAAAGAAATCGCCGACGTGTTATGGCAGTACGGCGAAGAAAAACTCAGCCGGAAAATCGCCCGGACAATCGTTGAACGTCGCACCGAAACGCCATTGCTGCGCACCGCGCAATTGGCCGAACTAATCGCATCGGTCCTTGGCCGTGGCGACGGGAAAATCCATCCCGCTACTCGCAGCTTTCAGGCCATTCGCATTTTCATCAATCGCGAACTCGAGGATCTCGAACTCGGTCTGGAAGCGGCGTATGCAAAATTGAAAGTCGGCGGTCGTCTTGCGGTGATCAGTTTCCATTCGCTGGAAGATCGTATTGTCAAACAATTTATCGCCAAGTACGCAAAAGCACCGGCGGGAAATCGTCGCATGCCGATTGAAGTGGAATTCACGCCCGGCTTGAAAGATATCGCAGGTGCGATGCGCGCCGACGATGAAGAAACCAGGATCAACCCACGCTCGCGCAGTGCGGTGTTGCGTGTCGCGGAGAAGCTATGAGTCCGCGCCATTTCATCATTCTACTATTACTGCTTGCCACCGTTATCAGCGGTGTCTGTGTTGTCTACGCGCGCCATAAACACCGTCAGGCCTACATCGAATTGTCGCGACTGGAAAAGCAGCGCGATGAATTGAATATCGAATTCTCGCGTTTGCAGCTGGAACAGGCGACCTGGTCGGAAACCAATCGCATCGAACAAATTGCCACCGAACGATTGGGCATGGGTTTTCCACAGGACGTGGATGTCGTGTTGGTGCGCCCATGAAATTGAAAGCACGCGCCTATAACCCGAGAGTCCGTTTACAGATACTGGCAGCCTGTTTTGCCGTGTTCGCCTTGTTGCTGGTAAGTCGTGCCGCATGGATGCAATTGATTCATCGCGATTTCTATCAGCAACAAGGCAATGCCCGTTTCCTGCGCGAGCTGCCGATCGCCACTTCACGCGGAATGATCGTCGACAGAAACGGCGAGCCATTGGCCGTTTCGACGCCGGTGGAATCGGTGTGGGCAAATCCGAAAGAGTTATTACAGGCGCCGGAAAGAATGCCGGAGCTGGCAAAGGCGCTCGGCATTCCACGCGACATGCTGACGCAGCGCATTGCACAGAAGGCGAAGAAAGAATTCGTCTACCTGCGACGACATATCAATCCGGATGACGCCCAGGCCGTAGTCGCCCTGAAAATTCCCGGTGTTTATTCGACCCGGGAATTTCGTCGTTTCTATCCGCATGGCGAAGTCATGGCGCACGTGT
>Ga0116156_10005722_pt1 | contig 10269 bp, 6 predicted proteins | sample AD_UKC045_MetaG_FD_89891 | JGI IMG/M metagenome (GOLD analysis project Ga0116156, IMG submission 89891) | Active sludge microbial communities of municipal wastewater-treating anaerobic digesters from USA - AD_UKC045_MetaG | ecosystem: Engineered > Bioreactor > Anaerobic > Digestate | place: USA... | reverse complement strand
GTGGCTGCTCCGGTGACGATGTCTCCGCCTGCGTAAACGCCCTTCATTGAGGTCTGTCCGGTTTCCTCGTCCGCCTCGATGGTTCCCCACTTCGAGAGTTTCAGTTCGGGGAGGGTCGAGAGAAGGAGCGGGTTGGGGCTTGTGCCGATGGCGACCACGACCACGTCCACGTCTATGCTGTAGTTCGAGCCTTTGACGGGCACGGGGCGGCGGCGTCCGGAGGCGTCCGGCTCGCCAAGCTCCATCTTGAGCACTTCCATCGATTTGACCCAGCCTTTTTCGTCGCCGTCGATTTTGACGGGAGCCTGAAGGAGGTCGAAGATAATGCCTTCCTCTTTCGCGTGGTGGACTTCCTCGGCGCGGGCCGGCAACTCGTCCATCGAGCGGCGGTACACCAGATGCACTTCGTCCGCTCCGAGCCGCAGAGCGACTCTGGCGGAGTCCATAGCGACGTTTCCGCCTCCGATTATGGCCACTTTCTTGCCGACCTTTATCGGGGTGTCGTATTCCGGGAACCTGTAGGCCTTCATCAGGTTGGCGCGCGTCAGGAACTCGTTGGCCGAGTACACGCCGTTGAGGTTCTCTCCGGGGATATTCATAAACATGGGCAGACCGGCTCCGGACGCGATGAACATCGCGTGGAATCCGTCGTCGCTGAACATCTGCTGGACGGTGCGGGTCTTGCCGACCACGTAGCTTTCATGCACATGCACGCCGAGCTTGCGCAGGTAATCGACCTCGCGCTCGACGATGCTCTTGGGAAGCCTGAATTCGGGAATGCCGTAAACGAGCACGCCGCCGGACTTGTGAAGGGCCTCGAAGACATGCACTTCGTGTCCGAGCATGCGCATATCGGCGGCGACTGTCAGCCCCGCGGGGCCTGCGCCGACGACTGCGATTTTGAAACCTGTAGCCGCGGGAATCTCCGGGATCGTCACTTTCCCCATCGCCGCTTCGTAGTCCGCCACGAAGCGTTCGAGGCGGCCTATCGCCACCGGCTCGTTCTTCTTGCCGAGCACGCATAGCGATTCACACTGCGACTCCTGCGGGCACACCCTTCCGCACACCGCAGGCAGCGCGTTCGTCTTCTTTATCGTCTGCACCGCGCCGAGATAATCCTTCTTGGCTATCTGCGAGATGAACGTCGGTATATCAATGTTCACCGGGCATCCTTCGACGCACGGTTTGTTCTTGCACTGCAAGCAGCGCAACGACTCGCGGTACGCCATCATCTCGGTGTACCCGTAGGGGACTTCCTCGAAGTTGCGGCGGCGGATGTCCGCCGGCTGCTCCGGCATCGGGGTCTTTTTCTTGCGCAGCTCTTTAAGGTTCTCCAGTTCGGCGAACTTTTCCTTTTCGCCCTCATACGCCGACTTCTCGTCGCCGGTATACGTGGCCTGCCTGTCCATGAGGCTCTTGAAATCGACCTGATGGGCGTCGAATTCCGGGCCGTCGACGCATACAAACTTCGTTCCGCCTTCGCCGTAACCGATCCTGCATCCGCCGCACATTCCGGTCCCGTCGATCATTATCGAGTTGAGGCTGACTATCGTCTTAAGATTATATTGTTTCGTCAGGTTGGTGACGGCGCGCATCATGACGACCGGGCCGATGGCCAGCACGAGATCCACTTTTTCGCTCTCGATGATGTCCTTCAACTGGTCCGTCACAAAGCCGTGGCGTCCGTATGTGCCATCGTCAGTGGTGACGAACAGCTCTGTGCTGACCTCTTTCATCTTGTCTTCCCATATGAGGAGGTCTTTGCTGCGGGCGCCTATGATTGACAGCACCCTGTTGCCGGCTTTGAACAACTCGCGGGCTATCGGGAATACCGGCGCCACTCCCACGCCGCCGCCGACGCACACCACCGTGCCGAACTTCTCGATGTGGCTTTCCCTGCCGAGCGGGCCTACTATGTCCGCCACAGTGTCGCCGACGTTCAGTTTGGACATTTTCAGCGTCGAGGCTCCCACAACCTGAGCGATCAGCGTGAGCGTTCCCTTCTCGCGGTCGAAATCCGCTATCGTCAGCGGAACTCTCTCGCCCTGCTCGTCAACCCGGACCACCACGAACTGGCCCGCCTTCGCCTGCTTGGCTATCTCCGGCGTCTTGAACAGGAAATGGAAAATTGTGGGAGAAATCTCCTCTTTTTCCAATATCACATTGTTCCTTTCAAGCGTTCCTGCTTCGAGACAGCTTCCATCGTGCGCCTTCTCTGTTGCCTGACTCATATGTTTGCTCCCCTTGAATAATTTTTAGCAAAGCAGCGTTCATTGCCCGTGATATTATATATTAACACTCTACCATTTCAATACATTTCCGACGATAAGTAAAACACCTGTTCAGGCGGTTTTTTTCAATGTATAAACTCCTCCTTGAGGGTTTTGTTTCCGGCATATTCATGTGCGCAAGAAAAAATTTGATATAATATACAAGGGAGAATTATCAGTTTTGCAATCCGGCCCGCTCAGACATGCGATTCCAGACACTTTCAAGTCGGTTGGAGTCATAAAAATGATTTGATGCGAAAAACATGGCGGAAAAGGCTTATCAGACCGACACATACGGAGGTTCGAATGCGTATCGTTGACGGGTTATTGTCGCGCAGAGACTTTTTGTCAGTCGCAATGACCGCTGGCGCGATGTCTGCCGCCGGTATAATCGTAGGTTCTCGCGCGTTTCCGGCGGAGCCCGAATTAAAAAATCGTTTAGCGGGAAAAATCATTAAAATCAAAGGCGACATACGGGTAAATGGAAACCCTATCAAAGCCGGGATTGAGGTTTTTGATAAAGACATATTAACAACCGGCAACAAATCTCAGGCATGGGCGATTCTCGACAACGCTATCGCAGCGCAGTTCAACCAGAACACGCTTGTCTCTATTCATGGCAACATTCCGCCCGAAGCAAATTCGCTTAAAGGGCTTGAGCTGAATCTGGTTTCCGGCTCTGTCTTGGCGCAAACGCGCAAATTCGACAAAGCGGAAGAATATCCTTTTGTGGTGAGAACCCCAGTGGCGACCGCCGGCGTGCGCGGCACAACGTTTTATGTCGAACACATGTCTCCCGAAAAAACATATATCTGCGCTTGTTACAAAGAAGTCACATTCACTCCGGCGGCAAATCCCGGCCTAGCAATAACAAAAAATGTCAGCAAGCACACGGCTTACATAATCAACGCTCCGGGCGACGGAAATAATGAAATATTCAATCCCGCAGGGCTGATCGGACACGATGACTACGAAATAGAGGCTCTCAGAAAAGCGCTGAAAAAGGAAACCGGACACGACTCCGAATACCCGCGCAGGGAAGACTCCAGTTACTGACCCCCTCGCTGGGGGCGGAACGGCGTAAGCTAAGTCTTCGAGACGATTTCTCATAGCGATTGATGTGTGCGCTCCCCGAGCATCATGCAGACGCTTATACATGCTATTAGATGATTCTACCCACTACCAAGTGTGCCATGCGCAAAACTTTTTCTTTTGCGCATGATGCTTTTCACCAAATAGTAAATGGGAGCTTTCATTTAGTTCTTCGTATAGTATGTCGTCGTCGTCAGAAAAACAGATGCCCTTTTCCCAGAACCCCTCGTCAATCCTTAAAGTCATATACATGTTATTAGCGGGGCTTTTTCTGGCATGGCGGGGGCAGCCGCCCCGTTTCGTGATAAAATATTGATTGGTTACTATTGAAAGAGGTGGTCGGACATGAAAACGCGCAGAACGGGAAGATGCGCGGCGGTCGTTCTGTCGGCCTTAGTCGCGATAGCCCTCGGAACTTTTGCGCTCGCGGACATCGAGCCTCCAGCCATGACGGCTGGATGGAGCCTTGTTTCCGCCCCATGCGACGTTTCCGTTCAGGACATTCTGGATAATACCGGGTTCGACAGTCTCAATATATTCGAATGGAACGGCGAAAGGTACGCGGCGTCCGACACGCTCAAGCGGGGCATCGGCTACGCCGCAGACAGCAACCGCTCCATAGGAGCCGCCGGGCTTTGCGCGGACTCCAACGACGAAGACCCTCTCGCCGTCAGGCTCCCCGCGGGATGGAACCTCATCGGCAACCCGTACAAACGCGCCATGCGCGTCCACTTCATCATGAACGGCTTCGACCACATATTCGCCGATCAGGTCTTCAAACTCACCGGCGCCGGCTACGAAAGCATCTCCAAGATGGATGTCGTCCAGCCGTGGAACGCCGTGTGGGTGTACGCATATTCCCCGGTGGTCATCCCGCACAACGCGGACTGCGAAACCAGCAACATCTGCGACATCCCGCCGGAACTCGTGTCGATTCAGCTTTCAGCCGTGAAGAATTCGTTGAACGTCGGCGAAACAACCGCGCTGACAGTCTCCGCGATTTATTCGAACTCCGAATCCCGCGAAGTCACCGCCGAGGCGCAATTTCAGGCGTCTTCCGGCTCGGTGTCAGACGGCGTTTTCACAGCCGAAAGCGAAGGAACGGCAATCCTGACGGCAACCTTCGGCGGCATGACGAGCGACCCGGTGTCTATCTCGGTTATCGACCCGCTTAAACCCGTCGAACTGATCGTCTCCCTGAAACCCGCCTTGATACAGATACACCAGACCGCCACGCTCCTTGCGCAAGCCCGGCTCGCGTCCGGCGCGCTGGTCAACGCGACCGCCTCCGCATCTTGGAGCTTCGATCCCGCAGCCGGAAGGCTCGAACCGAGCGGCGTCTTCTCCCCCGCTCGAATCGGCGACGTGGTTTTCACCGCGTCTTACGGCGGACTCGTAAGTTCCCCCGTCACCCTTTCGGTGTACGAAAAACAACTGATATGGCTTGGCATCTACCCGGAAAGCTCCTCGAACCTCAAACCGCTTCCGTGCCCGCCGAACTACGGATACATGTATTGCTACGACAACAACTACATCGAGGCCGGCAAACAGGGCGCGTACAGGGCCGTCGCCGAATACAACAACGGGACATACCGCTACGACTCCGTCAAAGACATCGAAAAATGGGACGTCGAGGACGAAAGCGTGTTGCTTATCGGCGACAACGGCTCCGTGGCGGCCCTCAAAAAAGGCCGCACAGGCGTCCGCGCTTACCTAGACGGCGTATGGAGCGAGTGGTCTCAGGTTCAGGTCGTCGACGACTCCACAGAGGATTTCCTCCTTCTGGAACTATCGAACCAAGCCTCTATCGCGCGCGTCGGAGAAGGAATAACCGTCAACGCCACCTATTACACGCGCATCCCCGGCCAAGGCGTCCACCCCCCGTACTACGTTTATATGAACTACGTGACAGACGGCGTCTTCGAAGCGCGGAAAGTAACCGCATCGGCGGATTGGACGATAGGCTCAAGAAGCGTCGGCTCATTCGACCGCGACACCGCGCTATTCACAGGCCGCTCCATAGGCTCGACCGCCATCTTCGCAAAATACAACGGCAGCGTCAGCAACTTCGCCACTCTCGAAATCTGGGACTCCGCGCCTCTGAATCACTGCGCCGAAACAGCAAACGCCGCAACATGGACGGACAACCTCACAATCGCCCGCCTCGCCACAGACTGCGACCATTATTCCGCGGCAGACACAATAAACGTAAACTTCGCCGCCCTCCTGCGCGAAGGCCAGTACAGGGGAACGCTCGACGTTTGCGCCGACATGTTCATCTATAACTCCGAACAGGAACTTGTCAAAACCTTCAGGAACACCGACTGCACACCGTCGGCCCTGTTCTCGTCCGGCTCCCCGACATATAAAACCGTCTTCGAATATAACGCGGAATGGGATCAGCGGGACGAAACCGGCGCGCCCGTCCCCCCCGGCGAGTACACAGCCGTCGCCCGGTTCTACATTCTCTACTGCCCGGTGATAAAAGTAGAGTTTACCATCAACGCGGACTGACCCCCGCCGCGCGCCGCTCGACGAAAACACAACGCTTCGCCACTACGAAAATCGCCCCGGTTCGTCGACTATAATGACAATCCCGGGTTAATGAATCATGGGACACGGATCCCAAAACGAAAAAGAGGGAACACAGGGATCGCTTCCGTATTTTGTAAGGGTTGAAATATTTGAATAAGCGTGTTTTCGCCGTTATCAGACAGCGGCATTAACTTCGTATTCCCTTTTGCACTTAGGGCATTGAATCATGCTCGCATGGTATTTCGGCGGCGCTTTCAGGCGAACTCCGCATTCGCAATCTATCATCGCGTACCCTTCCTTCTTCCATAGCACATCATTGATTCTAGATCTGTCGGCTATCGGAGCCTGCGCTGCGGCCGGCATCGCCGGAACATCCATTATTCCAACCGGCTTCGCCGAGGAGAACCAGTTTTTTTTCATATCTTCCGTGGAAAACAGTTTCCGGCCCGAGGATCTTGTTCCGGCGGCCTGATACGCCGCCTGATAGGATTCAAACGAATGCTCGCCGGCCATTGCCCGAAGTATCCTTATTCTTTCGAGCGCGGGCGGATGCGTGCTCGTTAGGTCTGAAAGTTTCTTTTTCCCCGCAAGCGGGTTCACTATGTACATTGGCGAAGTAACGCGGTTCGCCCTCCGCACCTGCTGAGGCGTAGCTGCTATCTTTTCCAAGGCGTCCGCGAGGCCCGTCGGATACCTTGTAAACTGCACGCCGCATGCGTCGGCAAGATATTCCCTCTTTCGCGATATCGCAAAATAGATTAGTTGCGTCATTATGGGAGCGAGTATGAGCAGAATAATCGACACGACTAGCATTATAATCGCCAGTTGCCCGCCTCCCCCCGAAGAAGACCTTCGTCTGGTCCCGCCCGAGCCAAATCTCATCGACCGGAAAAAACCGTCCGATATCATCGCCACCACGCCGAGCAAGATGCCGAGCATCATAATGAGCAGCACGTCCCGGTTGACTATATGGGCCATCTCGTGCGCGACAACGCCTTGGAGTTCCTCGCGATTTACCCTTTCGAGGAGCCCGGTCGTGACGGCTATAGACGCGCTCTCCGGTTTTCGTCCCGTTGCGAACGCGTTGGGCGACGGGTCATAAATAACGTACACATCCGGCATTCGGGAGAACCCAGACGCTATTTTCATTTCCTCAACCACGTTGAACAGTTCGGGAAAATCATCGTGCCCAATTTTTTTTGCGCCGCTGATTGAAAGAAAAATCTTGTCCCCTGAATAATAGCTCGCCGCCGCCATGACGATGGCGATCGCCAGCGCTGCCACTCCTCCAATAATTCCATAGTCGCCGAAATAATAAAACGATGCGGCCGACCCCACTGCCACTAGCATCGCCGTCATCAGAAAAACTAGGACGACAGACTTTCGCCTGTTGGACGCTATTTGCCGCCACATACTCAGAAGCCTACTTTCGGAACTTCTCTCTCGGCAGGGCTGTCGAGCTCGAACATCTTTTCTTCCCTGAAACCGAACATGCCCGCAAAAATGTTCGCCGGCGCTGACTGTATCTTCGTGTTGTATTTCATTGCCGAGTCGTTGAAGAACTGCCGCGCGAAAGCGATCTTGTTCTCCGTGGCCGCCAGTTCCTCCTGAAGAGACAGAAAGTTCTGGTTTGCCTTCAGATCCGGATACTGCTCTGCGACGGCGAAGAATTTCATCAGCGCGGAGCCGAGTTGAGATTCGGCGGCCCCGCGCGTCGGGACATCTCCGGCGGACTGCGCGAGATTCCTCGCCTTCGTTATCGCCTCTAGGGTCTCCCGCTCATGTTTCATATAGCCTTTCGCGGTTTCCATAAGGTTGGGGATCAGGTCATGCCGCCTCTTGAGCTGCACGTCGATCTGCGCCCATGCGTTCTTTACCTCGTTCCTCAGTTTTATAAAACTGTTGTACAGGCCAATTACTAAAAGCGCCGCCAGCGCCGCGACACCAATGACGATTATCCCTGTCATTTCTCAGTCCTCCTTTGCGCCGCCCGCAGGGAATAATTCCGAAACGAATCCCAGAACCCTTCCCCATTCCTGTTGCGACACGTTATGTTTTATTACTTCATTGAGTTCTCCGCCGTCAAACCACAGGCCTCCGTGCTTCACGCAGTAATCCAACACAACTGACGTGTCGCCGCCCGCCATTACTTTTGACATTCTTTTTCCGCACATAGGGCATCGCCTCTTCTTCTCGCCCTTTTCCGACGCCCTCTTTTTCAACGGCCTTATCTCCAACGAATTGATGTCCGCATTTGCGAACGAAAGCAGGTAGTCCAGTTCGTCCCTGTCAAACCAAACTCCGCGACAATGACCGCAATAATCGAGCTCGACGCCCTTATGCTCGATTATCAGCATCTCCACATTGCAGACAGGACAAATCATAAGTCTTTATACCAAGATTTCTTTTTCTCAAAACATTCCGATTGAGTATACCATTAATTCATAACTCCTTGATTCCGAACCCATTAAAAACATTGCTGAAACAAGCGTGAAGACAACTTATGCCGGCGTCGCTTTTCTTTTCGAACTGGCGATCTTGAATAATGCGAACGTCAGGAGAACAAGCGCAATGCCGCCGGCTAAAACGGGAATAAGCGCCGTCAGGCTGTGGACACCCCCCGAAACGATGATTGCCGCGGCGGAAAGCACAAGCGAGATGATGAAAGCCGCGAATCCTATCACTACTCGCCCCTTTGCGCCGTCTGCCGGCATTATATTCATCGACACCGTAAGCGGCCCGATCATCAAAGATATCCCCATCCACATCAGGGCCAAAGCGCCGGCGCGAAATCCCCACAACCGTAGCAAGAATTCCTTGTGCAACGCGCCAACAGCGCTTTCCTTTGTCCCGTCGAATATCCTGAAAATTTTCCCGTACTCCCCTGCGTCATACGATGTTACCCTGTCGTTATCAAGTTTTCCCATAATTGTCGCCATGCGCCCGGATTCGATGATTTTATAGCCTATTCTCAAATCGCCGATCTCTGGAGAAGAAAGAGACCCTTCGCCTTTGAAGATGTAATCCGAATCAGCTAGCGCCGCGCCGCCTTTAATCGTTGTGTTTTCATTCGTGAGAGTAAGTTTTTTATAGCTAGGAAGCTCAACGACTGCCATATCAAAACTGTATGCTCCAACCTTTGCGTCCTCAGCCCGCGTTTCTGCGTCATCTATGGCTTTCGGCGGATTATGATGCCCCTCGGCATATTTAAAACGATCGCTCATATCCGGTTCTCTCATCCATTTCTTTGAATATGAGTATGTCGTTTTCTTTCCAGACGATTCATCGCTACTGTTTTTCTTTTCTCGCTTCACCTGCTTCCATGCGTACATTTCAACTACTCTCTGCGTGGCAATGTAATTGTCCGGCTTGAGATAAAGCCCGTCGCCAATAGTCTTGCCGGATGTTAACTGCCCTGTTGCCGAGACAAGTTTTTCGTTCTCCACTCGGTTTGCCGCCGGGTTCCCGGCATCAATCACCACACTCGTTTTGGCAACAACTGACACGTCCTTTCGGCTTTCGTTCCAATAAATCATATATAATGAACCAGAGAACATGGCCAGACCCATCACAAAGCATGCCGTCCCGCCCACTATTTTTTCACTTCTAGCTTTACGGCGTTTCATTTCCCTATGCTTTGACATAGCCGTAGTCTCCTTTTATGCGCTCGATATCGAAAAGATACTATTACAAGCGGATTGTGAATGTCAATTCGGATTATCGGGGCTATTCGTTCGGTTAGAATAATCAGGAAAATCACCGTGTTGAGTCTTCGGGGACAGAACCCCCGCCGCAAGGCGGATAAATGCGGATAATTTCTGCAATCCAGACGACCTTTGTTAGGATTATTCGCTGTCGCTCAGAGCAGATTCAATCGAATACCGGCGCATGCGGGCGTTGCGTAACAAATCGCCCCGGATTTGCCGGCTCTATCGACGAATCCGAAATTAAGCAGCGCCAAAAGACATTGTATTTCCATCTAGCCCGCATTTTTCACCAATGCTGGCTGAAATCGAAGAAAGGGATGAGATGCGAGGCGAATCGAGCGAGAACGAGGGAGCATATTGTTTCTTATGTGACCGAGTTTGAGTCGATGATTCAACAACGTAGATCGCCTTTTATTCGATTTCCCGGTTTTTCTCGTGAAAAATCCGAGCTAAAAGCGGGGTCGGCAAAACAGACGGGAGCCGCCCAGCAATCCGGCGTTTTTTCCTCCGCAAACCGCGCCCGGATTCCGCCTCAAAACAAGAAAAAACAAAGCAGAAAAGATTTGACACCCCCAACCCCCCGTGCTAACATTTGTTGCAATCTGCTCAAACGGAGATTGCGCCGTTTGAGTTTTTTTTGTTGTTACGGTCCGGCGCGATGCGGC
>Ga0116156_10005719_pt1 | contig 10271 bp, 7 predicted proteins | sample AD_UKC045_MetaG_FD_89891 | JGI IMG/M metagenome (GOLD analysis project Ga0116156, IMG submission 89891) | Active sludge microbial communities of municipal wastewater-treating anaerobic digesters from USA - AD_UKC045_MetaG | ecosystem: Engineered > Bioreactor > Anaerobic > Digestate | place: USA... | reverse complement strand
TATCATTGTCATATCTACCATCGTCATTTTTATTTTTATATTCTTATTGAGTTTTGATGTATTCCAAGACATTGATTACCGACATTTGAGTTTCTTTGTTTGGTGGGTGGTTTTTCATGCAGCCTTCCTCACTTTTACTACATACAGAGCGGCGATATATCGCACAAGTCAAGATGAAAAAATAAAACTGGAACAAAGTTTTTATAGCCCTAACCAAGATGATATTAATAAAGTAAAACTGACAACTTACACCATTGAGCTGAGTAATTTTCTCAAGCAATTATCAATGACAGCCGAGGGCCAGACCTTTGAATACAATGATTTCATTTCCTATATATATTCCATGATCAACAGTGACAACAATGGAAATCTTGGAAATTTACAACTTGATCAAATTGAATTTTTTGACAATAAGGGTAAAAGTTTATTCATCAATTATTCTGGAGAGGTAGAAAAATCTAAAGAGGAAATAAGCGGTGCAAAATTGGTAGGGAATAATTTGTATTACCGGCCTTTACCCCCCAACTATATCTGGTATAAGCCAGTCGATGATTCGCTTCACTTGATTCTGAAATACAATGCAAAAGGTTACAGCAAATTCCAAGGAAATTATTTGTTATACAAGGATGGGAATCTGGTAGACGGTCAAGGACTTGATTTCATTAAGTCGGAAATCCCGAAATTTATTAGTCAAGATACCATCATTCAAAAATTCAACTTCTATAATCATAAAATAGATTCCAATTATAATGTAGCGGCATTTGTTCCAGAATATGGACTACTGCGTCCTATATCATTGTTCTCCCTGATATTCATTTTAGGGCTACTTTTTCTGGGTATATTGACCTTTTTCAATACCTTTTGGAATTATTTACCTGTTGATTTTGGCCTACGATTTACAGATAAGACATCATTGAGGTTGCGATTGCAGCTCAGCATCATAGGCTTGATCATCTTTTCTTTTACAGTTATTGGAGTGGTTACTGCTATTTACTTTCACAATATCAATAAGCAAAAAATTCTCCAGACTTTTGATGATAGAGTGAGAGCGCTTACAACAGATATAAATTTGCGATTGAGTGAATTTACAGAAAAAACAGGAGCGACCTATTATCTGCTCAACCAACTCGAAAATCTAAATAGCATATATAGATCCTCCGTACAATTGTATGATGATACAGGTCAAAGTTTGTCGAGAAATAACCAATTTGATTATACACCAAGGCTTCCATTTTATGTCTTGGAACAAATCAAAAAATTAAATAAAACGCAGTCAAATCTCGGTGTGAGGAGTTATAATTTGAGTGAAGAAGAGGTATTAATTCCTCTTTATAAAAACGATAAATCTCCTATGGCCTACCTCTCATACACTCAGACAGAACCTGGTGTGGTCGAACGCTCTGAGATTAAAAATTATGTAGGCACGCTTTTGAATGTTTATATATTTCTATTCCTGCTTGCCATTGCTATTTCATTAGGCATTTCCAATTCCATCACGAAGCCATTGGTACAATTGAGGGAAAGTTTGCGGCAATTTAAAATTGGCAAAGCTTACAATAAATTAAAATGGGAAAGTACAGATGAAATTGGAGATTTGATCAATGACTATAATAATCTGACGGAAGAAATCAATAAAAGTGCCAATATCATAGCGAGGACAGAAAGAGAAATGGCTTGGCGGGAAATGGCAAAGCAAGTGGCGCACGAAATAAAAAATCCGCTTACGCCCATGAAATTGAGTTTGCAATATTTGGAAAAGGCCGTTGCAACAGATCCTGAAAACGGTAAGAAAATGATTTCCAAAATTACTGCAACCATGATGGAGCAAATCAATAATCTTACTCAAATTGCGAATACTTTTTCAAATTTTGCATCCATGCCCAAAACGGAAAATGAAAAAATTATTCTCAATGAAGTTGTAGAGAAGGTCCATGATTTATTTAGAAAAAGAGATGACATGGATATAAATCTTATCGAACCAATGAATGAGATTTATGTTTTTGCTGATAGAAATCACTTAGTCAGGATTTTAAATAACATCCTGAAGAACGCCATTCAAGCAATTCCTGAGGATAAACGTGGACATATTGACTTGGAATTAACTAAAGAAAAAGATATTGCCAGAATACGGATTTCCGATAATGGAATAGGGATAAAAGAAGAAATGAAGTCCAAGGTATTTACTCCCAATTTTACTACAAAAAGTTCAGGAACTGGTTTGGGTCTTGCCATCAGCGCCAATATGTTGGAAACTATGGGTGGACGTATTTATTTTGATTCCGTCGAAGATGTGGGGACTTCTTTTTTTATTGAATTGCCTTTGATGAGGACCGAATTACTAGCAGATAATGAAGTCCTATTGGATGAAGAATAATCCGAATAAAGTAGTACCGTTTTACCTATTAATTGAATAGGATATCGCCCATTATTTGGATTGATTATGGCTTATTGCTGAAATTATTGTGCAATAATTATTGAGTTTTACAAGCTGAATTCTGGATTTTTTCTGAACGAATGAGTGAAATATTTCCTAAATTCTGGGTGTTAATGAGAAATTAAATTTTTATTTGAATTTGTCTTTTTATTAATTTTAGGTGTAACCAGCGCACAAGTCGAATCTCCAAAATTCAAAAATTACCATTTTCAATTCGAATGGGAAATAGAATAGTGACCTGGATATCATTTTAATATATGTACGGTCTTTTGCAAGAATTACTTGGACAAAACATCTTTTAAATTAAATTTAAATAACACAATATCAATAAGTTATGTAAGTCATATAGGTTAGTGAAACTGCGAAGCTTAGTATTATTGTCTAAAATTTTACAAGTAATAATTGCATGGTTTAAAAGGCTAAATTGCTTACCAGAATCCCAAATTAATTTATTTAAAACAATGTGGTCAATTAAGCGTTTGATTCATGGAAGTCAAGACAGAATCCATACTTGAATATCTAATTGTATGTAGAGCTAATCATTTGAGTATAAAGAAGTTTTGCGATAATTATTAACAAATTATATCTTTGCAGATATTATTAATTAAAACATAGCCAAAAATGATAAAAAAGAAGTATTCAAAAAACGGATGTAAAGTTACATTTTCATTCAAAAAAGGTGCTTTAAGTGGTTCGGAAGATGTGAGAGTATTAGGAGATTTCAACGGATGGAGTTGGGAGAATGGAGCAAAACTCAAATTTTCAAAAGGGGAATTTTCAGGATCTGTAGATTTGGAACTTGGTAAAAGGTACGAATTCAAATATGCATCTAACGAACATTTTTGGTTTAATGATACTCATGGTGATGGATATACTTCCTCTCCATATTATGGCATTGATAATACTGTAATTTTTATAGAAAATGTTGAGTCCCCTAAAAAAGGTGGAAGTGACAAATCTGAGAAGAAAAGCGGAAAAGGTAAGGTAACAAACAAAGCTCCAAAAAGTAGCGAAGTTTCAAAGCCTGAAAAAGTAAAATCTGCTTCTAAATCAAAAGCAAAATCTGCATCTAAAGTTAAAGATAAAGCTGAAAAGGTAAAAGTTACTGCTGAACCAATTGTTACTGAAGCAGTAGCAGAACCAATTGCACCAGCAGCAAAAGGCAAACCAGGTCCAAAGCCAAAGGCAACGACCGCAGCTCCAGCAGCACCAAAGGGAAAAAGAGGTCCAAAACCAAAGGCAGCAGCAGTTGAAACGACAACATCAGCAGTAGCAGAACCAAAAGCGCCAGCAGCAAAAGGAAAACCAGGTCCAAAGCCAAAGGCAACGGCAACTGCTAAACCAACGGTAGCAAAGGGTAAACCAGGGCCTAAACCAAAAGCGAAGTAATCACCCTTCAATAGAAGGTCTGATAATAAATCTTTCAAAAGAGACTATGTTTTAACAGCATAGTCTCTTTTTATTTATGGCCATTTTCAGTTTTCAGTGGTCAGTTTTCAGCATTGATGAGGTATGAAAAGGGTTCGTACTTACGGCACGATATTTTTTTCTTTTGATGTACTAAATGCTGATATCTGATGGCTGAAAGCAATTCGTGAATTCGTGGCGCTCAATGGTCAACTGTCAAGCCTTGCGTTTCTCCATATAAACTTTCCACCTGTACATCCCGTGCAACAATTATTGTATTTGTATGTTTGCCGTAAATATAGAATTGGAAGGATTTTTCCAAGACAGATGAATTGATAATTGCATTAAGCAGAGAAATATGAAGATTGGTGTATTGCTTGTGAATCTAGGAACGCCGGATGGGCCCGAAAGGTCGGCAGTTTATAGATATTTAAAACAATTTTTATTAGACAGAAGGGTGATCGACATTTCTTGGTTAGCGAGAAACTTATTAGTGAGAGGCATCATTGCACCATTTAGATCTGGTAGCTCGGCCAAATTGTACAAACGTTTATGGACCAAAGAGGGCAGCCCAATTAAATATCATGGATATGCTTTACAAAAGGGTGTTCAAGAGCAGTTGGGTTCAAGTTATGTGATAGAACTAGCTATGCGTTATCAATCTCCATCTCTGGAACTTGCAGTAAATAAACTCATTTTAAAAGATAAAGTAGATAAGATCATCGTTTTCCCACTTTTTCCGCAGTACGCTTCGGCAACAACAGGGTCCATTCACGATGAAGTTATGCGTATTTTGAGAAATTATGATCTCATTCCAGAAATCAAATTTGTCAATTCATACCCAACTGATTCCAGGATGATTGACGTGATTGTAAATCATGCAAAAGTTTATGATGTGAAGAGTTATGATCACATTCTATTCAGTTATCACGGATTACCGCAAAGACAATTGAGGAAGGGAGATCCGAGCAAAGCTCACTGTCTGAAGGTAGAAAATTGCTGCAGTGTGGTTACAGAAAATAATAAATACTGTTACTCTGCGCAATGTCATCAAACTTCTTTTGCCATCGCTGGAAAATTGGGCTTACAGCGTTCAGATTTTACCATCTGTTTTCAATCTAGATTGGGAAAGGATCCATGGGCGCAGCCATACACCAGTGAAACGATAGAACATTTACAACACGGTGGGGCTAAGAAAATATTGGTTTTTAGCCCTGCATTCGTTGCAGATTGTCTGGAAACAACCATAGAAATAGGCTATGAATACAAAGAAGAATTTATCCAGGCAGGAGGTGAAGCCCTCGACTTGGTCGCCAGTTTGAATGATGACCCCGCCTGGATAAAAGCTGTTTCAGAAATGATTCTAGAAAACTAAAATCATTTCCTATTATGTTTATTTATTTACTTTGATCAATTCTACTTCAAAGATCAAATCGCTTTTTGGTGGAATAGCTCCAGGGTATCCACGCTCGCCATATGCAAGTTGATAAGGAATGTAAAATTTGAATTTACTTCCTTCAGGCATTAATTGTAAGCCTTCTGACCAACCTTTTATTACTTGATTGAGGTTGAAATCTATAGGAGTACCTCTGTCTACGCTGCTATCAAAAGTTCTGCCATCAAGGAATTTACCTGTATAATGTACCGTGCAATTACTTTCTCCCGTTGGTTTCGTTCCAAGACCCTCTGTAACCACGATGTATTTCAATCCACTAGGAGTTGTATTGTTAAATTCTTTTGTCAATTTTTCAGCAGCAGCTTTCAGTTCAGCTTCTTTGGCAGCAGCTTTGGCAACCAAATTGGCTTTTTCTTCAGCAAACTTTGCCGTAGCATTAAATGCCATTGCTTCAGCGCCTTTTCTTAAAATAGTCAAACTTTTTAAAGTATCATTTTGAACGATGGCATTCACTATATCCTGTCCTTCAACTACGTGGCCAAAAACAGTGTGTTTTCCGTCCAACCATGGAGTAGGCACGTGAGTGATGAAAAATTGAGAACCATTGGTAGCTGGTCCAGAATTGGCCATACTCAAAATGCCTGGTGCATTGTGTTTGAGGCTGTCAACAAATTCATCTTCAAATTTATAACCTGGATTTCCAGTACCAGTGCCGAGTGGGCAACCCCCTTGAATCATGAAATTTGGAATGACTCTGTGAAATTTCAAGCCATTGTAGAATGGCGTGCCTGCTGGTTTTGAGCCGTTGGCCATTGAGCCATCTGCCAAACCAATAAAATTGGCAACCGTCATTGGAGTAAGTTTGTATTCCAATTTGGTGAATATATCTCCTTTATTGGTTTCGAATTTTGCATAAATGCCATCAGCCTGGTTGGCCAAAAAGTCTTGATCCATTTTTTGTTTATTTGTTTGTGAAATAGATGTAACATGGAAGATCACCATGAAAAGCAAAAAGAAAGAGTATTTGTTCATTTTGTGATATTTCAAATTTTGCGCAAATATAATATAGATGAGATTGAAGACGTATGCCTTCTAAAGAAGTTATGTCAAGAAAGCGTTAAAAGCATTCTTTTTTTATTGAAATGCACCCTCAACCCAATTTTTTTAGAGTTCAATTGGACAATGCTGTTCATTTCAAAGGGCAATAAAGACCAATTATAAAATGGCTGCATATAATTTAATTGACTACATAAAATTTAATAGTTATATTTGGTTATTATTTTAGAGCTATGAAAGATGAAAAACGTATAAATTATTTATTTTTAGTTATCATAGGAATTTTATTCATTCCTATATTAATCATGGACGAACCAAGTTTGCTCTTCCTTGCTTTTGGCTGGATTTCCACTTTGTATTTGCTTTTATTTGACAACTTTTTGAAATCTCAAGGTAAAGAAGTAAAGTTGAGGTTCTTATTCATAGCTGGTATTTTCTCAACCTATTATTTTGATTTTGAATCAAACTTGCGCCATGCTTTTGAAATATTTAGCATTTTGATGTGTATTGTTGTTATTTTTCTTTATTGGAGAAAACACGATGTAGCTTGAGTCTTGCACAGTTTTTTGAGCAATTACATCTTATTGTTGAGCGCCTAATCAAAAAATCATTCCGCTTTTGGCGACAGTTATTTATTTATAGCCAGCCAAATCTATATTTTTTTTACACTTTTGGCGAGATATAATTATTTATAATTCGCCAAATCTATACTTTTTTTCATGCATTTGGCGAGTAATAGATTTATATAGTTTGCCAAATTTCACGACGAAAAGGCTTTAAAATTACCTCATTAATAAATCGACAAACCTGAGGTCCAGGCTGGTAAACAGTCCTTCACAGCAGGTGCAGGCAATCAATATTTATCCTGTGAAGCAATGGCGTGCCGAAGCTCAACAAATCTATTTTCACATTTCACAATTTCATATTTTACCTAAGAATCCAGGGCATGCCCTGACACAACGAGTGGTTCCATCTGACATTTTACTTTTCACATCTCACATCCCCCCATTCACCATTCACCATTCACATTTTTCTCATAAACAATAGATACCAACAAAAAAGGCCTGCAAAATCTGCAAGCCTTTTTTATGAATTCTGTAAAAGAACTATTTCAATTTATCCAAACTCGTTTTTACAAAATTTGCAAGGTCTTCACCATTCAGCATATTTTGGTTGAGTAAAGCCAGTTTGTGTAAGTAATCAACCATATCTTTTTGTTGATCTTCACCCATTCCCACTAATTTTTGAGCAATCAATGGGTGATTGGTATTGACCACCACATTGTGCATGTCACCCATGTCTCCCAAGTCCATACCTTGCATCATCTGCATTTCTTTCATCCTACGCATAAACTCAGGTTTGGTTATCAACACAGGATTATCTTCAGGCGACAATGCCTTCAATTCAATACTGCCACCTTGTAGATTGCTGATGGATTTAGTGAAAATAGCCTTGACAGATTCTTGTTCCGTTTCAGATAAGACAGATTCTCTTTTCTCATCCTTCTGCACTAAGTTATCGACCGTTTCAGAGTCAACCCTTACAAATGTCATTTTCTCACCTTTATACTCCAGGTGTTGCATGAAGTGATTGTCGATTGGTGTATCAAAAACCAAAACATTGTATCCTTGATTTTTGGCTGCTTGCACGTAAGTATACTGATCCTTTGGTTGAGTTGTATAGATGCTGACCAACCGATCGTATTTATCTTTTTGCGTATCCTTGATGAGTTCCTTATACTCTTCAATGGTATACTTTTTGGAGTCTGTATCTTTGAGTAGAGCAAAATTCATGGCCTTTTCACTGAATTTTTCATCACTGATCATACCATATTTTACAAATACTCCAGTTTCATTCCACCTTTCTTCGAATGTTGGTCGATCCGCTTTGAACATAGACTCGAATTTTTCTGCGACCTTTTTGGTAATGTAAGAAGTGATTTTCTTTACATTGGCATCTGCCTGTAGGTACGACCTAGATACGTTTAGAGGAATGTCTGGGGAATCAATCACCCCGTGTAAAAGAGTAAGAAACTCTGGAACGATATCTTTTACTTCATCCGTTACAAATACTTGATTGCTATAGAGTTGTATTTTATTTCTTTGAATCTCAAGCGTATTATTGAGTTTAGGGAAATACAATACACCTGTGAGATTAAAAGGATAATCGATATTGAGGTGGATCCAGAAAAGCGGTGGTTGGCTCATTGGATAAAGCTCTTTGTAAAAGCTTTTGTAATCTTCTTCAGTTAGATCAGCTGGTCTTTTTTTCCAAAGTGGATTAGGATTATTGACAATATTGGGGATTTCTGTTTTAATTTCCTTTTGGTCTTCGCCTTCACCTTCGTATTCAGTGTGTGTTTTGGTTCCAAACTGAATCTCTACAGGAAGAAACTTACAATATTTGTGAAGCAGCTCTTCAATTCTTTCTTTTTCTAGATAATCGTGACTATCATCTGCGATGTGTAAGATGATGTCTGTACCTCTTTCAGATTTTTCAGCAGCCTCAATTTCGTATTCAGGATTACCGTCACAAATCCACCTTACAGCAGGTGCATCTTCTTGGTAAGACTTTGTGACTACCTCTACTTTGGAAGCAACCATAAAAGCAGAATAGAATCCAAGTCCAAAATGTCCGATGATGGAAGAAGCTTGGTTTTTGTATTTCTCCAAAAATTCTTCAGCTGATGAGAATGCAACCTGATTGAGGTATTTTTCAACTTCATGTTCTGTCATTCCAATGCCCTTGTCAGAAATGGTCAAGGTTTTGGCGTCGTTGTCAATGTGTATATTGATGGTGGTATCCCCCAATTCGCCTTTTAAATCGCCTATTGCTGCGAGCGTCTTTATCTTGGTTGTCGCATCTACGGCATTGGATACCAGCTCTCTGAGAAAGATTTCCTGGTCAGAATATAAAAACTTTTTGATGATCGGAAATATGTTTTCCGCTTGTACAGAAATATGTCCTTTTGCCATTTGTCTAATGTTTGATTTATAAAGCCATGGTGGCAAAGCATGTGCCACGATGAAAAGGAGTGCCAAATTGTCATCGAATGCCTACGAGTCAAGGTTTTATGACAGGATTTAAGTATAGTTTATGGACATCTTTGCGAAATTATACCAAAAATGGATATAGAATTTGGCCATCATTTTGTAACCTAAGTTGGGTTATTGTTTATCCTGTTTTGAATTTCGTCCCACATTCACAAACGTTTTCCGAAATCTCTTGTTAGTTGATTTCACCATTCGAAAGCATATGAGCTTACAAAAATTGGATCAAAAAGACATTGATAGGATCATTGAAATGGCTTGGGAAGATCGCACCCCTTTTGAAGCCTTGAAAGCGCAATTTTCATTGAGTGAATCTCAGGTAGTGGATATCATGAGAATAGAATTAAAAAGGTCTAGTTTTGAACTTTGGAGAAAACGCGTACACAGTGGCGTAAGTCAAAAACACCTCCAAAAAAGAGTAGATGGCATCCTTAGGTTTCAATGCAATTTGCAACGTACCATCAGTCAGAATAAGATAAGCAAAAGGAGATCGATCAATAAATGATCCAAAACGGGAGTTTTTAAGTCTTAAAAAATGACAAATTATAAATGAAACAAGTAAAAAAGGAAAATCTCCCTACTAAAATGTGTTCAGTATGTAATAGGCCTTTTACCTGGCGGAAGAAATGGGAAAAGAATTGGCAAGATGTCAAATATTGCAGCGACAAATGCCGTGGCAACAATAAAGGTGGAGAGACGCAAGGCCTTGCGTTTGTACAACGGGTATTGTAACAGCCCCTTGCCAAATTGCCTGATGCTAAATTGCTCCCAAAAGGAATTGAGCCAAAGGCATTGCCTATTTCCCCATTGCCCATTGCCAAATTGCTCCCGAAGGGAATTGCGCCAAAGGCATTTATACGATTTCCGTTTTCCGAATTTCCGATGTCCCTACATCACCACCTTGATCATATTCCTACTCTGAGTAACC
>Ga0116156_10005716_pt1 | contig 10273 bp, 6 predicted proteins | sample AD_UKC045_MetaG_FD_89891 | JGI IMG/M metagenome (GOLD analysis project Ga0116156, IMG submission 89891) | Active sludge microbial communities of municipal wastewater-treating anaerobic digesters from USA - AD_UKC045_MetaG | ecosystem: Engineered > Bioreactor > Anaerobic > Digestate | place: USA... | reverse complement strand
GAACCCCAATATGGATACGAGGCATCCGCAGATTCACCTGCATCTCCACCCTCCGTGCTGTCTCCCCCATTACCGCCATTGCAACTGTTAGAGGTACATCCGGTGCCACCGTCTCCAGCATCGGTGCTTCCATCTCCACCCAATCCCATGGAAGTATCCGGATTGCCGCCGTTCCCCCCCCCGCCCCCACCACCACCAAAACCGCTGCCGGCCCAATTATTAAATCCAAAACTGCCGGCAGAGCCAGCAGAGCCTATGTTGCCGCCACCTCCGTAATTGCCAATGTCTCCCCGCGTTCCATCATTGCCTTCCACACCGGCTTGTCCGGCACTGAACCAAACGCCGCCATTACCCCCCCGGCCACCATTTCCGCCATTACCACCATCGCCACCATCACCGCCATTACCGCCCACGCCGCCCGAACCACCCGCGCCGCCAATGCCGCCGCCTGCCCGTCCCGCCACATATCCTGTTGAACCTGTCACGCCTGAAATATTGATCGTCGTGGCGATCCGCATATCATTTCGAGACAAAATAGACAACGGCCATCGACCGGTGACCGTAACCGTAACGGCAGGCGCGATATTCACATGATCAAACCTGAAAACTTGCACCCCATTTTCATATACCGCTTGGGCGGTATGAATGGGACTTGTTCCCCAGTACATCATTCCCACCGGAATGGTCGGAGGAACATACAGGCCTGTGTCAATCGAGAGGGTGCCTGAGCTGACAATCAAATCCCCGGAGGAGGTGCCCGTCATGGGATTAAATATGTCGGCCCAAGATCCCCCGGCAATCAATAAAAACACGGTAATGAATAAACACGCACCATCGCCATGCCTTCTTAGAACATAATTTTCCTTGCGCATGAGTCCTTCCCTTCCAAAAGTAAAAAATTTATGCCTTTACGATAAGAAGTCACGAACAAATAATAAATAATAGTCCGTCCAACTCATCGTTAAACCGCGCCTTATAATCAAAAGGCTTCTGCACGGTCTGCCTTTTCCGTACCTTGCGTTTTATATTAAAGTAGATTTTCTTTGCTGTCAATCGTTTTTTTTAAATTTAATAGAGAGTTGTCTACAATTTACTTGGCGCACTATTATAAGAATCCATAAAATGGCCAAGCACTTATATCTCTATATCGGCAGTGAAGGGAAAAAACTAAAAGAGCCATATATGGAATAGGCCTTTTTCTCCTCTGGGCAAGTTAACCATCAATAGATTGGCCGCGAACTGCCAGCAATTTGCCCGGTGCCCGGTATGCTTTTGAGAAAACGGGCTATTTCGCAGTTGCTTGCAAAAGAACAAGAGTAAAGTTGATTTAAGGCGTTGATATTTGCTAACATACGTCTCCCGTTACATTGAAACGCGCATGATTCCCATGGCGTGAACCCTATTTTCGGAGGAATGAAGCGTGAAGACGTATGTCCCCAAAGAAGGGGAGATTAAAAAGAATTGGCATGTGATAGACGCCGACGGCAAAGTGCTGGGCCGGGTGGCGGTGGAAGCGGCGAAACTGCTTCGCGGCAAACATAAGCCGCAATACACCCCCTATCTGGATTGCGGCGACTGCGTGGTGATCATTAACGCGGCCAAGGCGCGGGTGACCGGAAACAAGGTGGAAGACAAGATGTACTACCGCCACTCGCATTATCCGGGCGGTCTCACGGAAGTCAACTACCGTCACATGATGGAAAAGTTTCCAACCCGCGCAATGGAGCTGGCCATTAAGGGCATGTTGCCGCACAACCGGCTGGGCCGGGAACTGGCGACGCATTTCCGCGTGTATGCCGGGGCGGATCATCCGCATCAGGCCCAAAATCCCCAACCCTATAAGATCAAATAACCGGGAGAACGTAAACCGTGATTGATGCAAAAACCAATGAGATCGTGGCGATTGGCCGCCGGAAACGGGCGCGGGCGCGCGTGCGCATGAAACCCGGTTCGGGGCAATTCGTGGTGAATGGGGTTGCGTTGGAGAATTATCTGAATCGCGATACACTGGTGCAGATGGCGCGCCAACCCTTCGCGGTCACTGGAACGGTGGACCGCTATGACATCCGCGCGTTGTGCGATGGCGGCGGACTCTCCGGCCAGGCCGGCGCGTTGCGCATGGGCATTGCCCGCGCGCTGGTGCAGGAGAACGAGAATTTCCGTTCAGCGTTGCGCGAGGAAGGGCTGCTGACGCGTGATGCCCGCGAGGTGGAACGCAAGAAGTATGGCCGCCCCGGCGCCCGCAAACGCTTCCAGTTCTCCAAACGCTAAGCATCGGATATTTCCGGAAAGCATCGTGGCGTTCCTTACTACAAGGAACGCCACGTTTTATTTTTAGCCTGCCGCCACGTCTTGGTATTTAACCGGCGGCGATATTTATTGGGCAAGCAATGTGTTGATGTTTGCCAGTGCTTTGTCGATCATTTCACGGCCGGCTGTAGCGGGAACCCATGCAAAACCGGGGTCAGCGCCATAACCGCCTTGTTCCACCGCTTTTTCCGTGGGGATATACATGCAATGGCCGTTGCATAAACCGAAGAAGAGGGTTTCTTTGGCTTTGGATTCCTGCTTGAGCCGGTTGGAATGGTCACAGAAAAATTCTCCCGATCCACCCACCAGGGCCAGTTCGCCGTTAAGCACCAGGGTAACCAGGCGCGGACGGATGATATTGCCCTGGACTTCGTCCATGACGGCGACCATTTCGGGAAAGAATCCCTGTTTGAACATGCCAACGACCAATCCATTGGTAAAATCGACGCGGGAGGGGAATTCCAGATTGTCATACATCCCTTTAATACTGGGATTGGCTGGCACACTGGTTATAATTCCCTGGTTAATCTCTTTCACTTTGTCCGCCACGGCTCTTCCGAAACCACGGATACCCTTTCGATCCTTATTGGTATTCGGCGACAGATCGCCCTCGGCGCCCTGCATGAAGAAGCAATTCGTGTCTAATTCCTGCTCAACAAAGGTTTGCATGGATCCCGGCCATTCCGACGTCCAGCGGTAGTCCCGGACATTGAAAATGGTGGCATGGGCGGCCATGTTCACCATAAGGGCGATGGTCTTCCCCTGCATATCGTTAAACCGCACCACGGCCAGTTCAGGGTCACGCGGTTTAGGATCGTATTTTGCGTGGCGGTTCCGGTTCAAATCGGTTTCCGCGGCCCCCCACCCAATCTTTGCATCGACAAGACCGGCGGCTGCTTCGTTAATCGCGGCAATGATGTTTTGTTCCAATTCCTTGGCATAGGCCACTGCGTCGTCGAATTTGCCTTGTCCTTTGCCCGGTTCATCCACCAACTCGATAACGGGGCCATGATGCGTGTGTGAACCGGACATCATGACATATTCAATGCCGGACTGTTGTTTCACGGCGGCGAGTATGGCATCCGTGGATTTAAATGTCGGGGACCGGCCCAGATCGAGGCCCACTAATGCAGCTTTCACGCCATTGGCCTGGATGACCAGCGTCTTGGCAAAAAGCGGGTCGCAGGTTTCTTTGCCCGGAAAATCATGGCGTGCGCCATAGCCCCACATGGGGATGGGTTTTGTGGGGGTGATATCTTTTTTCGCAAAACCTGCCTTAAACTCCGCCGCACAGGCCGGAGCAACCACCAGGCTGAGGCAGAAGCACACAAGTACAATACGCCGCATAATCAACCTCTTTCTTTAACCTTAATATTCGTTAATAGATGAAAGACTACAAGATTTTCGGCCCGGTTTCCAGCTTTTTGCCGCGGAAGAAGCCATTGCCGGGATTATTTAAGCGATTCCAACGGGATTTGCCAACAACGGACCCGTTGCCGCTGCCAGGTATAGGTGATGGCAACCCCTTGCCTGGTGCGCACGATAGTGGGATAGGAATATTCGGAATCCTGATTGGGATCGTTTTCCAGATGGGCCAGCCGCCGCCATGTCTTCCCATCATCGTTTGAAACAGCAAGGTCCAACGGGGTGCGCGCGCCCCAATCTTTCTCCACGGGATTATAGACCAGGAAGATACGCCCATCTTCCAGACGTAACAAATCGATGCCGCTGTTGTTGTTCGGCAGGTCCGTGGCATATACCGCCGACCAGGTTTTGCCCCCATCTTCAGAGTCGGCGCGCCAGATACGCCCGCCATCGCTCCGCATCAATGCATGCACCTTGCCGGGGGCTGATTCCCAAAACGCGGGCTGAATAGCGCCATGACCTTTGAGCATGGATCGATCGATCACCCAATCCGCGGACCGGGTCCAGGTTTTGCCACGATCCGTGCTACGGTCGGCAAAGGGAACTTCTTTTCTAAATTCCGTCGAGGCAGGCGCGATCCATGCGCCATCGGAAAGGATAATAGGCTGGTTTTTCACGGGTCCGCGCCCGCCTTTGTCACCGGGAACCAGTTCCACAGGATCCGTCCACGTGATACCGTTGTCCGCCGACTGCTTCCAATAGGTTTGCCAGAAAGGAATTTGCGGCCCCACCTTGAAAAACAAATAGACCGCTCCTTCCGCATCGCGGAACAATACAGGATTCCAATGCGCGGTTTGATTGACCTTAGCCGCGAGTTCCGGTTTCGACCATGCGCCGTTCTCGAAGCGGGCCATCCATATCCCCACATCGGGATTCTTCTCTTCGGTGCCGCCGAACCATGCGCTGATCAGTGCGCCGTTCGCCGTTTCGACCACGGTCGAGGCATGACACTGCTTGAAGGGACGGTCATCCGCAAAGATGAAATCCACACGCCCTTTTGCATTCTCCACCTGTTTTTGAAATTCATCCGGGGACATGATAGCGGCCTCCTGTGTCCACGCGCCCACGGAAAGCAGCGCGCCCATCATTCCTAACGCCAACCACATTTTCATCGGGAAATCTCCTCATTCTTGCATCCTTGACAGTAACGCAACCTCCCGGAAAGGTGCAAATCCTTTTATTGGTCCCCTGATTCCACAACATTAGTTATGAATGGCTTTCCGGGCTGCGCTGGCCGGTCCGCACGACCATTAAGGTGCCGGTGATAAGCACGGCGGCCCCGGCCCATTGCATCAGGGTGAGAGGGGCATCATCGAGAAAAATGGAGGCAAAGACAAAGGTCAAGAGGGGCGCAAACAGGTTGCAACTGCTGCTGAAGGCGGAGCCGAGGTATTTTTGCGCGAAATGAAACGAAGGATGGGCGGCGGCCAGGGGCAACATGCCGGAAATAAAGGCGATGAGTGTAATCCTGGAGCCGGCTTCAAAGATACAGACGGGACTGCCGAATAGCAGGGCAACGATTGCAAGACCCAGGGTGATATACACGGAAAGAACGGCAAACATGGGGACGGGATGGCAGTCCATCACGATATGTTTCGCCCATACCACATAGATTCCCCAACATAGCGCCGTGATCATCAGCAATCCAGCGGCCCACGGCACAGTGGCTCCCGTGGCATGGCCGCCGCCCGTCAACACGGCAGCCGCTCCCACAAAACTGAGGGCGGTCCCGGAGAGATAAACCGGGCTCCGGATCACGCGCCGCTCCTCATGGAATAGGAAAAAGCTAAAGATAATGACAAAGACCACGCCAAGCTCGGTGATAAGTTGCGCCAACGTGGCCGAGACATGGTAGCAGCCGACGGTCCACGACAATTGATGCACAATATTGACGCACACAAGACCCAGGATCATGCCTGGTCTCCGCAACAACCGGAGAAAATCCTGCCGGTACAAAACCAGACACACCGCTGACAAAATCATCGCGGCAAACAAATACCGGATGAACGCCTGGGAGTAAGGATCGTAGGATCCCCGCATGTAGCGGATAAACACGGGGGCCATCGCCCAAGCTGACATCGCCACAGCCAAGGATAACAGCGCCGGCGCCTTCCTGCTTCGATTCACCGGCTATTTTCCAATCTTCTTGTAGATAAGCAATGCAGCGCCGGGTTGCGCTGAGATGGCGATTGACAGCCCCCCCTCCATCAATTGCCGACCGGTCATTTCCCTGGGCGGGCCGTCGTCGAAATCGGTCACCACGTAGCGGGCTTCCGGGTCCAAGGCACGGAGCTTGTATTGGGCGGAACCTTCCGGACATTGCGGCCTGCGAAATGCCTGGATCAGCCCTTCTTCAAGATCGGGACAGTCAAACTGCCAAGCCATCCAGACGGTATCGGCGGTGCTGTAATCGCTGAGCGGATAGAAATCACCAAAGTAGTACGGGACCGCCGCGCGCCACTGCGCCAGGGACTTCCTTCCAGCATCCAGATTGAATTCCTTTGCGCGGACATCCCAGTTGAGTTGGAGGAACGGCGCGATACTGCTTCGGAAACTATAGGGAGTATTTTCCCAATTCACGCCGTCGTGATAAGGCAGCCACAGGTCAAATCCGTAGGTGGCGCACTGATTCCCTTCCGGTAGTGTTTCAAGATCCGTGCGGAGCAGGGGCACGGCCCGCCGCATCGTTTCAAGATCATCGCGGCGTCCGCCGCTGGCGCAGGAATCGATTAACATACCGGGGTGCCTGCGGCGCAATTCATCCCAGTACTTAAGATATCCTTCAATGTAACGAATCTCAGTGATGCCCTGCCGGTCTTCGGGATCGTTATCGCGCCAGAATTTGAGCGGATCGATGTTGTAGTCCGAGCGATATAAATCAATGCCCTCGTCCGATATCATTTTGTCGATATGATCCGTGATCCACTGAACCGCCGCCGGGTCGTCCATTTTGAACAATCCGCCGCCCGCGCCGCCATGGACCCATTCGGGATGATTCTTGGCGAGCCAGGTATCCGCGGCCACCCGCTCCACCTCGAACCAGACGATGACCTCGGTTCCCTGGGCATGACAATGATCGGAGATGGCCCTGATGCCATCGGGAAAACGCGCTTTATCCACTTCCCATGTACCCACCTTCGGCCAGCCCGCGTTGTCATTCACATACCACCCCGCATCCATCCACCAATAACTGAGCTTCATGCCCACTTCCGTAAAGCGATCAATGAATTCGATATCGCCGGCCTGGGTGCAGTTGAACTTGTAATGCTGGACACTCGCGGACCCTAGTTTTGGGGCAAGCGGTTTCCCGTGATCCTTGGGGAAATTGCAGTCGAACATCCATCGCCGCCATAGGTTCTGCCCATCAATCCAATCGCCTTTGTAAAAATGAAGCACGATCAAGGGCGTGCGGATTTCTTCGCCGGGATGCAGCTTCAAATGGGTGAGTTCCTGGCCAGCCACGATGCGAAGGCCCGCGCCGGAATCGCGGGTAAACTGGGAGGCCCACTGTCCGGGCCAGCCAATGGCGAGGAGCATCCCCTTCCCTTCCTCCGGGCGCTCCACATTGTAATACGGCCACACGCCATTGCTGGGACGCCCGCCGTCCGGGACAAATTTCTGGGAAACGCCAGGGGCGAGGGGCGTGGCGATTGGCGCGAAACTATCCACGGTGCATTTGTCGCCGATATGATGATGCAGCAGGAATTCCCCTTTCTCGTCCCGCGTAAAAACAGTATCAATGGCCTGAATGGACTCGATGAGGGGGGTGTCCGCCGAACCGCCATTCTTGAGATAGACCGTCCATTCCACCGCCGGATACTTCTTCCAGACAACGCCTACACAACGCACCGCCAGACCGGTCTGTGGGTCCGTGTACGTTAAGGTGTGCTCCGTGCGCTGGGCATCCAGTTCCTTCGTGCTTCGTTCCAGTTGCCAGTTCCCCAGAAAGTCCAAAGAGGGTTGTCCATCGTACGTAAACGATAGGAATGGCGCAGATCCTAAGAAATGGTCCTTTACCCACGCATCCCGTTCCGCAAAGGTTTCCGGCGCCGGATTCGTGGCATGGAGCATGGCGGTCATCAAAATAAGCATCCCAGACATGGCTTCTCCTTCTCAATTCGACGCTCCCCCCTTCCCGGTGGGTAAGTATGGTACTTTATGCCCTACAGTTCAACTGGCAGGATGCCCTGGGGGGAATTAGACTGTAGGGGATTAGACTGTAGACTGTAGGTTCCGGAAACGAGGGTAGGTTTTTGGGGGGGAGTGTCCATGGCGGGTCGATCACTTCCGGCGGAAGTGACGTACTCGCGGGAAACGAGGGTACCCCCATCGGACGCCCAATTGGAATTGAGCGCTACTATTGGGAAAGATTTGAGGAATGTGGATATGCGAAACGAGGGTAGCGCCGAAGTCCGTTCGGCGAAGGGGGGGGGGAATTAGACTGTAGGAAGGTAGACTGTAGTCTGTAGGTTCCGGAGACTGGAACCCGGAGTTTGCGAAACGAGGGGGCCAGGTTTGCGAGACGAGGGGGCCAGGTTTGCGAAACGAGGGGTCCAGGTTTGCGAAATGAGGGGGCCAGGTTTGCGAGACGAGGGGTCCAGGTTTGCGAAACGAGGGGTCCAGGTTTGCGAAACGAGGGGGCCAGGTTTGCGAAACGAGGGGGCCAGGTTTGCGAAACGAGGGGTCCAGGTTTGCGAAACGAGGGGTCCAGGTTTGCGAAACGAGGGGGCCAGGTTTGCGAGAGGAGGGGGGGGCAGAAAAATCCTATTGACTTTTTAAATCTTATTGGTATAATTAATAAGGAACACTTAAAAAGGAGGTGTACGATGCGAAACGGACATTCCTTGGTTTTAGGCGCTATGGTGTATCTGATGGCTATAGGGGCGGCAGTGGGGAGTACGGTGGTCGAGTTTCCGGATCCGGCGCTCGAAACCGTGATCCGGGAGACGATTCATAAACCCACCGGCGATATCCTTGATACAGATTTGCTTGGGGTACAGCGACTGAATGGCGATAACAAGGGAATTACTGATCTCACTGGCCTGGGATTTTGTGTCAATCTTAAAGCGCTATACCTGGATCATAACCAGATATCAGACATGAGCGCGGTGGCCGGGTTGACTAACTTGACCTTTCTTTATCTTGGCAACAATCAGATAACAGACATCAGCGCGGTGGCCGGGTTGACGAACTTGACTGATCTTGATCTTGGCAGCAATCAGATAACCGACATGAGCGCGGCGGCCGGGTTGACGAACTTGAACACGCTTTGGCTTAGTAGCAATCAGATATCAGACATGAGCGCGGTGGCCGGGTTGACGAACTTGAACACGCTTTGGCTTAGTAGCAATCAGATATCAGACATGAGCGCGGTGGCCGGGTTGACGAATTTGACAGAGCTTCATCTTCACAACAATCAGATAACAGACATGAGCGCAGTGGCCGGGTTGACGAATTTGACCCGGGTTTGGCTTAGCAGCAATCAGATATCAGACATGCGCGCGGTGGCCGGGTTGACGAACTTGACCGAGCTTCTGCTTTACGGCAATCAAATATCAGACATGCGCGCAGTGGCCGGGTTGCCGAACTTGACCAAGCTTTGGCTTAATACTAATCAGATATCAGACATAAGCGCGGTGGCCGGGTTGACGAACTTGATCCATCTTTTTCTTTACAACAATCAGATTTCAGACATGAGTGCCGTGGCCGGGTTGGCGAACTTGACCATACTTTATCTTTACGGGAATCAGATAACAGACATGAGCGCGGTGGCCGGGTTGACGAACTTGACCTTTCTTGATCTTGCCATCAATCAGATAACAGACATGAGCGCGGTGGCCGGGTTGACGAACTTGACAGAGCTTGATCTTCGCAGCAATCAGATAACAGACATGAACGCGGTGGCCGGGTTGACGAACTTGACCGAGCTTCGGCTTGAGAATAATCAGATTTCAGACATGAGTGCTCTTATTGACAACACAGGGATAGGAAGCGGGGATATCGTGTGGGCAGATATTAATCCTTTGGGTCAGACTGCACTTTGTTACCAAATTCCGCTTTTGCAGGAACGAGGCGTCACGGTTCATTACAGTGGCAGTTGCCAGGAAGGTCAGGAAGGGGAAGAAGGGCAGGGTGAAGGCGAAGCAGAGGGTTTGTCATTTGAAGGGTCACAGGAAGAGGGTCAGGCCGAAGGGATAAGTGAGGGGGAATGGGAATGGGAAGGAGAAGAAGGAAGCGAGACGTATTGTGAAACAGATGAGGCGGTCGGTCCGCACAGTGCGGATGTTGACCAAGATTGGACGATATCCATGTCGGAGATGCTGCGGGTGACGCAGTTTTATAATTCGGGGGGGTATCATTGTGATGCAACGGGGGAGGATGGGTATGCGCCCGGACCGGGGGATACGGATTCCTGCGCGCCGCACAGCAGTGATTATAATTCCACGGATTGGCGGATTGACCTCACGGAACTGCTTCGGATTACGCAGTTATATAATGTACAAAGATATGCCCTTTCCCTTGAAGGCAGTGAAGACGG
>Ga0116156_10005712_pt1 | contig 10276 bp, 10 predicted proteins | sample AD_UKC045_MetaG_FD_89891 | JGI IMG/M metagenome (GOLD analysis project Ga0116156, IMG submission 89891) | Active sludge microbial communities of municipal wastewater-treating anaerobic digesters from USA - AD_UKC045_MetaG | ecosystem: Engineered > Bioreactor > Anaerobic > Digestate | place: USA... | reverse complement strand
CTCAGCGACGGCCGGTAAGTAGCCTGTGGATAAGTGTCATTATTGGCGCCGTGGTGATTGAACGGCGCTTTTTTTGTGCCGTATTTCGCTCCCATAATGAAAGGCTTGACAATCTATTGACTTTTATTAAAATATATCGTAATTTAAAAATAGCTTAAAAAATTATTTATTATATTCTTTTTTTATGACTCAAACGAAAACACAAAAGTTGGACGTCCAGCAGATCTTAAACGATCTCTTTTCGTATTTGAATCCTCGTGAAAAAGAGGTATTAAAACGTCGTTATGGTTTGCAAGGCAATGATCAAGAAACCCTGGAACAAATTGGGCAATCTTATAGTATTACTCGGGAACGCGTGCGCCAAATTGAGGCCAATGGTTTGCGTAAATTAAAGAAGGTTGATGCCATTCAAAAGGTGAAAGTTGATTTGGATTATTTGTCCGATATGGTGCAATCTTTATTGTTACAAGCGGCCGGTTTGATGTCCGAAGGGGATTTGGTGGCCAATGTCGCCGGAGTGCACAAGAAAATCAATGAAATCGCTTTGAAGCAATCCATCAATTTCTTGTTGTCCTATGTTTTGCAAGATCGTTTTGATCGCATCAATCGTCATGAAAAATTTCAAGATGCTTGGAAGATTAAAAATTTGGATTTCTCCATTTTGGATAAAGTGATTGACGCTTTGGTGGATATTATCAACGCCAACGGCGAACCGATGTCCGGTGAAGCTTTGATGAAGGCTTTCCAAAAAGGTGAATTTTACAAACAAAACGAAAAAATCTTGTTGGAAATTTGTGATTTGAATCATGATAAGAAATTGACTTTGGATGAGGTCTTATTCGCTTACATTAAAGTGTCACAAGGCATTAAACAAAATTTATTCAGTCAATGGGGTTTGCGTGATTGGAAAATCGTTTCTCCGAAAACCATCAATGATAAAATTTATTTGATTTTGAAGAAAGCCGGTAAACCGATGCATTATCGGGAAATCGCCGTCGGTATCAACGAAGCCGCTTTTGATAAAAAGAAAGCTTGCGCTGCCACCGTTCACAATGAATTGATTATTGATAAGAAATATGTTTTGGTTGGTCGCGGTTATTATGCTTTGCGCGAGTGGGGTTATGAAGATGGTACAGTGGAAGAAATGATTGAAAAAATCTTGAAGAAAGCCGGTAAAGCGATGAGCAAAGATGAAATCATTAAACAAGTTTTGGAAAAGAAATTCGTTAAACAAAGCACCATTTATTTGGCTTTGTTGAATAAGAAAAAATTTAAAAAAGTGGAACAAAATAAGTATTCTTTAAAATAAATATTTTATGAGTGACTTCCCGAGGAGCTTTTATATTACCACGCCGATTTATTACGCCAGTGGCGATCCCCACGTGGGACACGCTTACACGACGATTTCGGCGGATATTTTGAGTCGTTATTATCGTCAATTTATTGGCGAAAGCAATGTTTATTTTTTAACCGGTACTGATGAACATGGTTTGAAAATTGCCAAGAACGCTGAAGCCGCCGGTTTATCTCCTCAGGTTTATGTTGATCAAATCGCCGAAGCGTATCGTCAATTATGGAAAGATTTGAATATCAGCCACAATGATTTTATTCGCACGACCGAAGAAAGGCACGAGAAATTCGTGCGTTTTTTTGTTGAAAAACTTAAAGACAACGGTTATTTGTATGAAGCGGAATACGAAGGTTTGTATTGTGTCGCTTGTGAAAAATTCATTGCTGAGAAAGATTTGGTGGATGGTAAGTGTCCTGACCATCAACGTGCCCCGGAAAAACTGACGGAAAAAAATTGGTTTTTTGATTTGAACGGTAAGCACAGCGGCCGTAATTTATTATTGGAAGTGAAAGATTTAATAACAAGCGGTGAATTGAAAATTTTGCCGGAAAAAATGGAGAAAGAAGTGCTTGGTTTGCTAAATCAAGATTTGCCGGATTTTTCCATCAGCCGCAATAAACAAAACGTGAAATGGGGCATTCCTTTACCTTGGGACGATAATCAATTGATTTACGTTTGGGCGGATGCTTTGACCAATTATTTGTCGGCGGTGGATGGTGGGCATTGGTGGCCGGCGCAAGTGCAACTTTTAGGTAAAGATATTTTGAAATTTCACGCTATTTTTTGGCCGGCAATGCTTTTGGCCAATGATTACGCTTTGCCAAAAGTGATTTTTTCGCATGGTTATTTCACGGTGGACGGACAAAAAATGTCCAAAACCATCGGTAATGTCATTGATCCGGTGGAAATGACCAATCAATACGGCAGTGATGTCACGCGCTATCTCTTATCAACGAATTGTCCTTTCGGTGATGATGGTGATATCAATCGCGAACAGTTTGCCGAAAAATATAATGCTTTTTTTGCCAATCATTTAGGCAACTATGTTAATCGCATTTTGACTTTGGCGCATAAATATTATGAAGGGAAAGTGCCGGCGCGCGATGTCAATTTGGAAAAAGATTGGCAAACGCAAGTGGATAATGCTTGGTTGGTTTATCATCAGGCGGCCGGGCGCGTGGAATTGGAAAAAATGATTAAAGTCCCGACGGAATTGATTCAGTCAGCCAATGAATATATTACCAAATTGGAATTGTGGAAAATGATGAAAGAAAATCCGGAACAAGCGGCCCCGCATTTATATAATTTGTTGGAGGTTTTGCGTCACAGCGCTTTGCAGTTGTATCCGATTATTCCCGAGGGCGCGTCCAAAATTTTGGAAGCGTTGGCGGCGAGTGTTGATGGTCACACTGCTTGGGGTGGATTGACGAGTGGACAATCATTAGGTCAATTGGGAATTTTATATCCTCGTTTGGAAAATAAACAATAAATTTATGGTTACCAATATCATCATCGCCGTTCTGTTGTTGGCGGGCGTGGCGGCCGGTTGGTCGCAAGGTTTGATTAAAGGCATTGGTGCTTTGATTTCATCCATTGTCACGATCAGCGGTTTTGTGTATGTGTTTCGTCATTGGAACAGCGATTCTTGGTTAAAAATAATTTTGGTAATTGCGTTGCTGGTGGCGTTTTTTCTGGCTTTCAAATTCGCTTATTGGTTATTGGAAAAATTGATTAAAGTGTTATTTGTCATTCCTTTCATGAAAGAGATTGATAAGGTATTGGGTGCGATTTTGGGCGTGTTGGCGGGTGTTTTGTCAGTGGTGGTGATTGATTTCTTGATTTTGCAAACTACGTGGTTTAGTTTTGTTCCTTGGGAATATACCGGCGTCTTGCAGGTTTGTTTGAAAATTGGTAAATTAATGATAATCGGATTGTAATTTCATTTTTCAAAATTTTATAAAATCAAAATAAAAAACTATGTATATTGATACCCATTGCCATGTCAATTTTACGGATTTTAAAGATGATTGGCAGGAAGTTTTGGAGCGCGCGCAAAAGAATGATACTTGGGCGATTGTGGTCGGTACCAAGATGTCCAATAATTTGCGAGCGGTTAATATTGCCAAGCAATATCCCAAGGGTGTTTACGCGGCGGTCGGGGTTCACCCGGTGCAGCTGATTGATACTGAATTTGAAGAATTTGACGGCGCCAGCGGTAAGAAAATAATGATAAAAAGTCCGGCTGAAAAATTTGATTATGATCAATATCGTGATTTGATTTTAAAATCCATCAACGAAGTGCCGGTGCAACGTTCTTTTATGCGTAACAACGCTTGGGGAAGAATCGTGGCGATCGGGGAGTGTGGTTTGGATTTTTATCATTTGCCGGAAGGTCTTACTGCTTTTAAACGAGAAGAATTGATTGATCAGCAAATTAAAGTTTTTAAAGAACATTTGCGTTTGGCCAATGATACGCAATTGCCGGTGATTATGCATTGTCGTGGCAGCAAAGACACGCCCGATGACGCTTACGACGTAATGTTGGATGTTTTAAAACATGCCAAATTGCGTTACGGTACAAATTTGAAGGGTGTTTTGCATTGTTTTTCCGGAAGCGCCGAACAAGCCAAAAAGTTTTTGGATTTGGGATTTTTACTTGGGTTCACCGGTGTGATCACTTATGAGAAAAGTGATAAATATGAAAAAATGTTGCGTGATTTGCCTTTAAATAAACTTTTGATTGAAACTGACTCGCCATATTTGACTCCGGATCCTTATCGTGGTCAGCGCAACGAGCCGTCTTACGTAAAACGTGTCGCTGAAACCATCGCGAAATATAAAGGAATCACCGTTTATGAAGTGGCCAAAGCGACCACTGATAATGCTTTGGAGTTGTTTAATTTGCGATACTAGTTGGTGGTTGTCATAAAATTCACACGTTCTTAAAAATATGCTATAATAAAATCGTCTTTTGGAAGACGATTTTATTGTAATTATAAAAATAAATTTATGGTTTTAGTAAATACACCATTGAACGGACCGGAAGGTTTGCCTTCAATGCCGCCGGCACCGCCGACGCCGGAAAATCCACCGAGCGTGGAGGGCGGGAGAGATGCCGCGCCGGAAGCGGCCATGGCCAGCGTGGGGCAACAAATTTCAGCAAACCAAGAAAATTTGCAAGCGGCTGAAGCGGCTTTGGTACAAGCGGAGGCCCCGTTAAGCGCGGAAGAACAATTTGTTAAAGATATTTATAATTTGATTATAGAAGATACTTTTTTTGCGCGTTTGCAAGAGGAAAGCAAGCAAAATTTTTTAAATGATTTCAACAAGTTTGTTAAAGAGCAAATTATTGTTAAACAAATAGATAAAACCCTTGATCAAAAACACATCAGTGAAATGTTGTTTGAGTTGTATTTTCCTTATGCCAAGAAAATTTCTTGGGCGCATTTGCAACAGGATGCTTTTAATGACGCGGCAAAATTGATGAAACATCTGAAAAAGTTAAATGTGTAAAAAGTTGGATTTGAAAAAATTAAAACAAAAACAAATAAAATAAAATTTTATGATTTGGGCGACCAGCAGCACGTATTTTGATAGCGCCGCGTCGGTGAATAGCTCGTTTGACGCGCGTAATTTGTTCGGTGGTTTGCAAAACGTGGAGTGGCGCTTGCCATTGACGATTTTTTTAGTGGCGGTTGGTATTTTTGTGGTTTTTTATTTGGTATTGATGATTATGCGGTCGCGAGCCCGCCGTTTGCGCGTAACGCCGGAGCAATCACGTAAAGTTTTATTGCGCGTGCAGTTACCGAAAGTTTTAGGTAAGACCACTGATGCCGGGCAAGCGCCCAGCGCCCAACAAATTCAAGAAGCGATTTCCGTCACGGAAAATATTTTCAATTCCATCGGTAGCTTGAAAGCACAAAAAGGCTTTAAAACGTGGTGGTTGGGGCATGATGATGAAGTTGGGTTTGAAGTGGTGGTGCAAAATAGTATCATTTATTTTTATGTCAGCGTGCCAAAATATTTGCAAAACTATTTGGAAGAACAAATTCACGCTCAACATCCTTATGCTTTATTTGAACCGGCGGAGGATTACAATATTTTTCATCCGGATGGGGTTGCTTTGGGGGCTTATTTGAGCTATGCCAAATCCTACATTTTTCCGATTCGTTCTTACAAAAAAATGGAAGGTGATCCGATGAACGCTTTATTAAATGCTTTGTCAAAATTTGATATGGAAAGTGGCGGTGCGATTCAGTTAATTTTTCGTTCTTCTCCCGGTGAATGGCATAAATTAGGCGCGAAAACCGCATCTTTGGCGCATCAAGGTAAAAAGTTGGATGATGCCATTGAAGAAGCGCATGGTGAAGGATTTATAAAAAAGTTTTTTAAATTTTTCAAAAGTTCTTCCGGCAAAGAAGAAGGTCCGAAAGATACTTATCGTTTAACCAGTAAAGAAGAGGAGGCGGTTAAATATATTGAAGAAAAAACCAGCAAAGCCGGTTTGGATGTTAACATTCGCTTGGTGGTTTCCGCCAAAGAAAAATCTTTGGCAGAATCTCGTTTGAATGATTTGGTGAATGCCTTTAATATTTTTAATATTTATGAATACGGTAATGGTTTTAAAGTGGAAACTCCTGATAAATTGCAGGGCTTGTTAAAGAAATTCATTTATCGTGATTTTGAGGAAGGACAAAAGATGATTATGAACGTGGAAGAAATGGCCAGTATTTTTCATTTTCCATTACCGTTTACCGACGCCCCAAACATTGATTGGCTTTTGGCTAAAAAAGCGCCCGGTCCGGTAAATATGCCGACCGAGGGACTGTTATTGGGGGAAAATGTTTATCGTGGCAATCAAATTCCGGTTTATATTAAAACCGCTGATCGCCGCCGTCACATGTATGTCATTGGTATGACCGGTACCGGTAAATCTTGGTTTATTGAAGGTTTGGCTTTGCAGGATATTTTGGCCGGTAAGGGCGTGTGTTTTATTGATCCGCATGGGGATGCCATTGATCATATTTTATCTCGCATTCCTAAGGAACGCGCCGATGATGTGATTATTTTTGATCCGTCTGATTTGGATCGTCCAATGGGTTTGAACTTGTTTGAGTTTGAAACGCCGGAGCAACGCACCATGGCGGTGAATGAAATGATTGCCATTTTTGATAAATTATATGATTTAAAAGCGACCGGTGGCCCGATGTTTGAACAGTATTTCCGTAATGCCGCTTTGTTGATGATGGAAGATCCGGAATCCGGCAATACCATTTTGGATTTGCCGCGTATTTTGGCCGATGAAAGCTATCGTCAATATAAGTTGGAGCGCGCCAAGAATTTGGTTATTAAGAATTTTTGGGAAAAGGAAGCGCAAAAAGCCGGTGGCGAAGCGTCTTTGCAGAATATCGTTCCTTACATTACTTCCAAGTTGACGACTTTTGTGGCCAATGATTATATGCGCCCGATTATCGCTCAACAGAAAAGCGCTTTTAGATTTTCGGAAGCGGTTAATTCCAAGAAAATTATTTTGGTTAAATTATCCAAAGGTTTGATTGGGGAGCTTAATGCCAATCTTTTGGGTATGATTATCATTGGTAAGATTTTGATGGCAATTTTGGGACGGGCGACCATCGCTGAAGAGGATCGCGAAGATTATTATTTGTACATTGACGAATTCCAAAACTTTTAACCGACAGCATTCAAATTATTTTGTCCGAAGCCCGTAAATATAAGTTGAATTTGACGATTGCTCATCAATACATCGGGCAGTTGGTAAAAAGTGGTGATACGCGCTTTAAGGATGCGATTTTCGGAAACGTTGGTACTAAAATCGCTTTTCGTATCGGTGTGGAGGACTCGGAGTTTTTGGCTAAGGAGTTTGCGCCGGTTTTCAATGAAAGCGATTTCTTGAATTGTCCCAAATATAATTGTTTTGCGAAGTTATTGATTGATAATGCCAATCCGCCCGCTTTTAACATGAAGACTTATCCTTTTGATAAGTATGCTACTGCCAATCCGAAAATTGCCATGGCGATTCGCGAATTGTCTCGCTTGAAATATGGACGAGATCGTGCTATTATAGAAGAAGAGATTCGCCAGAAGCAATTGAATTTAGATTTATAATTTTTTAATTGCGAGGGCGTTAAAAACAAAAAAGAAAAAACAAAAACTTAAATATAAAAATTATGGTAAATGCTAAAACAAAAATCCCGCGGGATTTGCAGGATTCTTTGTCCGAGGAGATGGACAAGGACATGGAGCTTTTAAGCACCGTGGAAGAAGAATTGGAAAAAGTGGATAGCAATCAATATGATCCGCAACGTTTGGCTTTGATTAAATATTCTTTGGAAAGCATCAAAACCAATGTGGAGAAAATTTTACGTTTGATGGATGATAAATATGAAGTGAAGAGTGATGATTTTATTACTGCCGGCATGGTTGCCGATAGCAATATTGAATCGGCTTTGGATACGCAACGCTCCGTGGAGTTGCACGATCCGGCGATGATCAACGGACAGCGCGTGGTGGAGGGTGTTTTTGACGGTAACACCATGATTGGTTCCGATGGAAAACAATATACCGTTCCCGCCAACTATGCTTCCAAATCAAAATTGGTGGAAGGTGATATTTTGAAATTGACGATTACCAATGCCGGTTCCTTTATTTTCAAACAAATCGCCCCGATAGAACGACGTCGCTTGATCGGTAGCATTGAATATGATGAAATGAAACATCAATATTACGCTTCTTTGAATGGGAAGAAATGGCGTTTGTTGACGGCCAGTGTCACTTATTTTAAAGGTGAACCGGGCGATGAAGTGGTCTTTATTATTCCGAAAAATACCGCCAGTCGTTGGGCCGCGGTGGAAAATATCATTAAAGATCATGATTTGGCCGGTGACAGTGATGACGCGCAAACCGGGCGTCCGGTGGATTCTCCGAATCCGTTCAGTAACAACGAAATTGATTTTTTGGGCACAGGTGAATTATAATCAGTAAAAAGTGGCTTATTTAAGCCAAATTTCAGGCAGGCTGAGAGCTTTGTTTAAATTGACTTTTTCATTTTCTTAATTTATACTACCTAAGGGATCTATTTTGGCTCCTTATTTTGCTTTAAATATGCACAAAAAAAATTTTTTGGACGAAAGTTTAAAAGTGATCGCCACCTGTCCGGTTTGTCAGCATAAGTATGAACCTCAGGCGATTAAAATTGTGGAGCAGCAAATGGATGCTTATGTTTTTCATATTAATTGTGTAAAATGTAACAGTTCCGTTTTGGCCTATGCCGTGCAAACGCCGATGGGCGTCACGACAATCGGTTTATTAACTGACTTACAGGCTACTGAAGTTAAAAAATTTTTACGCCAACCGGCAATTACCGAAGCTGATGTTTTAAAAGTTTATGAAACAGTGCACGGTGCGGGTGAAAATTTTTCCACCTTGTTGATTAATCAAAATAATAATTTTAATAAATAAACAATTATTTATGGAAATGCAACAATTAACAGTTAAAAAGCGTGACATCAGCGGAAAAACCAATAAGGCGATCCGTTTGGTCGGTTACATTCCGGCTGTGATGTATGGCGCTAAGAAAGAAAACATCAATTTGATGTTGGAATTGCGTGAGTTGGAAGCGGTGATGCGTAAACGTGAAAATGTCAACGCCCCGTTGCAATTGAATATTGAGGGTGCCGGTAAAGCGGAAAATGTCAGCGTGATGATTAAAGACATTCAACGTGATCCGATTAAAGACACCATTATTCACGTGGATTTCTATCGCGTTTAAAAATTTTGGAAAATAAGGTACAATGGAACCAAGGTGAAAATCTTGGTTTTATTGTTGGTAGGCGCTTTTTACAAAAAATAAAAAGCACGCTTCGAACAGAGAATTTGCCGTTCGTTGTCGTTTCCTCGCAAACTCGTCATCGTTTTGCCTCCTGCGTAGACAAAACGATTGACTCAAACACTCTGCTCGGATCCCGACTTCGTCGGGACCACTCCAACTCACAGCCAAATTCTAACTTTCTCTCAGCAATGCTTTTTATTTTTTGTAAAAAGCGCGCAATTAAATATTAAGATTTTTATATGGTTAAACCAAAAAACAAAAATTCTCAGCCTGAAAAAAATATCAAATTGGACAAAATAACACAGACTGAAAAAATGAAGCAACCGGAAAAAGTAATCCCGCCCGCCACGTCCGTGCCCGGGGGGCGTTTTGTAAATTGCTGTGCCAAATTTAAAATTTTATTGAAAAAGAATTTATCGGATATTTGGGGTTGGGGGATTTTGATCGTTTGGCTATTATTCACGGTTTTCAGTTTTGCTGCTCTATATTATTGGAGTGATATGTTGAAAATGGTGGAAGTGAACTCCTATAATATTGTTATTCCGGAAAAAGTTTTAAATAAAATGCAATGTGAAGTGACTCACCCCGTGACTGGAGTTTGTTTGCAAGTAAAAGGTGAGGAATTGGCATACCCGGCTGAGGATTTGGAAAAAGCCAAGATTTATGCCGTGATGGTGGAAAATCACACGGCGGCGCGTCCGCAAAGCGGTTTGGGCGAAGCCGATGTTGTCTATGAAGCTTTGGTGGAAGGTGGTTTTACTCGCTTTATGGCGATTTTTGACAGTTTGCAAACGGTCAAAGCAATCGGCCCGGTGCGTTCCGCCCGCGATTATTATTTGTGGTGGGCGCAAGAGTATAATAACCCGGTTTATGCACACGTCGGGGGCAGTCCAAAATCTTTGGATTTGATTGCCAAGCAGGGAATCGTTGATTGCGATGAGTTTTATCATGGGGATATTTTTGAACGGGTGACTTGGCGTTACGCCCCGCACAACACTTATGTCAGTGTTAGTGATTTGGGATTGTGTCGTCCGACCAAGCCGGAAGCCGGTTTATGGACGGAAATTGATCCTTGG
>Ga0116156_10005707_pt1 | contig 10284 bp, 7 predicted proteins | sample AD_UKC045_MetaG_FD_89891 | JGI IMG/M metagenome (GOLD analysis project Ga0116156, IMG submission 89891) | Active sludge microbial communities of municipal wastewater-treating anaerobic digesters from USA - AD_UKC045_MetaG | ecosystem: Engineered > Bioreactor > Anaerobic > Digestate | place: USA... | reverse complement strand
GAATCTGCTGATCAGTATTGCAACGATCAGCGGTCCCCCGGCAAGTCCCAGCCTGATGGGGTGTGAAACGCCGGGAATATTGAAGGGGATGCTGCCCAGGATAACTCCCATCAGAATCCCTGTAAACAATGCTATGACATTGGGCTCTTTGAGCCGTTTCAATGAGTTACCAAGCTGATCCGCCACAAGCATTACCGACTTTTCCTCTCCCACAACGGTAAGCCTGTCGCCCATTTGTATTCTCAGCCCCGGAGAGGCAATGATTTCAATGTCAGACCTGTGAATCCTTGTTATGTTGATATTATACAGGGTTCTGAGTTTCAGGGATCCAAGTGAACGACCAACCACATCACCATTGGTGACCAGGATCCGCCGTGATATAAGCTGACCCGGGTCTGAAGCGAGATCCATACTGCTCAGTGTGCCGAACGTACCAATAATTTCTTCCAAAAGGGATCTCTGAGCCACCACAAGCACAATGTCATTTTCATGAATGATTGTCTCGGAAGTAGCAGCATGCAGATTCCCGTTATGCAATATCCTTGAGATTACAACACCGGGCTTAAGGGATTTTGATATTTCCAGAATGGACCTGTTGAACAAATCCGGATTCCTGACCAGTATGCTTGCCTTTTCAGGCAAAGTATCCGATGGATGAAGCTCTTCTTCAAATGCGGCAATTTCTTTCGCAAGATCAATGCGAAAGATTCTTTTAATAAAAATCATTGACAATATAACTCCAAGTATGCCAAAGGGATAAGCTATGGCATATCCCAGGCTGATTTCCGGTATCTCCGCACCGGGGATTTTTTCCATCATCTGGGAAAGTGCGGTCTGGGCAGCCCCAAGCCCGGGAGTATTTGTAACAGCTCCTGACATTATCCCGGCAAGCATCGGCATGGATGTTCCCGTAACAAAATGTATTGTTATTGTTGTAACAGCACCCAGGATAACTATTATAAGTGCTATTATATTCAGCGACAATCCTCCTTTTCTGAAGGAGGAAAAGAATGCGGGACCAACCTGAAGTCCGATAAAAAATACAAAAAGGATCAGTCCGAAGTCCCGTAAAAAATCCACAACATATTTATTGGCTGTAAAACCCAAATGGCCAATGGCAATCCCGGCAAACAAAACAAAGGTTATCCCCAGTGAAATCCCGAATATTTTCCTCTTTCCAAGAAACACCCCCAGTATTATTATTACACAGTACAACAATACGGTATGAGCAACTGAATCATTCCAGACAAGATCACCAAACCATTCCATCTTCAATTACTTTTATTTTGTAGGTAATTTCCGTTTCCGGTTTTATTTTTCTTCAGGGTTTTCCCCCTCCAGGGTCACAGTCGCTTTTAAAAGCTTTACGGATGTGAGAAATATGTAAAAAAAATTATTTCCTCAGATCAGGACACTTCAAAGCTTTCATCAATCCAGGTGAAATAAAAGATGGTAAACAAGGCAAACACCATTCTGAATTTAAAAAGCCCGGCAAAACCATTTTCCCGGATTAACATTACCTGAATCAAATGATGAAATCACAGCCCGGACCTTTCACAGATTAATCCCGATAGTTAAAAAAACCGATCGTCCGATCCCGTTTATCCCCGATCCATGATACCTGTAGTCCTTATTTAAAAGGTTTCTGAAAGCCAGGTCAATGTCAAGGAATTTAAATGAATAGCCGGTATTAAGGTTAAAAATGTTCCAGCCCGGAGTTCCACCTTCAGGTATCCTGTTGTCATCAACATCTCCCCGGGCCAGCCTCGATTGTTTTGATGCGGCCAGCCATTCAATCCCAAACAGGTATCCCTTATGCCTGTAATCAGCCGCAAGGCGTCCGAAAAGCGGGGGAATACGTCTTAAGGGCTCGTCATTTGTAATGTTCTGTCCGTATGTATAGGTCAGGGAACCCTGGATGACCAATGAAGAGCCTGCATATACCTCCCATGATGTTTCCAGACCATGAATATATGCCCTGTCACTGTTCTCTTTCTGGTACAGCTGGTATCCCTCGATTGTCTGATTTTCTACTCTTTTCCGTGTTATAAGGTCGTAAAGTTCATTCCGGTATGCAAAAAACTCGCCTTTCAGTACCTTACCGTTATGCCTGTAACCCAACTGATACTGAAGGGATTTTTCGGGCTTAAGGTCAAAATTGGGAGTCTCATACCTGAAGTCAACGATGCCCAGTGTGCCGAGATCATCAATATTTGGAGCCCGGAAACCGGTATTGAGTGACACGAACAATCCGTCGTCGGGAGTCAGTTTCCTCAGAATTCCGATATTACCCACGACAGCGACCGGTTTTATTTTTGTCTGACCTATAGTTTCATCACTTACTTTTATTGAAAAAGCATTGAACCGGGCTCCTCCCGACAGGATCCAGTTTTTTATGTCAACAGCATGGGTTGAAAATACAGCCAAACTGGTCATCGATGATCCGTCGGGATATAAGCCCCTTTTCAAAACCGTTCCGCTGGTTTGAAGGTCAATATCCGCCCTTGAACTTCTTACCCGGTCAGAATAGGCTTCAAAACCTATATTCCCGTTCCAGGCTGTTGAAGATGAAAACAGCAGTTCTCCGGAAAAACCATAGGTTCCTACTTTATCAGCTTCTTTTCTCAAAGTTGCCGATCCGTTTTTTCTCATTTCCCTTTCTTCATCAGTAAACTGGTATGAACCTGTTATAACTGCGGACTTGAGAATACCCCTGTTCAGATCCTGATTCAGTCTTGCATAGGCAAGTTTACGAATTTGAGGATTCATTTTGTTCACCGCATAATTTTCAAGGACAACCTTGTGATAAACAGGAACATCTTTCTGATGAACATTCTGGAATGCAAAAGTTACCGATGATTTGCCCGAAATCATTATTTTTCCCTTGACATCATAATCAAACTCCCGGTATCCTGAAGGGGTTTGCCGTCCGGTGGTGTCCCCTCCCACCAGGTCTCCGAAATCCCTGTATGTCAAACCTCCTCTCAGTGCAAAGGATTTACTGCTGTAACCTGAATTCAGGTTAAAACTTTTTTCCATGCCGTGGGTGCCGAATCTTGCAAGGAATCTTGTATTCCATACAGGGTCCGATGAAATCTTCAGTTCAGGGGTAAATGCCTGTATTGTACCGCCCAGTGCATCAGATCCGTACTGTACCGATCCGCTGCCTCTCAGCACTTCAATCTTTCCAAGGCTGAAAACATCAATGGTATTGAAATACTGGTTCGGGCCATACCGCATAACGGAATTGCTCAGTCGTATTCCGTCGACCATAAGCAATGTCTGGTTGCCTGTCAGTCCCCTGATGAATGGCGATCCACCGCCATGATTCGTTTTCTGTACAAAAACTCCCGGAGTAAGTGACAGTGCTTCAGGAACTGATCTTGACTGGTTTTCCCGGATTGCCGTATTGTTTAATACCCTTACAGCGTCAGGCGTATTGACTACCCTGGAACTGAACCGGCTTGCCGAAACAACTACTTCCGACAGAGCGGGTGAAACCAGTGTATCGGGTTCCTGGAGTGTTTTGCCCCCTGCAATGATAAAACCCGGAAGCATCAGTAATGAAACCGTCAGAAGCATTGACGGCAAACTACCTATCCTGGCCCCGTGTGAAGCCGTACGCCAGGTAATGCCTGTTCCGGGAAGAATGGAATCTCCATTTCTTCCGTGGTCTGTTTTCTCAATATTCATCAAAATGAAGTTGATGAACAAATCCCGGGCAGATCTTAAATTAAGTGGCATGGACTTGTTTATTTAATTCATTAATTTATTCGACAAACCTGATTCCGTTTTTCTCCCCGATGTTTCGTATGTACCCTGCAGCCAACAGATATTCATCCTGGGTTTCAAGATGTTCCATCATAAAAGGAAGGTCCCTGAATTTCACTGCTTCGCCCAGGAACACCGAATAATCGAGTGCACCCAGTCCCGGCCTTCTCTCTTCCAGGTGAACAGTGAGCCTGGGCAGTATTATTATATCCTTTGCATGGATCGACTTAAGATAGGGTCCGAGTTTCCGGAAGCATTCCTTCAGGAAGGCAGCGTTGTTAAAATACCTTTGCGGGCTGGAGATCATGTTCACGGGATCGAGATGTGCGGCAAATTGCTTCCTGTCAATTGCTTTAATCAGGTCGAGGTAGGAATCCGGCGAATCGGGAAGCATGTAAGGCATCGGCTCAAGGGTGTAAAAGGTGTTTACCGGTTTTACCTGGTCGATGATTGACCTTATATTCTCAACAATCAGGTCAAAGGTATCTTTCGCATAATTGCCCGGGTACGGGCCATCCCATATTTCACCCCTGGCCCCTGAAATATTGACGCAGCATACAGCTCCTATCCGGTCGGCCAGATGGAGCGCTTCCATGTTCTTTTCCAGGTTTTCCTTTCTTGTCTTTTCATCATCGTGAAGCATGTTGTTCCAGACCCCGACCTCTGCAATAATGATGTTTTTTCTCCTGGCCTCGGCCCGGTATGCCCTTATCAGATCCTCAGGGGCACCGGGCTGCAACGGGCAATAAGCCGCCGAGTACCCCAGCTTTTTCACTGCCGCGGCCCAATCTGCAGGATCACTGAACTCTCCGGGGACAGGGCCTCCCAGTCTGACAGGGAAATCAGCCTGGCTCCCCGGCAAAGCTTTTATTGACCGGAAGGACATTGCCGCCATGCCTGCAGCCATAATGGCTCCTTTTTTTATGAATTTACGCCTGTTGGTATTACTCTTCATCTCAGATATGCCTTTTCAATAATATCTGCCAATATATTTATTCTCAACAATCAGCTTTTTCATTTTTAAGGGATCGATTACGTCCTGTTTCTTATAAACTATTTTCCCTCCGGGTTCGATAAGCATGGTGAAAGGCAGGGCACCCTGCCAGTCGGGGTCCACCGCTTCGATGGCCTTGTAAATATCGTCATCGTTGAATATATAATTCCTGTTGGAAGCTTCATTCTTCTGAAGGAACCTGAGTGCATCCGCCTTTCTGGCCTTTTTATCTGCACTAACGGTTATGAATTCAAATTGTCTGCCTCTGTACATCCTGTCGATAATGACCAGATCCGGGAACTCGGTTATGCAGGGTCCGCACCATGTGGCCCAGAAATTTATCAGTCTGAGCTTACCGGAGCCTGAGTTCCTTACAAGTTCCTTGAGCCCTGCAACATCAATTTCTTCAATGGTTACAGGCAATTCAGCCCATTGTTTATACAGTCTCCTGGTATAATCATCGTTCCATGCCCATTTAATCGAACAGCCGAAGGTTTTTGTCACGGGTGTGCCTACCGGTCTGCCGGCCAGCACATCGTCTATGGCCTTCCTGAGATCTTCGCCTCCGGCAGAGCCCGGCTTTTCTGATCCGTCGATGCGGCCGTTGTATCTCAGGATCCTGTCCCTGTCAAAGACAAAACAATGCGGAGTGGCCACAGGGCCGTAAGCCAGCGCACATTTCTGATCATCTCCGTCGTACAGATATGGAAAATTAAAACCCTTATCCCCGGCCCGGTATTTCATATCCTCAAAACTATCCCCCACATCAGTATAACCCATTTCCGAGTAGCTCAGAGTCCTGACAGAGTTTGAGGAGATCATCACCAAAGCAACACCCCTGGACTTGTAATCATTTGTGATGGAAATAATCCTGTCTTCATAAGCCTGGGCTGTCGGACAATGATTAGCGCTGAAAATAATGACCAGCACCGGAGCCTTGCTGAAATCCCTAAGGGTCCAGGTCTTTCCGTCAATGCCCGGAAGGCTGAAATCAGGTGCTTTGGAACCAATTGCAAGGGTTTTTGGTTCAGGATGATCTGCCTGCGGCAAAGCTGTATGGAAAAATCCCGTGACAATTATGATCAGCACACTTATTCTTAGCATTTTATTCATATCCGCGAATTTTTCATTATTATATATTCAAATATATCTTCTTTTTCCTTTTTCACCGGTAAACGGGTCATTTTTCCAGAGCAATTTCTGCTAATTTTGGTTTTAAAACAAAAATCCGTCAGTGATGGCCAGCAGGAAACCTGTAGCAGGATTTATCGGAGCAGGCGGTATTGCACATTCACATGCCTATGCTCTCGATGCGATGAAACATTATTACCATGACGCACCGGAAATCGAAAAAGAGGCTGTAAGTTCGGCCACTAGCTCAGGCAGGGAGTCCTTTGCAAACAGATATGGTTTCAGATCTTCTCTTTGCCCCGGGGATTTCTTTGAAAACGGGAGAATAAACTCAGTATTTATCCTGGGACCCAACAACACTCATATATTGAGCATTTCCGGAAAGCCATGATGATGCCTTCGGTTGAACGTATTTACATCGAAAAGCCATTATGCGTGAGTTCTGATGAAGAATCAGTAATTCGCCGGATCGCGCAGGAGCGCGCGAGCATAAAAATCCAGGCAGGATATCAGTTCCTTTTTTCATCTGCCGTCAGAGAAGCTCTTCGTTTCTGGAGATCAGGAGTCCTTGGCAAGCCTGTTCACTTTGATTTCAGATATTATCACGGCGACTATCTTGCAAGGGATTACCGTAACCGAAGGAGAACAAGGCTTATGCCTGCTCCCGAAGGTGGAGCAATGGCAGACCTGGGCTCTCATATAATAAGCATGGCCATAGCCTTCATCGGGAACAATATGGACGTCACAAGCGCCGTCCAGGCGGGAAGTTTCGATGATGTGCCGGCTGATTCCGATCTCTTCAGCCTGATCACCCTCCATGATCCGGAATCAGGGGCAGCCGGCGTTATTTCGGCAAGCAGGGTAAGTTCAGGCACGGGGGATATGCTGTCATTTGAGCTTCATGCGGAAAAAGGTTCTCTTAAATATTCATCGCATTTCCCCGATTTTTTTGAATACTACACCGAGGACAGCGGAATATGGCATAAAATTTCTACCGGAAGCAGTTATAAACCGGTCAGCAGTTTTCCGTCGGGTCATGTACCTCCTGGCTGGCTGAGGGCCCTGGTCCATGCCCACTATGTTTTTTTCACATCGGGTGAAAGCGAATCAATGCTTCCGGACCTGGAACACGGATTGGAGGTTGAGCGGATCCTGAGAGAGAGTGCCGGGCAATGCGCATCTTCCGCAATAGGGTCTGCAGATAACATTTCGTTCAATATGCCGATTCGGAAATTAATGCTTTTAATTCCCGCATGGAGGTTTTTTTTGATTATTAATTTATCCTGCATACCTTTAACCTTATATGATCTGAATCCAATGATTATTTTTCTATTGTTTAACCATACTGAAAAATATGGCAGCTTTTATTGATGAATTCATGAAGACATATGGTCCGGAAGTGACCAGGCAGATGTCTGCAAGCTTTGATCTCGATCAGGATACTGTTCAGAAGCTGATCCCGCAGCTGGCTCCACTGATCCTTGGCGGACTGAAGCGGCAGAAGGACGACCGTGGCGGTGACGCCAGGGTTGATCATATACTTAATAAATATGGTGACCAGTCGGTTCTTGACAACATCAGGGACCTGATGGCCAGTAAAGCATCAGCTTCATCTGTTGATGCCAATCTTGGAGGATTGCTCGGAAGCATGGGGGGCGTACAGGCCGCCCAGGTACTGGGCAAATCAATGAATATAGACGCTTCCAAGATAATGAAGATGATACCCGCACTTGCCCCCCTGATACTCGGGGCTCTCACCCGCAGGCGTGACACAGGGGGCGGAGGTATTTCTGGCATAGGATCTCTTCTGGATGCAAATGGCGATGGCAGTATCATTGATGATGTTGCAGGGTTTTTAATCAAAGGTACAGCATCACAGGGCAAGGGCAAGGGAATCCTTGGATCGCTGCTGGGAGGAATGCTCGGAACCAAATGACCAACATCATTGCAAGTCTTATTACAGCAAACTTCCTGCTGCCAAACCTCCTGTCTTAAACTGTTTTCAACAGTTTTTCCAGAGTTAACACTCTGAGTGCAATAATTCAATACGACATAACCCATATGATTGACCAATAATACAATCACGAATAAAATTAATTGTGTTCAATCATATTTGGTTCCCTGCCCGAGGGGTCAGACTATTATCCGACCTTAAAAACCAGATTAAAAACGTATGAAATCCAATTTAAGAATTGACCATGGTTAGTTCAGGTAAAATCAACCGGAGAAAATTTCTCGGATCTGCTGCTGCCGCCTCCCTGGCTTTTACAATTGTGCCGAGAAATGTTATCGGAGGCAAGGGCCATGTTGCACCAAGTGACAAACTTACCCTTGCCTATATAGGCTGCGGAACCCAGGGACTGAGAGAAATGGTTACCCTGATTCAGAATCCCGACATTCAGATCGTAACAGTATGCGATCCGAACAAGTTTACCACCGACTACGTCGACTGGTCGCATGACAGTATCAGAAACAGTATCCGGAAAGCTCTTCAGGACGCTTCCTGGGGTGAAAAAATCAAAGGTATTCCCGGGGGCAGGGATATAGGCCAGGAATTCGTACAAAAATATTATGCCAAAATCAGGAATCTTTCCGGATATAAATGCCCATCCTATTCTGATTTCAGGGAATTGCTTGAAAAAGAAAAAGACATCAGTTCCATAAAGATTATGACTCCCGATCACCTTCATGCTGCCATTGCCATTGCATCGATGAAAAAAGGGAAACATGTCGTAACGCACAAACCCATAGCAAACAGGATGAATGAAGCAAGGCTTACGATCGAGACCGCAAAAAAGTCAGGACTCAGCACACATCTCCTGGCCTGGAGCAGGCGGCCGGAATATGAAATAATCAGGGATTGGATAAAGGATGGTTTTATAGGTACCCTGAAAGAAATACACAACTGGTCCTATCGTCCGGTATGGCCGCAGTGGCAGTCAAATCCGACCGACACACCACCGGTCCCGAAAGGTTTCGACTGGGCGTTGTGGCTCGGACCCGTTCCGGATCGTCCCTACCACCCCAATTATACACATAATGTGTTTCGAGGCTGGTACGATTTCGGAGGAGGAAGCATCGCTGATATGGGCCATTACAGCCTGTTCCCGCTGTTTATCACCCTTGGCATAAATACCCCGGCAAAAACTGCAGAAGCTTACGGAACAACCACCAGGATTATTAAAGACAATGTTTCTACAGCCGTGGTAAACGATGTGGCTTTTCCCCTTTCCTGCATGATCCGTTTTGAGTTTCCCGCCCAACCCGCTCTGCCGCCATTTGATCTCATATGGTATGATGGCGGGATCAAGCCGTTGGTTCCCGATGAGCTCAGGGCAGCAGGGAAAACACTGGCTACGGAAGGAATGATGTTCGTTGGCGACAGGGGAAAGATTCTTGCAGGCTTCAGGGGCGAAAACCCCATTCTGCTCCCGGAGTCAAAAATGAACTATCTGAAAAAACAAGAAGAGGACGAATCAGAACGCCGAAGCGATAAAATATGGATTGATGCATTCAAAAATGGAACGCAGCCCGATGGAAGCTTTATTTATGCAGGTCCGGTCACTGAAACGATTCTCCTTGGCGCCGTGGCTCTCAGAGCAGGAAAAAAAGTCGAGTATGACCCTGTGAACATGAAGATTACCAATGTTCCCGAAGCTAACAAATACCTTACCAGGGAATACCGGCCCGGATGGGAGCTTTAAAAAAGTATACTGTTATTCTTTTAACAATAAACCACTCATAAAATTATCATTATGAATGAAATCTCACGAAGAAGCTTCCTTGAAAAATCAATTGTCGCGGGAGCAACTGCCATGATTACACCGTCGGTGCTGAAATCAGCTGCTCCGGCCCTCACACCCCGAATGACCCGGGATGACATTTCGCTGGCACAATGGGCCCTGGTCGAGGAGATAAGAGCCGGAAAATGGAAAACACTTGATTTTCCGTCTGTTGCCCGAAAGGATTTCGGACTTAACGGCATTGAATTTGTGAATACACTTTTCGAGGTTCCGACAGAGGGATACCTCAGGCGTCTCAAAAAGAATGCAGAGGACAACAATGTCACGATGGTCCTGATCATGGTTGACGATGAAGGTGATGGCTGTTCACCGACCAGGGAGGGACGGAAACAGTTTGATATCAATCATCGCAAGTGGATCGACATTGCTCATTTCCTGGGATGTTCTGCCATAAGGACAAATTGCAGGGGGCCTAAGGATGTAAACAAGGATGAAGCCCTGAAATACTCGGTTGAGTCTTACCAGATGTTGCTTGAATATGCAGTTCCTGCAAAAATAAGTGTCCTGATAGAAAATCATGGAGGAATATCAGACGATGCTGACTGGATGGTATCTCTCTTTAAGGCGGTAAATAACCTCTATTTC
>Ga0116156_10005692_pt1 | contig 10300 bp, 3 predicted proteins | sample AD_UKC045_MetaG_FD_89891 | JGI IMG/M metagenome (GOLD analysis project Ga0116156, IMG submission 89891) | Active sludge microbial communities of municipal wastewater-treating anaerobic digesters from USA - AD_UKC045_MetaG | ecosystem: Engineered > Bioreactor > Anaerobic > Digestate | place: USA... | reverse complement strand
TCGGCCGAGCCGGCGCCCCCGGGATCGGCGTCCGGCGTCCGCTGGACAGCGGGCGCGGGGCCCGGCGCGGGTTCCCGCGCCCCGGACTGCATGGGTCGGAAACAGTGGATGACACCTTGGTCCGTGCTCACCCAGAGCCGTCCGCCCGCTGCGGCCAGGCCGTGCGCCGCGCCCGCGACCGCCGTCGACCAGATCGTCTTGCCGTCGGCTGCGTCCACGGCGAGCACTCTGTCCCGACCCCCGAGAAGCAGCGATTCGCCGGCCAGCATCATCGCCCAGGGGCAGTCGCAGCGGACCGACCACAGGAAACACTGCTTCTTGGACGCCGCGATCTCCTTGAGGCGCGCCTGGATTATGTCGAGGCGCTCGTCGGCGCCGTCCGTCTTCTCCTGGGCCTTGCGCGCGGCGTTCAATCGCTTTTCTTCCTCGGTCAGGCTCTTGGACTCCCGGCTTAAGGCGATGTACTTCGCGCAGTCCAGCGCCGTCAGCTTGTCCTCCGATTGCAGGTAGACCGTCGAGCCTCTGACAACCACCCGCAGCGCGTCGAACGCGGCGATCGTTTCCCGGGATTGGGCATCGGCAAAGGTCACGCCGGGAGGTCGCACCGACGGGCCGCTGACGACGTCCCGCGCGTCGAACAACACGGCGGCGCCGCTGCCTTCGGGCAGGCTCCCCAGGGACTTGCCGTCAGCGCGAGCGAAGATGGCGGGCGCCGTGCGGCCGGTGGGGACGTACAACCGGTCCTGCGAGGCGAGCATGTAGCCCTGACTCGACACTTCGCTTCCATTGCACCGTGCCGTGCCGGGCAGCGAACGCGGCCAGATAGACTCCCTGGTCCGGAAAAAGGCCGGCGGCTGCATAGGCGATGCCGCCCTCGACTACGATCGAAGACCGCACGGGCCAGAAGCGGGATCAGGAGCCAGCCAATCATCGGGCAACTCAGGCCAAGTCGCGGCGGACGGCGGGAGATCCGCCGCCCGCCGGCCAGAGGCCAAGGGGCTTCGACCGGCCCCGGACGGGACTTGGTTTGCGCGAGATGGAAAATGAATTGCATGAGTTCCTCTCTTTACCGCTCGCTCGCATCCATGGCGCAGCCGATTCGCTTCACCCCCAAAGCCTGCGCCCGCGCAACCACTTTCTCCGAGCACGGGCTGCCGCTGATCAGCAGCAGGTCGGCGTTGGCATCGAGCGATTTGACTCCTCCTCGGATCATGATTGAAAGCCAGACATGTCAGACGCTAATCCTGTTTCGTTTCGCTCTTGTTTTTCTTGTCAGTAGCTGATCTCCCACTGCCGTTCGGCCAGGACGGCGCGGGCCTTGTCGCTGGCGGGGGTGCCCCGGTTGGGCGACCACATGCGTCCGCGCCGGACGCCCGAGGCGGCGGCGTCGGCGAACACGCGGTCGATGGCCGCGGGCGTCAGGGCCGTGCCCCACAGATGATACTCGCGGATCTTGGTCGCGGCCGTGCGGCTCAGCTTGGCCAAGCCATCTTCGTTATAGGCGTACAGCACCTCCAGCAGCGGCGCCTTGTCCAGCCCGCCGATGGCGATCAAGTGGCCTTGGCCTCCGCCGTCCGCGGCTCCGAAGCGCGTCAGGGCCGAGCCGTTGGAGACCAGCAGATAGCCGGCATGTTCGCCCGCGCCCAGACCGGACTTGGCCGTGCTCGCGCCCGAGACTGCCGGCGAACTCGTGCCGTCCGACCAATACCACGTGCCGGTGGCCGAGCCCGCGAGGTCGCAGCGCAGGTTGGTGCCATCCCCGCGAGTGATGAAGTCGATGCGGAGCTTGCCCGTGTCCGGCGGAGGCGGCGGCTGGCGGGTCAGTTGCTCGGCCACGATGGTCCAGCCCTTGGCGGCCAGACGTCCCGCGGCGGCCTGTCCGACGGGGCCCGGCGGGGCGTTGCCGCGCAGATCGACCTTCAGCGGCACGTGCGGACCGCTGTCCGCCCGGTTCCGGCCGAGGCGGTCGAGCGTCGTCAGCAGACCGTCCACCTGGGCCGTGTCCAGCCGGTTATTCTCCAGCGACAGCTCGGTGATCTGGACGCAGCCGGCAATGTTGATCCGCGACAGCTGGTTGCCGCGGAAGCTGACCGTGCCCGTCGCCGCCGCGTTCCGCAGGGAACCGGACAAGTCCAGCGACGTATAGTGGTTGCCGTCGGCCAGCAGCGCCACGCCTCGGTCGGGACTCGAAGCCGGCAGCCGCAGGGCGCCGGCCTGGTTGTCGTTCCAGACAAAGAATTCGGACAGGTTGGGGAACTGAGTCAGGTCCGCGAAGACCGCCTGGTCGGTCATCTGCGGGTTGTCCCGGACGCAGATGTGCCATACCTGGCGGCCGGTGCGGCCGAACTCGATGGTTGGATAGCGGTTCTGGGCGCCGCGCAGATCTTCCAGGGCGGGACTCTGAGACAGGTCGAGCGACTCCAGATCGCAGTCCTCGAAGCAGGCGCGCTTCAGCTTGGGCGTATTCGCGAGGTTCACCCGCACCAACGTTGGGGAGAGAAAGCACTCGATGGTGTCCAAGTTTACGAAGTTGCTGAAGTCCAGCGACGTCAGCCGGTTGTAGGAGGAACACCATTGTTCAAGCGTCGGCGCGACGAGCGTCAGGCCCGTGACGGCGGACACCTGCTGATCCGGGACCTTCTCGATCTGGCCGCTCCCGCCGTCGCCGGCGTCGTATCCGAGATTGATCCGCCGAATGGCGATCCACGGCTTCACTCGCAACACGTGTTGGCGCGTGCCGGCCGCACCGAAGCCCTTGTGCGGCGTGGCGGAGGTGCTCGTGGTGCCGTCCGACCACGTCCACAAGATGTCCGGCCGGCCCTGGACGACGAGCACCGGGGCAAAGGAAGCCCCTTCCGTCGTGAAAGTCAATCCCCGTTCAGCCCCTGCGGCTCCCGCAGCGCTGGCGGACCGGCCGCCGGCATGCAGCGGCAGCAGTCCCGCAAGCACGAGGACGAACAGCCGGTCAAGATGGTCGGCGCGTCGGCGGGTTCTGGAATTCATGACGGACTCTCGGTTTGGATCGGTAACCAAGGGGGATCGCTATACGATGCGCGGAGCTGCAAGGATGGGTTCTCCTTGAATCGCCTGCAGCGTCTGGCGGATCGGCATCTGGCTGACCCCGTAGCGGCGCACCGGTTCGATATTGTATACAGTCTCCCGCAACGGGGTGAACCTGTAACGTTCGCTCGCCGGCAACCAGAGATCATTTCCAAGTTCCCTACCAACCACAGCGGGCCTGCCATGGTCTTCCGAGCCACCACCGTGTTGTTGTTCTCTCTCGTCGCGTCGGCGTTTGCCATGGCCCGGGAGACGCCCGTGGTCATTTGGTGTTCCTCCCCCGTGCAGCCTGGTGAAACCGTTCTCGTTCACGGCGGGCAATTCGGCAGCCATCCCGTCGTCGAACTGACCGCAGGCCAGTCCCCGGACGGCGGACAGAAGCGGACGGTGGAGCCCCTCCGCGTTTCCGACTCGGCCCTGATGTTCGTTCTGCCCAAAGACTGGCAGCCCAGCATCGCATGTGCGACGATCCGCGCGGAGGTGCCGGGCGGCCCGCAGAGCAAGCCCTTCGTGATCAACCAGCCGAACGTGTTTTGGGTGCAAGGCGATCGCGGACGCGAGGCTTCGACCGGGGCCGGCGTCGTGCGTCTGTTCGGCAATTGCCTGACCTTGACCCCGTCGGATAAACCCGAAGTCGTGCTGCGCGACGGCCAGGAAACACGGTTTCCAGCCCAGGTGGATGCGGCCAGCCCGTTTGCCGTCGCGGCAAGCTGGAACAAGGCGAACAGTCCGGCAGCCGGTGACTACGAGGTCCTCTTCCGCCGCAGCGCCGGAGAGCAACCGATCGTCGCGGGCAAGGTCCGAGTTTCGGAGCCGGTCGCGGCGTATCCGCAGGCCGTCTTCAACGTGGTTGACTTCGGCGCGATCGCCAACGACGGCATCGACGACACGGACGCCATTCTGGCCGCCGTCGAGCGACTGACCGCCAACAACGGCGGGACGCTGCTGTTCCCGCGCGGCCGCTTCCAGATGACCGCGACCATCGAACTGCCGCCGCGGTCGATCCTCCGGGGCGCAGGGGCGAATCTGTCCCAGGTCTACTGGCCCGATACCTACGAGCCCGTCGAGGCGCTCGTCAAGGGCACTCATTCGTTCGAGGTCACGGATATCTTCCTGGCCTGCGGCTTCCACCAGGACGGGATCGTCGGCAACCCGGCCGTTCCGAAGACACCGCTCGCCGACGCGGCGGCGGCGAACTACCGGTCGGGCAACATCACGGTCCGAAACGTGACCCTCCGGATGCTCTACTCGCAGTACGTCAATGCCGACAAAGAGGAGTTGACACGGCGTCTGGCGCTGCTGCACTACACACGCGCGTTGCGATTCGGCGGCGAGAACATCAACGTCCTCGGCAACGACATCTACTGCGCCGCCGGCGGCGTGTTCGAGCTGCGGGCCTACTGGAGCCGGGTGGCCGACAACCGCTTCTGCCGCGGCAATATCGTCGGCTGGAACGGATTCAGCGGGCAGCAGCTGATTGTCGAGAACAACCATCTGGGCGGCGCAAACTGCACGTCATTCTACGGCCTGCCGGAAGGTTCGGAGAACATCTACTGGGCGAACAACGTGCATGAGAACACTTTCGACGGCAACAACCGCGAGACGATCACTGGCGACGGCCGCGTGCACGGCTACATGGACACGGTGGAGAACATTATGCCGAACTCGTTTACGCTGAAGCCCAACGTGCCGCTGGCGCGCGGCGCGCCGACGTGGCGAAACGGGGCCGTGCAAATCGCCGGCGGCAAGGGCGTAGGCCAGTTGCGACGGATCCGCTCGATTGAGGGCAGCCGCGTCGAACTGGTGGAACCGTGGGACATCGTGCCCGACGCCGCGTCGGTCATCAATATCAGTTCGTTCCGGCGCCGGTTCATCTACACGCAAAACCGGGCGTACGATTCCTCCGTGGCGCTGCAGCTGTACGGCTCCATGATCGAGGGCATCATGGCGGACAACGAAACCGCGCGCACCGGCGGATACAACGGCGACGCGATGGCGGGCGAGGCGAGTTGGTTCAACCAATTCCTGCGCAACCGGATTACGGTGGGCAACCAGTACCGGGGGCCGCGAAATGAGGTCCCGCCGATCGATGCGCAGCTCGGGCTGCTGGCCTACGGGTCCGGGACGGGCGATTACAAGTACCCGCTGGTCCGCTCGTGCGTCGTGCGGAACAACCGGCTGGAAAGCAATGCCAAACTGAACGTGATGGGTTGGGTGGAAGACTCGTTGCTGGAGGGGAACGAAATCTGCAACGCGGACACCGGCGTGACCATTTCCGCTGCGGCGCGGAACATCATCCTGCGGAACAACACGTTCGAAAACGTGGTGCGCCGCTACGCCTATGACCCGCAGTCGGTCGCACTTTCGCCCGGCGAAGAGCTGCTGGCCGGATTGGGCGACGTACGCACCGCGCTAAGTCCGGCCGAAACGGCCGCCTGGCAGCCGGTCGCTGGGGGCGAAGCACTTCAGGACGCCTCGCCGGAGCAAATCGAGGCCCTGCGTCGCAAGGCCATTCGCGAATTGGCGGCAGCACTCAAGGGGCGCCCCATCCCGCTGGAGGCAATCCAACAGCTCCTGGGCCTGAATGTACTCACGCCCAACTGGCAAACCGCGGTTCCCATCCTGCGCGACGGCCAGGCCGGAACCCGGCCACTGCTGGTCCGCGCGGTCAGCCGCAAAGTCGCGGCGCGCTTGAGGCTTTCCATACAGGCTGACGCCCTGCCCGGCCCGGACTGGGCCTTCGATATCCCGGAGTTCGATCTCAAGCCGGGAACGACCGCGGACGCGAATGCCAAGATCACCAAGCCGGAAGGGGCCGCCCGGTTCGTGCGTTTTCCGTTGCTTGGCAAGCTGTCGGGCGACGGCTGGGAATTGCCGTTCCACACGACCGTGTTTGATCCGTATGACCAGATTACCCTCAGCGCCTTCCGCGTCAGCCGGCCGTTGCCGAATCCCTGCGCGAAGGGCACACTCGGGTACATTCCCTACTCCCAAATCCCGCGTCCGGCCGACGAGCAACTCGCCGACGCGCCGACCGAGTCTGGACGGTTCGCGTTCGCGTCGCTCTACCAGGGTGAGAAATCCGAGAAGGCCGGCCTCGACGGTGCGATCCTCTACGGGAAGGCGGTCTTGCGGGCACGCGAGCCGGTCAAGATCAAGCTCCTGTTCAGCAACCATTGCCTGGTGTTCATCAACGGCAAGGTTCTCGGCACCACGCTCGGCCGCGGCCAATGGGGATTCGCCAACCTACAGAAAGGCGAGAACCTGATCGAGCTGATCATGCTGCCGTCCGCACGCGACGAATACCGGTTCGGCCTGCCGCGCATCGTCTGGGCTTCCCGCCCAACCGCCCTCGCCGTGCCTCCAGACAAATCCTGAGATCCGGCCAGACCAGCCACCGAGTACCTGTGCCGCACCGAATCGAGATGACGGCATGCTGCCACGTCTCCTCTGAAGAAAGGCTGCCCATGATCCCTCGCACCATTCTGCGTTCCCTGCTATTGGTCCCGCTGATTTCCGGCGCGACTTACGCCGATTCTTGGCTGGTCGACGCGATGGCCGACAGGACTCAATGGACGCTCATCGGCCACCGGGTGAGCTTCTCGCTGGGCGATAGCAAGCTGGAGGTGGCCAAGGACCCGGCGCGGCCGGGTGCGGCCTCGGTCCTGAAGCTGACGTGCGACTTCAGCGGCCACGTTTGGAGTGGCATCCAATGGCAGGGCGGGCTGCTGCTGGGCCGGCCCGAGCGGCTATCGTTCTGGCTGCACGGCGATGCCTGCGGTCACAAATTGGTGGGGCGAATGGACGACGCGGCGGGCCAAGCCTACGAGGTATCGCTCGGCATGCTCGGTTTCGCTGGATGGCGCGAAATCGAGGTGCCGATGGACCCGGCCGGCTGGACGCCCATTCGCCGAGTGGGCGACCGGGCGTTGCCGGTGCGCTGGCCGGTGAGCCTGCGTGAGATTCGCGTGCTGAAGTCGAACACCACCGCACCGACGCCCACGGTCGCCTTCTCCGAACTGCGTGCCGTGGGGCGGCCGAGCCTGCTGGATCGCGTGCGAGTGCGACTGTCGTGCGCCGCCCCCGCCCACGTCTTCTACGAAGGAACGCCTGTCCGACTGCAGGCCCTGATCGAGAATCCCGGAGCAGAGCCCGTGGCCGGGCAACTCGAAGCGGTGACCTGCGATTGGCTCGGCCGCGAACAGCGGCACCCGTTGGGCGCGCTGCGTGTGGACGCGGGACAAACCCACCAGGGGACTTGCGACATTCCGCTGCAGCGACTGGGCAGCTACAGCGTCTGGTTGCGTCTGGTGAGCGACTCCGGCGTGGCGGAGGCCCGCGAGCGGGTGGCCATCAGCCGCCATCGGCCGGCGACGGCGGTCGACTCGCGTTCGCCGATGGGCATGGGACTGTACTTGCCGCGGTTCCGCGACAACCAGCTCGACCTGGCGCTCACCTTGGCCCGCGAGGCGGGCGTGAAATGGACGCGCAGCGACCTGCTGATGTCCCACTGCCAGCCCGAGCCGGGCGTGTGGGCGTGGGATCCGGTCCCTTGGGAAGCAAGTCCCCAGGGACAGGCCGTCGTGGTGGGGCCGCTCGTCCGTCTGCAAGTGGCCGACTCGGACTCGTTAAACCGACCGTGTACGACGGGCGAGCTGACCATTGCGCTGCGGCTGCGCCTGAACCGCCTGGACTACTCGTCGCCCTGGCCCTCGCTAATCAGCAAGAGCGAAGGCGACCCGCGACAATGGAATGTGTTCTGGAGCACCAACAAACGCCAACTGGGACTCTCGCTCGGCGACGGCAAGACGCGATGGTGCGATTGCCTCACCAACAAGACCGACTGGGAGGCCGGACGGTGGTATGACATGGTCGTCACGCACCGCCGCGCGGACCGGTCGACGCAATGGTGGATCGACGGTCGGCCGGCCGGCACGACGAAGGTGCCCTTTGCTGAGACTCTCGTGCGGCTCCCGATCGCCATGACAATCGGCGGCGGGTTGAAGTGTTCGCTGGATGATCTGGCCATCTATGATCGCTGCCTGGAACCTGGCGCACTATCGGCCGCCGCGCCGGTGGCCCGCTGGAGTTTTGACGAAGGGCGGGGACGCGAAATCCAGGATCGCAGCGGCAACAAGAACGACATCCCTGTGGAGCCGTGGCGTTACGACACCATTTTCGCCCGGACTCGCGAGGAGGGAATCTCCACCTACTGCATCTTCGCGGGCACGCCGAAGTGGATGACCGCCAAGCCGAGTGAAGACAGGGATCGCTTCGGGCTGATGATGCCGCGTCTGGACGACTGGTCGGCGGCGGTCGAGAAGATCGTAGCCCGCCAGAAAGAGGCGGGCATCCGCACCTGGGAGGTCTGGAACGAGCCGAACATCAAGGCGTTCTGGTCGCCGGAGCCCAACCCCGAAGAGTATGCCCAGTTGCTGATCGCGACGTACAAGGCGATCAAACGCGCGGACCCCGGAGCCACGGTCTTGGGCTGCGGTCTGGCCGGCCCCAACGGTGCCCAGCACCGCCCGCCCTATGAATTCGTCGAAGAGATCCTGAAACGCGGCGGCGGCCAGGCCATGGACGCGATTTCCATCCATCCCTATCGTCAGCCGCGCACGCCGGAAGAGTCGGGCTACGTGGAAGACATCCAGGCGATCAGCGACCTGACCGCCAAGTACGGACGACGGCTGCCGATCTGGATCACCGAGGTCGGTTGGCCGACCGATCCGTCGGGCTCGAGCGACTCGCGCTCGGCCCAGATGCTCGTGCGCTGCTACTTGTTGGCGATTTCCCGCGGCGTACAGAACGTCGCCTGGTACGACTACCACGATGATGGCACAGACCCGAGCTACAGCGAGCATCACTTTGGCATCTTGGATCACGATCTGACGCCCAAGCCGTCGTACTTCGCGTACCGCACGATGGCGACGGAACTGGCCGGCCTGAAGTTCGAGCGTGAAGTAACGGCCGGCGCAGGGACTTCGGCGTTCGTTTTCGGCGATGGCCGGCGCCAGGTGGCTGTCGCGTGGTCGCATCGCGGGACCAAGCAACTGGCTTTCCAGGCACCAGATCGGGACCGTCTAGAGACCGTTGACTTGATGGGTAATCCGCAGGCGGTCGACGTGGTCGACGGTGCGGTCCTCATCACCGTGGACGAAACGCCCGTCTTCCTGCGTGACGTGCCGAAGTCGCTGGCGGTCGTGCGGCCCATCGAGGCCTCGCCCGCCGTGCTGAAAGCACTTCCGGGCGAGAACTGCACGCTGCAGATCACCCTGCGCAATCCGTTCACTAGGAGCCTGCGGCTGAGCTGGGCACACGACAACGTTCCGCTGGCTCCCGGAGAGGAGAAGCAGATCGCCGTGACACGCACCGTGGAAGCCTGGCGTGCCGGTGCTGCGGAGCCGTGGCAGTCGGCTAGCGGAATCTCCCTGGCCCTGCCGGCACAGATCGTGATTCTGGAAGGCCGGCGTGACCCTATCCTGCGCCACGAGGCTGAGACCAGCAAGCCGGTCGAGTTGGGCGACGCGGCGAGCGCCGATGCGACGGACGAAGTCACGGTGGCGGCCCGATTCCGGAGCGAAGGTCCGACCGGCACCTGGCAGACGTTGGCCACCAAGTGGGACGGCGACCGGCGGCGCAACTGGGGCGTGTTCCTGGGGCGGGAGCAGGGCGACCTGTCGTTCTCGGCTTCGTTCGAGAAGCTGCCCGGCGCGTTCTACGACATCGGTTCCGGGTATTCGCTGTTCGACGGCCGCTGGCATCGCGTGGCGGTGACCTACTCGGCCCACGATGCTGAGGTGTGCTTCTACGTCGACGGCGAACGGGTACGCCGCGTGGCCCGCGACGGGGGCAAGTTGCTCACGAATCGCGTCCCCGTGCGTCTGGCCGGCGGTTTCACGGACGGGCGGAGCCAGCCGGCCAAGACGATGGCCGCCGTAAGTCACGTGCAGGTCTGGAACCGAGCCCTGTCAGGCGAGGAAATTCGCAAGCTCGGCGGCCCCTGAGACGAAGCCGTCTTGAGGAAGTGCCATCTGGTACTGAGTTCATCATCGGACAGGTCCCCGCTCACCACATGGCGTTGATCATCTTCACCGTTTCTTCCACGAGCATCTGCCCGCCTTCGGGACCGACCAGATTCAGGACTCTTGACCTCCTGGGAAAATGCTTGATCCCTGTTTCGCGTTTTCAGGTTGGCGGGCGATCGGGGCGAGGAGCGCGTAGGTGAGCCTCAGCTTGG